>Ga0196964_10000218_pt1 | contig 42607 bp, 76 predicted proteins | sample S1_10metaG_FD_148615 | JGI IMG/M metagenome (GOLD analysis project Ga0196964, IMG submission 148615) | Soil microbial communities from Anza Borrego desert, Southern California, United States - S1_10 | ecosystem: Environmental > Terrestrial > Soil > Desert | place: USA: California | collected...
CCCTCCACCAACTCCAACAGGGTCTTAGGTGTGTTCATTTGGTTTTGCGGGCGATCACGCCCAATTTAGAAATACGTTTGTAGTGAGCTTTTGAGCGGCGCTTCTTCTTGCCGGCCCCCCGCGCCCCCCCAATCGCCCCCCACCTCTTAAACTGCTCAGTAGTGAAGTCGGTCATTGGGGGTTAATTGGCCCCCCCCCTGCGGGTTGATCCCCTGGGCGTCCTCCGGCAGGAAGTATTGCGTCGGGGTGAACGGGAAATGGCCGCTGTAGCGAACCGCGATGACGCGGGCTCTGTTGTGATTGTTATAGTATTCTGTGACGTAGCCCCGGCCGTAGCGCTCGTATTGGCTGACGATCGTCCCGGTTCCTGGCGACGGGTTCACCGCCTTGTAGTAGGCATCTTGGTCGACCTCCTTGAAACCGGCTGGCGGTGGCGATTTGGTTTCGTCATTCACAGCGCACCCCCTTTCGCCTGGGCGAGGGCGGCCTTGCGTTCATTTTCAATTCGGCGAGCCTTGCGGGCCATAGCCTGCCACTCTTGAGCGGCACACCACCGTCCAAGCTCGATGCATGCGGCGGCCTTGCGGGAGTAATACGATGATGATTTCATGGGATGGGCGAGGTTCACTGGGTTACGCCTTGGCGCGGGTGAGGGCTGCGCGATTCTCGTTTAGTATCTGCTCGCGCAAGCGCACGACCTCCCCCAGCTCGCAATCCGGCTTGCGGCCATCGAGCGCGATCAATCGGCGGTCGATTTCGGCAGCCCGCCGCATCAGGTCGTGCGCGAGTCGCTCCGTGTTCTCCAGCGCCGCCACCAACTCCTCCTTCACCGGGTCCTGCGCGGGCTTGGTCCCGGCGTAATAGTGGCCGAGTCCGTTGCAGTCTTGGCATGGCCGACTCCCCGGGCCTTCATCGTTGGGCAGCGTGCCGCCCCCGTGACACGACTGGCAGCGCAGCCGGCGCGATTTCGGTGCATCCTGCACGGGCTGGCCGGGGGTTGCGTTGAGGAGGGCGCGGGCGTGAGCCAGTGTGTCCTTCACGCCATCAAAAGCCCCGACAGGAAACTCGTTGCCTTCTTCGGCAATGACCGCCTCCCAATGAGAGATCAGCTTCTTGCAGAGCGCCGACAGCTCCAACTTTGATGGATTGCTGATGGGCTGGCCATCGAGGAGGGCGAATGCGCGGGCCGCCGCAGCGCGACCTGCTGGCGAGTTGAACGTTGAGCCGTGGCTCATCACGTCCCGCAGTCCCTCCCGCAGCGACGCGTTCTCCGCTTTGAGCTGGTCGTGGGAGTCCGTGACGTGTTGCACATGCAACAGGTCGGCGAGCCCCTGCGCATCGTCCGGAAACTGCGCCACGAAGCGCTCGCCATCCGATTGCTTGAGATAGTTCTTTTTTATGCCCTGGACTTGCAGCCAAGGCGTCGGCGTATGCGCAGCTTCTCCGGAGCTCACGACGCACCCCCTTTCGCCTGGGCGAGGGCGGCGCGGGCAATCGTCTTCATGGCCTCAATGGTGTTCGAGGCGTGCGTGAGTGGGTCTAGGCTGAATGGGCCCTCCCCCCTCGCGATTTCCTTCAGCGCCGCCACCAACTCCTCCTTCACCGGGTCCTGCACGGGCTGGCCGGCGAGGAGGGTACGGGCATTGCCGATGGCCCGCATGATAGAGGGTTTCGTTGCGATGCGTTGCTGAGAAATCCCAACCAAAGCGGAGAGCTGGTTGCTGGTTTCTTTCAGCCCATCCCGCAGCGCCGCAATCTCGCCCTGCGCGGCCTGTAGGTCCGCCGTGAGTTGGGCGTGGGCGTTGGCGACGATCCCGGGGATGATCGGGAATCGCCGTTCAAGGAAGGCGCGGATTTCGGCGGCATCCCGCTCGGAGATGACCTGCCGTTGAAGCTCGACCGACTGCCCGTTGAAATCGGGACCGGCGAGACGATAGCCGCCCCCATTCTGCTCAATGGCGATTTGATAGCCCTTCGGGTTGTTGCTGCGATAGAGCGCGAGCGAGACTTGCGCAGCTTCTCCGGCTGCTTGGGATTGGGTGGAGTTCATGGCAACACCCTTGCGGTCAGACTCCCCATTGGCGATCCAATAATCACCAAATGGAGAGAAACACTCGCCATTGTAATGCTTGCGCACTCCCCAAGGGCAGTACTAGACCCTATTGGCAATGATATCTAGGCGTAGCTTCTTCGGTCGGCTGTTCGCTGGTTTGGCCGTTCTGCCATCAGCAGTTAAGGCTTTCGCCCACCCAACCAAGAAGAGCCTGAGGGATTGGATCATCGAGACCCCGCCCCGGCCGACAGAAATAACCGAGGAAGACTTCAACGCCCTCCTCCAACAAATCTACGAGCGCACCCCCTCCCGGCAAAACCATCCCGCCTTCAAGACCGAGCCAAAGCCAGGACGGTTGATTCGCCCAAACAATTTCAGGAGAGGACGGAATGGTGCGTGAGGGAGATCCCACGACAGGCCCAGTGGGGCCGCATGAAACACCGTCCTCTGCCTGCCCCTCTACGGCTCCGGCGGTTGGTGCCCCTGTCGACGTATCAGGAGGCCCCGATGCCCCCCCGAAGCCACCCCTACGACTAAACAAGAAGGGACAGCCCGATGGGAGATACAAGAATGGGGGATATCGACCGGGAGCAGGTATCAAAAAGGGAACGCAGCTCCGCACCAAGCGCACTTACAACGCGGATGCCCTAGCCGAGGTTGTTGTGAACAAAATCATCACCGGGAAGCCCATCGCCCCCACACCCCAAACCGGCCCCATAACCAAGGAAACCCACTCCACGCTCACCAGAATTGCCGGGGAATCCATGGCAGTTTTCGACGCCCGCATAGCTGAAAAGCTATCCCGCATCGCGGACAAACTCGCCGACCAGATTGAGGCCACCGTTGATGGGGGGAAGTTTAAGCCGGGCGAACTCGGCTTCATCTTCTCGGTGATGCACGACAAGCGCCAGTCCCTCAACGGCCGCACCTCCCTCCAAAACGCCTCCATAAACGTAGTCGTAAACAACTTCGGCTCCGCCCCCAAAGAACAACTCCTCTCCGAGCTCGATGGGCTAACCCACGCCAAAAACGTAACCGAGGTCCCCACCGCATGAGAGAAGACCTCATCATCCTTGCCCTCTACGGCCACCAGGAATGCCGCTCCTGCCACACCACCAAGCTAATCTGCAAATTCTCTGCCTATCAAGGCATGCTCGCAAACGTCTGCAACACCTGCCGAGCCGCCCGCCCCACCTCAAAGATAGCTCAGGAAAACAAAAGAATCATCGAGAAGGCCAGAAACGTCCCCTGCAAGGACTGCGGCAATCACTTCCCGCCGGTATGCATGGATTTCGACCACCTCCCCACCCACAAGAAATCCTTCAACATCTCCACAGCCCTCTCCCGCCCAACCCAAGCCCTCCTCTCCGAATTAGCCAAATGCGAAGTAGTCTGCTCAAACTGCCATAGAATCCGCACCCTCGCCAGGCACGCAGACAAGCGCACCCCAAAACCTCCCCAAACACACCTCCTCCACCTCCCCAAAGCCTCCCTACAACACCTAGCATCCTTCGTTAAGACCCATCCAAAGACTCCAGATAAGGCCCTGGCTTGGATAGATTCCTCCGGGATGGAGTACTACCCCAGTGTTCGGAGAGCCCAACTATTACGCTCCAAAGGACTGAGGGAACTACCCCATCCAGTAATTGAGATTAAGCTTACAGAAATGGGAATGTTGAATATCAACACATTGCAATCGTGACTACTACCCATAATGCTTTTTATGTCTACTATTGGGCCATTGTTTTTGAGATTGCTCAGACTACCCGGGGGAGGGGGTCTGACCGGGGCCTATACCTGGAAGTGTGATTCAATCCCCACCCTAAAGTTAAAATCTGAAGTCACTTATGAACCAACTAGCGATCATCCGTAAGCATGTTAAGGTAATTGAGAAGGTGTATGGGGAGATTAGGAGTCCTGAGACGAGGGGGAGGGCGAGGGAGATGGTGGTGGATATGGTCTCGAGGATGTTGCCTGGGGAGACGAGGAATGAGGCTCCTACGGTTGTTTTGTCTTCAGGGGGTAGTCAGACCCCTGTAGATGGGGATATGGGCTGTAATGCAAAAGAAGCGGCCCCTGAGGTCATCCTGACACCGGTGTCGGATCATGAGGTGGAGAAGGGGGGCGAGGGGTTGGTGGTGAATGCTGAGCCACGGGTGGAGATGATTGGGGGGTGGCCGGCGGTTAGTCCTGTGACGCTTTACGGGTTGGCGCCCAATCGGAGGACGTTCATTGGGCGGCTGCCGGATAATCGGGGGGTTTTGGTTGAGAGGGGGCTGGGGCAAAACTGGAAGTGTGGGGATGGGGTTAAGTGTAGACTGATCAGGGCGGGGTCTCATCCGCTTTACCGGACGGTGATGTTGTGAATCAAGATCCCGACATGGCCGGATTCAGGAATGGCTGGTTCGTAGGGACGAAAGACATCCGCATCGAGCGGCATCCACGGTAGCCGGGCTGCCGGCTGAGTCCGCTTGACCCTGGTCATCCCCCCTGCCATTAGGCGGGGATGAAACAGATTCTCCTGTTCCTGCTGGTTGTCGGGGTGGTTTTTGCCGCCCCAGTCAAGAAGGTCGGCCCCGCGGAGATCCAGAAGGTCGTTCAGTCGGCGATTCCGGGGTGGCTCGCTAAGAACCCTGTGGCCGAGAATAATACCGGCAAGCCATCGAAGCTAATTTCCGTGACGGTGACGAGCTGCGACCCGGTTCCGGGGTGGACGGACACCTGGAGGGTTTCGGGTAAGGTAAAACTAAGCAGCGGGAGCCGATCGTTCGACGCCCGCGTCTCAACCAAAGACGGGATAAAGGTGACCGATATCAGTCTTGGATTTTAGGGGAGGGTTCGGGAAGGGTCTCCCGGGCCTTGATCCATTCCTCCCCGATCTTCTCCAGTCGTTGAATGGCCATCAGAAGGGAATGCCGTTCTGCCGGGAGGATGGGGGCGCGCTGGAGAACCGGGACGATCAGGTCCAGGCAGTCTTTGGGTGTTAGTTCGTTCATGGTTTGCGGATGATCCAGTGGGGGTCTTGCGTTTTGAAATTGAGGTTCATCTCACAGGAGAAGCGAATGACGGCCGCAAACACCCCGGAAAAGACAAGATGGTCGTCCCCGAACATCACGCCGCCTTTCTCCAGCAGGGGCCAAAAGTTCTTCAAGTCTTGGTAGCAGTCCTCCATGTGGTGCGAGCCATCGATGTAGATGAGTTGGGCTGTGGTTCCCTTGTGGGCCAGGTATCTCGCCCCGTCCGAAGAAGTCATCGGATAGGGGGTAATCTGGTCATGTAACCCAGCCGCCTTCACGTTTGTGAGGAATTGGTGGTAGAGTTGCGACCCACCCCACTTGTCCCGTGGAATCTTATCTCCGTTGATCAGGTGATAGACATCACCCAGCCAGGTATCGACACAATGGACGTGGGAATCGTAGGGCCTTCCTAGTCTGGCCATCACCATGGCCGAAACCCCCTTCCAGGAACCGACCTCGATAATGGTCTTGGGCTTCAGCTCATCGATCAGTTCCTCGAAGATTGGGGCGCTCGAGGAGTGCCAGGTCTGGTTATCTACGGCGAGCCCCATGGACTCGATGTCGTCATAGGGGTTCATACGTGGTTCGGTCCGAAAATCCTTTTGAGGACTTCAATCGTTTGAAAAACCTCCTCCGGCTTGGTCTCATCCTTCCACCTCCACTCCTTTGCGACCTCGGCAACCAAATCGCTATTCGTCACCGGGAGGAGGACTTCCGAGGCGTGGGGCATGATGAGGTTGTTGTCGATGTAGAGCTTCAGTCCCGCCTCCCGGGCCATTTTGCAGAAGTAAAAGTCCTCTCCGAGCATGTAGTTTCCCGAGTAGTCGGAATCTGCGACGATCTCACGGATCTTGTCCGCCATCGCTTGCTCCTCGGCGTCGTTTATACCGGGATAGTTTTCTCGCTCTCTGATTAGAGCGGCAATCCGCTCAACCTTCCCCTGTCCCGTGTTCGGCCCGACGATCCCGTTGGGGAAGAACTCAAACATCGCCGGCCGCGCCACCTCATCGTCGGTCTGCTTCATCACATAGGTGAAGTGGGGGTGGGATGACTGAATCTTTTTGAGGGCATCGACCTTGATCAGGGAAAAGCCGATCGGAATCTGTGTCATCTCCATCAGCCCGTCGGGGCGAATCTCGGTGGCATCGGCAGAACCGTGAAACTTCGAGTTCACATTATGCCCCACGTAAGGGGCGCCAACGATGTCCACGTCGTGCGAGAGGAGCCGTGCGAACATGGAAAGCATCTGCTTGGAATCTTTGGAAACGACGTCCTTGTCCCAAAAGAGAAGCCCATCGAACTGTCCGTCGATCGCTACCTTCGCCAGCTCGCACCTGGCCATCGCCACAGAGGTGCCTTTCGTGACTGCCCACTGAAAGGTGTAGTTTGACTGGCGCCACATCATCAGCCGCAAAAGGGCGCCAACGTATTCGGAGGAAAGCCCTCCCTTGAGGGGAGTTGCTACGAGGATTTTCTTCATGCGAGTCGAGTACCGGACCATCCGCACTTCCGGCATTTGACCGACTTCTTGGCGGGGATGGTGGCTAGGATTAGATTGGGCGTTACGTCCACCAACTCCCTGGAGCAGCGAGGACAGGCTATTCCACAGGGACGGGGAGAGTTCAAGAGCGGGTCGGCGACACTCTGCCTGACGATCTCGTCATGCTCCCGAAGTGAAATAAGGCCCTTCATACGAAAGAGGACACAATGGGGAGTAATACTACCCACAAGTAAACAATAGGCTTGTGCTGTTGGGTATTAGTTTCGTTTATGTACTACCCAGATGGCAAAGGTTTACTTCGCGGACGACTTCCAGCCGGCATTCGGCCTTCCGTGGCGTCCTGTTCTCACCAGAGAACAGGTCAAGGACTGGGACTCGGAACGTCTGGCCCACTATCTGACCCTGCGAAAGAAGGTGGAGGCCGATGCTATCAGCAATCCCGTGGGGCAGGGATGGTCACTCCCCATGTGGGAACGGGTGATGGCAAATTGGAGGAAGTACCCAATCCACGTCTTCCTGGGGGGAAACCGTTCAACCAAGAGCACTCTCGCCAGCCGTTTGGCTTTGTGGGGAGGCGCAACCATTCCAGAGGCCGACGTGCGCTGTTACCACGTCAACGAGGAGCGAAGCGTCCAAGACCAGCAGATGATGATCTACGACGCGCTCCCCGCCGCGATCAAAAACCTTCCGACAAAGAAGGGGCAGAATCACTCCCTGCAATACTCGCAGAAAAACGGGTTCACGGACAATATCTGCATCCTGCCCCCGCTTCCTGGATTTCGTAAGGGAGGCTCGATCAAGTTTGGAAACTACCGGCAGTACCAGCAGGACGCGCAAACCGTCGAGGGGTTCAAATCCCACCTGATATGGGGAGACGAAGAAATGCCCCTCAAGATGTTCGAGACTCTTCAGTATCGAACGGTCGATTACCATGGGCGGATTATTCTCTCCTTCACCACCCTGGCCGGATGGACGCCGCTCATTCAGGACATCCTCGGGAAAACCCAAACCATCGAGAAGCGTTACGCTCCGTTGGTCGGCCGCGAGCTTCCCATCATCCAAGAGAGCCTAAGCCGCCCCGGCACCTGCATCTACTATTTTTGGACCGAGGATAACGTCTTCATCGATACGGCTGATTTCATTACGAAGATTCGTAGCCGGCCCAAGGACGAGATTCTGGCTCGAGCTTACGGCGTCCCTACGAAATCGGTTTCCTCTGCTTTCCCTGGGTTCAACAAGGACATCAACGTAATCCCCCACGAAAAACTCCCCTGGCTTGAGGGGAATTTGAAGAAGGACAAGCGGGGGGCGCCGGTGCCGTACAAAGTGACGCCGTACATGGCGATCGATCCCGGCGGCTCCAAAAACTGGTTCTTGCTCTGGGTTGCGGTGGACGCCGCCGGGACGCGGTGGGTGTATCGGGAGTGGCCCGACTACGACGATTGGGCGCTTCCGGGTAACACAGCGGAGGGAAAGCCGGGCCCCGCACAGAAAGGATCTAAGAAGGGAATCAAGGATTACGTGGAGTTGATCCGGGATCTAGAGAAGGAGGACGGTCTCGATCCTTACGAGCGGTTCATAGACCCCCGGATGGGGGCCGCTGAGAAGCAGAGCGAGGACGGCGCCACCACAATTATTTCGGACCTCGACGACGCCGGCATGACCGTGATCCCAGCGCCAGGCGTGGACATCGAAAACGGCGTACAGCTCATCAACAACCTCCTCAGCTACGACGAGGACAAGCCCATCGATTCGCTAAACGCCCCAAAGCTCTACGTGTCGGACCGCTGCCAGAACTTCATCTACGCAATGCAGGAATATACCGGACAGGGGGGCAGGTCCGAAGCAACTAAAGACCCGATCGACTGCATGCGGTATATCGAGGTCAGCAATCCGGACTTCATCGAAACCGCCCACATAACCGACCGTTTAGCCTACGGGCGAACGGGTAGTTATTAGCTTGAACGTCATATTAGGGGTACTAATGCGATGACTACCCAAACTAAATGTCCAGCTACACAGCCCCTAGTTCAGTTCTACCCAAGGCCGACTTGCAGTTGGCCCCGATTGGGGAGTCTGGGCCGGACTTTAATCAGCTTAAGCTGTCGTTTCAGAAAACCGTAGCCGACTGCAATCCCTACGTCACCCAGACATCGGTCAATTACGCCACACGCTACGCCATTTGGGGCGGCCAGTCGGCGGACGGCAAGAAGCACTCTCGCGGCCCCAACGGACAAGTAGAACCCGTTCCGTGGGATGGCGCGAGCGATCTTCGGGTCTTCCTCGTTGATAACCTGATTAACGACAAGGTGGCGATGATCCTAGAGGCGATCAACAAAGCCTCACTTGTCGCTCAGCCGGTGGAAGGGAACGACATAAAACGGGCTAAGCAGGTTTCCACTTTCATGAAGTGGATGATCAAAACGCAGATGCCCGACTTCGACCGGGAGGTCGAACTGATGGCGCAGTATCTCCAGGAGAAGGGCGCTGCGGTGATGGGGCAATTCTGGGAGACGTCTCAAGAAAAGATTCTGACGGCGATCCGCCTCTCCGACCTCCAGCAGCAATTTCCCGACATCGACCTTCAACAGCTTTTGGCGTCTGGGGACGCTGACGATTACCTGAAGACAATCTTCGAGGAAATCTACGGTGTGGGCCGGGCGAAGGCGGCGAAGATGGTGAAGGAGTTGAAGGACGAAGGCGAAACCACGGTTGCCGTTGTCGGCCGCGAGCGAAGCTATCCGGTCATGCGGGCGTTCAATCTGGACACCGATCTTTTTATCCCTCCGGACACAACCGACATTGAGCAGGCCACCGGGATTTATCGGGTCCAATATTACACGCCCGAGAAGCTCCGGTCTCTGGTTAATACGGACGGCTGGGATAAGAATTGGGTGGAGAACGCTATTGCCACCATGAAGGGCAAAATGCTCTCGGTGACCCCGATCGAGTACATGCAGCCGATGTCGCGATCGTTCGTTTATACGCAACAGCGGTTCACGGACAAAATCGGGGTGGTTTGGGCGTATCAGCGGCTTTCTGACGAGGATGGGGTTCCGGGAATCTACCTGACGATATTCAGTCCCGACCTTCAACCGAGCGAGGGCGGCGTATCCTGGGGCAAGCATAAGGGCTACGCGAAATTCTCGCTCTACGGAGATACCGATGGGCGCTACCCATTCGTTTTATATCGGCGCGAGTATCTGAGCCGGAAGCTTCATGACTCCCGCGGCCTCCCTGAACCACTGAAGCCACTTCAGGATACGATCAAAGCCCACAAAGACGCCAGGATCGACACGGCCAGCTACAATATCATGCCGACGATCTTCTATCCGGTGGGGCGGCCGATCCTGAAGTGGGGTGCGGGGGCGCGGGTGCCGGAACGTCGGCCTAACGAATACCACTACGGACAGCCCATCCCGTTTGACGAGACCACCGAAGCCTCTCTTGCCACTCTGAACAATGACGCCCGCGACTACGCCGGATTCGCCAAGTCAGATTCAGACGAGCCGATCAACCCGACCAAGAATCAGGCCGAGATAAACAAGATCTTCGCCTCCTTGGCCGCATCGCTCCACCAAATTTGGAACCTTTTCAAGAAATACGGCAACGAGGTGGTCTACTACAGGGTGGTTGGGGTGCAGTCGGAGGAGGCGACCCGTTTCGAGCGAGGCCCCGAGGACGAGGATTTTATTTTCGAGTACCGCTACAACCTGCGGGACGCGGATTCCGACTATTCCTTGGAGAAGATCAAAAATATGATGGAGATTGCGGCAGCTATGGACCGGACGGGTGCCGTGGACTGGACGGAGTTCTTGCAGGTCGCGCTCGAGACCCAAGACCCGAATATCGCGGCTCGCGTTCTCCGGCCAGCCGAGGTCGGTACCCAGAAGGTCATCAACGAGGTTCAGGAAGACCTCACCAAGCTCTTTGCCGGCGTCGCCGTGAACGTGAAGCCGAACACCCCGCCTCAAATAGCGATGGTGACGATCCAAAATTGGGCTCAATCGCCCGATGTGGTCGCTCGGTACCAGGCGGACGCGGCCTTCAAGGAGCGAGTGGACGTGTACGTCCAGCAGGTTCAGATGCTCCAGGCCCAACAGGAGAACAAGGTCATCGGTCGCCTGGGCGCTGTTCAGCCCACACCGGTAATAAACGGTTCCTAACTTATGAATCAACTCAAGATCCGAGAATTGGATGAGCTGCTCTCATTCGTAAGGCGCTTATGGCTGTTGTCTGTCAGCGATGAAGAAGCGCAGTGCTACTTGGATAGCATTAACAGAATTCTGGACTATCGGATCGTATTAATGAAGCGCAGGGATGAACGCTTCCCATGGAACGATAGTTATATTCCTCGTTAATCATGCCCAAGAAGTCCCCGCAGAAGACGGCGCGTGATAGGGTGGAGGCGGCGATGCTTCCCCTCGCGGCCCTCCCCGAGTTTGGGGAGTTCATGGAGTTAGTCCGTCAAATGAAGGACTACACCGTCGAATCGATGGTTCACACGACGACCGTTGCGAGTGAGCGGGAATCCCTCTGCCACAAAGGAGAGGTGAGGGCATACCTCTGGTTTCTAGAGACTCACCGTGCCCAGAAGGAGCAGTTGGAGGAAATGGCGAGAATCCAAAGGGAACAGAATGGCCAGACCGGCTAATACTACGTCTTCTCAGTATTCAAAATACTTATTGACGGTCTGAGTGGGTAGTACATGGGGAGAACCACTGGGGAGTATTTCTCCAGGTCTCCGGCCTAATGGGGCCAACCAATAAACCATGTCACAACAGTCTAACGAGGCCACGTCACAGCCTGCTCCGTCAGGAGCGAACACGGAAGAAAAGAAAGGCGCGGGAAACGCTTCGGTGAGTGATTTCGCTCGGAAACTGGCCGCTAAACAGGCCCCGATTCCGACGGCCCTCCCCTCAGCGGTTCAGCAGGAGGCGAAAGCCGCCGACGCGCAAAACACAGGAGAAACCAAAGAATCCCCTGTTGCCGAAGTGAAGGAGCAAGTGGAAGCGGAGGCGAAAGCCGAACCCGAGGCCACCGAGACCCAAACTGAGGAGGTTCTTTCCCCCGAGACCAAGACTCTCGACCCAAAGCTACAAGAAATCCTTGATCGCAAGATCAACAAGGAGGTCGCCAAGCGGTACAAGCTCAAGGCGGAGATGGAGGCGAAAATTGCGGAGCTAGAGGCCCGCATTACCCAATCCCCCACGGTGGAGGAGAAGGAAGTCGTCGTCCCAGTCCCCGAGAACGTGCCACTGGCAACGATCAACGACATGGCCGCACTCGAGCAATTGAAGGTGCAGGCCAAGACGGAGATCAGATGGGCGGAACAGTGGTTGGACGAAGATATCCCCCCCGAGGGAATCCAGACCGACCGCGGCGTAGCGACAAAGAAGCAGCTCAAAGAGCTTATTCGCAACGCCCGCGTAGTGCAGGAAGACCTGATTCCCGCCCGCGAGAAGTTCCTGAACGCCCGCGACACCTCCGTGAAGACGGCCCAAGAGAAGTTTCCCTTCTTGAAGGACCCGTCTCACCCCGGATACCAAATGGCTCAAGCCGCTCGCCGCGATCCGGCGAATGCCTGGCTTCGCAGCCTCCCCAATGGGGAGTACGTCTTAGGCGTACAGATCAAGGGGTTGTTGGCGATGCAGGAGGATGAGGCAAAAGCGGATGTGAAACCATCCAGACCCAAGCCGAAACCGACCAGTGGGCAGGCAGAAATCGCATCCGATGCGAGCATGTCCCGGGCCCCGGTTGGGGTACTGGACAAAGTAGCGATGGCAGCTGAGAGAGCGAAAATCACGGGTGGGAAAAAGAGCCTCGGGCACAAGGACTTCGCGGCGCTTCTTCTGGCCAACCAGAAATTTCGCAACTCCCAGTAAGATGATTGCAGCCACCTACAACACCGCCGGCGACCGTGAAGACCTCACGAATGCGCTGACGATTCTCACCCCGGAGGACTGCCCCAAGACCAGCACGTTCTCCAAGTCCACCGATGCATTCAACATGCTTCACGAGTGGCAAATGGACACCCTTCTCCCCGTCACGTTTTCGGGCGTGGTTGAAGGCGCCGACGTTTCGAGCTTCACGGATCAGGTTGCCCAACGCGCTCGTGTTGGCAATCGCCAGCAACTTTTCAGCCGCACCTGGGCTGTGTCCCGTAGCCAGATGGCTTCGGACCCGGCTGGTGTGACGAACGAAGTTGCGAACTCGAAGACGAAGGCTGCTCGCGAGATGAAGCGCGACATCGAGGCGATGATCGGCTCCGACAACGACCTCCAGGTCGGTACGGGCCTGGTTCCCTCGAAGTGCCGAGCGCTTGGCAAGTGGATCTCCACGTCGCCTGGTTCCGATGTTCCGCCCACCTACACGACTCCCGCGGCCTCGATCTCGACGGCCACCTCTGGCGCTCTGACGGAATCCGTCTTCAACGACGTGTTTCAGTCGATCTTCCAACAGGTCGGTGGTCGTCGCAACTACACGCTGTACGCGGGACCGACCCTCAAACGGTCCATCTCGAAGTTTCAGCGCAACGCCTCGGGCACCACGGCAACGCAGGTCTACTTGGTCAACCAGGACGCTACGCAGCATCAAATCGACCTCAACGTCACGATCTACGAGGGCGACTTCCACCACGTCGTCATCATGCCGGACATGTTCAACGGCCTGACCGACGGCGCGAATCCGCAGACGGTCACGGCGCAGCAGCAGAACCGCGGCTACGTTATCGATCCGGACCTCGTGGCGATCAGCTACATGTACGGTGTCGAGCCCGTGGAGCTGCCTGACTTTGGCGGCGGCCCGAACGGCTACCTCCGTTGCTCGCTCACCCTCGAAGTCAAGAACCCGCTCGGCCTCGGCAAGTTTGCCGGTGCGAGCTAACCGGAGGCAACGACCATGGCTGCATATTCAACTACCCTCACGGCGTCTTATACTTCCCCCCTCAATGACGTGGAACGTCTGCAAGGGTGGAACAAGAAGTTCGTCATTCCCTACACGTTCGTGGCGCAGGCCTCGGCCACCACGGCGACCGACGTTGTTACCGTCGTCCTTGGCGATACTCCCGCCAAATGGATGGTGGACAAGGCTCGCGCCGTTGTGACGACTCCGTTCACCGCGACCGGAACCCAAACCCTGACCCTCCAGGTCGGTAGCACGACCTCTATCGCCGCGTTCATCTCGGCTCAGTCCGTGTTGACTGCTGGCGCGCTGGGCCAGGCCTCGACCATCGATCAGCTTACGAACGCCACTGGCACGTCAGCGGTTTCGTTGGTTGCGACGTTCACCAACGCCGCGGCCGGATCGCCGTCCCTCACGACCGCGGGCTCCGTCACGATCTTGCTCAACGTGCAGGATCAGGCGGACGGCACGTTCCAGCCGAACAACTAACCCTGATGGGATGAGACAATTGGCGGGCGCGGAATAAAACCCGTCGCCCGCCTTTTCCCTTTTATGGAAGCGATCACCAAAGAGAACTTGCTCGTCAACAACGAGCATTCTGCCCTCGCGGCGGAAATCACGGATTTCGTCAAAGCAAACCTTCCCCGTGAAAAGGCCGTGGCTGAACAGCAGATGGCTCAGACTGCGGCCGAGGTTAAGCAAGGCTTGGCACCAACGTCCGGTGACGGTCGGGGGCAGGCCGTGGCGTCGATCCCCCCGATTCTCTACATCCGCTGGCAGCAAGAGTATCCGGGCTGCTGGAAGGACAAGGGGTTCATTGAGGAATTCCTTTTCGACAACCCGCAATGCCGGCTTCCCGGATACAAGCCCCGGGCGAAGCGCATGTATTTCGACATGAAGCACGGGAATCTCAAGCAGGGCAATCGAGGGGGAGACCTCTACCATGAGCGGAAGCTTAAGGTTCTCCAGTCAATCGAGGGGCTAAGCTAAGTGGGAAACATCAAATACACCTCCTACTCTGCGTACCTGAATACGCTGGGCGGTCTTATCAACTGGTCTTCGTACACGGGGCTTCCGGAGACGCAGCAGATCGCCCTAAAGCAGTATTACGACAACAACGCTACGAAGGGGTGGATCGCATCCAATTGGCTGGCGGTATGCCCCAACGGCGAGGCGCGGTTCGTTGGAAATCTCGGCCAGTATCCAAACAACCTCGCAAACACGACCTATTGGACTTCGACCGCTGTAACACCCACGGCTAACAGCATCGCGAATCCGGCGGACGGAAGGGTGACGGCAACGAGACTTTTAGAGACGGCCGCTAATAGCACACACACCTGCCTTCAAAACTACACCTTCATTCCCAACGCCACTTATCAGCTCACCTGTTACGCTCGTGCGGTTGGCGGACGATGGCTTTTCCTTTCGGCGAACGACGGGACCACAAATTACTTTTCTACCTTCGATGTAGTGAACGGGGTGGTCGGCACTGGCAGTTCCGGCCTCACGTCTCCCTCCACCATTACGCAGACCGCCAATGGATTTTGGGTCTGTTCTATTTTCTTCACCGCCGCAGCTACTGCCGGCTCCGGAACCTTTGGACCCGGAATGTCCACGGATGGCACATCGGTTTCATATGCGGGGGATACCTCTAAGGGTCTGTACGTCTGGGGGAATGTTCTCTCTCAGACGACCTACGCGGCTCCCACGGCTCTTCTGATTCCCAACGATCAATTGGGGGAGGAATTCATCGATGCGGTCTTTCAAGTGTGGCAGATGAGTCCGATCGGGGCCGGGGCTCCAGTACCGCAGGGCTACGAGATGATGCCGGATGGGGTCCAGGTCATCGGCACGAACGCCTGGGTTTGGAATGGGTGGATGTGGACATTCCCCACCTGGTACACCGCGGGATGGCCCGTCTTTCTGTATTACAGAAAGGGGAAGCCGAGCTTCACGGGAGACGACTACGACGCGTCAGAAACCTACGCGGTGGACGAACAGATTCTATTCACGGACTCGAGCGGCGTTCAGAATTTCTACAAGTGCATCGTCGCGACCCTGGGCGGCCAGTCTCCCGACACGCACCCTAATTCCTGGCAGATTCTTCAGCTCCCGGAATTTCTATTCCAGTACGTCTGCTATGCAGCCTTCGCGGATTACCTCCGGATGGACTCACAGATGGAGAAGGCGCTGACCGTCGAAGCACTCGCCCAGGCCGAGCTGGATCGCCAGCACGACCGCGAGGAGCGGCAAATGGCGATCCAGCCGACGTTCCGGGTGCAAACGCACGTTGCCAATCAGGCCCGCGGTTGGCCCTCACGCTAATCTCATCCCAACCAAACATCATTCACCATGTCGTATAATATCACCAATCCGCTTTATCCTCGGCCGACGTCGGGCGTCGGCGGGACCTCGTTTCTTACCTCCCAGATCACATCGATTACGTCGGGAGTCACTACCGTTACCGGCTACAACACCAACGCCCCGGGTGCGGTCGATCTGGTCACCTTCGAGGTGGACGGAGATGACGTCCGGGTCTTCTGGGAGGGCTCCACCCCGACCGCCTCTGTGGGGCACATCCTCCCGAGCGGCACGGCCTATACTTGGGCGGCAATTCAGTACAACAACTCGAAGTTCATCCTGAAGACTGGTTCTACTGCCTCCGTCATCACGGCGTCGCCGTTCACCTCGGGCTAAGATATGTCGTTTCTGGCTTGGACCCAGGCTCAGGCAAAGAAGCCGTTTGCGGAAGTTCTCCCCGACGGACGGAAGCGCCTGACCCGATATTTCCAAGTCAGCACGACCGGACAGATCCCAGCGGGGTTAGATGACCCGCCGGGAACTGCTGATGATTGGCCTGATCCTCCGTCGGGGTGGTCGGGCCTTCTCCTCACCTATAAAAAGTTCGAGGATGAGATGGCGCCAAAGGGATCGGACACGCGCCCGATTCTTCAACTAATCTTCGAGCAAATCAGCGCCAGCGGGGAGACTCGGGTGGGGGCCAATGAGTTTACCCAGCTCCCCGATGGACGTTCACAGGTGGTTCAACGGTGGGTGATGTTTTCGACATCGAGCTACACTCCGCAGGTTCCCGGGACATCAACAGCAACGGGTCTCGGGAGCTACTATTTGTGGACCGAGGAAGCCCCGAACGATGGAACGCTTCGCAACATCGTCAGAACTTATCAGACCGCTGGAATAGTCGCGACGGGCGATGAAATATTGAACGGGGGAAGGCTGCACAAGAAGACGATCACCAGCTTCAAGACGGTGCCGGTGACTCCGACCGGCTACACGTTGGTCGGCACGCCGGTTCAAAATCCCAACGGGTACCCGATATACACCTACACGTATTACTCTGCGGACCCGGGCAGCACGCCGGCGGGGGGCGGGGAAATCTCCAGGCGTTTCGTGGACGCGCAAGGGGGCACCGCGGCGTTTAATGAAAGCAGCCCGAATAGCTCTGTGGGTGCGGTGCGGTGCATCATCACCTATCTTACCCCCTCTAGCGTCACCACTGATCCCACGACCGGGCCAACCTCATTCGTGCGTATCGGCATAGACTATGAGGACCGAGATGGGTATAGGGTTTGGACGGTAACCTACGGATTCGGGGCGGGACTGGTCATCAACGAAACGACGATCAGCGCGAGCGGCGCTCTTGTTGTCTACCATCGGGTTCAGTTCGGATCGGCCCCGACCACCCCAACGCCGACAATCGGGGGAACCGTCACTCTCTTCGAGTCCTCAACTCGAAATGCCGACGGATATGTCGTCTATGATTATCGTTGGGCGGAGGGGGATGGGCGCGCCTCTATTACAACCGAGGGGCAGCCTGACGGGGCTCTAATCTATACCGTAACCGACTACGACGGCGTGGCTGGCACCCCCGCTTATCCGGGGTCTGGGACGGCCTATCTCATCAGGCTGACTCAGAAGCCGGAGGGTGGGTTCTTCGTCAATACGGCGATCTACAAAAAGCCTCCGGCGACAATAACGTTCAAAAAGCAGATTAATTTCACGAAGCCCGGAAACGTAGTGTTCACCGGAAGCCCGCCACAGTTGGTTTATACATCTCCTGTGACGATGACGCTCTTGGCCGACGTTGAGGTGAGCTACGCCACGAGCCAAACGACGACCGCACCGTTCACGGTAGAAAGTTACGCCACGCTCTACTTTACCTACACCCCAACCGATACAGGAATTGCGGTTCCCGGGCAACAGGCGCTCGGTGGGTACCTTGCGGGGGCGTCTTCGATTTCAGGAACGAACTCAAGCTTCAATGGAGTTCTCTGCGACGAGTGGAGCGCGACCCTGGGGTCTTCTACGCCCAGTTCATTCTCCACCGGGCTCAAGACCCTTTCTGTGGATAATGACCCCTACCTCACGGACACGAGCGGTACAATCATCTATCGTCGCTCGGTGACAACCTACACATTCTAATGCCGTCCCCATTTGAAAGCGTGATTCGTGGGCCAGGGTTCATCAATCCAATGCCTACGATGCCCGCCGAGCAGTTCGGCAGGTCGATCGATCCTCCTATCGGCTCTGGTGGCGGCGGGGGAGGGGGCGGTAGTGAATTTATCCCGCCCTGTTATCTTGTCGGAGTCGATGACGAGAACGTGAAGGTCACCACGGCGACGGTGAATGGCATCGTTCCCACCGGCATTAACGCCAATATCGATGTGAGTGGGACGGATGGAACTTGGGCCATCTATCTCCACGCAACGCTCGGGGCAGATGGTATACCAACTGCTGTTGAGGTGCTAAGCGACGACACGGGCGTTGTCCCGCCCGATGATGCCGACAACGCCTATCTCCTCATCGGAATGGTGACTGTCGCCACTTCCGTCATTTCGGTAATAGAGCCCACACTGGCGTGGTCTCAAACTTTCTCAACGTGCGGTCGAGATTCAAGCGATCCGATCACGACGCCGGGAACTTATTACTGGAACGTTGCATGAACCCGTTTAGCGAAAGTCTGTTTTCGCAAAGCAACCCGTGCATCCCTTGCTGTGTTGAGCCCGTGGAGTGCGAGTGCGCGCTGTTCATTCCGTATTTTAACGGAGTATATGGATCGCTGGCCGACGCGGAGAACGCCTTGGACAACTACACTGCTGGATGCAGGGCATACCTAGGTGTGGCCGCCACCCCGCCCGTGTCATTTAGCGCGGACTTTTCCACGCCCAACAGCGCCGATGTATCCGTCCACGCTACGACCGGGAACGCGATACCTGACTTCATCGATGTCTATTTCTCCATAACGGTCGTAGAGGGTACCTCTATTTCGATTCCATTCATCATGACGACGGACGGGGGCATAGGAAGCACGGGCGCTTCAGCCTACCTATATAACTGCGCCGATGCCACGACGGTGATGGAAGATACGGAGTCGGGCGTGGCGTCCGGGACGCTCAACCTTAATTCAATCCCGACGGGCACATACATTCTCCAGCTTCAGGGATTCACGTTTCTGTCAACGGACACGACCTTCGCCTTCACGGCGATGGGAGACACAACAACGCTTTTTAACCCAGTCATCGCCCTGTGGGACGACTCTGGCACGGTGCGGCAATTGGACGCGTGCCCCAAGCTATTCATCCCTCCGTTAACCGAGGGAAATGATGAGTGGTACGAAAACCAATCTGCCGCCCAGGACGCGATCGACGCTCAAACGAGCAATTGCGTCGGATTCATCCATGACGTGACCATTACGACTGGTACCGTGTTCACGGCGACCGATGGGGGAAGCACCCTTGAGCTGGATGTCTTCTATAACTTCACCGCGGGCGGAAGCGCGGAAATGGAGGGGTCGGTAAACGCTGAGGCCGGGCAAACACTCACCATCTCGTGGACGAGCACCGATGCCCTTTCCACCACCATAGCGATCTACGATAGAAATGCCGATCTTGTTCAGTCTTGGACGGGGCAACCCACATCGGGATCAGTGACCTCTGCGGCGCTCCCCTATACCGGGAAATATATCGTGGATGTGTTCGTTTCTGGGGACCCGATGCAGCCCTCCTTTGACGCCACGTTCACGATTTCCTCGTCCGGAACGATGACGGTTAATCCGGTCCAGGCCCTCTATGATGTCGGGCTGGACTGCCCCGCTCGCCTTGATTGCTGAATGAACCGCCCAACGGTCATCACCAAGGAACAGCGGGAGGCTCGCAAGGCTGGAACGGGGTGGCGCGGGCTTGGGGATGCCATCGCTTCGGCCACAAAGGCGGTTGGCATCAAGCCCTGTAGTGGATGCCAGAAGCGGAGAACTGCTCTTAACAAGGCATTCCCATTTGGGGGTTGAAAGAGACTACCCCACCTATAAGCAGCACTAATTAAAGACTCCCCATGGCTGAACTCAGAAAAAGCTCCGGTTTATCCCCCATAATCGAAAGGATTAGGACGGATGGGGTATTTGGAGGGGGTGTGCAGAAGAACATCAGGTCTTCTATGCAGGGGACCTTTAATAATCTTCGTTACGGTCCTGAATCCGCCCCCTCATTCGAGGAGCAAAATACGATGGCGAATCTCGGTTCCGCAGCAGGGAACCCGTTTGCCGTCGGCATTCCTCCCGCCGGTGCTCCTGCCGGTCGGACTGTTTCTCCCTCTTTGGATGTGGCGGCGGGTAACGTGTTCGGCGGGGGACTTCCGGCTGGCGAACGCAACGCGATCCTCGGGCTTCCTCCCGAGACCCAGCTTGCAGGGATTATTTCTGGGGCAGGGGAGCAGGGGCAGATTGCCAGATTTCAAACAGCACTGAGAGATGCCGGCGTTTCACTAGACCCAAACGGACAACTGCCAGAGGACTTCGCGGCCGGGGTGGCCATTGCAAAGAATCTCTATAACAACATATTCAGTTCTTCGATTCCTCCTCCGGGTGCTTTAGCAAGCGGTAGTGAATCAATTGCCCCCACTGGACTTCGGGAGCGCGCCCTAGCGGCCAATGGTGCCCCTATTGCGGGATTCGCGGGAACCGTCGTTTCTGGCGTGCCTGGTAGCCAAGTCGCTCCGGATGGACGTGCCGTCCCGGTCAATCAGCAGACCGGCGCCCGCTTCACTCTAACCCAGAATCCCAACACCGTTCCTGGCGCTCCGGGCTATGTGCCTGCGGCGAACAAGCCACTGGCTCCGTCTCCAGTAGTCCAATCGTCGGTCCCCAGTTCCGCGTTTGATCGTAATGCCGCCGCGTTCAAACAGGCCACGACGAAAAGCAGCGAAGTGGTCACCGCTCCAGACGGATCTAGGTTCATGCGGGATTCCTCTGGGAGGCTTCAGCCTGTGGGCGTGGACCCGGAGCTGGCTGCGAATGCCGCTGGTCTAAAGGCCGGGGCTGAAGCGGACGCCAAGAAGTCAGCCGAGAACGCCCATGCGTTAATGACAGCCATTCACGATTCCGCTGAGTCTGCGAGGATTCAATCCGGCTCTATTAAGAGAATTTCCGATCTCTACCGACAGGGCGCCGATTCGGGATTCGCCCAGCCCATCCTCACCCAGGCGAAGGCCCTTCTTCAGAGGGCGGGGCTCAAGGTGGAAGACCTGAGCACCCAACAGCAGCTCGAGAAAGAACTCGGCACCCTGGCGCTAGAGACAAGCCGGGAGCTGATGAAGGGATCGGGTACAGTGTCTAACTACGAACGCGAGCTGGTCCAGAAGGCCACGGCCAACACGGGCCTGACGCCTCAGGCCAATCTGGCGATTCTGGGTGTGCTTCAGCGGATCGCCGAGAGGAATGTCCTGCTCAACCAAGAGCGTGTGCGCCTCGATGATATGGGCGTGCCGGCGGTTCAGATCGCGAAGGAGCTTCGCCGGCTTCAGGAGCAAACTCCGATTGGCGTCGAGGAACTTCAAGGCATCTCAGCCGCCCCGGCGGCGGTGAAGATTATTTCCGTCGAAAAGGTGTCGCCCTAATGGCTAAATACAGAGTAAAGACCGATCAGGGGACCTACATGGTGGAGGCCGACCGCGAGCCCACCGCCGACGAGGTGCTTGCGGCCATTTCCCAGCGGTCGCAATCCCTGGAAGAAACCATCCCCAGACCGGATTCGCCGTCGGGTTTGAGCAACCGAATGGACCCATTTGCTAGGACCGGGTTTTTGATGTCCACCCCTCAGGGCAAAGAAGCCATGGAGCAGGTGGGAAAGGTGGCGAAGAACGCCGGACTAGAGGGCGGCGGACAGGCTCTGGGTCAAACCCTCGGCGCTCCATTCGCCGCTGCTGGTGGAGTTCAAATTGGCGGCGCACTGGGCGGAATGGCCGGCAACGCCATCTCTCAACTTACCACCCGGGATAAAAAGTTTTCTCCAGGAGAAATGTTTGCTGCCGGGGTATCCGGTGCGGTCCCTGGCGCGCCGTTGGCGAAAGCCGGCGCTAAGGAACTCCTCAAACAGAGCGCCAAGTATGGTGTCACCAATGTGGCAGCGGCCAACACGGCGTCTCTAATTGACAGACGTGAACTGGCCGATTCTAGGGGAAATGTCGTCGCCGGAGCGGCCGGCGCCATCTCTCCGTTTATCGGAAAGGGGCTGGATATCGGTCGCTCCTCGTCCATAGCCGCCACCAAATCGACACAGGATTCTCTGAATCGCGCCACTCTTCGAGAAGGGAGGTCCCTGGGATTGGTGGTGCCTCCGGCCGTGGTGGCGCCAAACGCAGTCAACAACACCCTCCAGTCCCACGCTGGGAAAGCGGCGACGGCTCAGGAGGCCATCATCCGAAACCAGGCGGCGGTCAACGATGCTGTCCGTAAGGATATTTTCGGGGACTCCGTGGTCGATTTGTCCGCCCCGTTTTCCCCCATAGCCTTAAACACGGCGCGCATTGGGCCGAACTTGGTGTACGAGGAAATCTCGAAGATTTCACCGACTGCGGCAGGTCTTCTCGCCCAGTTCAAGCAGGCCAACGCGGACGCCAATGCGGCCTTTTCCGCGTATCGTGCTTCTATTGTCAAAGACCCCGCGCTGCTGGCGTCTGCCAAGGCCCACAGCGAGGTCGCGGATCAGATGGAGAAGGCGATTGCCGCGGAGGCTAAGGCCGCCGGCGCCAACCCGGATATCATCGAGCGATTGGCAGAGGCCCGGACCAAGCTGGCCCAAATCGGCCTAGCCGAAAGGGCCGTGAACAAGGGTTCCGGGAACATTGATCCAGCGATTATCGGAGACGCCTTCGACGCGGGAGAAAAGCTCACAGGAAACTTGAAGAAGATCGGCGCGTTCGAGAATGCGTTCGGGAAGTACATTAAGGACCAAGCGAACACCGTTCCATCGGGTGTAGATCACCTGAAGTACATCGGACGCATGGTTGGCGGGAGTGGTCTTGGGTACTCCCTTGGCGGTATCCCCGCTGCCGTGGCGACACCGATCGCGATCGGCGCATCCGAACAGCTCACGCGGGACGCGATCCTCTCGCCCTTCTACCAGCAGGCATTCGCCAACCCCAGCTATGGCCCGACCGGTCCAGACTTCGCCGCTCAGCTCGCCAAATTCTCAACCATGGCCGCAGGCCGCGACGCCGCCGCCAAAAAGAATAACTAACCCCAGCCGCTTATGTCCCTCCCAGGAAATATTTCCCTGCTCGCTCGCATGCCCACGCCCAACTCGTCGGCGTATGGCAATGTGGATGGCCCCGCCTCCTCAACCGACAACGCCGTTGTACTCTTCGACGGTACCACCGGGAAGCAACTCAAGAACAGTTCGATGACGTTCTCGGGGACGACCCTAAGCGTCCCCAACGGGTTTACGCTTGGGTCGGCCGGGATTCTAAATCTCTCCTCCGGCCTCAACAACCCGGTTAACATCAATTCCGGAAATGGTGGGATTTACCTGGAAACTGGTACGGGGGCGGTGAACCTCCCTGCCGCGAGTGGCGGTTTGCGCCTCTCCAACACCGTAGATCAGGTCACTAACTACGAGCGATTGGAGCTGTTGTGGAGCGGTAACGTAGCAATTATCCGGACCGCTTCAGGAGGGACGGGGACCGGTCGACAGTTGCAATTTTCGGCCGCCGGGGGTGCGAACCTCAACATTAGAAACGGTGGTAATGCGAGCGGAACATTTCAGTTTCAGACTGGGTCGACCGGCACCGTCGGCGCTATCTTTGCGAGTTTCTCGGGCTGGACCTCCACCGCCACTTCGGGGACCAATGTGGGGTTTTCCCTCACCCCCACCTACAACCAGACCTCCGGCACCGCCGCCAACACGGACCTCCTCATCAACCGCACGGAGACGGCAGTGGGGAGTGGGAGTCAGTATTTGATCCAGGCGCAGGTTGGTGGCGCGAATCGGTTTCTTTTTGATACTGGCGGAAGCCTTGGAATGTCTGGTGGAGTTTACGTCGGCGGAACCTCAATCACCGGCGGAACCAGAATCGCCACAACCGGAAACTTTAGTACTGCTGCATGGGGTACCGCTGGCACGCAAATCCGGGTCGGGGCGGCAACCATCACCGACACCTCCACCGCCGGCTCCGGTACGGCTGCCTCGGCTGTATTCACCTCGTTCGCTCAGCCCACGTTGGCGGCGACGAACAGCAGTGTGACGACTACGGATGCGGCGACGGTATATATCGCTAACGCACCGGCGGCTGGAACGAATCAAACTATTACTCGCGCCCACGCGCTGTGGATTGATTCCGGATCGTTCCGTCTCGATGGGACAAGCGGTCCTGGCGTTGCGACGGGCACGCTTACAAACGCCCCCAGTGCCGGCGATCCAGACAAGTGGATTCCGATCAACTCCGACGGAACACAATATTGGATTCCGGCTTGGTCGGCCTAACCCCAAAACACCATGGCCAACAAATTCACTCCTCAAGCCGAGCGCAGCGTATCAGCAATGGTTTCTGCCTCGTGGAACGGGACGAACGTCCCGACTGGCGTCATCGTCAGCTCCCAATTCACCCGCAAGCTCGTCCACGACGACGATCCCAATAACGTCATCGAACTAAGCAACGGGGCCATCTCCTTTGATGGGATGCGCACCGATCGCTCTGTTCAAGTTGGTGGGGGCCCGGTCCTCACCTACCGCCAGGTATCGCTCTACCTCCTTACCATGATCGGGGATGCGAGGGCGAATCCGTGAGCTTCAGCGACATCCTCTTTAACGCTGCGGGGGGTGGTGTTGTAGGTTCACTCCTCCATCTCGGAACCTCCTTCTTCGAGACCTGGCAGAAGAAGAAGCAGGCGGAAGTGGAGATCATGCTCATGCAGGCCAAAGTGGCGGCGGCCGAGAAAGAGGCTGCGTGGAGTGCCTTCGCAAAATCCCAGGAAGGAGCCAATTCAGCGGGCATCCCGAAACTCCCCTCAAACGTCAGCCCCTGGATCGCCAATATCTACGTCATCGTGGATGCGTTCCGCGCCTTCACCCGACCCGGCCTAACTTGGTTCGGGGTATTCTTGCTTACCGTCGTCTTCTTCAAGGTCGGCCCCGCCAAGCAGGAGGTCATGGTGGACGAGATGCAGTTCGCCGTGTGGACGGCGGTTTTCTGGTGGTTGGGGTCCCGCTACTCCAAGAAGTGAAACAGTTTCTCCTATTAGCGAAATGAAGATTCTAGAGATCGCCCACGGGCATCCCAAGTTAACTGCCTGGATCGGGGCCGTCTCCGGATGGGCATCGGTGGATTGGCTGCGCGCTTCCCAGATCACAGCGGCCATTCTGGCCGCCATGGTCTCCCTGTGTGCCCTGATCCTCACCGGCCCCAAAGCAGTCGCCGAAGTGAGGAAATGGTTTAAGCGCGAATGAAGTCCCGCCGCTTCCTGATCGTGGCCGATCCACACGGGGACATGATAGACTCGGAGTGCAGGAAGTCGGTGTTTGAGTTTAAGCGGGATTGGAAGCCGGAGATTGGGATTCACGCGGGGGATAATTGGGACTTCCGCAATCTGAGGAGGGGGGCCACAGACGACGAGAAGGCTGAATCCCTCGTGGATGATTGGGAGGCGGGGGCTGAGTTTATCCGGGAGTTCTTTGATGGGGTGAAGACGGGGTACTTCCTTCGAGGCAATCACGACGAGAGGCTCTGGCATTTCGCGGATTCAGCCTCCGGCCTTCTTCGAGACTACGCCACTGACGGAATTAAGCGGGTGGAGGGATTGGTCCGGCAGTCCAAGGCCAAGATGCTCCCCTATGATTCCCGATTGGGGGTGCTCGATATCGGGAAACTCAGAACGATCCACGGCTACGCTACCGGGATCGGGGCGGCAGCCCGGCACGCCCGTATCTACGGCAACTGCTTCTACGGCCACACCCACGACACTGCGATTGCTCCGGTGGAGAACCTGGACGGCCCATCCGAAGCCAGGGGAATCGGCCCCCTGTGCAAACTGGACATGCCTTACAACAGCGCCCAAACGAACAAGCTCCGCCACCAAAACGCCTGGGTTTACGGACTCCTCTTCGAGGACGGAACTTACCAAGCCTTCCAGGCCAAACGCATTAACGGGAGATTCGCCTGTGCCTCAGAAATCCAAAGCTACTGACCTTTGGGCATCCTTCCAGAAGGCCCTCACCCAAAAGCCGGAGAAGCGCCCCCAGGGTACCGGGTGGATGACGCTCGAGGAACTAATGGCGAAGTTTAAGAAGGGAGAGGGGGCTGTGCGGGCCGCCCTCCGCATGACCAAGACGGAACGGTTCAGGGGGTATATCAGCCGCAACGGAAAGCTCTCCCAGCAAGTCTGGTATCGACCGTTATGAATGACGACGACGCCCCTCCCTTCTTTGTACTAGGCCACAGTGCGCTGTGGAGGCCGCTGATCGTCCAGTCGGGGCCATTCCTCCCCAAAAAGAAAGTCCTCTTTAAATCGAAAAAGAAACGGTCTAGGACAAAGAATAAAGCCTGAGATTCGATTGCCGCCGCCTCTCAGGCTAGAACGTGCTCCCCACCTCCCGTCTCTGAGCTGCGGGGCCTACGCCGAGAATAAGACGCTCGCCGTTCTTATGGGTAGATATATGGGTAGTATCCCCTAGTGTGTCAATGGGGTTATTTCTATGAGGGTGCCCCTCTGGTCTCGCCCCACCTTCTTCTGAGTCACTATCAAGTCTATGGCTGAGGGGTCGTCTGCGGGGATGATCCCCTCGTATCTAAGCGCATCGCAAACGTACTTCACTGAGCCGTAGAGGTTATCCACGTCTAGGAGCTTCGCCCCCCTCCGTTCAATGCGGACCGTAACGCGTCCTGGGCCTGCTTCTTCATCTTGTTCCTTCCCCAATGGGTCTTTCCCAGCATTTGGTTTAGGGAGGGGGTGAGGTAGTTTGGGAGCCACAGCCGCAACGGCGTAGCCGGGCCTCCTGGTGATGTCTTCGATTTGTTCAATGGTGAGGCGCACGGTTGTTCAAAGCAAAGTGGAGTTTTCTTTAAGTAAGCGGCTTTGCTTAAAGCCGAGTTTAAGCAATCGTTGTCGTCTGCGTGAACTCCACCTCCACTCCGTGGGCCCGAAGGAGGGCGATGACTGCGGCGCGGGGGAAGGTTTTGTCGGAACCAACGCAATCGGCCATCTTTCGTGGGCCCGGCGGCATTTCTGATACCCACACTTGATATCCGGTGCCCGTGAAGTCGCATTCCCACCTAAAGCGCTTCTCCAACCACGGCAGCACGGCGTCGGCGGATTGGGTGAAGACACGCTCCATAACGATATTCGCTCCATCCGGCCGCTGGTAAGTGCGCTCTCCGCTAAGGTCGTCCACGGTGCGGCATGTCCACCCCGCCACCCTCTCCGCAAAGGCTGCGTTCAATTCGTCATCGGTGGGGTTGAGGAGTTTCATGGGGTGATACTGGTTTGAGTGTTTTCACGGTGCACCTTCCTGGGCAAGCACATCGAGACTCTCTCGGCGAAGTATGATCCGGGTGCCAATTCTCGTGCACTTTACGCAGCCATGACTGATCAGGTCGCGCAGTTTCCGTGGGCATATCCCGACATATGCCGCGCCTTCAAGCACAGTCATGTTTACTGGTGGATTCACCCGAATCATGGCAATCCTATCATCGGACAAACGGTATCTGCTTTGGCTGCTGGCTGTCTTTTTAGTGTTCATAAGGAAATTGTGGCTTTGGCTGGCTGCCCTGCCGAATACTTAGTCGCCTCCGACAAATCTACTTAATCCGATAAATACCTCCGTGCATCCCAATAAAATAGAAAAAGTAGATTTGTCGGGAGGTTTTGTCCTGTGAGCCTAGACCTTTCACGTCTCGAAAGATGTTTCATTTGTAGATTACCCAAACACTGGTCTTGTTCACTCGGATGATTTCGTAGGGTCTATCGATCTGTATGGGTAAGTTTGGCAGTCTAATTTCCCGGTTTTCGCGTGGACGAATCCCCCCTGTGGGCCGAGGCGAGGGACGTTGAGCCTCATGGGCTGGTGGCACTGGCCGCACGTATACCCCGAACAGGTCTCCTTGTTCCCCCTCGTGGCCGCCCACTTGATTAACCGGTCCATAGCCTCCCACATGTTTATTCAAAGCGTTGGGGTAGTATTATTGGGGTGCGAACTAGAAATTATACTCTCCGCCCCCTGTGGCGCTAGGTCCCTGACACCCGCACCCTGCCGTTGTTGTGCGCTCGATGGAGGACGTAGAGAAGGTTTGCGCGGCCCCCGGAAGACTATCCCAGCCTTCAGGTGACGCTTCTTGATAGATTCTACGGATATGGTGGGGCCGGGAGGGGGGTATTTGGCCATCCCCATCCGCACCGCCCACGCCACAGCATCCTTGAACGTGACTTCTTTGTTCATTGGGCCAGGAGTTGTTCTTTCGTGTGCTCTAGAATTTCGTTCCAACAGTGATTCTTTGCGGCCTCCAGGTGGGCGCAGATGTAGGGTGTCCCGGTCTTCTCCCGGTGAGCCCGCTGCTTCATCCCCCAATCAGGACAGGTGCAGGACTCCTCCAGCCAGTCCACAAACCGATCATCACCTCCACTACGGCTCTCGACGTAGAAGCAGAAGGGGCGGCCGGTGATCGGGGTGACTTTCATGCGCTCCTTTGCTTGGGACACTTGTCCTTCCAACTTTGGGGGAGGGCCGTCCACTGATGATTCATCAAGGCGTATTGAAGTTGGCCGTAGGCGGGGTGTTCTTCGGAGATCGTAGCCAGTTCGGTCTCCAGCCATTGCTCCCAGCCCTCGGGGCCTTTTGGCGGAGGTAATTTCAATCCCGTGGCATGGGTGGCGCCGGCGGCCTTCAAATCCACGATTCTCTCCGCCTTATTGAGCCAGTTCACCAAAAACCGTCGGGTGGGTTGTCGCTTGTTCTGCTTGCACCAAAACTGCGCCCTACCGATCTCCTGGCGGATGTTGATACCATTGAGGGCGGGCTCCTCCTCCAAGGATCTAATCCACTCCTCATCCCCCATCTCCGAGACCTTCTTTTTCTTCTTTGGGGCGGCCTCCTCGATAAAGATTTGAACCATCCTATTAATCACCCGCTTCGACTCCTCCCTGGGAAGCGGCTTCCCCCCGATAATCCCCTTGGCATCCCTCTCCGCCTGTATCGCAAGAAGGATTCTCTCTCCGTAGTCGGTCATACCAATAATCTTAGTTCTCTGGCTTCAATTGGGTTTCGGTGAATCCAGTCGTGGCAATGCCTGCAGGCTGGAATCCAGGTGTCTTGATTGAGGTAGTTTCCTTGGAGGCGTCCGGCTTTGTGGTGGATGTCGCTGGCGTATTTGTGGCAACCCTCCCGCTCGATCTCGCAGAGGGGGAATTCGGTCAGGAAGTGGTGGCGCTTCTTTCGATAAACTGCCCCCTCCCGCTGTCTTTTCCGGGACACCTTTCGCAACGCCGTGCGCCGCTTCAGGAATCCTCCCCGTTTCATTTTACGATGGACAGGATGCCGACCACCCACCCGGTAACACAGAACAACCCCACCCAAATTACAGCCGTGGCCCATCTATCCAGGGTGTCGATAAGGCGGGAGACTTTCGTTTTGCGTGTGCTCATGGGTCACTTCCATTTGAGCCCGTGCCATCCGTCCATAAGCGCAAGAAAGGAAGCGACGAACAGCCCGATGGGGCCGAAACATCCCATAAAAACTGAGAACACGATGTCCCCGATTCTTCGCTCATCGGCAGAACGATGGAAATACCCCTGAAAATATCCGAAGGTAAGCCCATAAGCCAAAACACCGCATACGATGTGAACGATTGGATAGACGATTAGGAGTGTGATCATTTGTAGTTATGCCAGTAGAGGTAGTTTTCTTCTTCGGGATCGTAGATTTCTGGGGATGGGGTTGGTGGAGGGGCTAGCTTCGGGGCCGGAGGAGGCGGGGAGTAATCGTAGGTGAAGAATCTTTCCCGGTTCTCCTGATATCGCTCGAAGGAGGACCAAGCTTCGTCAGTCCTTCGCTGGGATTCTCCGGGCCAATGCATCACCAGGGAACGTCTTCATCGTTCGATTTCCGGGGAGCTGCGCGCCCGCCAAAGGTCTTCGCGTTGCCTAGAATCGCCCCCTTCTTGCCGGCGTCCCTCTCTTCCTTCGGGAGGCCCTGAACGATCATGTAACTATTCCCGTACCTGTCTCCAGGGGTCTCGATTAGAACGAGGTCCAGATACTTGCCCTTCTTTCCCTCGAAGAGGTAGGACTTGTCGATTTTGGATACGTCGATTTTTGCGGTGATCATGCGGCTTTGGTTTTGTTGGTTGCCCATTCGTAAAGCTTGGAGGCGTCTGCCTCGGAAAGATCAGAGAAGGCGAGAAGCCCCTTTGATTCGAGCGCCTTGAGAAGCTTGGTCGCCATCGGCCCGTCGGCGCAGAGGTCGTTCAGTTTGGAAAGCGTCTCTTTCGAGATCATCGGTCCCTTCGGCCTGTAGGGCTCTTGCTTGCTCTGCGCACTCGCGGCGTTCCCGTCGTCGTCCTCATCAGCAACGATTCCCAGGATCGCGGCCAGGGCATACCTGCGCCCGTAGGTGATTGCTGACCCCATGCCCTGGGGATCGGCCTTGGTCGGCTTGAGCGTGAGCGTCCCCGCCATCCACTGCCCAGAGGAGTGAAGGAGTGTCGTGGTAATGTTCAGCGTCTCGCCCGATGGGCTCTCGTTGAACGCCTGGACGACAGAAAGTCCGTTAGGGGTGAGGACCGCCCTCGCCGCATCCCAAACGCTCTGCAACGTGGCGTAGGAGCTTTTGAAGTGGGGGTTGGTGCCGTCCTTCGAGGCCGGTTTAAGCGCGGCCTGAGCTTTCACAAGCGCGGCGGCCAGTTGTGCGATTTCTGTAGATTGGTTCATATGTCGAAAATCGCGTGGACCACCCCGAACAACAGGTAGAGCCACAAAGCTACCCCAGGCAGCCGCCACCCCTTTTTAAGGGTCATGCTGCACCGCATGGCTTGGGGAAAGACAATCACCCAATAGGCTAAGAACGCGCAGACGATGGCTAGAAGGATCATACAGCTAACAAGGTTTGGGTGTGGGAGGCGGCGTCCTGATAACCCCGCTCAACCAACCAGGTTCTCACCATCCCCCGCTTCCCCTCCGGAATCCTCAGAAGACGAACAATACGCCCATGGGCTGATTTATTGGGGGAGGGGGCGAACCCCGTCACCTCAAGCAGCCCCGAGGTAAGCAAGGTCTTCACCGCAATTCCTGAGAGGTGGGCTGAGCCTTGGGTGATCTCACCGGGGAGGATCGCTCCCGAAATCTCGTTCTCGTGGAGGGCGGCCGACAACAGGAACGCCTGCGCCTGCTGCAACGCCTCCCCCCGCCACATGACATGGAGGGCGATGGCCCGGGCTAGTTCGTCATTCATTGGAGCGCCCCTCCCAACCGCAGAAGCCTAAGACTACCCTTCTGCTGTAGTTCAGATTTCCTGATCCACCTCTGTGCCTCAGAAAAGTAAGCCTGAAGCGAAGCGGTGAACTTGGATGAGGCCGATCGCTCAGCCAAAGCCACCGCGGCTTGAAGATATTTGGTGCGGTTGTTCATTCTCCCTTCGGGTCCCCCTTCCGCGTGAAGCTCCGGGCCTCCGTAGAAACCTCCGCCTCCACCGAAAGATTATGCTGCTGAATTTCCTTGGTGTGGGTCCGGGCGATGTCCTTGAGGACCTCGATCAGATCCGGAAACGGCCTCACCACTTCACAATGAGACTCGAAGTTCACCGCAGCGCCCTCCGGATGTAGAAGGAGGCTTTGGAAGGACTGATCTTCAGGCGAACGCCATGGGATTTGATGGCGGCGAGGCAGGCGGATGCGATTTGGGTTTTCATGGGAAAATTCAGGGTTTGGCGGCAAAGTAGGCGAGGTACTTGGCCGGGATGCGGCCGCGCTCCTTGCGGATTTGGCCCTCTTTTAGCCTGCGGGTGATTGTTGAAGGGCTAAGGCCCGACTGCTTGGCGAACTCACGAATTGTCAGGTGGGGCTTGGGCTTTTCCCGCAGAAGGCGGATCAGTTCTTCCTGATTGGATTCGATCCGCATCAAACGAGCTTCAAATCTTTCGAGGTCCAGAATCATGGCCTAGGCCCTCGCCAACTTCGCCAGCCGCTCAAGGAGCTGGATTTCTTCCTGCGTGACGCGCTGATCGGCGATGACGCTTGCGATGCCGTCGGCAACCCGGCGATGCACAGAAACATCTTCTTCGAGAATCTTTCCGAGAACCCGGAGATCGAAAGCAGCCCCGTATTCCTGGGACTGCTGCGCGGCCTGAATGGCTTCGTTCGTGAAGCCTACTGCATCAGCGATCGGTGAGGGATTCGTGGTCATGGAAACTCAGGCGCTACGGCGGCGCTTTGCTTGGTGTGAGGCCAGGGCATCCAGGGCCTTCGGAAGCCCCATCTTCCGCCCCGCCGTCAGCAATTGGGCCTCCAGGGTGTTATTGGGGTCCACCCGGTCCTTGTATTCGCGGAGGGCGATACAAATTACGGCGCTGGCGCTTTGTTTGGGCTCCTGCTTTGCGCCGTGATCCGCAGCCCATTCGTAGAGCGAAAGCGGATTAAACGACACGCTGCGGTTCGTGGTTTTGGCGTCCATCTTGGTAAGTCTTAGTAAGACTTAATGCGGCTTAATCAAGCTTTTTTCTTAAGATTTATTAAGCAGCCGCTACAACCGAGCCATGGGCCACCAGATAAAAAAGAAATCCGTCACGTTTTCTCTCACCGATTCCGAGCGAGAGGAACTCTTGGGAAGAGTCGCTCACCACGGCTTCGATGATCGCAACCAGTATCTCCTGGCCCTGATGGATGTGGAAAAGAAGCTCCGGCTCGAAACGATATTCGATAAGGCGGAGCGCAGACTGTACTTCAAGCTAGACCGGTTTTCTAAAGCAGGCGCCTCTTCGGCGGCGGCTAAGACGTAGAAATAGCTTGTGCTGCTTCGGGGTCAAAATGGATAGCGCAACAGACAGGTTCGCCAGCAACGTCTTTGAATCTCTGGGCGAAATGTACCGCATAACAATGGATGTCCTAGATGCGAAGGAGCGCCTTCGCTCGGCCACAGAGTTAACCTCTGTCTATCCGTTCCGCCAGTTCGGACAAAACCGGTTTCGCGGATTCGTGGGAAGTTTACGGCTGGGTTGTGACAGCGTTATGTCAGGACCGCTCCGAAAAGTTATCCACAATCGGCAATGGGGTGTTGAACCCACACTGATCTCGGGCGGTTCCCAATAAACCCACGATTTCCACAAGCTGCCACAAAACCTAAAATTAGCTCGGAATGGTAAACCCCAGTAGGGTCCACCATCCGTGCCGCAAATCGTCAGCTTGTGACTCACAAGCCCGATTCGAATTATGTCACAATCACTCATAACGGACGCGGATAATCCACAGACTGCCACGCGATTTGCCACGGTTTCGCCACTGCCTGCCACAGATAGGCCACAGGAACGACGAACCCGACTTCTGCAACAACGTTTGCCCAAGGGGATCGTAATCGGGTCCTGGGACGATGGGAGGCCCCGGCCCTACTTCGTTCGCTTCGGCGAACATCGAACAATGGAAAGCTATGCGGACGAAGCCGAGCGCAACGACCGAGCGGAGGCGCTGGAAAAGGAACAACTGGAGAACGGCGTGTCGGCCTTGAGGTTTGATCCCAAGGAATGGCGGGAATACGCGGCATTCAGAACGCGAACCAAGGCCACCCTCCCGGAAATTGAAATAGCCTGGAGTCGATTCAGGGAGACGATCGCTCAGGCCCAGAAGACCTCCGAACTGATCGCTTTCTACAGATCCAAAAGGAGTACGGCGGGACGATCCAAGATGGGGCTTAAGCAACGGGATCTAGCCCTCGGAAGGTTCGATGCCTTTCTCGGCCACCACCCCTATCCCGCAGTAGACGAGGCGAAGATAGATGACTGGATTGGGTGGCTTCGGTCAAAACACGGACTCGGGGACGAGGCAGTGCTCCGGCATTTCTCCGTGATTCGTGCGATGTTCAATTTTCCGCCTATCAAGAAAATCTGTCGGACGAATCCCTGCGACTACGTTGAGCCGCCCAGGGTGAAGGAAAAGGACGAGGTTGCCGTCTTCAATCTTCGCCAGGCCTTCGACTTCTTTAAGGCCAATCGAAATCAAAGGGAGGTCGGGCGGCTTGCGACCGAGGCTTTTGGGGGGCTCCGGTTCTCGTCTGCGGCCAAGCTACTGCTGCCCGATTTGGACTTCGCAGAACAGGGCATAACCCTCCCGGGATCGAAGCATAAAAGCGAGCGGAGGCATTATGTGGACGGCTTCCCGAAAAACCTTTGGAGGTGGCTGAAGTTCGCGCCGGCGGACTGCTGGGACATTTCTGAAAGAAATTACATGCGCCTCAAGAGCGAGGCGTTCATCCGGGCCGGTTTCTCGAACCCCGGAAATGTCCTCCGGCACACGATGCCCACAATGCACCTGTCGGCGTTCAAGAACGCCCCCGCTCTTGCAACTATTCTTCAACACCGAAACTCCACCATGCTTTATCAGCGGTACAAGGGGCGTGGGGTTCCTCAGAGTGTGGGGCGGGCATACTTCATGATCACCCCGAAGACCGTTCTCGTGTCCTTTGAGCGTTTCTGCGCATTCGTGGGGGTGAGGCCATGAGCAACGGAGACAAAGGCATTACAGGGCTCCTTGTGGCCCTCCTATTGATCACTGGCGCGATATTTGGCGCCATCCGATACATCGACTGGGGCAACTCCCCCGGTCGCTACCAAGCCCTCTCTCACGGCCAAGACATCTACCTCATCGACACCAAGACCGGGGAAGCCTGGGTCAGAAATTATGGGCTATGGGTTCCGTCGGTCTCTCCCCTCAAAACCAAACCCACCCTCAAAAACGACTTCAACCGTATCAAACCATGACACCACTAGAACAGGCCCGGGACGCCATTAAGGCCCAGATCAGCCAGGATGAGAAGAAACTCGCCCAGCTCCAAACCTACTTGCAGGAGCAGAAGAGCCTCCTGGCTTCGATAGAACAGTCGATTTTAAGGGCCGGGGAGGCCCGGGCGGGGGTGTTGGCCCAAACAGGGAGCAAAGCCCCTCCTAATGCGCTCAAAGAGGCCATCCTGGGGGTCCTGGATAGTAAGTCGCCCATGAAGCGCGCCCGCATCATCGAACTCCTTCAGCAGACAAACTACCCCTATTCCCTGAACCCCACCCACGTCACCAAATACTTGGCTGAGTTGGCAGAAGACAAAAAGGTGAAGACCTCCGGCAAATTCCCCCACCTGGAGTACACCAAGAAATAGGATGGGTAGTAATTTTCTTCTTGATTGGGTAGTTGTTCTCCCCATTGCTTCTGCCCGTTGCGAGGGCATTCGCGGCGAGAACTTTCCTTGAAGGGAGACCTTCCAGAGAGTCCCGGTTCTGAGGATGCCCCCTCGGCCGGGACTTCTGCTTTTGTAGGCCCGATGTTCTTTCTCTGTTGAGGGGCGGCGAGCGCTCCCACCGTGGGTTGCCCAGTCGGGGTGACATGGCAACATCTGGCCCCGCACTCTTTTGAGTGGCTGACGAGCATTACGCGAAACGCCGCAAGGCGTCCCGTGGAGTCTCCCAAGCGGGGGAATAACTGGAGACCTAGACCCGACACTTCCCTTGGGGGTCGCTATCGTACGAATGGCGGGCCCCAAGGGATAAACCCACGATGAAAGCCCTCGCGCCGCCCTCTACAGAGAACGAACGTGAATCAACAGGAGCCGTGGGGAGCATCGCCCACAAAAAAGAGGGTGCCTTTCGGGTCAGTGTTCAAGCCGTAGCCCTTTCACGCACGTTTTCAGCTACGGGAAGTCCGGGGGAACTCCGGGCAAAGGGAAATCAGGGGGTGCCAACTATGGCCGGTCGTCCTCGCCGGTCGAAAAGACATCCAGCTAGCCGTGATGAGTTTCACGGATGGGCCTCACTAAAACGAAGGATGCTAGATCCGATCGACGCTTACTCCCCGGATAGCCAGGGAGGAAAGCGTGCTGGGCTCTACTAAAACGAAGTTCAAGACGAACAATGAATAGAAGGGAGAAGTACTCGGAATACCTGCTGGGGGAACACTGGAAGGCTCTGAAAGTTTCAATTTATCGGAGCAGAGGAAGGAAGTGCGAGGTGTGCGCGGCTGTGGACAGAATACAGGGGCACCATCTCACGTATCGTCCCAATCTAGAGTCGTGCACGGAGGAAGATATCATGCTTTTGTGTTCGCGGTGCCACGAATTGGTGCATCGCGATGCCGAACTTGATTCTTTTTTTCGTGGGGCTGCCGACAATGCCACCAAGCGACGTGCGGTTATCGAGCATTTGACCAAGGCAATGGGAGGGGTGAAGCGCCTCAACAAACTCCGTTGCATTCGCGAAGAAGGTTACACCAAACAGCGCCAGCAGCTAGACTATCGGCCGCCGCTTCGAGAAGCCCGCCCACGAAAAAAATGGCTGGATTACGCACCGGAAAAGTTTCCGGAGCCATCATCGTCTTGGTGTTCGTGACACCCGCCGCAACTCATACGAATACGGACGCAAAAGGACGATAACGGACGAAAAAGCTAATCAATGACCGAGAGCATCTCTTGGATTTCTTTTCGTTCATCGGAGTCCTTGGGCCATTCGGTGAGGATTTTTTCGAGGGCGGCGCGCCTGGTGGGCCAGAAGCGATAATGGATGAGGTCGTTGTCCTCGATGCTTTGACGCACCGATTCCCGGATGTCCTCAATGTTGTCGGCCGTGATCTCCTCTAGGTCGACGTGGCAGCAAAGCGTGCACCACTGGCCAAGTTTGATGTCGTCGGGGGTCATTTAGAATCGTCCCAGATGTTGAGGGTGCGGAGGAACGCTTCGGCGCGCTGGGCGGCGGTGGCGGAGATGTATGCGCGTTGGCGCTCGGTAGTAAGAGGGCCAAGTCGCAATGCGTAGATTCGGTACTGTTCATCCGTAAGCACCTTCTCCGCCGCGTGCATCGCGTTGAGGTCGTTGAGGTAGTCAGGGAGCGGAACTGGTGGGTTTCTCAGGCCGGAAAATACTCCTAGCGGCGGTGTGCGCGATACAATCGTCCACCCACACGCCTCCGCGATCGCTATTCTCTGTGCTTCCGGGCTCATAACATTCTTCTTCACCCGAAATCCCGGGCTGCCTGGCTTTAGTTGCTCCATCGAGCGAACCACCTCCGGGGGAAGCTGCTCGATCGGAATGGCTACCTGGTGAATCTTAGTGTCGTTCATAAAATCCTCTTGGCGTACCCCAGCTCCACAGCCTTTTCAATAATCGTAGCAGCCCCCGAAGGCCAGGGAACATCAAATCCATCTTCGTAGAGGCGGCCCTCGAGTCTTTCTTTGCTTACGTCGTCGGCGGGGCGCCAGGAGGAGGTGCCGTTGTGTTCGGTGTTCCTGATCCAGAGGACCCAAACGGCATCGCCGTGGAGATCCCCGCCACCCGACAACGGCTCCACTACGAATTCATGGTGGCTTTTGGGGAAGGTCACCGTGAAGGGAGGGGGCTGGAGGAGGAGGTAGCGGCGGGTCATCAGTCCTTCAGGAATTCGTCCGTCTTAGCAGTGGCGACCCCCTCCACTAATTCAACTGTCGTGTGGTCCACAATAGCCTTGATGTGGGGGTGGGCGTTTTCGTTTAACCAGCGGAGGAGGGGCTTGGCGGCTTCGAGGAGCTCGGCCTGTTGGTCGGGGGTGATTTTCATGATGCGCGTTTTTTGGAATCAACAAACTCCTGCGGCGTGTACCTTCTAGTCAAAAGCATGAACCGCGTTTTGCATTCTCTCAGGTCCTCCTCCGGAAGCAATGCCTGCATCTCCTTGTGAAGTGCGGGCAGGTTGTCGTCGATGCTGGCGTCCGCCATCGCCTCCATCCAATCAACCAAGCCATTGCGCGATCGCACCTCGTCCAGGAAGGCGTCGAGAGGGAATCCAAGTTCGTGCTTCATCCTCCACCCCCCGCCCCAGAGGAGCCTCCCGTCTTCTGTGTTTCCGGTTACGTATGCGCTCACGTCCTCCCTCCCTTGTCGGTGGGGTCGGGCACCGCGGTGGGCGGGGTCGGTTGATCGGTGTGCCAGTGGGTATAAAGGTCGATAACAGTGTTCGGGATGCACTCCTTCCTCCACCAGCACTGGAAATGAGAATCCCACATCCAACATGGTATCGGTATGGCGCACCCCGGCGTGATGCGGTGGATGGTGGTCACGGCTTCTTCTCCTCCGTGGTGGCGGGCGGGAGGGCGGCGCGGGCTGCCTCAAGCTCACCGTGGTTCTGAATCATCCCGCTATCGAAGGCTTTTTGCGCCATTGGCAGTACACCGCGCAACGCCTCCTCCGCCACGCGCAGCTTCTCCCGGAGCCGTTGATGAAGGGCTTTGGCAAAATCAAATCGTTCGATCACCAACCGCTCGACCTCGGCGGAGAGGCGGTCGCGGTCGGCTTCGAGGGCATCCTGTCGTTGCAGGCCGTTGCTGACCAGGTCATGCATCTTTTCGTTCAGCTCATCCCGCTCCTTCTCCAGCCGGGCGACGGTGGCGCGGAGGTCGGCAATCTCGTGAGAGTCTCGAATCTTGTCGCCCTGGAAGCGGCGCACTTCCGCGAGGTCGCGGGCATTCTCCCTCCGCAACTCCTCGATGGTCGCTTGGGCGGAGGCGAGGTGGAGTTCGCACGCATCAGCCATCCGCTTCTGGGACTCGGCCATATGCGCTTGTCCATTAGCTCTGATCTCCAGCCACTCAATGTACGAGGGGTGATAGAGTTCGTAAGGACGTTTGTCGTCTTCGGGAACGCGCCACTTGTCCCTCCCTGCCTGCGTCGCCACGGGGGCGGGCCGACCAATTAGGAGCGAGGTCTTGTTTTCAATTTTCAACACTTCATCCAGGGACATATCCGCGAAAGGTTTGCCCTCCCCCGCAACCGGCGTGGGTGCGGAGTCGGGGAAGATGGTGGCGAGGATTTCATTGATACCGTGCTGCGCGGAGCGATATTCATCAGGCAATAGCCACTCGCGAAATCGGCCCTCCAGGTGGACGATAATAGCGTTCGCCGCCGCCCTGTGCTTATCGTTGGGCGTGGGGGTGGGTTGGGTGGTCATGGTTGAAGGGCGGGTTCAGGGATTTCGACCGAGCAGCCGCAGCCGCCCCAGTCATTGCGGTCAAAGTCTTCGCCTGCTTCGATGCGCTCGCGGAGCATCTTGAGCGTGAGGGTTTTCTTTTTCCCGTCGCCGCGGCGGTCGTTGAGGATCGAGTAATCCTTACCGGTGGAGCGGCGGACGGCCTCCTCCTTCGCCTCGTGGAAGGCGTATCGTTCCGGCATGGTCCTGAGCAGGTGAGCGAAATGCGCCTGTCCAGCCTTCACACAGAAGCCGCCGCAGTTGTTATGCGGAAAGCCCAGGTCGTACAGCCGGGGCGGCTTAATCCCGATGGCGCGAAGCTCCGCGAGCATCCGACACTTATCCCAGATAGGCTCGTCCATCATCGGAAACTCTACCCGCCACTTTGGTAGCGCGGCACGGGTCGGCGCAACGCGGTGTGTCTCTGTCCAGTCAATGCCGACGTAAACGATAGTGTCCGATGGATCGCAGTTTTTTTCGCGCCAAGCATCCAGTACCTCCCGCTTCAACTCCACCGAGCACACTGGGAAGCGGCTGTTTGCGAGCATGCCTTTGCGCTCGAAGAGTTCCCACACTGATTCGCCTTTCGAAAGGCGGGTAACGCCGACCCCGAGCTTGGCGCTGGCGTCCTCCAGGAATCGGTAGAGGTCCCAGTCCTCCATGAGCGTGTCGGCAAACAGCAGGACCACGTCCTCGGGCCCGTGCTTTTGAATCACCCGATGCGCCGCCCAGAATGAGCACGCCCCGCCGCTGAAATTGACCACATGCTTCACGTCACCTTCCTCCCTTGGTTGGGGGCGCGGAGGCGGTTAATCTCGGCGCGGATGTTGCCGGCGACGGTGTGTGCATCCCCGTAGCAGCCCGACCCAGTAGTTGTGCCTACGGCAATTTTGATCGCAGCTTCCAGCCCACGCACAAAGTCCGCGCTCTCCTCCTCCCCATCGTTCGCCAGCAACGCTTGGAGGTTGGTGAGGGCGGTGCGGACATACTCCCGCGCATCGCACGCATGATTGCGGTAATCGGTCGCGCTGAACGGCTCGCTCGAGGCGCAACGCCCTAGGTGCATCTCGTTCGCGGTTTCAAGCGCCTCCACGGCCTCCCGGATCACGGCGCGGTCGGGGGAACTGCGAAGTTTGTTCAGTTCCTCGATGCAGTCCTTGAGTTGCGCATTCACCCGCACCAACACCCAGTCCTCATTTCCGTGGAGGTCTTCACCCATTTTGATCCGGTCGGGGAAGCCCGCGTCCCGGAGCATCGAACGGAGGGTGTGGATTCTCCCGTTTAGCTCGTCGATCCGGCAGTGCAGGCGCTCCTGGTTGTGCTGTTCGTGTGGCTGGCTCATGCTCCCTCATTTTGCATGGCGGCGTCGATGGCGGCGCGGAGTGTCCCGCCGAACGCCTTCATGCATGGTCGATCCTTTTGCATTCTAGCGTTAGTCCATACCTGCCACGCAGGGAACACGCCCACGCTTGAATCACCTTCTTCAAAGACCAGATCCAGCTCGTGCTTCTCCAACCAATCCAACCTCCGCGCCTCCTCCGACGCCTGAGTGAAGGGCAGGACGGCGGTGAGGAGTTCGTCGGTGGCCATGTCGATAATCGGAGTTAGGCGGGCTCCGCTGGACGCGAGGTTACATGCCTGAAACACCTTCTCACGAACCGCCTCCCGCAACCCCGAGGGCGCGGGAGGACGACTCGCCTTTGCGGCAACCAGTCGATCAATGGCCGAGGCGCAGGCATATACATCAAACGCCGTGTACGCGCCTCCGAATGCCGAGGCAATTTCGGCGCCGGTTTTATACTTCAGTTCGGCCCCTTCATTCGCGGGGGCGGGTGGTTGGGTGTTCATGGTATTTTGTCCGCCGCCAGTGTCGGATATAGGCGAAGCGGGATGCAGAGTTTGTTGAGGGTCGAAATTTGGAAATCGGCCCCGCGTTCGATTCTGGATGGGCCGCCCTTTGAAATACCGGCAAGTTCAGCGAGTTTGGGGAGTGTTAGGCCGAGCTGTTTGCGCCGCAGTTTAATGAATTGCCCGTAATCCACGGGCATGAACCGCCGGTCGTCAGTGGCTACTTTGAACGTGGCCTTCATGGTTGGCCCTCCCTCCCCTGCGCAGCATGACGCTCAAGGGAGCGGAGGCGTTCAATGGCGGGGCGAACGTGGTCGAACTCGGCAGCCTTGAACTTGGTGAAGTTCACGGTCCAAGTTCCATCGGGGCGGGTGCCAGTCGCCATGATAGAGGCAAGCGCACCCTCCAACGCTTGCCGCACCTCCAACACCTCCAGCGAGTCGGAGAGGAAGCGGAGCAACTCGGCTTGAGCCTGATCGGCCCCGTAATACGGTGGTGTCTTGCCGATACAGAAATCGTCCCGACTATTGATGATGGTCAGCGCCGCCTTCCGCGCCGCCTCCTCGATGCGTTGGATGGGGGTCATTTGTCTTGCTCCTTTTTGACCAAGGCTTGCGCGTAGGCGATGTAGTTGCCTGTTGAGTGAGAGATGCTGACTCCGCCGACCAACTCCCATCCTTGTGCCAGCGCCTGCTGAACACGTTTCTCGAACGTGCCCTGGGCATACTCCTCCATGATGACTTGATATGAGATTTTCATTTCCCCTCCCCCTTGGTGGGCGCGGGCCAGTTGAGGGCGGATTGAAGGATGGCTTCGGCGCGGCGACGGAAGTACCTCCAGTGCTTCGACACCGACTCTTGTCGTGCCAGCTCGCGAGCTACCCGCTCCACCGCATCCGGGTAATCGCGCAGGTCGAAGACGAGGACGGGGTGAGTATGTGACGGCTCGTTGCACGAGTCCGCCCCTGATTTGATAGCGTAGAGCCGGATTGATGTAATGCCGTCGTCGGCGGGGTTGGTCCACATCACTTTGCCCAGCTTCTTCCCCTTGGGGGCCGGGCGGGGACTGTTTGCGGGGGATTTCATTTGGCGGTGGTGAGTTGAATGATGTCGGCCTCCGATCCGTGCCACTCGATCGCGGCCTCCTTGGAATCGAAGACGGGAAGCCAGCGGTGCGGCCCCTCCTTGGGCGTCGGGCATTCGATCCCGGCGAACGTAACGGAACTCCACGAGTGAGCCCTCATGACGACCCAAAGGGCCTTCGGCACCTTCGCCTCCTTCCGCTTGCGCTGGGGGTGGGATGTTGGGGTTGTCATCGGGTGATCGCGAAGTAAATGACGTAGAACCACGAAAAGATGCCGTGGAGGATCGCCCACAGGATGGACTTGTTGACGGACCACGAGATGGAGACGGCGAGGGCGCACCCCATGCCTATGCCACTACTGGCGGCTGTATTTTTGGCACTCACGACTTCTCCCCCTTCTTCACCTTCCTGATATAGCCGCAGACGGTGTAGGTGATGGAGCCGGTGCGGTTCATTGCGGGCCGAAGCGCGATCTCACCAATGAGAATGCACGGGGCTTTTGTGTTGGCGCCCTCATGGTCAACGAAGTAATCGCCAGCCTGAACAACCTCGTCTTCTTCCAACCACCGCCACCCCTTCTTCGGCGTCGGGATTCTGTGGGTGGTTTTCATGGGGTGGGGTCCGGCAGATCCCGCAGCGCCGCCAGGATGCGGGCCTTGGGGGTGTGTTGCTGATACTCTAAACAATAGCCATCATTGATTGGAGCGACTCGAAGAAACGTGATGCCGGCAGCTTCAAATAACACG
>Ga0196964_10000219_pt1 | contig 42603 bp, 73 predicted proteins | sample S1_10metaG_FD_148615 | JGI IMG/M metagenome (GOLD analysis project Ga0196964, IMG submission 148615) | Soil microbial communities from Anza Borrego desert, Southern California, United States - S1_10 | ecosystem: Environmental > Terrestrial > Soil > Desert | place: USA: California | collected...
ATAGCGTTCTTTTGGGCTTCAATACAAGATGCCGGACATTTTGGAATCGGGGCGGCTTTTGCTGGTTTTATGGCGATGATTGTGGCCTTGCTTTCGTGGGTGGTAAGTATGGGAATTAGGCTGATCTGGAAATAACGGCCCAGGCCGGGGGATGAGATGGCAGACATGATAACTCAGGTGCTTACATATCGAGATATCAAGCGGGCGCGAAGGTTGCGTAGGATCTATATGCGCCAGATTGCCGAGGGGAAGAGGTTGGGGATTTTCGACTTTAGGTATACGCCCAAGAAGGTTGGATTCTGGAAAGGGCTATGGAACGCGATTATTGGGCAGCAGGAATGGGATGTCCAGTGTATTGAGCGACCGGTGGTGAAACCCACCTCGGCCGGGGAGGCGGAGTGAATAAACAAGAGTTCCTAAGACGCTGCGAAACAGTGTGGGACAAGGGCGTGGATCGGGGGATATTCTCGCTCATGCTCTCCTGGCTGGATTTTGTCCTTCGCTATGAGCATACGATGTTTAGCCCGGGGCAGGGCCAGGGGGAAATCCTCTGGACGTTCCTTGAATCAGAGCGGGAGAGGATCGGGGCTCCATACACGAGTAAGACGCTGGCAAATGACAAAGAGGGCTATAAGCTCCAGGAGATTGCGTCTATCCTGGCGCACCCTTGCCAGCAATGTGCGGAGGACTTGCAGGCGTGGCATACGAGATTTGCGTTTTGTTCCCATACAAAGCCAGTTGTAGGCAAGGAGGGCCAATGAAGAAAGACAAACTCCCCAAGCCCGCCCATAAGTTCGGCTACACGCGGGCGCAGGTCGATGAAATTATCACCATGCGAGGCATCGAGCCGTGTGCGTTTTGGGAAGCCTGGGGAGTGAATACCTGCGTGAGAGATCCGGAGATGGGGACGATCTACTACCCCGTGGACATTGAGCGGGCGTTGTGGAAGCTGGGAGCGCTGGGTGGACGGGCGCACTTGGAGGACTGATGATCGGCCTTTGTTTCCGCTGTGAGCATAGGGCGAAATATATGGAGAAATGGTTGGAGGCTGGAAAGGCCGCGTATATCCCGGCTCCGCGTATCCAATGCAATAATCACGAGATGTCTGTCGGCTCTTGTTATGCCTTCCGGCCAGTAGAGCCTATTGTCGTGGACAGAGCCGAATCAGAGAAGCGCCTGAACGGCAAGAAAAGGCCGGTCCTTGGGCCTGAAATGCTCTCGGCCAGGGTAGAGGCTATCGGACCAGTTAAGGCGGCTCTGAAGGCCCGCAAGATGCGTAAGGGCTGGGCTCTATGGTGGCAACCGGAGGAGGACTGACATGGAAGAGGGGATGACGGTGGAGCGCTTTTTATCCAAGTGGACCGGATTTTATAGCCCAAGCGATTTCAGGATGGAATTCAAGAAAGACCTCGACGCGCTGGTGAGGGTGGCGAAGGCGGAGGGAATTCGGATGGCCGCTCGTCGGATGGTGTCCTCTGACAGCCAAGCCATGCTTGAGATATATGCCGACGAGATCGAACGAGGGGGCGCGGAGTGACTTTTGAACTGGAACAAACTTATTTGCCGGTATGCCCGCATTGCGGAAAAGAAGAAAGAGACGCATGGGAAATTAACTTTGGCGCCTCTGAGGAGGCCGAGATAAACTGCGGCTATTGTGGGAACCCTTTTCATATTTACCGAAACGTATCCGTATCGTATACGACAAAACGTTTGGAGAAGAAGCCATGACACCACTGGCGAAGAAGGGGTTTGCGCGCGTAGCTATTGGGAATTCACGCGACACGGGAAGGCGGATTTTTATTGTTGTCGTTGGAGATAAAGAAATAGACCGTTCCTATCTTGAGGGTGCTGCACGAAAGAAGGCCGATTTTATCAACGCCGCCCACGAAAAGGCGCTCCGCGATGTCGTGGAGAGGTGTGCGAAGATAGCCGAAGTTTTTGATAGTGACTGTGCCAATAGCGGGAACATCGCTGAAGATATCAGGAGGCTTGCGCCGTGACCAAAAATGAAAAAGAAGGAAGACCGAAATATTGGGGCGGTGCCTATTGGAAGTTTCTGCGGGAGATGCGTAAAATCCATCCCGATTTAAGGCCATACGTCTACGAACGCCTGACGAAGAATTTGAAGAAAACGAGAATCATTGTTTGTGAGGAGAGAAAGTCATGATCCCCGTCAAAGGAGCCGAAGACATGAGCGGGAAATTTGCGAGAGTTGAGGAGCGGACTAGCTACGTAGGTGGGGACGGCATAAAAGTCCCGACAAGGCGCGTTGTGGTAGGAGGCTGTATTCTCCCAACGCCGGACCTCCCGTATGAAGAAGTAAGGCATTGGGAGCTGGCCTGTGAGGCGATCAACGTGGCGCACGAAAAATCCCTCTCCACCGCGGAGGAGGTGATGGGGAGGATGGCTGAAGCTTGTAAGGCCGCAATCCGTTACGACCGGGAAATTCATGCATGCGCGAACGACCCTCAGAAAATGTCCAGCCATTGCACAGCGCAAGGGGAAACATTGGATGATTTGTATGAGGCGTGGCGCGACAAGTCGAGGGAAGCTTTGGAATCCTACTCCGCCTTCCGGGCCAAGGGGAACAAATGAAGAAGATTACGGATAAGGAGCGGCTGGATTGGTTGACGCGGCAAAAATTTATCAGCCTTAACCGTGGCAGAGGATACACGCCAAAAACTTGGTCCTTGCATTGGGTCAGGGATTACTGCTTCCGAGGCACTCCACGCCAGGCCATCGACGCCGCGATTCGTTCTGAAAGGGCAAAGGGGGGATTGTGAGCGAATTGCCGTGGAATGAGCGGGTCACGATGTTGAGCATCAACCCAGACGCGGCCAGCCGTCATGACGTTGCGCGGCTTGCGGCGGATCTGACTGAGGCGAAGGCCGCGCTGAAGGAGAAAGAGGCGGAGACCCAAGAGGCCCGGTCCAAATGTGAAGAACTCGCTAAGGAGCGGCCCATCTCTGAGGAACTATATGATTTCGTGGTGGAAAAGAACTCTCGCCTCGAGGCCGCGCTGAAGGCCAAGGACGAGGCGCTGCGGATGTTACACGACCCGTCGTGCCACCCGTTTGGGATGAGAAGAGAGGTATGCAAAGTCTGTAAGGCCCTGGGCGCGGGAGGGGAGGGGGTATGAGCGTATGCGATATTTGCGAAAAATGTGGCCACGAACACGATTCAACATCTCTCGGGGAAAAAGGCTCCTGCCTGTTCTATTGGGTAGATAGGGCCAGAGAAAGGGCTTTGCAGGTTTCGGAACTGGAGGCGCGGGTGAGGGAGTTGCTGAATTCCCTGAAAGATTTCGGGGATCATCACACCAGGATGATGGGGCTACCTTGTCCGCATCAGGACCGACTGGCGCGGGCGGAGGCGGCTTTAAATGAAATTGCATGCTGGGACGAAGGGCCAAAGGTGAATGGATCGTTCGATGAGCCTGGTTCGGCTGAGATCGCGCGGGAATATTTTAAGGAATCCCCAGGCCACCCTGAGAAGGGGTGCCTCAAATGCTCCTACATTGACGGGAAGGTCTATAAGCTTTGCGGGGAGTGTCTTGAGAAGGGGGAACCTGTAAGGATTCCTTACAAGTTGGAGGACGTGGAAAGGCTGGTGGAGGCGGCGGAGAAGGTTTTAAAAGGAATGATGCATGATCAACTTGGGCCGACGCCAGATTGTGATGCTTGCGTTCTGAAAGAAGCCCTGCGCCCCTTCCGGGCGGGGGAGAAGGGGGAAGGATATATTCAGGTTGGGATTGTTTCAAATCCGCCGAAGGGGAAAAGCGGGCCTTGCCATAACTGCGGATGTAATAACAGGCCGGGGATCATTCAATGTCCATGTTAGAGAATCCCCCGCGCCGCGAGGGGGAGAAGGGGTCATCTCATGGAGCCTAAACCCGAAGGCGGGGTGGCGAAGATGATTCGATGCCAGACGCCGCACGATATTCTGGTGATCCCGGATGGGGCGGACCCGGAGGAATATTCGCATGTCAAATACCCGTGTCATCGTCATAGGATCATGCGGGCTTGTGAGTTTTCATCCGAGGTTCAAAAGTGGCGCGAGGTGGCGGGGAAGCTTGTGGAGTCAATCGAAGGCGGAGCAAGGGCGTCACACTCAAACGGGGCCTGTTGCGGCTGTGGTAGCTGGCAAGAGCATTTATCCAAAAGAGAGAAAGACGCCCTAGAGGCGTTCAGGAAGGCAGAAGAAAGATTAGGTCCGCTCTGAGGGGTGGGGGAAATAATTTAAAATAATCCTTGACATATACGCCATAGTGCAGTATACTATAGGCAAGAAGGACAGATAGTCAATGAGGCCTCAAATGAAACTAACCCGCGAACAGGTTTTGAAGGTTCTTAAGGAGCATGGCTGGGAGCCGACATCCCTTACGGCGGTGAATCCGAATAAGCGGGATGCGAGTGGCGAGCCTGAGTGGGTGCCTGGGACTTTTTTTGATGACCAAATGGGAATCAAGGCTGAATATGACAAGAAGGCCGTCTACGCTTGGCTGGGCTACTAATGGCTACTAAGAACGACAAAGCCACGCTCTACATTGACATGGAAGAGGGACGCAAGGCTGAGAAGAAAGCCAAGAAGGAAATAGACCCGAGCATGAGCCTATCGATGTTGGTGCGGGTGCTACTCCGGAAGTATGTCAATGGCGAAATCACACTTTAGGCCCAAGCGCGGCGGAGGAGGGAAGGCATGAAAACTACCAAGACGACGGGTTTTGAGATTGAGCGCAGCAAGTGGGGATGGTCTGTGGTTTTCAACAATCGGGAGATCGAGTTGTTTGACAAGAAGGCCGAGGCCATGAAGTTTATAGAAGACTTTAATCGCGGCGATTATCATGGAACCTCTTATGAGGCTGAAGTCGTTAAGGCCACCGGCAAGTAGGAGAGGAGGGGGTATGTCTGCATGGAATCTGCCGCCCGGAGTGGAGACTTATATGATTCCTGGGAATGATGGGTCTGACGAAAAGTGTTTTGCATGTGACCGGCCACTGGGGAAGCCTTTCACTGTGACCACTAACGAGTCTTTTAAGGACGAAGATGGGGAAGAGACTTACTACCGCATACTCGTAGGCCCTGAGTGCTTCAAGCGGATCATGAAGGCCGGCGACAAAGGATATCAGCCGCCCCTTGGTGGGCCTAAGCTGTATCCGATGCCGAAATCCAACCCCGCCCAGAGAGGAGGAGGGTGATGATTTCTGAATCAGACGTTAATAGGGCAGAAGAAATGATCCTTCAGTTCCTTTATCGATATCGTTTTATCATCCGTGGCCCGGCTCTTAGGGCGCTTGCCATGCATATAGCGGAGATGGAATCGCATATTTATCAGCGCCAGCGCCGGACGGAGGGGGAGAAGTGATTACTAATCTCACGTCAATTTGATTTAAATTAGTAATCAATTAACCTTTTGTTGATTATTGGCGCATGGCAGGGGCTACGGGATTTGCGACGTTTTGCCTAGATTTTAGGAGAATGCCATCGAGTGCCGGGAATCTAGGAAGGAGGGCGGAGTGAAGGCGGAAGAGATCATGATGAAATGCAACCAAGTCGGGATGACCAGGCGACAGGCTGAAATGGTTATTTCTTGGATCCGGGAGGCCGAGGGCGCGGCTTTGGAGGGGGCGGCTAAAGTTGCCGACCAATGGGCTACTCCCGAGCAAAGGGAATTCGGTAATGGTGGGCCAGGGGAGGCCGTCAGGGCGTTGAAGGGGAAATGATGGAACAGCGTATCCCGGTTATTGTTAAGATCCGAGATGTCCAATCAGGGGAGACCGTGGACCATAAAGATGATCTCCTGGTTGATGATACCTATGACGGCATCCCTATCTGGCGGGATGGGAATTATTCTTGCGACTGTAACAGAAAGCTTTTCTTTGAAAGGGCTAAAGGCGGAGACCTGGAGCCTGAGCAGCCCTGCGGGGATGCGGCCTATACCGTGTATGGGATTTATCGGGTGGACACTGGGGAGCTTTTATGGTCTGAGAAGAATGGGCGGGGGGCGTGATGGAGGGTAAGGTCTGCTGCAGGCATTGCGGAAAAGAAATGTATGACTGGAAGTGGGATGGGCAGACTTTTGCTTCGGCAATGCCTTTGCTGAAAGGGGACTACTGTAGAGAATGCGCTTTGAAAGAACAGAAAGGGCGGGAGGGCTGACATCGAGGACAGGCGAGTGAAGCATAGGCGGATGTGGATTGCAGCCAAGGTCTTATGGCTAGGCTGTCGGGGATGGAAAGTCGAAGCGATTGCGGTGAGACTTGTTGTGCCGGAAAGGACAGTGAGGAGAATAATGGCCGGTTTCCGTCGAGGAACTTGGCCGCGAAAGGCGAAGCAGCAAACACAAATCTAGGTTAGAATATTAGTGTCGGGTACGCCCATGGTACGACCATGAGGAGACTCGACTATTTTTATTTCTAGCGTACCCGACAGTTCGCTACGCCTGCTCCCTGACTCCACGCAGGGGGCGGGCTGTTTTTATGTACGGCCATGAAGAGCGTTAGCGTTTGGGCTGGCTCTAAGGTGAAGTGGTCGGATATCAAGAATCCTCGCATGAAGATGGAAGGCATGAACTTGATGACCGCCAATGCAAGGAAGAAGGCGAAAGAGTTTGAACAGCGAATTGACAGACTTATCGCCAGAGCCCGTTAAAGAGCAGGAAGGGCCTCTCCGTTGCGGTTGCTGCCGCAAAAGGATCAAGAGGCTAGGTGAGGCTGAAACGCTTGTTCTAGGGCCTATTGTGTGGCAATGCGAGTGTCGGGACAAGGACAAGTGCCTTTACTGTGGGAGATGCCCCGAGCATCACAAGTGCGGGCAGAGGTTTTTTAAGGGGTAAGACAAAATGGCCTGTTGCGGGCCTGGACTATCCGGCAAGAGCAGTGCGATACCCGCTGAAGCGTAACCCGTTAAACCGCGAGACTTCAGGGGAAAAAGGGATGAGCCGGACGGCCTGGAAAACTCGGTGAAAGAGACGAGAGCAATCATGAGGGAAAACCTTAGGAAAGGGAGAATTCCGCGTTATGGCCAAGTGGAGATATAAAAAGTTCCTAGCCAATCAGGCCAGAGAAAGAGCCATGGAAAATCGTAAATGCCCTACGCCGACCGAGCAGCGGTTTATGGACCTACTAAAGACCCTCGATGTTAAATATATCTTTGAGTTCGTTCATTTCTACGCCAAAAGTAAATACCGCATCATCGATTTTCATCTTCCTGATTACAAGTTAAATATCGAACTAGATGGCGGTTATCACGATAAAACTAAGAGCTATGACATCCGCAAGGATTGGGGAACTTTAGATCGTGTTGTTCGATATCGCAATGAAGAGGTTTATAAACCTGAGTTTGTTGAGAATTTTAAAGCTGTGCTTATAAAGCGAGAACATGATCTTTACGGGCGTTATGGATTTAAAGTAAGGGGATTTCCAGGGAAGAATTAAGAGGAGAACATCCAAACGCTAACAAATAAGGTGCTGAAATATCTTGATAGGGCCTTAATAGATCTAGACAATTCGATTGCTAACTTTGAGGAAATAATGGAATAACAGGTCGTTAAATTGTCAAGTTGTTGATAATCAATAGTTTTACTACAAAGTAAATTTAACGGAAGATAGATTATCAGAAGTAGAGCCCCTACGCAACACTTTGACCTGTCTAGATAATCATAGGGGGAGGGGTAGGGGTAAGATAATGGGTCCCATCTAGTAATAATTATAGGGTCCCATCCCCCACAATAACACGGAGCAAAATATGAGCAGCATGAGCAATGAAGAGATTGCCATAAAAAAGGCCAAGTTGGTAGAGGCCTTTAAAGACCCCGAGTTCTTCATGAAGACCCAGGATGAGCAGTGTGAAGAGCTGGGGATTTCACGGGTAACGCTTTGGAAGTGGAAGAAAGAGTTCTCGCCTGCGGAGTGGGAGAAGATTCGGGATGGGGCGAGGCAGACATATGCGCAGTATGCTCCAGCGGTGGACATGGCGCTGATGGAGAAGGCCAAAAAGGGCGACGTGAAGGCGATTGAGCTGTTCTTCCAACGGTATGAGGGTTGGAGCGTGAAGCAGAACATGGAGATCCTGAACAAGAGCGACCTGTCGTCTTTGAGCAAAGAGCAGCTTTTGGAGAAAGTGCAGGGGATTTTGGGGCAAAAGCCTGCGATCCAGCCGGAAGTGGCGGAGGCTGAGGGGGAAAAGGCCGAGAATGAGTGATTTCTGGGGTGGTAAGCGGGTCTTCGTGACCGGGGGGCATGGATTCCTCGGGAAAAGGGTGGTGGCGGCGCTGAAAGCGCGGGCGGTGGAGGCGATTATCACGCCGACGCGGCAGGAAGCGGACCTTCGGGACCCCACGCGGGCCAATACGGCGGTGTTGAACACCAAGCCGGACGTTGTCATTCATTGCGCCGGGGTGGTTGGCGGGCTTTTTGAGAATATGAAGCACCCGGTCTCGTTTCTGCGGGACAATTTGCTGATGGGGCTGAACATTCTGAAGGCGGCGAGCTTTGCGGGGGTGGAAAGGGTGGTCATGGTGGGGTCCAGCTGCATGTACCCGGAGAAATGCTGGCATCCCTACATGGCGAGCGACCTTTGGGACGGGTATCCGGCGGGCGGGAACGGGCCTTACGGCGTTTCCAAGCGGGTTCTGGCGGAAGCGGCCCGGATCTACTCTTGCGGGCGGATGGGGGTGGTTACCCCGGTGTTTCCGAACCTCTACGGCCCCGGGGACGACTTTTCTGAGAGCGGGCATGTCGTGAGCTCTCTGATTGCGAAGATGACTAAGGCCAAAGCGGAGGGGTTGCCTGAGTTGCCTATGCGGGGGAGCGGGACCGCCAAGCGGGAGTTCATGTATGTCGATGACGCGGCGGAGGCCCTTCTTTTCGTGGCGGAGTATGTGCGGGACGGGATTTTGAATATGGGAACCGGGCAGGAGATCTCTATCCGTGACCTGGCCGAACTTGTCAAGGTGGTGGTGGGGTATCAGGGGGGATTTCAGTGGGAGATGGCAAGCCACTTTGACGGCCAGGACCGGAAGGTGATGGATTCGGGGATGGCGCGGCATCTGGGGTGGGCTCCGAAGATGGGGATGCCGGAAGGGTTGCGGCGCACGGTGGAGAGTTACTTGGGGGCGTTGGTTGGATGAGGAATCGATCCTTCGGGAGCTTGTTCGGCGGCAACGGGAAAGCAAGTGCGAGTTCTTTGTGCCGAACGGGGTCCAGGAGCAGTTCATTCAGAAGGTGGGGAACGGGAAATACTTCGTTAACCTGCTGATCTGCGCGAACGGGGTGGGCAAGGACTGCGTGACGCAGAATATCCTCGCCAACATCATCTGGGGGCCGCAGAACGAGTGGTTTAGAGGGTTGCCGATCTTTGAAAGATGGCCGTTCCCTGAGAAGCATATCAGGGTTGTGACTGAGAGCCAGCTGGTCACGGAATCAGGGCCGGTGGACAAGGAAATCGCGACGTGGTGGCCGAAGGGCCGCTACACCTCGCACCGGGGCGGGAAGCAGTATATCACGCACTACAAGACCGATACTGGGTTCCTGATCGACAAGATGACCTATGAGCAGGAACCGGAAGAGTTTGAAGGCGTGAACCTGGGGATGGTGGTCTTTTCGGAGCCCCCGCCGGAAGACATCTACAACCGGTGCGTGAGCCGTCTAAGACGGGGCGGGATGATCCTGATCGTGATGACGCCCCTGACCAGCGCGGCGTGGATTCAAGACCGGCTCTTGGAGCATAAGGACGCCACGGTGGTCACGGGGGACATCGAGGCGAACTGCAAAGAGCATGGGATTCGCGGGAACCTGAACCATGTGGACATTGAGCGGATGATCTCCCAGTGGACCCAAGAAGAGATCGAAGCCCGCGTGCATGGCCGGTTCGCGCACCTCTCGAATGTGATTTTGGGCAATTCTTTTGAAAGACGGTTCCATATCATCCCGGACGATGTGGAGCCCAGCCCCGGGAGCCAGTGGTTCCATATCGTGGACCCGGCGCGGGGGAAACCCTGGGCGATGGGGTGGGGCTGGGTGGACCCCAGGGGGCAATTGACCTTCGACCGGGAGTATCCGCTGGAGCTTTGGACGAATTGCCGTGAGACGAGCTTGGCGATTCGGGATTATGCGGACCTGATTCGGGTCATGGACGGCAATAACCCGATGGAAACCCGGATCATCGACCGCCACTTCGCCAATGCCAGGAACGATTACGGGACCACGCTAAAGCAGGATCTGGCGGAAAAGTTCGGGTTGGAGTTTCGGGACTCCTACTCTTGCGAAGAAGAAGTCGAGACCGGCATCCAGAAGGTGAAAGACCTCCTGTCGTTCAACAGGCGGATGCCCATCGACAGCCTGAACTTCCCGAGGCTTCGGGTGAAGGAGCGGTGCCGGAACATCATCCGCAGCCTTGAGCGGTGGGACCGGGACCCGCAGACCCTGAAGCCGAAAGCGGACAGCGTCTACAAAGACCACTTTGATTTGGTGCGATACGCAGCGATGGCGAACCTGGAAGTCTATGTGCCGAGGCCGTTTCAGCAGAGAGGCGTAAACTACGTACTGGGGCGATAATGTCTAACTGCGTCGTGATGGGCGGACTGGGAGAAGTGGGCCGCGCTCTGGCCACGCTTCTGAAGAAGAAGCACAAGGTTTACATTCTCGACAAACACGGCCGCCCGGACGCCGAGAAGGTGGACTTCCTGCATGTGGCGATCCCCTACGGCAAGGATTTCGAGAACTGGGTTAAGATTGAGACCGATTTCTACAAGCCCCGATATACGGTGATTCACAGCACGGTCCCCGTGGGCACGACGCGGTTGATTGGCGGCAAGATCGCCCACAGCCCGATTCGCGGCCAGCACAACGATAAGCGCTACGGTTTTTGGAAGTTCATCAAGTATGTGGGAGCCCTGGACAAGCGCACGCAAGCGGCGGTCACGGAGCATCTGGCGGGGGTAGGGCTCACGGTCTCCGGCGGCTGGAAGCCCGAAGAGACGGAACTGGCGAAGCTTTTGTGCCTTTCTCGTTACCTGAACGATTTGGCTTTCATGGAAACCGCGTCCCGGCTCTGCAAGCGATTCAGGGCCCGTCGCGACGTGGTGACCGACTGGACGATGACCTACAACATGGGTTACGCCAAATCCAAGTGGATTCGCCCGCTCCTGGATTTCCCTGAAGGCAGGGTAGGCGGGCATTGTGTGATTCCCGTCTCCCGCATGTTGGTGGAGCAGACCGAAAATGAGTGGCTGGATAAGAATTTAGCGTTGTTTCGATAAAAGGAGAAGTGAAATGACCGAACAAGTGAAACCTCAACCTGTGAAAATTAATATCTCGAAACTCGTGCCCCAGAAGAATGGGAATTTTTCCATTCTCGTAAATGACGAGATTTTGGGAGAAATCTCAGCTTTTCCGAAGGCAGCTTTTTTGGTTTATGAAAATGGTGCAGAGTCTGTTTATAAGGGAAATGAAAAGGCCAAAACTTACGGGGCTGGGACCCATACCATTACATTCAAAGGAAAATCATTCAAGGCGGTCGTGAAGGATCTTGAAATCCCTTTCTTGGCGGACATCCCTGAGAATGAGAAAAAGAATGAAAAGGCTCGTGAGGAGCTTCTCGGTCGCGTGATCGTTACCGAGGCTTAAGTAGCATCCCATATTCCGGGAGAGGCTTAGCGGCCTCTTAATACGGACCTCCTAAGGGTCTGATCCCCCGGCAACCGCTACTTAGGGGCGGTTCTCTCCAGCGATGGAGGGGACCGCCCTTTTTTGTTGCCGGAAGCTTTAAAAGGACCCAATGAGCGAAAAAAAGACATGGCGCGAAATCCATAAAACGGAGTTGGTGAACTTCGTCCGAGACTTTTACCGCGAGTCCTACGACTGGCGGCAGAAGGCGTATCACGCCAACTGGGACAAGTTTGAAATGAATTACCGGAACATCTACGACCCGGCTATTAAGGCGAAAAAAGCGCCTTGGCAGAGTTGCCTTTTCATCCCGTCTTCCAATCAGAACGTGGAGGTGATCACCTCTGCGCTAACCAAGATCCATTCTGGCAAGAAGCATGCGCTCTCCCTGGAGCCCCGCGAGATGGGGGACGAGCTTCAGGCGGAACTGAACACCGCGCTTATGAGCTACTACCTGGAGAAAGGGAACTACCAGGTCGCCCGGTACGACACGATCAAGGAAGCCTGCATCTACGGATCGGGGTTTATGAAGCTTTTCTGGGAGAAGCGCTACGCCAAGCGGCGAATGCGCCAGCCCGTCGTGGCAGGGTTCATGGATGCCCTTCAGGGGAAAGGGATTCCAGGACAAAAGCTGAAAGACAAAGAAGTTGTCCAGGAAGTCCTGATTAAAAACGGCATTCGTTACCAGCACGTCCATATCCGCGACATTTTCTTGGAACCGAATTCGAAGGACGGATCGCGTCTGATCCATCGGGACAAGATCACCTATGGCGAGCTGAAGCGCCTGGCGGATCAAGGGCTCTTGGACAAGGATTCCGTCAAAGAGCTTTGGATGATTTATGAGAACGACAAATTTGAGACGGATATCCAGCCGGTGAAGTTTGAGCAGTCAATTCAAGATCCGAAGCTCCCCCGCCCCTCCTACGACAAGAACCATACCGTCTGGGAATATCACGGCCCTCTTCCGCGCAAGTGGATCGATTTGGACATGCCCGAAGACACCGAGAAGCAGATCGAGGCCGCCAACGAAATCACGCCCGGGAAGGCGCTTGTGGCGTCTGGGTTCTACTACCTCGGCTGCGAGGAAGAGCCGGATCAGGCGATGGAGCCCCCTTTTGTGCAAGTGGACTACATCCGTGCAGGGCAGACCTATGGGATGGGCGTCTGCGAATTGATGGCGGGCCTTCAGGAAGAACTTAACGAGGCGACAAACCAGTCCATCGACAATATCAGCCTTCTCATGAACAAGATCATCATCGGGATTGAGAAATATTTCGTGGATATTAATGAGGTCCGCTCCGCGCCGGGGGCTTTGTGGCGCTTAAAGGGATCGGAAATTGACGATGTGCGGAAAGTGGTCATGGAGATGCCATTCTCCGACATCCCCGGGTCTTCTTTCAAAGAGCGGTTTGACCGGGAGCGCCAGATCCAGGAAGTGACCGCCGCGAACCGGATGACCACCGGAGCCGCTGGGGGCGCGAAGGACACGAACCAGACGTTAGGCGGTATGGAGTTGCTGCGCCAAGCGGCGTTCGACCGGTTCACGGTCTACGCCTACATCATCGGGCGGCAGTTCGATATCAACGTGGCGCGGAAGACGATGGAGTTGATTTACCAGAACGTTGAGGATGAGGCGGTGCGCCTGATCCTGGGGATGCAGCCAATTGAGATCCTTCCTGGCGAAATCATCCCCAAATGGGAAGCCTGGCGGCGCATGGCCCCCCAGGATATCGACATCTTCTATGACTATGTCCCCGCCGATGTTTTTGGCTCCGAAAACAAATTCCAGAAATCCCAGGACTTGATGAGCTGGGGGCAATTCCTGGCCTCGACTCTCCCGCAGTGGAACCCGCTGGCGTTGGCGAAAAGGCTGGGGCGTCTTAAGGATTTCTCCCCTGAAGAGGTGACGGAGATTATTGGGGATGCGGAAGGCATGATGCAAACCCCGATGGGGATGGGGCAGGGCGTTCCGTCGATTTCCAAGCCTACGAAGCAGGCGACCGGCGAAGTCGCGCCTCCGGGTGAATCCGCCATTGGAGCGCCGTGAACATCAGCGCGGAACTAAAAAGACATTTCGATGAGCGGAAGGCAGCGCTTATCCAGGAAGCTTTCAAGGCTGTCGGGCAGACGAAGGCCATGGAAAAGCTGGGGATTATCCGTGGGGGGCTTCGCGAGATCGAAGAGATCGAAATATTCATTTCGCAGTTAGAGAAACGGGACTCTTAGGGGAAGAAGACCAACTCGTTTCTTAGGAGAAAAAATGGACACGCAGATTCAAGACACCAACGCCGCGCCGGTTGAACCGGCCAAGGATTATGTCGAGGACACCAACGCGATCGTGGCGAGGCTCGAAGCCGAAGCAAAGGCCAAGAGAGAAGCTGCTACGAGACCGACTGCCTCGACCACTCCGGCGGCGACTGTCGCAATGGACGCTCCGACGCAGACAGACGGCACTCCTCCGGTGGCAAAGGCCCCGGCAGCGACCAAGCCCGACAGCCTGCAACAGTTCAGGGACAAGGAAGGAAATCTGGACCCGGCAAAAGCCGAGCAATCCAGAGAACACCTCCAGAAGCACGTTGAAGACAAAGAAGCCAGGGCTTTGGCTATTGCAAAGGCCGTGAGTGAACTTAGGAAGCGGGAGGCTAAGGCCACCCAGGAGATTAAAGCCGGTGAAAAAGAACTGGCCAGCGCTCTCCCGGATCTTACCCCAGGCAAGTTGTCGCCTGAAATTAGACAAAAGCTTCTAAGCGACCTCGAAAAAGACCCGGTGGAAGCAATCGTCAATCTGACAGCGATTATCGCAGAGCAGAGGATCAAGCCACATGTCCAGGAGCTTGGTTCTTTGAGAGGCGAAAGCCGTGAGAAGGCTCTGGCAACGGAGCTTGACGACATTGGGCAGAACGGGCACCCGTGGGTTTATTCCACAGAAGGCTCGAAACTGTTTGATGACGCCTTCCAAGAGAGGCCGTGGCTTCTTCAAAGCAGGACGCCCTACAAGGACGCCCTGCGGTTCATCAATGCGCCTGTGGCACAGCAGCCCGACGCAGCGCCGTCGGTGAGGTCTACGCCCACACTGGGCGGGGGCCGCGCGGTGCCGCCTCCGAGTCCCACGCCGACTGAAACCCCGGGGCAGAAGTTGTCAAACCTTAAAGCACAGTTTGCCATCGCCATTTCCCAGGAAAGGGATCTGGAAAAAGCGAACAAAATCGGGTTGGAAATCAAGCGCCTTGAAAACGCGCGGCTACAGCAGCGGGTGTTCTAAAACAGCGCAAGAGAAATTAAATGGCCGATACACTGACTCAACTTAGCACCAACGATAACCTGCTCCCGGAGTATTTCGTCCCGGAAGCCCTGATTACCCTCTACAACAAAACGCCGTTGTATGAGTTCGCCAAGAAAGCCCCCCAGCCGAAACGGCGTGGCGATACCACGTTCTGGAACGCCTGGGTGCGTCTTGCGGGCGCGTCTTCGACTCTGGCCGAAGGCGGCAACAACTCCACCGTGGCTCTTTCCTCCCGTCGCGTTTCCGCGACCCCGGCGCAGTATGGCCGTGGCGTGAAGATCAGCGACCTGGAAGAGTTCATGACGGTCCTGGACGTTCGTGAAGGCGCTCTGGCGCAGCTTAAGGAATCCGCCAAGGAAACCCTTGAGTACATCTGCCACACGGGCATTTTCAAGGCCCCGTTCTTCACCCAGAACCAGTCCAAGACGCTGTTCCTGTCGTCCGTGATGTCGTCCTTGGCGTCGTCTTTCTGCGCCAACACGGGCACGAGCAACGTTACCAACCGGCAGTTCCAGTTCCCGGCGGTGTTCAGCACGTCTTGCGCCCGCCTTTCGGCGGTCAACAAGTCGGCCCCGTCACAGTCGTCTCAGTTGTCCGTGTTTGGTGTCCGTAAGGCCATCAACCGCCTGGAGCGGCTGAACGCCAACCGGATGGCGGATGGCATGTTCGTGGCTTACACCCATCCGAACGCGATCCATTCCCTCCGGAAGGACAAGAACTGGGAAAACTGGAACCAGTACACCAGCGAAGGCCAGGGCCGGATGTATAAAGGCGAGGTCGGCGCGTTGCGTGTTTACGGCGTCCGGTTCGTTGCCTCGGCTGTCTGCCCTCGTTATGCCGTCGCGGCGCACTCTGTTCTGCCTGTCTTCATCTTCGGCGAGCAGGCGTTCGGCGTGACTGAGGCCCTTGGCGGCCTGGAAATGTTCATGACGAAGAACGGCGCGAACGGTGTTGTGGATTCCGCGAATCCGTATGCGACGTACCAGTACCTTACTTACAAGATTACCGGCGCGGCGGCGTGTTTGAACCCGTCGGCTGGCGTGATCCTGTGGGTGCATGAGTTGATCTAAAGCTGAGCTTGACCCTGCCCCCCAGCAATGGGGGGCGGGGATGAGGCTCAAACTGACTTAAGGAGAATGAGATGAAAAAACTTTTGTTGCCGTTATTGATGCTGGTTGGCCTTGTCCCTACACCAACCTTCTCGCACGATGGAACGCTCGACGCTTATGGGAATGGCGGGAGCACGACGACGCCTGGTCAAAGGATTCGCCGCGCCAGGGGGCATGACCGGGATAAGGAACGGGTCCTTTCCGGCGATGTGATTAACGGGATTTATGGGCGGGGGTTTAATGGGACCGCTTTCACCACCTCAGATAGCGCCTCTATCGAAATTCAGGCCGGGGAGAACTGGTCTACGACCGCGAATGGGAGCAAGGTGGTTATCAAGACCACGCCTCTTACGAGTGTGACCGCCGCGACGAGCGTTTCCATTAATGGAACTGGGCTGATAGTGACTATGCCTTCTGCCCAGACGATTGCGGAAGGCGATGTTATTACGGCGGATGCCTGTGGGACTGTGAAGCGTATCACCGCCGCTGGCGCGGTAACGACTAATACCACGAATACGTTCACGGCTCCAGCGGCGAGCAACGCCGGGTGCGTAATGTATCTGGTGAATGTGGGAGCCCAAAATATCACTCTGGATACCAATTCGAACTTCGTTTCGGCTGGGGCCGCGAATGTGGTGGTGACGGCAAACGACGCTCTAATCGTCGCCTCCGACGGGACGGATTGGTATCAGATCAGCGCTTTGTTGGCCAACTAAAAATGATCAGGCTAAGCCACGTCAGCATCCCCTACGAAACCGCCGAGAGGGTCAAGCAAATGATCCTTCGCGGCGAGATCGGGCAGTCAGAGGCAATCGAGGAGTTTGAAGCGGCTTTCGCTCGATGGCTGGGGGTGCGGCATTGCGTGGCGGTGTCTTCAGGGACCATGGCGGACACAATCGCCTTGGCCGTTCTAAAGCACTTTTACCCTGGGCGGAATGAGGTGGTTGTCCCGGCCCTTACGTTCATCGCTCAGGTGAATGCCATTACCTATAACGGCCTAAAGCCCGTCTTTGTGGACCATGGAGATGATCCGTCTGAAGTGGTTGGCAGGGATACTCTGGCGCTTTTTCCGGTGCATCTCCTAGGGAAACCTGTGGATCTCCAGGGGTGGCGATCCCTGCATTTCCCGATCGTGGAAGACAGCTGCGAGGCGATGGGGTCTTCGTTCTTCAATAAGTCTTGCGGGGCTGTGGGGGAAATGGGGACGTTCTCCTTCTTCCCTTCGCACACGATCAGCACCGGAGAGGGCGGGATGATCACTACGAACAGCGAAGATCTCGCCAACATGGCCCGCCGGATGAGGAACCACGGCAAGATATCATCCGCCGATTTTCATTTCGATGTCATTGGCTTTAACGGCAAGATGACCGCGATCCAGGCGGCGATTGGCCTGGGGATGGTTCGAGAGTTGGACAGCATTATCAAGAGACGCCGCCAGGTGTTTTTTGAGCTTGGCGGGGAAGAGAAACCCGGTGAATTTATCAGCCCACATGCTTTTCCTGTTATTTGCGAGTCAGAGCAGAGGCGCGACTCCCTGCTCCAGCATTTCCGCGCCGCCGGAATCGAGTGCCGTAACCTCTTCAGCTCTATCCCCACGCAGGAAAAAGCGTACGCGCATCTGGGCCATAAGCTTGGCGATTTCCCTGTTGCTGAAGATATTGGACGCCGGGGGCTATACGTCCCATGTCACTCAGGGCTTCGGGCAGAAGACATTCAGAAGATAAAGGCGGTCCTGAGTGAAGCTTAATTTGGGCGGGCGGGACAAACCCATCCCGGGATTCCTGACTGTGGACCTCTTCGAAGGGGCGGATATTCGATCAGACATCGGGGAATTAAAAGGGGTCGAAGCCGGCTCTGTCGATGAAATCTATGCGAGCCATTGTTTAGAACATTTCAGCCATGCCAAGACGCCGGACGTTCTCCGCACATGGCGACGGGTGTTGAAGCCAAAAGCCAAGGCTTATATCGCCGTCCCTGACTTCGATGCCATGGCGAAACTTTATCAGAAGTTTGGCCTGACTGATTTCATCCGAAACATGCTCTACGGCGACCAGGGCTACGAATTGGCCTATCACTACACGGCCTTTACGTTCCCGACGCTGGCCGCTGCTTTGGTGAATGCGGGATTCCAGGATGTGAAGCGGATTATGGATATGCCTTACGGGCTGAAGGATTGCTCATCGAATATCGATTCTCTCACACGGCAGCCTATTAGCCTGAACGTGGAGGCAACGGCTTGAAGGTCTCCGTCTTTGGCCCGGTAAAAAATGAGGCCGACTTCATCGGTTACTCGATTATGGACTGCCTAGAGCATGTCCACGAATTTGTTTATGCCGTTGCCAAATCGGATGACGGGACGGACGAACTCCTGGACTATATCAAAGAGAAATACGCCGGGGATAAGCTGAAGATCCTCCGCTCTCCTGAATTCGATTTTAACCCTCACGACATGGCGGCATATAACAACGCTTTCAACGTCTGCATTCAGCAGGCCACGGGAGACGCCGTTTGGTTCAAGCATCCCGACCAGATTTGCCTTAACGCCGAGAAGATCAAAGACATGTCGAAAGACGCTCTGGCCTGGACCACAAATATGACGAGCTACGCCGGGGACTTCAATACGCAGATAACCAAAGGCCGGGCGACCCAGTGGAAGAACATTCACGCCAAAAAGTTTGGGCTTCACTACTACGGCGGGTATGGCTCAGTCAATGAAGACATGTACCACAAGGATATTACCGGCCGGGCCTATGACTTCCACGGTACGGATTTCAAGCGATATCCCTTCCGCGTGGCGGATTCCGGGTTAAACGTGAATCACTATTGCGAACTAAAGGGCTACAAGCGGCGGTTTGAGAAAATGAAGTCCTGCCTGAAGACGCTCTATCCCGGCTGGACCGACGCCCGGATTGCCGAGGTCGCCACGCAGCATCCCCGCGTCACCCTTGAGCAATCATCCGACGCTTACGGACATTTTGAATTTAAGAAGACGAACGCTCCCGTGCCGGACGTGTTTCAGCGGTATCGGAGCGAATTTGAGCAGGTCCTGGGGAGGAAATCAGCATGAAAGTGTCATTCGTTATCCCGATTTATGGGAAAAAGCCGGAGCAATTGAGAAGGTGCCTAAAGTCGCTGCTTGATCAATCCTATAAGGACATTGAGATTATTTGCGTGTTTGACGGCCCCAACGAAGAATTGCAGAAGCTGGCCGAGCCTTTCCCGGTGAAGATCGTGAATCCTGGGGAGAGGGGTGGTGCGCCGAAGGCTCGAAACACTGGCGCGAAGGTCGCGACGGGCGACATTATCTGCTTCTGGGACGCGGACACCTACGCTGTCCCTGAGATGGTCAAGGTGTGGGTGGAGCGATTTACGAAGAATCCGCAAGTCGATTTCCTCTATTCAGGGTATCGCTGGACGGACCCGAATATCCCCGGATACGAGTCTGAGCAGATTTTCGATCCATGGCTGATCACGAAATACAACTTCATTTCAACCATGTTCCCCGTGAAACGGGAAAAGCTGGTGGAGTGGGACGAGTCCTTGACAGGCCTCCAGGATTGGGACTTTTGGCGACGGATCATTCAGAACGGAGCCAAGGGCCTCTACGTTCCTTGCGGCCCTAACGCGGCGGGGGCGGCGTGGGAGTCCGACTACCCGGATAAGCAGAGTATTTCAGGGGATACGGAGCAGAACACGTTCAAAAACCGTGTCCTGGCGATCCGCCGGAAATTCAATGATCCGGCCCCGGATGTGCTGGTTTATGGCGGGGCCTTCCGTTACGACGCAATCCGCCTGGCGAAACTCATCGGGGCGGACTACTTCTGGAATCCCGCTTACATCACCCACGACTACAAAATGTGCCTTTTCGTGGGGTTTAACCCCCCGGAATTTGAGCAGGACATGGCCTTCCTTCTCAAGACAAACCGGGACACGAAAGTTGCGATTTACTGGATGGGGATTGATGCCGAGGCTCTCGGGACGATGCCCTTCTTAGAGGTCAAGAAGTTCGTCGCCGCTATCAACCGGGATGTCGCTTATAACTTCTGCATGGACGAGCGAACGCTCCAGGAGCTGGAGGAGCTGGGGATCAAGGCTGAGGTGGTGCCTTTCCCGCGCCCGGCCGGGAACATTATCACGACCTACCCGGAAAAGTTCAAGGTGCTGGCCTTTGGTGACCAGGAGAATAACGCCCTGATCGATTCCGTGATTAAGGCCCTCCCGGACGTGGACTTCGAAAAAGTGGTCCCGAACAAGGGTTATCGGTTTGAGGACTACTCCGTGTTGGTTCAATTCACCGTTGACAAGACTCTCCAAGATGGGCCTCGGAATGCCTTGATCGGGGGGCGGTGGATGATCTCGAACATCCAGGCCCCTTATACGGGGTACGTCGATACAACGGACGCTGCCAAAGCGGTGGATGAGATCGTGACCAAGCTCCGGGGCCTCCAAGAAGTGAAGACCCTTAATGCTGAGGCCCAAGCCCATTACTTGGATCTAACGGACCCGGAGAAATTCAAAGCCAAAATCAAGGGATTGACGGCTCCGCAGTTGGAGGTAGTCAATGCCTAAGATCAAGGCGTCTTTCGTTATCCCGGTCTATAACGGGCAAGCCTTTCTGGCTCAGACCATAGAGTCGTGCCTGCGGCAGACGGAAAAGAAGATAGAGGTCATCGTGGTGGACGACGGGTCTACCGATGGGACTCGGCGGATCATCGACTATTACTGCCGCAAGGATAACCGAGTAAAGTTCCTTCTTCATGAGAAAAACATGGGCCGCTCAATTGCGAGGAATGGCGGGAATGCCAACGCACAGGGGGACGTGATTCTCGTGCTAGACGCGGACGATATCGCTTCCGCTGATCGCGTGGCGCAGACGCTTAACTACTTCAAGAAGAATCCCACGGTGGATATCGTCTATGGCCAGTTCAACGTCTTGGACGCGGTGGGACGATTTCAGGAAGGATTCGATGTGATGCCCTTCGACTTCGAGCGGGTGAAGACGGACAAGTTTACCTATATCTGCCACTCCACGATGGCTTTCAAAAAGACTGTTGCTGAGAAGGTCCAGTATACGGATGGCGACTATTCCAAGCATGCCATTGATGACTGGAAATTCCAGGTGGACGCGCACAAAGCCGGATTTAAGTTCGGAGCGATTAGAAAGATTTTGGGGGCTTATCGCCACATCCCGAAACTGCGCGATGAGGGGAAGATATTGGAGCTGAAAAACGCATGCCTAAACTAAGAGCCAAGGTCGCCTTTATCTGCACGGAAGTCGCCGGGGTTTCCTTCTATAGGATTGTCCAGCCCGCTCGTTATTTGGAGAGCAAGGGACATCAGGTCCGCGTCCTCGGCTACAAGAAAGACAACTGGATGCGCCCTGAGTGGGAAGGCCTTAGCGAGATTAGCTATGGGGATGTGGTACGGACGGATATTGAGAATGCCTGCCGGTGGGCGGATATCGTGGTTTGGATGGCGCTGCACACCTCCGACAGCTTCCAGCTATTTATGGATCTGCGGAAAGCGCTCCCGGATAAGCCGTTCGTGACGGAGTTTGACGACATTGTCTTCAGCATCCCCGCCCACAATATCGCTTCCACGGTCTATTACCCTGGCAGCCCTTTGACGGCGATTTCCCACGCACAAATGAAGATGTCTGACGCTTTGATCGTTTCCACGCCGGGGCTTAAGGAGCAGCTGGTCCCCTACAACGAGAACATCCATGTGGTGGAGAACGCGATTGATTTAGCCCTCTGGCGGTGTTCTTCCCCAGGCCGCCGGAGGGTGACTCTTGGCTGGGTGGGCGGGGGAACCCACACGAAGGATTTGGAAGGCGTGAAGGACGTTGTTTTTGAAGTCTTGGCCCGGAACAAGAACGTGGTCTTTCGTTGCGTTCACGGTTGCCCGGAATTCTTCAAGCATAAGCCGGAATGCCCTTGGCTGGACACGAACGACCCACGCTACGACAAGGCATCAACTTGCCCGAAGTGCGGCGGGGTTGATCGGATCGAGTGGACGCATGATTTTAAGTCCATTGAAAAATACCCGCGCTGGGTTTCCCGCCAGGGCTTTGATATCGGGATTGCCCCTCTTGAGGACAACCTTTTCAACCGGGCCAAATCAAATCTTCGCTGGCTGGAATATTCGGCCATGGGTGTGCCTACCGTTGCCGCGAATGTGGGGCATTTCAAAGAAGTCCTCCGCCACGGGGAAACGGGATTTTTAGCAGACACTCAGAACGAGTGGATCGAAACGATTGAAAGGCTTATCCAAAACCCTGAGCTAAGAAGGGCTGTTGGGCAGGCTGCCAGATCAGAAGTCAAGATGAACTGGAATCCGCAAACACTGGGGAAGAAATACAAAACGGTGCTTGAGGAGATTCTAGATGCCAAGTCTTACACGCGCGAACCTCGTGTCGCGGATTCAGCTCTTAATCAACGACCCGGCGGCGCAGCGGTTCACAGCGGCCCAGGTGCAGGACGAAATTCAGAAGGCGCAGGAATGGTTTGTCCTTGAAACCCGCGCTTTAACTGACAACACCACAGATACCTCCGTTGCCGATCAGGCGGCCTATGATCTTCCCTCCGACGTTCTGGACATTAAGCGGATGGCCCACAAGGGGCTGGAACTTCGCCGTATCTCAAAGTTCGAGCTTGATCGCTATACAGGGCAGGACTGGACGGACGATAAAGGCACTCCTAAGTTTTACTATGTCGATCTAGACCCCAACAATAAGAAGTACTACCTCTATCCCATCCCACAAGGGGAGGACGCCGGGGCGAACGTCGCCGTCGAATACATTAAGCTGCCGCCCGCCCTTTCCTCCGACAGCTCGACTCCATTTGACGGCCATACATTAATGGTCGCCTACCATGACGCTCTCGCTTACAAGGCGGCAGCGACGCTCTTAGATATTCAACCCACTCAAGAATCGATTGTGATGGCCCAGCGTTACGAAAAGCGTTTTGACGAGCTGGTGTCTCATTGCATCGAAACCTTTAAGGCCCTGTCTGCGACCCAGCCCATTCGTATGCGTGGGGGGAGGAACGTCGGTGAACTTTAAACGCGCCCTCTTATCCGCCCTTCTCATCCTGCTGCCGGTTATCACCCACGCGGACCCCCAGGTCATCCCCCAATTCCGGGGGCTCCATAACTCCGAAAACGCCGTCCTCATTAATGACGACGAAGCCCAAGATCTCCAGGATGTGGATATCACAGATACGGGGAAAGGCATTAGGAAGAGGGCGGGCTACAACCAATTTAAAACGATTGGGACATCTACTTGGGGCGTCCGAGGTGGATACTATTTTAGGGACACAGGCGGGACTGATCTTATAATCCATGCGAACAATCGGAGTATTTTTTACAGCGAAGCTGGCGGTAATTATACGGCATTTGTCACAACGGATACCGAGGGGAGTTATTACGATTTTGTTGATTCTTATGGTTATATTTGGAGAGCCAATAGTAATCGGGATGAAATCCTCCGTTATGATGGAACGACTGTTACATACTATCCCTCGCATCCCAAGGGGGATCAAATTGAAGCATTGCCTGACCGTTTAGCAATATCGGGGACTTCTGCTAATCCAAACAGAGTTCACTTTTCAAAAATAGCGGACTTTACAAGTTTTACTACTGGGACTGACGAGGCAGATGCTTTTACAGAAGACATTGGGCTTCCTGGCCAAAAAGTCAACGCTATAAAAGTTGCTTGTGGTTCGGGCGTCCTGGCATGGACAAGGGACTCAACATTTCTCATTACGGCCCAAAGCCAGTATGACTTAAGTCCTACCGTAAGTGTGTCGAATACCATCGGAACGGTTCAGCCTAGCACAATTATTCAAGATTATGGGATTACTTATTGGCAGGGACAGGATGGCCATTTCTACTCTTATGATTGCAATGCGATTAAAAAATTATCGGAAAAATTAGATGTATCAGAATTTGTTTCAGGGGCAAGCCGCCTTTGGACTGCGACATCTCAAAGTGATTTTGAAACAGGGACAATCGGAGCCGGCTTAAGCGCATCAGCTTCTCCTGGGGGCCTGGTTTTCTCTCCGACCGTAATTGATTCTTTTTCTGACGGAGATTATACATCTACTCCTGCCTGGCAAGAATTTGATGTTTCGCAAGGGGCATTCTCTATCACTGGGGGGGAGCTGAAATTTGATTCTGCGGCAACCTCAGCAGCCAATGGCGGCCTTCGGCTTGCGAATTCTTATGGAAATGTAGGGGCATGGGAATTTGACTATAGATTTGATGCTAACGGCGGATACCCTGTATTCAAAATATGCAGTGAAACGCCAGCAACCATTACCCCTTCTTCTTCTGCCTCTGATGACTGCTACGCTGGCCAAGTTATTAGGGGTGGCGTGTCTGAGATTTTTGAAAATGACACATCAAAAGCAAATTCCACATCTCCTACACAAACAGCCGGGGTTGATTACAATTTTGTTCTAGAGCGAGGGGCTTCCAACGAGATTAAGTTATTCATTGACGATGTTCTTATCGTCAGCGCCAATGATGCATCAATCGTTAATATTTCAACCATTTCCTTCGGTGTTGCACAAATCCTATCAGCAACTCCGAACTGGTTTTTCGACGACATTAAATTTAACCATTTTGTATCTACCTACCAAACAACCGCAATCAGCATTGGCAGTTTAATTACGTCATGGGGCCGGTTGGTCGCAGAAGAAGCCCTTGATGGCGCAACAATTGCCTATGCAGTTTATACAGACACAAACACTTCTATAACAATTACAAATTCATCTACTTTTGTGTCGAGCCAGACAATTTTAAATAACGAATTTATCACTCTTCCAACGGCTCCCTATCTGACCATCGCCGCTTTTTTCACAAGGACGGCCCATACCCAAAACCCAACAATTGAGTCTATTTCAATCACATGGGATGAAGGCTCAGTTATACGGCATTTCGGTTCTGTGGATAGTGACCATAGGCTTTTGTGGAGCGTGGGTGAAGGGAATACATCTGTAACAAATAAGACATACATTTACGACCCAAGATTCGATTCTTGGCTTAAATACTCATTCCCTATTGATGCCCCAGCAAAGGTAAGCGACTTAATCTATTTTGGGGGCGTCTCCACAGGAGTTGTTTATACATGGCCGGTTGGTGAGAATGACAACGGCAGCGCCATTACGGCTTACTGGAAGTCAAAGGACTTTATCGGGGGAGACCCTTTCGTTGAGAAGGACTTCCTTAATTACAGCTTCCTTGGGAAGGCCGAAACGGGATCAAACCTCGATATCGTCTACACGATCAACGCCTCCTCCTCCGTCTCTAATAACCACTCTTTAACTGACCCGAACAGCCTTCCTCTCCGCCGGGTCAACGCCCATCTTCCCAGCGGGAAGGTCGGGAGCTTTATTAACTTCAAGTTCGGCAATGACGACGCTAACGCGCCTTTTGAGATTTACGGGTTCAAGTATGACTACCGGCTTCGGCCGTGGCGGGTTCTTCAGTAAGGAGGATTTATGGGTGACAGTTCAGGCCGTGGATGGGAAATAGCAAACCCGGAAGTTATTGGTAGGCTAACGGGGGATATTCAGCAATATGCAAATGCTCTTGGGCTGCAACTAACTCAGGAACAACTCAATAGCGTTGTAAATAGCGTTTTCCCGGAGGCCCAGAGGTTTAAGGAGGGCGGGGTCTACTACGCCTCCGATCGTGAAGGCGTTTATCAAAAGGCTAGAGAGTTTATACTCCCGAACCTCCAGAGACTTCAGTTTAATCAGCAGAAAAATCCGGCGGTAAACGATCAGGCTCGAAACACCGTCTCGCAGATTTTTCAGTCAACCCTGGGACGGACGCCTACTTCAAACGAATTGGACCACTTCTCAAAAGAGTTTTCTTCTGGCGAGGTTTCTGGTTATGACCTGGAACAGTTTTTGGCACAAACCCCTGAATATCTGAAAGCGCAAAGTGAAAAAGAGAACCAACGTGTACAACAAGAATCAGCCGCCGCCCGGCAATCGCTTGATGCAGAGCTCCTGAAGAGCGAGGAGGAGACATTCAAGCGGGCTCTCCCGCAGATCATGTCGCAATACATGCGGGCGGGGAGGATCGGGTCATCGGGGGTAGACGCAATGCTGGCAAAAGAACGGGCGCGGCTTGCCCAGGAACGCCAAGGATTCCTAGCAAATGCAGCCTATGGGGATTCCATCCGTGCCCAGGGATATCGGCGCGAAGACTTTGTGGGAGCCAATGCTCAGGCGTTCAACCAATATCTGCGCCAGAGCGAACCGGCCTATCAGTCAAGAATGGCCGGGGTTCAGGCGCAAAATGCTTTGACCTATCAAACCCCCTACAACATTCTCGGAAGACAGCGTGAGGTGGACGATTACAACCGCCAGCGGAATGACTACATGGCGTATCTGAATTCACAGAAGAGCAGCCCACTCCAGGGGGCTTTACGCGGAGCATTGTCTGGTGCGGGTGCTGGGGCAAGCTTTGGCCCATATGGCGCTCTTGCTGGGATTGGCCTAGGGGCCTTCGGCGGATACTCCGCTTCTCGATAACATAGGAGAAAATCATGGCATTGCAATTTCAACCTTATCCCGGGGCTAAGACGAAAAGGGAACAACAGGAACAAGATATGGGAGCACTTGAATCGGCTGGCTCGAGAATCCCAAGCACTATCTTGGCATTCCAACAGTTCAAGATTCAAAAGGCACAACAGGATCTCCAGATGCAACAGCTTCGCCAGCAAATGGAAATACTGAAAAGAGAATCAGAGGCGAAGTACGGCACAGGCGTTGCCGAGAACGTTCAGCCTGGCCAACTGGTATCCGCCCCACCTCCCACCGCTGGGCCGGAGGAGCAGATGTTTGGTTTTGAGGCGACTCCTCCGACGTTTACCGAGGAAACCCCAGAGCAAAAGCTTCGGCGGATGGGGACGGAAGGGTTTAACGCCGAGACAGCCCGGATTAAAGCCGAACAGGAGAAGCCGAACAAAACTCAGTTGAAGGTGACGGACAAAAACGTTCCTCTTCTCTATGACCCTGTTTCAGGATCAATAAATGTCCAGGCAACGGGGGAGCCTTATGACCCGGCAGCCCATGGGAATATCGTTGTCCCTGGGGCTCCGCCAGTCTTGCCGCCAAATCAAAACGTTGAGATTACGGATATCACCTCTGCGCGTAAGCAGTTGCGGGATTTGATCGATGGCGCAGCGGAATCGGGGTTCGGAGAGGGGAATCCATACATTGAGAGGGCGAGGACAAATCCGCTGAATCCCCTTCAATTGCTTGATCCAAAAGCGCAGAAGTTTAAGCAGCTGACGGCGGCGACAAAACAGATTATCGGTAAGGGGCTTGAAGGCGGCGTCCTCCGAAAAGAGGATGAATCCAAATACGACGCCATTATCCCAAAACCTGGGGACACGACTGAAATCTTGAGAGCAAAGGCCTCCCAGTTGGACAAGCTGCTCGATCAGAAACAAAGAGAGCGAATTGGGGGCTTCTCCTCTGCCGGGTTTCGTGGGATCCCCGGGGCGGCGGAACTTCCGCCTATCTCTCAGGGGCAACCACAAAATCGGCCACAGGTCGGAGCCGAGGAGGATGGATATAGGTTCAAGGGCGGGAATCCAGCCGATCCTAATTCGTGGGAGAAAATCTAATGGCAGGGCCTTGGGAAAAGTACCAAGCAGTAACGCCTTCCCCGTCTGGCCCATGGACGAAGTATCAGGGATCAAGTGCGGGAGCCATGGCCACAGCGGACCCTCTCGCCGCAACGGCTGCTGGCATGGTTTCGCCTGCGGTGGATGTTCCAACCGACACCTCTCCCGCTGGCTACGTCAAGCGGCTTTTTAACGCCTCCAAGGAGATGTTCATCCCGTCTATGGAGAACGTGAAGCGTCTTTTCAGCCCGTCGGCGGGGCAGTTCGGGGTTTCGAAAGTGCTTGAGGAGGAGGGGCGACGTGTGGGCGGAGCGGTGCGGAGCGCGGCGGAGAACACGGCGGAACAAATCGCTACTTCGAAGTTCGGGCAACAGAACCCAAACCTCTCGGCGGGCATGGGCGCTGCCTATTCCACTGTGGCGGACGTGGCTTCTGATTCCCTCACTCCGTCAGCCTTTCAGCAGCAGCTCGGCGGTGAAGGGCTTGGGATAGCGGCTAAGGCCAGCGGGCTAGGGAAGGCGCTAAAGGGGGCAGCTGTTGAGCCTGGCCGCCGGGCGCTTGGATTCCAGAAATCCCAGTTGAACAGCACGAAATCCCCGTTTGAGGCGAACCGCAAATTAGCGCAGGCGAATAGAGCGACGGAGACGATGTTGGAAAGAGGGGATATCCCGACCCTTGGGAGCCCAGACAAGGCGCAGAAAAATGCTTTAGGTTTGCTGGCGGAGGGGAAAAGAGAAGCGGGGGACGCTTTAAATTTGGTGGATGAGATTGCGGGGGTTAAGCCGACTTCGACATCGGCGACGGGAACATCCGGCGCTCCGGGGGCAACTGGTCGTCAATCTCGTGCATTGCCTGGAGCCATTGAGAAGTACCTTGGAAGCCCTCGGGAAATTTATCCCGAGAGTGTAAAAGGTCTTGAAGCCGCTGATAAATTGCTTCCTGATCTTCCTTCATATGATACTAGGATAACCCGGACGCCCAAATATGTCAAGGCCAAAATCGAGGCGGCTGAAACGCTTACTAAATACGCGGCAGAGCGGAAGGTGCAGCCGACCTCTGAGTTTTATGAGGGGCTTTTCAGGGAGATGCACGACGAGGCGGTCAATGCCGCCATGGCCGGGCCGGAAGCCCAGAAGGCCTTTTTGGCTAAGTTCCCTTCCTTTGACGCTGACTTTCCAAAACTCAGCAACTTAAGAGGGCTGCGGACCCAATATGCCCAGCGGATTGGGGACCTCGAAAAAAGCCTCGCCCAGATCACGGAATTGGATTTCGATCAGGCCTTCTCTAAGGTTATCAACCCCCAGAACGATGCGGAATTGTCCGCCGCTGTCGCAGCCAGGCGGGACGTTAGCGATCGGATGGTAAAGGGCCAGATATCTCTAAATGACCTCGACTACCTTCGGCAGTATTGGGGGCAGCTGGGGTTTCGTGACAAGACCGTGGGGACCGCCCAGGCGAATGTCTACCGGAAGGCGTGGAAAGCCGCTGGGGACTATATCAAGCAGCATATTGGACGGATCGATCCGGAACTTGCGAAGTCCTATGTGGCTGGAATGAAAAAACAGGAAGCAGCCATGACAGCCATGAAGGGCATCAACAATAAGATGGCCGGGGAGGCCGGGAACATGGCTGTAAGCTTCCCTGGGATTGTCGTTGGCGCAACGCGGGGGGATCTCCCGAAAGCGATTGCAGCGACTGGCGCGTTTGAGGCGATCAAGCGTCGCGGGGCCGCTCCCATTGCCAATACCCTCTATAAAGCCGGGAAATCTTTGGAAAAGGCTCCCCGGACAGGGCTCGGGCAATTTACGGCGTTATTGGCTAGGGCTAAAGCCCGAAAGGATAAGAAATGAGAAAGGGGCTATTCCTTCTTCTGGTCTTCTTTGCAACTTCTGTCCATGGCGAGATCCGTCGTATTCGTGGCGTCGAGAGCCGGGAAGACACGGCGGCGATCAATTACAACTTCCGGCAATTGGATGAGGAGCTAAGGAACACCGTCCATCGGACATCCACAGAAACAATTCGGGGCTACAAGTATTTTGTGAATCCCGTGGATTTTGTGACAGTTGTTGTTGACACGGCAACTATTTCGCACGGGGACTTTCAAACTATTTACGTGGATACGATCACCGCCGCTTACAGCGTTTACATGGCGACGGTTGGTGGGAATGTAGGGATCGGGACAACGAGCCCGTTGTCCAATTTCTCGCTTACAACGGAGTCGGGAATTACCATAGGGACAAACGATTTCAGCAGCAGTTGGAACTTCGACCAGGGCGGGATTCACATGGAGATGCCTTTTGAGAAAGACGAGGCATCAAGCGGTGGATCGGGGTCTATAAAAATATTCTCCAACAATACGCATGACGAGACATTGCAGGGCACTATGGCCCTCGTTACATCCGCGACGCCAGGATTGAGGCGGCTTAAGCTTGAAGCTATTGAACAAAATGTCGCCTTTCGGAACATGACTCTTAATGAGAACGGTGGGAACATCGGTATTGGGATAAGCCAGCCCGCAAGGCTTATTCATGCTGTGTCAACGGCCACCTCGACCGGATACATCGAAATGCTTCGCCTCGAGGGTCAAACCTTGTCGAACGGCTGGGAGCGCGGCATTGCATTTACAGGGAATTCCGGCGCTGTCGAGGTCGGCCGTGTTTCTGGCTTTCTGACGGGAACAGAGCGGCATTTAAGGTTTTACACGAATGGGACTCAGCAAGCGGCGTTCGACAATAATAGCACCGCTGGGAATACCCGATTTTTGATTTACGACGTGGACAACGGAACCATTGAGCGCGTGAGCGTCGGGGCTGCCGACTCCTGCGGAGCCGGATTCAAGTGTCTGCGAATTCCCAACTAAATAACGAGGGAGGGGCCGCGCCTGCGGGACGACCATGACTGAAGGAAGACGATGGGAAGACAGTACGTTATCAAGGGTCGCAAGACTCTGGCCGTTCATCCTTGCCTTCGCGACAGTTGCTGTCGCTTGGGGCGCGATGAAGGCCGATCAGAGGTATCTGGAAAAAAATCTGTTCGTGGCATCTCAGAAAGTAGATAACCATGAAACGAGGATCAGCAAAGTCGAGCAGGCGATTGTTTCCATGGCAGATCGGCAGAAAGAGCAGATTGAGATGCAAAAGGAAGTCTTGCGGAGGCTGCGGTAATGGCATCTTTCGGGGCTTCCTCAAAGGCTCAGTTGGACACAGTTCACCCCAGGCTTAAAGAGCTTTTCAACGAGGTGGTGAAGACCTTTGACTGTAAGGTGATTTGTGGGTATCGGACGCAGGGAGATCAGGATAAGGCTTTTGAGGCTGGGCTCTCAAAGGTCCAATGGCCGAACTCCAAGCACAACTCCTATCCGAGCCTGGCGGTCGATGTGGCCCCGTATCCTGTGGACTGGAAGGATTTGAACCGATTTTATCACTTCGGCGGGTACGTTCGGGCCGTGGCTGACCGCTTGGGGATCAAAATCCGGTGGGGAGGGGACTGGGATGGGGATTTCGACCTCAAGGATCAGAACTTCTTTGACCTCCCGCATTTCGAGCTTGTGGAGGAAGGGCATTCGTCTGACCTTCCTAAGGATCAGATTCGGGGGTAAACGTGCCGGAACTAAACGGGTCAATTCCAAGCTTTGACTGCCTCGTTCGGGCGGAATACCTCTATGACATGCAGGACCACTTCGGGGAGTTTGTCCGGGCCAGGGCTTTCGGAATCTCTAGCATCCAGGGGCGGGCGCTTGGGTTTCACGTCCTGGATGATGTGGGGGCCTGCATCTGGCGGCTCCCGATTAGCGCCTTGGTGACCAAAAAGACGGCTCCGATCCTGCCTCTGGACCATCTCCAGCTCTGGGACTGCTTCTCCTATCACTTCACTGTGACAGAGTTTGACCATATGCAGGGGCGGCGCTGTATGGCCCTCCTGAAGGACGGCGCAAAGCATGAGGGGCGGCTGATGTTCACCGTAGACTGGTATGGGAATGAATACGCCGAGGGGGTGGGGGAAGGCGGGCATAAGTGCGCCCACATCCTGGAGTTGGATAACGGGGGCCTGGCCGCGCTTCCGAACAACCGCATCCTCTGGGCCGACCCAGCCGTGATCGAAGATCCTTTTAAGAAGAAGCCCGGGTATCTCACAAATACCCACATCTGGCAGTGTGAGCAGACGAGCAAGTGGTCGGCAGGCGACAAGATGTTTTATGACGTTAAATTAGGAGGGGAATAATGGGAATCAGAGAAACCATAGAAGAGTGGGTTCTGAAAATTGCGCTGAAGAAGGGCGTGAAGGCGGTGGGGGCTGTGATTCTGTCGGCTGCCGCGTCTGTGAAGGTCGCCCCGGTTCTGGCTAACCTGGGAGTGACGATAGACCCTGCGCAGCTTGAATTGGGGCTGACGGCTCTTGGGGCCGGAGCCGTGACGATGGCACTTAACTGGCTGAAGCTTAAGACCAGCCTGGGGCGGAAGTTCCTTTAGAGATCGAGATTGGCCGCTCTTGGGCTATTTCTTGCCCAGGGGCGGCTTGATCTTTATAAAGGCATCTTCGGAAACCCAGACTTTCTCACCATCCTCTTCCACGCATTGAGCCCTAGCGTATGAAACCTCATCCTGAACTATTTTTTGATAATCGTTGTCGGTGGTTTTTCCCCCGGTGAAAATCCCAAACATGAAGGCAAGGGCAGCAATGGCGAATGTCGGCATATTCTCTCCTTTGAGATTTATTCTCCCCTCAACTAAGTATAGTGCGTGAGGCTGTCTAAATTCCACCCCTAGGCATGCAATAATTCAGCCATGGAGCAGATCTGTGGGCATCATGCACAAATTAATACCAGGATTTATTTTTTTAGTGGCCAAAACGAAGAAAGGCAGCAACAGAGATTTTTCAATCCCTGCGGCTGCCTTTCTTCATTTTCAGCTTGATTAGAAAGCCGCTTATGCGAACCGTGCGCGGGGGGGGACTTGAACCCCCATGGGTTTCCCCATACGCCCCTCAAACGGCAATTATGGCTTGAAAAATCAGATGGATTTATTCCAAGGTCTACCCTCAAATTAGCACGCAATCTACTTTTTGTCTTATGTTGATACCGAGAAGTACTGCGGATATCCTTCCATCCGCCAGTATTTTGAAGAGCATATTGGTCCCCGGTTGATTCCATAAACCGAGTCGCCCATGTATGCCTCAGATCATGAAACCGAATACGTGAGAGCTTAAAGCGGGCGCGAATAGTTCTGAGATGCCAATGCAGCCGATTGGTTGTTATCCCAACGAATACAAAGCCTTTCTCGCGCCGTTCGCCCATTGCTTCAATGGCAGGAGGCGGGAGGCAAATCGTTTTCCATCTTCCCGTTTTCTTCTGCCAAATGTCTAGAAACCAGTCGCCGTTTTCATCGATAACCAGCTTCTCCCAGCAGGCGTTTATAAGTTCACCTATTCGGACCCCCGTATAAAGGGCAAAGATAAAAGCCTTTCGAATATCTGGGGGGCTATTGCTTAGAATGATTTCGATCTCATCTGGAGCAAGAACACGTCCGACCTCTTCTTCTGTGGGGAACTTGAACCCTAGGAACGGCTTGGTCACGCCGTAATAACGAAGAAAGGTTCGGACGCCGCGAAGCCATATCCGAGCGGTGTTCGGTTTGTATCGACCTAAGAGGGCCAGCTTAAATTCTGTGAGTTTGTGGCGATTGAAGGTGGAGAGCGGAACGTCTCCGAAATGATCAAGGAGGAGATTGGTGGCTGGGATATCGAAATGCTCTACGGTGTTCTCTGACTTGTAGGTGTAGGCGTCTTCGATATAATGGGCTATGGCAGCCTTGAGGAGACGCATAAAGCTTCAGGGAATAGGCGCTATAATAATTGTCTGTGTCGGCCCCTCTTTTACACGAACTTCTCCTGCTCCATACTGGGAGACAACTCCATTTTCAATCACAACATGGTAGTCTGCACGATCATGGGACCAGCCGCTAATTAAACGATTGGTATAACTGTAGACTTCTACGTCGCCCATCTTTTTATAACTGTCGGGCTTGCCCAGAAGAGATATGACCTCGTTTTTTGACATCCCAGGGGAAACATTCTTGATCTGTTCTCCAGTTGCACAACCTAAGAACATAAGAAGGATAAAACAATATATCTGTTTCATTTCACCTCCGGAGTCTTGCATGGATAGGCGGCCAATAATGAATTAACCACAGAAACCGTTGCTTCTTGATGTAAATTTTCCGGATGGTCATTCATCCATTTGATAAATATCTTAACCATTTGATCATTGCTTAAATCTTCTTTTGGACCACAAAAAAAATTATTAAAGTCAGGGCTAAGAGTAATGGCAGCTCCTATGGTCCCTCGAATAAATCCATAACAATATGCCATATCGATATATTCTTTTTGGTCTTCGCACTGCCGGAGGAATTCGTCTGATCTTTTGGCATAAAGATTTTTAATTTGGAAAAAGAAGAATAGAATTAAAAATAGTCTCTTCATCCTCGCCCTGCACCCAGCGCCACTAATTCCATAGTGACAAGCTGAAAGCGCAAATCCAAATGTCGTGAAAAACAACAAGGCTAACACCTTCATAACCTTCTCCTGATCCAACGAATTCCCGCGCGGAACAAATCAATAATCAGCCAAATCAGAATAAACTTAGGCTTAGATAATATCTTGTAGTTCATACTCATAGAGGCTTCAAATTGTAATAATTGTACTGTAAAGTGCAACTGTAGTAATCATGTTTTTGCTTCTCCGGGCCTGGCGTAAGAGCCGGGTAGCTCTCTCAGTGTTCCGAGGGGCCTACGAGAAACCGAGACGAAGCCGCCATACCAAGGCTAACAGCCATGGGGGCGGCGACTGTCCGGGTTATTCTCGTAGCTCGGCGGCACGTGCCCCCCTCTTTTATTTGGACCGCAATTTCGTTCTATACAAGTCTGGGGGGACTATGTAGATTTTCAACGCTGTGCGCGGGATTTTGCTCAAATGTGAGGCGTCCCAATGCAGACCGATGTAGGATTTATGGAACCAAACGTCCTGATAATTTCTGAAAAAGATGGCCAATGTGACGAGTATGAGTTGACCCAGGAGATGCTCATCATCCTTGGGTTCCAGTTCTTGAAGGCCGCAATGTCCGCTTCTTTGCCCCCGATAAAATCATCCCACCCCGCACCCTCTTCGCGTCTTCAGGTGGTAGAGTAGCAACTACCCTATCGATCCAGTCCTTCATTAACATTTCAAGAGCTGCTTTCATGCTTACCTTCGGCCTGTAGAACATACAGGCCGCCTTAAACTGTTTAACTAAATTCCCGTCAATCTCCACCTTTAGCTGAGTCTCTGTTTCCAGCATGAAGGCTCCCTATAAAAAAGTTCTTGACATAAACGTACGTTTACGTTACACTTACGTACGTAGATGAACTTTTTTTTAGGTGCGCCACTAACGCCCTAAAAACTCAGCAGCACCGCTCTTTACAGACTGGTTGAATGAGAGAGGGGCTGGAGCCCAGCAGTCCCGGTGGAAGCCGAGTTGGTGCTTGACCCTCACCGTGAACGTTACACGGCCCTCCTCAAGGCACCCCGAGTTGCTCCCTCTCAGGAACGCGACAGACGCCTTCCAGCGTCTGAAGAAGCGGGGTGCCAAGCCTCAGCAGCCCTCTCTCAAAATGGCCTTGAACATAGGGCCTCCTTGAGTAGAGAAGCAAGCCTCCTCTCTCACACAACCAGCCTAAAAATATAGCCCCACCACTGCCAAAAGCAGAGGCCATATCCCGGGGTAATTTTACTAAATCGCATCTTCGTTTGTACTTCGGGTACGAAAAATGATCGCAAAGAGACACCCCTCCAATGATGACCTCACACGCTAGATCAAAGGCGTCGTTGAGGTCTTTTCTCTTTACGCCCGGCGCGGCGTTAACCCTTGGAGGGGTGTCCGCTGGCGAGGGCGTAGTTTTTAGGCCGAGTGATCTTTCCTTCTGGAGGGAGATCATTCGGCCTTTCGTTTTATCCATGCCTACAGTATGCCCTCATTTTTTTTGCGGGTCTACTGACCAGATGGGCACGACTTTACCGATGGGTAAGAAAAACCAATGGGTCACACGGTAGACGATACGACTATGGGAGCCCCCTATTTCCGCTTCGGGATGTTTATCAGAGGGATCATCGAGGCCCGGGGACTGAACATCCCCGAATGCCAGAGACTCTGTAAGGAACGTATCTCTGGCCCCCGGTGGTATCGCTTCATGCGGGGGGAAAGGATTCCTACCGCTATTGAGCTTAAGCACATGGAGCGGCGGTTGGCCTTCAATACCCCAGAGGAAGTCCTTTCCCCGGAGGATAGCTTGGGTCGGCCGATAAAGGACATCCAATTGAATCTTGCTTTAGGGAGAAAGTCATGACCCCTGAATTAATCACTTTTAAGCAAGCCGCAGCGCTACTGCACATCCACTATGAGACCCTGCGCCGCCAGCGGGCGATGGGATACCTGGGGGAGATCAAGGTTTTCAAGTCAGGTCCAAAAGCGAGAGAGCGGGTCATTAAGCAGTCCGTTCTCGATTTCATCAAAGCCAAAACTGAGCGGATGGAATAAATGGAGGGCCCCGTGAACGCCATGATGATCGGACACTTAACCGAAATGTCCAAGGCTTCCCGCGATTTAAGGCATAAGCGGTATCTGATGGCGCAGGTGAAGGCGATTTTGGAAGACCGGAGCGGGGAGATCGATATTCTCAACCGGACGAAGGCGGCGAGACATTCCTGGAAGATGGGCCAATAGGAGACACCATGAAAGGCTACGACGTGTTTGACTCCGATGGGCGGTACACGGCTTACACAGCGCAGGAAGAAACGGCGCGGGGCCTGGCTGATCAAATCCACGGATTCTACGCGGACAGCGATGGCTGGTATTACGATTCGGTGACGCGGGAATATCGGCCTATGAAGAATATCCAAGCCGCCCACTCATGAGCGCCGCCGAGCGGTCGATACTGGCAGGGGAAGAAGAGATCGAGAGGCTAAAGGCGGAACTCGCTGAGGCCAACGCTAAGATTGCTGAGATCAACGCCGACAGGGCATATCTTCGCTCTACCAGCCGGGCAAAAGACCGGATGCTGGAAGCTGTGACGGACATTCACCACCAGATGGCGCACTCAGGCAGTAGAGAATGGACGCAGTGCGACTCAGTTCTGTGCCGGGGAGCCAAGGCGGCGATCAATCACGAGTTGGGGGTAGTGAGGCTTTAGACCAGCATCACTTTCACCACGGGAGGAGAAGATGGAGCATACAAACGGAAAATTAACTTGGGCGAACTACATCAATGAAGATGGGACACCCATATCTTCAAAGGAGCAAATCAAGGCCCTCCTCTGCAAATCGGTTGATAAGTGCGATGGCCTCTATTTATCGGGGGTAGCGGGACAGGATGAGCGCGGTGAAGTAGTCGTTGCCTACACCGGGAATGGACCCCGGAGCCCTGAAAACGCCCATCGTATCGAAGCATGCTGGAACGCCCTCGCCGGATTCAAGACCGAAGACATCGAATCCGGGATCGTGGGGGAGATGGTGGAATGGCTAAGAAGGTTTGCGTCGGCATATGCAGAAGAGGGCAGTGGCCGTTATCTGCTCCTAAAACAAGAGGCGAACGAAATCCTCTCCCGCCTCCCCGCCAAGGAGAACAGCGAGAAATGACCGGCCCCGCGAAATGGGAACTCCGCTTCCCCGAACACCCGCAGATGGAGCCTTCGGAGTTTGAGGGGAGGGATTGGGAGGCGGAAGAGAATGCAAAGGAGGACGCGCACATTGCCAAACGAAAAGGTGAATGACGGAGGGCCAGCGTTCCCAAGAGTTGCACCAACCCCTAGCGGAGACGCACAGTTCGGCATGTCCCTCCGGGACTGGTTTGCGGGGATGGCGATTGGTGGACGGATATCTCTTCTGGAACAAATAGGTAAAAACCCTGGGATTAGTATTTGGGAAGAAGCAGCCATGAACGCTTATAAGTTTGCCGACGCCATGCTGAAGGAGCGTTCTAAATGAAACTCCTTTCCGCCCTCCTATTCATAGCGTGGTCCTTCTATTTAATGCCCCGCGCCTTCCTGTGGGCGTGGAGGACGCATACCGAAGTGAAAGGCGTGTACGGCATGTCCACCGAGGTCCGGGCGGTTTGGGTGGAGAGGAGGGCAAGTGCGGGAGATTAAGTTTCGCGCGTGGGATACCGCCCGTGGCAAGATGCGTGGCCCCTTCGACTTGGTGTACGCGCACGAAGAGCTTACGGACGGACCAGAAGGCGCTCCTTACCCACGGCACGGAATGATCGTTGATCAATTCACCGGCCTCCACGACAAGAACGGGCGGGAGATTTACGAGGGGGATGTGTTTCGCCGTAATTGCTGTGGAGCCATCAGCGTCATTGAGTATTCAGGCGACGGCTTCCATGCCAACATCAAACTGATTGGTAGCGAGAAAGAGCGTGGAAGCCGAATCTGGCACAACGCATTTTGCGGTATGGGGATATGGTGGCACGGAGAAGTCATCGGCAACGTCCACGAAAACTCGGAGCTGTTGGAGAGGAGGGAGCAACCATGATGACCTACACAGAAATAGCCTTGACGATGGTGATCAATGCTTGGGCCGGGTGGATGATTTCGGGCCACTACAAAGAGATGCGCCGCAAACTTATCGCCGCTGCTATTTGGGTGTTGCTCTGGGTGGCTCTGGAGCTTTCTCAGAGATGATCCACGACTGGAAGGACGATTTTAAGGTTAAGCCCGCTGACATTCGTGCGGCTTTCGGCAAGAAGCCGAAGCCCCGGTGGTATGAGCGGGTTTGGAAGTGGATCAAAACCAATTTATTCATAAGCCCACGCGGGGAATAAACGCACAGGAGGCAGTATGCCGTTAAAAGGAGTAGCACCAAAGATTGTAACACCGCCGAAGCCGAAGATCCTTATCAGCGGGAAATCAGGAGTTGGCAAGACGTTTTTTGCCCTGGACTTCCCAGACCCCTACTACATGGACATCGAAGGCGGCGCGACGCGGCCGCAGTATCAAAAGAAGCTCCTCGAAGTGAAGGCCACCTATTTCGGCAAAGAACAGGGAAGCCAGGATTTCCGGGAGATCATTGAGCAGACGAAGCTTTTGGCTACGACGAAGCATCAGCATCGAGCGGTGATCTACGACTCGTTTTCCAAGCTCTATAACCTGGAAGCGGCAATCGCCGAGGCGACGGTTGGCAGCGACTATGGCCGAGATAAGAAGATGGCCAATCAACCGACTCGCCAGCTTATGCGCTGGATCGACAAGTTGGACATGGCCGTCATCATCATTTGCCACTCCAAGGATAAGTGGGAACGCAAAGGTTCTGAGTTGACCTACGGCGGGACCACTTTTGACGGTTACGACAAGCTGGAGTATGAGCTGGACCTCTGGCTGGAAGTCGTCAAGGAAGGCAAAAACCGGGTCTTTAAGGTCAAGAAAAGCCGGATTGAGTCCTTTGTGGAAGGCAACGAGTACCCCCTGGACTACAAGGTCTTTGCGGAGATGTACGGCAAAGAGGTGATGGACCGGACATCCGTCCCTGTTGAATTGGCCGACGACGTGATGGTGGCGGAAATTGAGCGGCTTATCGCCGTCATGAAGATCGAGCCGGATCAGGTTCAGGCCTGGAAGACCAAGGCCAGCGTCGAGAGCTTCACGGAGATGTCCAAAGATCAGGGGCAAAAGCTTCTGGATTACCTTAATAAGAAATTGCAGGGAGGAAAATAATGGTTCGGTACAACAGTACGGGGATTCAGCCCGAGTTTAAGTTTAAGCCCATCCGTGAAGATTGGTATGTCGTTAAGATCATTAACGCAGAAGAGGGCCAAACGCCTGAAGGCTATCCCCGCATCAGCATGAAATGCGAAATCATCAATAACGAGGAATTCGGCGGGGAAACGATCAACTACATGGTCTCTCTCCTTCCGGCCACAGATTCCAAGGCTTGGATGGGCGTTAAGTTCCTTCAGATGATGGGGGAAGAGATCGGCGGAGAGCTTGATTTTGATCCGAAGCGGTGGGAATTCAAGAAGTTTGAAGCCTACATCAAGCCCGGCGAATACAAGAGCAAGAAGACCGGAGAAATGGTTAAGACGAATCAGATTAAGAAGACCCGGGCGCATGGAACCCCTGCCCCGGCTGACGGGCTGGACTTCTGAGGGCGTAACCCCCGAGGGTTTGGCCTGGCCTCCTGATATCCGGCAAAAGGGAGGCATTCCGGCGGTAAGAACGCGGGCCATGCCGATCAATTTCTATCCCAAGCCCATATGGAACCTAGGCCGTTCCATGCTTGTCCCGGCAAAAGGCAAGCCTTGGGAGATTTTTGGAGGTCCTATGAACCAAGACACATACGACAGTGAATTAGACGGCGAGAGGCTTTCCGGCCTCCTAGATCGGGTGCGGAGCCTCATGCTGGATGCGCAGTGGCGGACCTTTGAGGAGATCCGAGGGGAAACAGGGGGTTCGGAGGCTGGTATCTCCGCTAGGTTGCGAGATCTTCGCAAGGCTGATTTCGGGCGCTTTATTGTCAACAAAAGGCGGCGCGGCGATCCGAAATTAGGGCTCTGGGAATATCAGGTATTGCCCCCAAAGGAAGACCCAAAGCCTGCCAAACTCTTCTTTGAGAAGAAGCAGGCGGCGTTTAACTTCGGCTCTCTGCTATGAAGAAAAAGCCTCCCGAGTTCAAAGACGGTTTTCTCTCTCGGGATGAGGTGTATCCGATTAAGGGGGATTGTGGACACTTAGCCAGGAGTTTCTGGTGGCGGCAAATAGAAGGCTCTGGCCCTGTTAAGTATCGATCGGAGATCTATTGCGATGAGTGCTTCAAAGCGGGCAAAGGAAGAGAAAAAGTTTAAGAAGCAGTTAGACGCAGTGTGGTCGGGAATCGTGAAGAAACGGGACAAGCGGTGCCTATGGTGCGGGGGCTCAAAGAATCTGGCAGCCGACCATATTTTCAGCAGACGGCGCAATAGCACGCGATGGGTCATTGAAAACGGTATCGCCCTTTGCGCTGGCTGCCATATCTTCAAGAAACGTTATAACCCGATGATCTGGGCGCTCATGGTTCTTAATAATCGCTCGATGGAGACCATTCAGGCGCTTTTGAAGCAGCACCAGGGCGATGAGAAGACGGATTTAACACAGGTTAAACACTATCTAGAAACAGCAGGAGAGACGTTACAGTGAAAACCGGCAGGCAAAGGAAGGCCAAACGGAAGCCAAGCCTATTCTCACTTATACATCAGAAATGTCTCAGTAACCTTATTAAGACTCAACATAAACAGTTTAAAAAGCTCCTTGGTTTTAAGAGCAAACACACCAAGCGAAAGATTAAGCGCGGCTGGATTAGCCAACGGAAGGACGAAGGCGTTAGGGTCCTATGGAATACCCGGGCACGGGTATCCCGTGGTGAATGGGATGGGAAGGGCAAGGCAGGCTAGGCCGAACCTGATGACTTCCATTCAAAGCTATGCCGGAGTTCGATGAGTTCCAGCCGCGCCATTTTAGACGGAGAGAAGGGGGAGGGGATTTGTGGAAGAGCAAGAGATAAAGAAATACGTCTGCGAGAGATTTGAGATAAACGCTAGAAAGCATCTTAGTCAAAACCTTTTGCAGGTTCTGTCTAACTCTGAGATAAGGGCAGAAATTAATTATTTAACTGAAGACCTTGTGCTTGGCCTAAAGACTTGGATCCTCGCAGGAGAGCATCCGAAAACCGAAAGCTGGCATCATTTCAAATGGCCAAAGACATGGTGGGACGCTCTCAAAGCGCGGTGGTTCCCTTTGTGGCTTCAAAAGATTTCCCCAGTTGAATGGCATGAAGAAGATATCTTGTCTCACAGCTCCGGGCCTATCTATGTCTGCCCACACTCAGACTACAAATGGCCGGATAAAAAGCACTTTGAGTTTATGTCTTTCGGTAAACAGCTTTAGGCCCCGGGAGGGGTGAATCACAAAGTCTTGGAGGGCTCTGAATCACTCCAAGCACAATTTCTAGCAGGAATGCAAAGCCGCTGACTAGGAAGGCGCATACTGGGCATCCAAGTTTAAGCGAATTACTCGCTTGTACCATCTCGCAAAAGCAGGGCAAGATCCGTTGCAGCGTGTTCCCTTCAAACCGGAGTCTGCAAGGAAAAACAGAGTGAGCGGGCCGTACTGTAACTCTTAAGACTGGTTTCTCTTAGGAGAGTAATCATAGGTTTATTATCTGTACATGTACTTAGTACGTACATAGTACAGAGATGCCCAGGCGCGCCTAGACGGGCTTAGATATCTTAAGAATAAGATTAAAGTACAAGTACTAAGTACTTAATAAATAAGGGCGGGTGGTCAAAAATGCCCATAACCTGGAAACCCTGCCGAAAGTGTAAAGAAGAGGTAATGGTGCTTGTCGAGGGGCAATGCCACAAGTGTGCGGGTTGGGAGCCAAAGAAGGCCGTTTCTGTGCGTCCAGCGCCTATTGCAGAGAAGACTTGGAAAGACCGTAGGAGTTGGGAAGAGCGTCGTCAGGAAGAACGGCGGGGCTACGAGGGATAGTGATGAAGGTTGAAATGCCAAAGATCAGTATAAAACTACCGGAGGTTCGCATGCTTTGGATCGTGTTGTTGATCGTGTGTTTTTGGGGGGAGCCAGATTTGATCGATGCTCTCATTCATTGGTTGATGAAATAGCCCATCCGGGAGGGGAGGGAAGATGACGTTGACGATTCAGTGGTGGTGGATTCCGTTAGCCGTGACAGTGATAGCGTTCTTTTGGGCTTCAAGACAAGATGCCGGACATTTTGGAATCGGGGCGGCTTTTGCTGGTTTTATGGCGATGATTGTGGCCTTGCTTTCGTGGGTGGTAAGTATGGGAATTAGGCTGATCTGGAAATAACGGCCCAGGCCGGG
>Ga0196964_10000220_pt1 | contig 42588 bp, 63 predicted proteins | sample S1_10metaG_FD_148615 | JGI IMG/M metagenome (GOLD analysis project Ga0196964, IMG submission 148615) | Soil microbial communities from Anza Borrego desert, Southern California, United States - S1_10 | ecosystem: Environmental > Terrestrial > Soil > Desert | place: USA: California | collected...
TCCTCGGCTTTGGTCTGCTGGACGGAAATGCGTGAGTCGCAGCAGTAGCAAATATAGTGATCGAATAACGGCGCTTTGCCTGTAGCTGTAGCACCCTGGTAAATCATTCTATTCTTACACACGGGGCAAATCTCCTCTCTCCATAGTGGGGCGTTCATTTGGTTCCTTTTAGGAGTGCTTCGTTCTTCCAAGATGATGGCACGCTTATGATGGCCCACCCGATGGGAAGGATATTCCGCTGCCAGTACTCGTATTCCTCGCGGGTAATAGTGCGCATATTTCTCCATCCATACATTCTTACTTCCGTTGCGGATCGCGAAACATGAGGCATGAGCATTAGCGCGTGGTCAGTGTAATCACTCACTTCACTCCTCCTTTGTCTTCGGACCCGCGCAAAGGATGATCTTCGGCTGGCACTGTTGTTGGAAGATTAGTTGGCACTTCTGGCGATTGGACACCGTCTCTCGCGTGGGCCATAAAAGCGTCGTAAGCTTCCTCAAATGGTTGGAACTTTTCCCAGAATCCAACCATGTAAATACCTGTGTTTGTATGTTGGCATGCCTTTGCGTAGCTGCCGAACTCGCCAGCCGATTTGATAACCGCTTCAGCAAGGCGCAATCGCTTTTCCAAGTCTTCAATGATTGTTTGGCTCTCAACAGTATCATCGTAAAACTCTGCATGGCTCTTCCTCAGACGTTCTAGCTCCTCAAGAATCTCTTTGCCGCAATCGGTGGAAAGGGCTTTCTTCACATTGCCGAGCATTTCTTCAAGCCCCTCATCAAAGGTGCCTTGTGCTGCGAGGTTTTTAATGCAGTCGATTAAATCACTCTTCTCTTGAAGAAGGGTCTGACGCATAGCCGCACAACTTGCTCTCGCCTCATCTCTCTCCTTCGTGGCGGCGGTGAGTTGGGATTGAAGATCTTGTAGCTCGGCAACATCGACAGAGCGAATGTTGTTCATAACCAACCCAACTGAGTTGTTTGCTACGCTCCCCAGCTTAATGCAAGCGTTCTTCCACTTCTCCAGCTCCCCTTGTAGGGCGGCAATGCGCTGTTGCGCGTCTTCATGTTTAACCCGCTCGCCAACCTTATCTTCCTCAGTGCCCCAGCCGTCATGAAAGGTATATCGCGTTAGTGGCTCTTCGCTCTTGTCGGGGGTCTGAACTGTCAAGGATTCCTTGGGGGTTGGGTTTGGGGTGGTCATAAAAAATCCTCCCGATGAATGCAGAGGTGGTGTGTGACGAGTAATAGTCTGATTCCCCAATCATGGATCTTAAACCCAAGACCAAACCATGGAGTTTCTACCAAACAGCTAAACTTAGCCGTCCCATTGAGCACGTAACAATGCTTAACCAAACTTGCTTTCATTATCGCTTCGCCTCCTGGATGGCTTCTTGCGGAGGAAACGCACTGCACTTTAGAGAGGCTGCTTCAATTGACTGTCGCAATGAATTGCCAGAAGCGGATACATACAAATCCACATTTTCTTTGTTTAGGTCGTCTAATTTATGCCAAGCCGTGCGATCTGCTTCAGTTCTCACAAGCATCGTTGAGTAGGTTCCCTCAATAGAAGCGTCGATTGTGTAAAGCCTCCAACCCTTCGGAATAATGCCTTCAAGATTCATTTGGACTCCTGGAGGGCTTCTCGGGCTACGGTTGGTCCAAGCATGCAACTTTCTTCAGATTCGCCGATTGCCTTAGGGCAGCCTGATTCGTCGTAATAACACCAGTTCTCGGGATCCGCGTATTTCCGCAACGCCTCACGGCATCGAAGGAGTTCGTCTATGATCTCGCCCACATAAATCTTTCCCGCTATATCATCGACCGACTTCTTAGAGGTCCATGCGAGATACGCCTTGCGCGATTCACACAACTCCTTCATCTCTCTCAATTGCTCGTCCGTCATCGCTTCCCCTCCAGGGCGGCGTAGGCGGCACGTAATCGCTTCCTTTCGAGATCCAGTGCTCTCAAGGTGTCCTGCAAGCGATAATTCTCGATTATTTTCTTCTCTATTACTTTATTTGCATCCTCCAACAACCCGCGAAGCTTCTTGTTTTCGTTCTCAAGCTCAAGAAGGCGTTTCAATGTGGCATCGTCTGCAAAGTGGGTGCGTCCTGGGTTCATTTGGGGTCCTTCAGTTTGCCGTGTATCCTCAGAATGTTTATCGCCTCGATAAGCCCCATTTTTTTGTTCCACCAGACAAGACATAGATCCCTCGCTCCAAGCTTGAGGTGCTTCTCCACAGCTCTATCGTAACGCCTCACAGAGCGTAGCATTTCCTTGTAAACACACTGCCACGCGTCAGGCTTTCGCTTTCTAGAGGGGCGGGTGGTCATAGCTGTTGTGCTTGAAAATTGTAACAATGAAGTCGTGCCCCCTGGTGGTCAGTTGTTCCCCAGCTTGGACCACTCCGCGGTACTCTCACTGCGAGAGTTTCGGCTTTCGCCTCTTCAGCCACGAAGGAAATTGCTGGGCAAGATGCTACCTGCACAGGGGCACATTGGTAGCCCACGGCTTCATTGTTAACGTTGTTCATAATTCTTTCTCCTCCTGTCGGGGTTCACCCGCCTCTGGCGCTGGGACGTGGTCGCCGCACCAGTTATGACGTTGTGTCATGGGCCAACCAAAATTGTCTTCATCTTTAAGTGTTGTAATGATGCCAAGCCACACAGGGGCGTGCCTACGGCAACGTCCTTCCCCATGATTTACATTGTGGGTAAACCAAAACCTACAGTTGCGGCATTCGGGGTTACTCATCTTCTGGTGGCCTTAAGGTTATATTGCAATCTTTCAAAAACTTCTGTGCGTCTAAGCTTGGATCCACACAATCTCCGCAAACCCAGCCATTGAACGTAGGATCGAAGAGGATGGGGGAGGGTGTCCATTCCCCACAAATCACACATCGTGCTTTGTGGGGTTTGCCGTGAGGAGCTGTCATGGGTGTTGGAAGTCGAGGATCTTCCGAGAGTATCCGTCGTTATAGACTCCCCATAACGTGCAACCGCTCTCTGATGCAATTTCAATTGTGTCGAGTAGTTTATAGAAGCGGAACGCCTGAGACTTATCTTCTGTGAAATCAGTAACGTTTTCGTCCATGGCGTACTTATCTTGTCGCTCGATAAAGTAATATTCGATTATATAGGTTCTCATATAGTTTGTTAGCTGTGGTTCCAAAACTTTATAAAAAAGACATAGGCGATAATGCCGAACATCGCCGCTGCGCCTAAGATTGCTCCGATGATGAAAATTAAGATGGATTCCATTTGTATACCTCTATGAGCGTATGCTCTTCTTCGCCTTTTTCTGCTTTGCGTTGCGTTGTTTGGATAAACGCCGTTGTTGGATCATCGTTAGGTATGATTCCAGCATAGCGGATGCAGTCAGTGTGGTACTTGCCAACGATGCCATCCCAATCCGCGAGTCTTTTCCGCACGCTCGTAATGCGGATAAAAAAGCCAACTGGATTTGTTTCTTGAGCTTGGCTCTCTGCCAATGTCCCATCCCTAGAAGCTGGTTGAGTAGAGGCGTCCTCCCAGGCACCTTCAACCACATCACCAAAGTTTTTTCGGATGAAGTCGGCACTGGCTTGGGGGAAGAGTTTTCGGATTTGTTCTTCATTCACGCCGCCTCCTCTCGGTCTGAATCTCTCAGCCATTTGGGTGTTTTATCTGGGACGATCATTTCCGTGATGGAAAGGGACTCACCATCGAAACGGCATGGGATGGTGAAGCCAGCCTTGCCTTTGGTGTTCTTAAGAACCTTGATGTTGAGCTGAGCATGAGACTCCTTCCAGCAGCCAAGGACTAAGCCAGAGGAGTTTTCGATGGAGCCAGAGTCCTTGGCGTCGTGAAGTGATACTGCCTTGCCAGCGTCTTCTGCTTTACGATGGATCTGCGAGGAGAGGATGATGATGGTGTTTGTGGACTTAGCTAACACCTTCATTTCCTCAGCCACGTTCGACATGCGCTCGTAGCGGCTCCCGCCCTTTCCAGCCACGAGGCCAATGTAATCAATCATTACTACTGCGGGGCGCTCGCCAATCTTAAGCTCAGATTTAATGATGAGCTTTTCGATGTCCTCCACAGACAGCTTGGATAGCGAGCAGGTGTAGATGTGATTGATGCGGCCATGGGTCTCCCAATCTTCTTGGCCTCCATTGGCGTACGTGGACTGAATGCGGTTTCCTGGGCGTTGACTATCGATCTGAAGAAAGCGTTCAAAGCAGAGGGTGCCAGGCAGTTCTAGCTCGAAGAGGAGAACCTTGAGCGGCCGTGCATGAATGGCGATGTTTTGGAGGATGGCTGTTTTGCCTACACCAGTGTCGGCCATAACGGTAACAAGTTCGCCAGGGACAAGACTGCGGACGTTCTTACCTAAGCTTGGAAGCCAGCCACCAAGATTAAGGGAAGTGGTTTCAGCCACCTTAAGGAACTCACGATAACTATGCTCCAACTCCCCCATAGAGCGAACAGGGATATTGATGCCGCCGTCAATGCGTGGGGCCTTATCAGCCAAATCTAAAAGGGCGTGGAAATGTTCAACCGTATTAGTCGAAAGGAAGTCGGAGACATCCTTATAAGGAGAAGGAATGGTGACAACGCGAGCCGACTTGACCTTGCCAGCGAGGGAGTCGAGTACGCCAGCGATATGTTTCTTGCCAGGCTCATCGTTGTCACCACAAAGAATTACATCTTTTCCTTTTAGAAAATCAGAATAGCCTTCCATCCATTTTCCAGCTCCACCAACGTTGCAGGTGGCTACGATGCCGTGATCGCCTAATTTATCCGCATCTTTTTCCCCCTCGACGATCCACACTTTGTTTGTATTAAGTACTGTAGGAAGATTGTATGGAACCCTACGAACACCATCCATCGACCACACGACATTGCCGTTGACGTAGTGGCGCTGGCGAAAGCCTTTAGGATTATAGCGAACAACCTCGTAGAGGAGTTCGCCAGTTTCATCGAGATACTTATAGATCTTCTCTTCTTTACCACCAAACGTGATGGCTGTTTTTGGTTCTGGTGGTTGAGGTGGATTCTCTCCCGTGAGTTTTGCCATCGCCTTGGCTGAACTAAGGCGGTCGAGCTTCATTACAAGATCAATGACGCTGCCATTGACTCCACAGCCAAAGCAGTAGAAGAGAGATTTCGATGGAGTAACTGTAAAGCTAGGTGTGGACTCTGTGTGAAATGGACAGAGGCAGGTTAGCTCATTGCCTTTACGCTTTAACTGAATCCCACGCTTAGCCAACTCAGCTTCAATGGGGTAGGCTGCAATAATTTCTTCGCGAGTCATTGTCATATTATTCAAAGAGCATACCTTGGAATTTAGGGGCTACTTTCTTGGCGGCCCATTCAAAGGAGACAAGCGTGTAAGTCTCGTTATCGTACTTACTCTTAAACTCGGTTGAGTTAATTTGTATCCCATCTTCGTGCGAGAAGAACTTTTGCTCTCCAGTTTCTCCAAGAGTAATAAGGATAGAGCGGCCAGTAAGTCTGGCTTTATCTACAATGTAACTCCGTACGTCAGCGTAACCATTCCATAGACGGTTAACATTTACAGTGATAGGTTCTGGCTTCATATAAAAGATTCTGGTTCGTTTGTTTCTTGAACTTGATCCATCCAGCCTTCGCGACGGATCCAGGTTGCGGGGTGAGGAATGAATTGGCCGTTGTCTTTAAGCCACTGAGGGCACTTCTTTTGCTTCTCAAGAGCACCCATAACGATGTCCATCATTGCGTAGAGCTTCTTTGACTCGAAAGCTTTGAAGGCATTCGGCTTTCCAACCTTGCGAGGGTAAGCTGCGTAGAACTTTTCAAACTGTTCTTTGATGAACTTAGCTTCTGCACTCTCTTCTTGTTTTTCCTCGCGCTCTTTGTCCCATCGAGCACGAGCTGCTTTCTGAGCACGCTCCTTGTAAGTTGAATGGTAGGCGTTGTGTTCCTCCCAATCGACAATGCGACCATCCTCCAGGAAGCCAGTCTGATGTAGAGCGCTCCATAAAGTCTGAGCATCTTTGGTGTAGTCGATAGCTTGAGCAATTTCTTGTGCGGAGTAGGAGGAGAAGTCGCCGTCGGTTTGATTTTCCGAGGCATAGCTCCACAGTTGAGGTACAACCCACTTAGCATCGTCAGACCCCAGGATGGCGCGTAACCTGAAAGTCTTGCGATGCCGCCAGAATGAGTTTTGTACTCTAATGAAGAGGCTCATTAAACTTCTCCTCCATTCCGCAAAGTTGACAGGGCTTAATTCGATCATGATCGCTGAGTTCCGCTAACTCGTGGTCAGACCAAGAAAGCTTGGCGACACAAAACTCACAGAGTGAACCGTAAGTCTCGCCATCACGACCGATGTAGCCGTACCATTTCACTCGCATGCCTCCTTTTCTTCGAGCATAGCGTCTGCAAATTCATAAGCATGCGCTACCAACACAGCCTTAGGGCTTAAACCATCTAATCCTTCCATCATTTCGTCTTGAGCATTCCCAGCAAGCAGGCCTTGCATGGCATGCGCCGCGAAGTAATCTCGAAGGGACATACCTTTAGCGCCTTCAACTACTTCATTCTGAACCATGTGGTCTTTGATGAAGAGCTTTTCGTGCTGCAATGGAAACGCTGGTCCTCCGTTGTTCATGCGGCCACCTGCTCTTTCCTGAGTTTCTCCACTTGAACGACATGTTGCTTGCGTGCCATGTAGCGGCCACTGACTCCAGCGCCTCCTGGGCAATCGAGGACGAGTACTTCTTTCTGGATACCAACCACTACCCCATGAAACTGGAAGGTTTGATAGACTGGCTCTACTCCTGGGATTTCTTCGAGACAGAAAGAGCCATCGGACTTAGTAACAGCGCGAAGTTGCGGGACTCTCCACTTTTTCTCAATGAACACCGTATCTCCTAATTCAATCGTCTTATTCATCAGATATTCCTCCAAAGATAAGCCCCATACGCTTAGCGACATCGCGTGTGAGGGTGAGGTCATTCTTGAGGTAGTTCAGGGCGTCTTCGCGAGCGCTGCCACCAGCGAGGTAGAGGCCAGCAAATTTCTCGCCACTGCCATTCTTAGCTCCAACGCCAAACATCTTGGCGAGAGTGTCCAGCTTGATCATGTCGCGAGTACCACAGCTCCAGGCTTCCATGGTGTCCCCAAAGCGTCGGCCAAGGTAACGGCCAGACATAACATCGCTGGGCACCTGTAAACCATGGACCCAAGATCGACGGACCAGGAATGGGACGTCGAAGTTCTTGATGTTATGGCCCAAGAATTGGCAAGTGGACCTACGATAGTGAGACCAGAAGGCTTCGATGATGTCCCTCTCATCGCCTTCTAGGATTTGGATGTTGTCGTTGTGGTCGAGAAGGCCAATAACGAGAATAGCGCCTCGCTCAGCCTTTAATGGTGCTTCACGCAGCCACTCTTCCTTCTTCTTATCAAGGTCAGCCTTGATCTTGTCTGGGTCTTTAAGAACCTTTGAGGCTTCAAACTCGGGCATGAACTCTTCAAGCTCAGCCTCCGTCTTCCCCATGGTTTCGATGTCAAATACGATGTATTTCATTTTGCAAGATACTTTTTATGGCGTTTAGTCTTCAGACCAACCACTACCTGTTGTGGTGCAAGGCAAGGATAGTTTTCTTCCGCGCTAGGTATTGTGGTGGGTTTGATTAGGCGAGAGCGCGCCCCCTGCCTTTAGACCATTAGGGGGCGGTGCCAACTAAGATCGTTTGATCTTAGTACGAATCAGATTCTCCAACAGTAGCAACGGCAGGCTGTTGTTCGTCCTTGCGATCCTTCTTGCGGGTGTACGAGCCAGAAGGTGTAAGTACGTTAGTGCCAGGCTTCATGACATTTTGGGCATTAGCGTAAGTCTTCCCATCTGATTCACTGTGAGTAACCACGAGCTGACATCCACGGCCAATCAACGATTCGAGATCAAATTTGCGGAGTTCATCACTGGTTAATGGTTTACCTCTCCAGGACTGAATATCCTTGCGAAGGGTTGCCTTCTCATTGAGAGATACACCGTATTCCTTCATGATGAGAAAACGCTTTCCATCATTTCGAGTGGCTTCAATTTCCCATACAAGACGGCATTTGTGCTTCTTTCCCCATTCGGTGTCTTTTAGACCTAAATCAACCACATCGACACATACGGCGTTGTGCAATCCCTCTGGTGCTGGCGTATACGTTTTTCCTTCAATAATCATATTTGTTTTCTGGTTTCTGGTTTTATCTTGTTTGTTGAATCCCAATAGATTGGGAAATTGGGTACTTCGGCTGTGAACAACCATGTTCACAGAAGAAGACTAAGAAAACGCACGTAAGGGAAATCCCTATAGCGTTAACGGTGTTTTCTATTAGAGATTTTCCTTGCGGACGTATCGGGTATAACCCGATAAGCAGAGTTTCCTCTTTCCTGAAGAGATTGTGAAAAGATAGAAACGATGAACGCTTTTTTGAAAGCGGCACTGGGGCGGTGTATAAAAACGCCTCACCTGCCACCAGCTCCGAGAGTGGAGTGGGTACACAAACCTGCCCTCCTGAAGAGCAAGACGAAACCCTGCCCGAAGCAGTGGCATGTGAGAGGCTTTGTTTTCGCTGGTCTAAAGTTTTCATTACAAGGTTTGTGTTTTCAAGCTTCCCCTCCACGGGGATTCTCCTATTTTGCTATAGGAGAATTTATTAGCGTGGAGCGATATATATTTCATGCAGCGAATTGTGTAAAGAAAATAATTCGCTGGCTGCGAATTTTTTTATGAATGCCCTTTTCTTGAAAAAATTACAGCAGTTAATCGATGAGCACGGCTGGTCTCAGAAGGAGGCAGCTGAAAAACTTAAAGTCTCACAGGGGTTTCTTAGTGAGGTTTTACGAGGGAAAAAGAATTTATCCTTTGCAAGAATTACAGAGCTAGCCACCAACGCTGAAGTGAGTCCATTGTTCTTCTTTTCAGAAGGGCAAGAGAAATCATTGCAAAAAATTTCTTCAGGTCATGCCACTTTGCGCCGATTGCCAATTATCAGCTACGAAAAATTACGGGGGGTTCAGAATGTTAACGATATGCGGAAAGTTTTAGAGGAAGCGCAAGAATACATAACAATCGCAGATAAAGAGGAGCGGGTGGATGAAGGGGGTGAGATGCTAGTAATTAGCATTCGTGGGGATTCCATGAGTCCGAGATGGAGAGAAGGGGATATGGCAATAGCTTATCCAGGGCACCCTCTTGAACAAGGGAAGCTCACTCTTTTGAATGTGGGGAATGAAATATTGCTGAAATACGCCACAGACCGTGGCGACCACTTCGTGTTGACTTCAGAGAACTCAGATAAGTATCCTGCTTTTACCGTGCTTAAAGAAAAGGTTCTGTGGGCGTATAGGGTCAGAAAGGTGGTAACGAGCGCGGATTAAAAAAATATGACATTCCTCATTCAACTCATCGCAACGGCTCTCGATCCATTTGTTCTCATTGGAGGAGGGTTAATTGGATACCTCACCAAAAACCTCAAAATAGCACTCCTAGCAGCCATCGCATACAGAATCATTCTCCATGTGATGGTTGCCCCCATGAATCCAGGGAAGCCGCTTATTGATAGCTATTTCTTCGCAGCCATGTGTTCTGTAGCAGCCATCACGTTCTTGGCATATCAAATCAAGGTCTACGTTGATGGAACTAAGCCAGCCACTACGCCAAAAAACGGCCAAGAATAAACAGCCATTGACATTCAAAAGAGCATCAAATGACATAGATCGACTCACTATCAACTGTTTACATGTAAACTAATTTTAATGTCCCACTATCTATTGACATATACCAAAAGTGGGAAATATTTGCCTGAAAACATGCTTCAAGCATGCTACAAGCAATGCTACAAGCAATGCTTGTTTATGCTTGAGCAATGCTTAGTCTTTTCTTGTATTGTATTATCTTCTCTTCTTTCTTCTTTTTGCTTACTTTTTCTTCTTATTGCTTTGGCTGAAATTGAAGGCTGGTTAAGTATTACCCCCCACCCGCCGCCCACGCGCTAAACATGCTTGAACATGCTTGAAGCAATGCTTGAAGCATGCTTATAGCATTGACAGTTTCAATGCTTTGGGTATTTTTAGAACAAAGGAGTCGAGTATGAATCAAAAGGTGTTTGCCGCACGCCTTAGGGACGTGATGGCTGAAAAGAAATTAACGCAGACTGAGGTTGCCAGGCTTGTAGCCCATCCTCAGCCCACAGTGAATCGTTGGGTGGCTGGCAAGTTTGCCCCACACCCCATTGAGCAGGATGCAATCCTGTCTAAACTTAAGGCTGGTCCAATCAAGCTCTCAGAGAGAGTGCCTGAATCCTTAATTATCGAACTCGGCGGCGTCGAAACAGATATTCGCAGGGTGAGGCAGCTTGTGAGGCTTAAAAACAACTACAAAAGCAAACCAGACCTTACGCGCTTAGTTGTTCAAACCATGTTTGACGTTGATGAAGCAACAAAACTCATCAAATGGTTTGAAAAGCCTTAGCGGAATCATGAGTTCTTTAAACCATACAGATTTTTTCCTTCAGATTCTCACGCATTTGACTTATAGGGCGTTTTGATTGATTGGATTAGTCTGAAGATGGTTGATGGCATAAAATGGTCTATAAGTCATTTTAAGCGCATTAAACAGCATTTGAGATTAGCTTGTTAATATCATTATCTTTTGGTTCAAGATGCGCGTAGGTGGATTGAACTACGCGGATGTCATCACCCAGCCAAGTTGCGATCTTAAACAACGAAACGCCTTGGCTGGCTAGGATCGAGGCGAAGGAATGGCGCATAGTGTGTGCGGTTACCCATTTCATTCCTTGGCTGCTCATGTAATTCGAGAATGGCCTACGAAAGTCGTAGCGATAACGCCATTGGAAATGCTTTACGTATGGTTGAAGAGCAAAGTCGAGGGGTTCTAAGCCTTTTAGGTAATCGCTTAAAAACTCTCTAAAATCGTTTGTGAGGGGTATTGTTCGTTCATCGCGGTCTTTGATGAAGAATGGTGTTTCCCCCTCTCTTAACCGATTTCCAGTTGATTTACGCACATTTAAGAGGCCGAGATCTAAATCAAACCAATCACAACGCGCTTCAATAATCTCTTCTTTGCGTAGACCAGCATCGAAGCCAGCAAAGAGGATATACTTTAAATCCTTATTTGGAGCGTTAGTAATAAGTTTGTTCTTATCATCTTTTCTCACCCATGGTTTGTGAGATTTGGTTTTAGGTATAAACCAATCAATTTTATGGGTTGGATTGTCGAGTCTGAGCCTTGCAATGTCTGATGCCCAAGCAAAGAATGCTCGCACAGCCATGAGATAGCTCACAGATGTACTCTCACTTAAGCCGCGCTGTTTAAGCGATAAATACCAGCGATCAACTTGCTGCGGTGTGATGCTTTGAGTGGTAGCACGATCTGGGAGGAAGCTAACGAATTGATTGAGTACATTCGCTTTGTTGTAGCATGAGCCACGAGAGTAAAGATTGCGGTTAGATTTGTACTCCATAAATTTTGTGATGTCATACTTGAGTGTGCGGCCAGGTGTGTTGAGCGGATTGGTTTGAATGGATACGACTTTCTCCAAGGCTTCCACGTAGTCGTGAGTGTGTAGTTTTATCCATTGACGATTACCATTAATCATCTTGGCGTAGTAGTAGCCACCTTTACGAAGGTAAACATTCTTCATTGGTTCACAAAATCACAGCGTTCTAGAGTGAGAATTATTATTTCCCCTCTGAGGATTTGTGATTTTCGGGTTCACAAATGAACCAGCACAAAGACATGTGCTCACTCTTCATAGATGGTGGAGCCGAGGGGATTCGAACCCCTGACCCCCACAATGCCATTGTGGTTTAACACATAGGCAGGATCACAATCTTTGGTTCACAATTTCTTCAGGAGGAAACTGAAGAAGGCATAAAGGAATCACCTTAAAATGCAACGAAAAACTCAGTGGCACAGTGTCAATTAGGGCTGGGTTGAGACAAAAAAGAGCCCTAGCTCTGTCAAAACAGGAGGAAACTAGCAAGCGTGTCTAAGACAACACTTGACAAAACCCCCTCAGAGCTAGGGCAAAGAGATTAGTTTTTTATTTTCGGTTATGCTTGGTTTTGATGCAAGTGGAATGTTTAGCGTCCTTCCGCTTTGGCGATTGCCTTATCTGCCACGTCTGCGATATGGGCATAATTGGTCATGTCATGATTACAACCAGCATGTTTTGCATTCTCATAGTACAGGGTAGCCTTTTTACTGATCTCCCTTAGTGTTTCCAATAATTCAGGCGCGGCAGCGATTAGACGGGCGTTTGCTATTCTTTCCTCACCCGTCAAGCTTTCATCCATTGTGCAAATTCCGTTTTCTTCTCCCATCACCTTCCAATTATTTAGAATGCGATTTCCTACTTTATTGAAAGCCATCCATGGCCCAGGAGTGTTTTTTATTTGTGTGTTCATATAGTTTTTTGTTTTGTGTTTTGATTTTAGCTGTCTCATCAGTGCAAGTCGCTAAAGCTTGCAGACGCGCACAAGGCGCGTTTCGATTTAATGCTTCATAATTTTTTGAGCGATGCGTTGCATGACGCCATCCATGTCAATAGATTGACCTGTTGTGCATCGTCCCCACCATTGGCCATACCCATTTTCAAGCACTGGTTGCCCCTCTTCTTTTAGATGTTCAGCTAACCAGGATGAAACACACCACCACTCGAAGATTTCAGGATAATGATAGTCACCGATTTCTAATCCGTATTCTTCAGATTGTTCTTCTGTTGTAATTTCCTCTCCGAGATTCACCACATCATCAATCAAGAAGATCTCTCGCTTAAGCAAATCATCTACGAGTGATGATTGGCAGCAAAGGATTTCGTTTTGAATGATATTTTTGGCTACTTCATTGACAGTAATGTCTGAGTTCATTTTATTTCTTTCTTGCTAGTTTTTATTGTTGTAGAGGTTTTGAATCTCTGATCTATCCATCACTGATTTGGCAGTGATACGCTGGAAAGATGTCAAAAAAGTACTATACGTAGCGTATAGCTGGCAAGTTTTTTCTTCATTTATTTTCATTTTGTTTGTTACTCGCTAACTCTCACTGCCTTGCACTGGCTCAATTCTTGCCATTCTCGATTGGTCGTGACATAGTTATTGCGTGTTAACTGAGTTGTATGCATCATGTAGCGCTTTTACTTTGTAAGATTTCACGTCTTACAACTGTACAAGAATAGTCATTGTGCGACGTTAGCGAACCAAGGGGTCTTTAAAACCTACGTTTCCTTAAGATTTTTCTTTATTTTACGTAGGTTTTTAGAGGGGAAACATGGTGTTCATGTATTTACAATTAAGGTCTGCGTTGTTTGATGGTCAGCGTGATGACATGAGTCTACTAGGTCACATGGTCTAAGCTAATTGGTCTGGTCTCTCCTTGTTTCCACCTTTTTATTTTATTGGTTTTTTCTGCCACCCCCCTTAGGGGGGATTTTGGTTCTGACGTAACTCCTCCCATCGTCAACTTTGCGAAAACCAAATTCAGCATCTATAGGTGACCGTCCACCTAATTTAGCATTCGTAAGGCATATAAGTGTATGTTACGTTACGCATACTCATGTCAGAGGAAGTCAAAAAGCCCACATCCATCAAGCCTATCTCGAAGTTCATGCAGGATAAGCAAATTCGGGAGACGTTTTATCGAATCATGGAGGAGAACAACTACAACCCTTTCCGTGAAATGGTTGAGGAAGCTAAAGACCCAGAAACACCTCGTCACGAACGGATCCGCATCCACGCAACACTGCTCCCTTATATCGCCCCACAGCTCAAGTCTGTAGACCTAGAAGCCAAGGTGGAAGGCGGGATCAAGGTGATTATCCAGCGATTTGGCGAAGAGATCGCACAAGCGATGATCGAGGACGACAATAAAGACGAGAAAACCCTAGAACTTACCGATGAAAACAACCTTAACCCAGAAAATCAACGAGTGGCTGTGGGAGAATCAGACGCAGCAGATGGCTATAGAGTTCGAGATCATGCGATTGAGGGCGAAACTAACCCCGCAACTCAAGGGACCCAACTGGAGGACAATCGATGAAGAAGAGGAAGATTAAGCGCATTCCAGTGGAAACTGAGGATATAAAGACTCAAGGCGAATCTCAGCTTCTCCATGACATTGAGAACGCGATTTATCGTTACGGCCAGGAGTCCGACTTAACTGTTTTCGAGGTGGTTGGGGCATTGGAGGCAGCAAAGCTAAACCTCCTTGGCCGCCTAGGGGAACACTTTAACAACCAGAAATAATTGCCACCTTAGCTCAGCTAGGTAGAGCAGCTGTTTTGTAAACAGTAGGTCGAGGGTTCAAATCCTTCAGGTGGCTCCAAAAAAATGATTCGCACATACTTTCGAAACGAACAGCATCTAATGGAGTACATCGAGAGTCTGCCCGAGGAGATTCGTAATGCGGATTATAATGGGATTGTTTTTACGTTTCCAACCAGCGAGTCGCTTGAGGCTTCTGAAGATCCACCGCCATGTCCGAACTCGCCATAACCGTCCCATTTAACTGGTCGCCTAGGCCATACCAGCTCCCACTCTGGAACTACCTTCACAAGGATGGGAAGGTCATTAAGAAGAAACGCGCTGCCTGTATTTGGCATCGTCGAGCTGGGAAGGACTTATTCGGCATCAATGTGTGTGCAGAACAAGCACTGATTCGCCCAGGTCTTTACTGGCACCTCTTTCCCACGTACAGCCAAGGACGCAAGATTGCCTGGGAGGGCTTCACGAAGGAAGGAAGGCCTTTCTTAGACCATTTTCCACCTCCGCTCATTGAGGCAAAGAACGACACAGAGATGCGATTAAAGATCAACACGCATCGCGGATATAGTGTTTACCAGGTGGTTGGAACAGATTCAGTGGATCGATTGGTTGGAGCTAATCCCGTTGGCTGCATCTTCTCCGAGTACTCCCTGCAAGACCCAGCAGCCTGGCACTTGATCCAACCCATTTTGGCTGAAAACGATGGCTGGGCAATTTTTATCTACACTCCTCGTGGTCACAATCACGGCTACGATCTTCTAGAGATGGCTCGCGATGAAAAGGATTGGTTTGCCCAGGTGTTGTCGGTGACTGAAACAAAGGCAGTTTCAGAGGAGAAGATTCAAAATGCTCGAAAGTCAGGAATGCCAGAGGAGTTAATTCAACAGGAATTTTATTGCTCCTTCGATGCTCCATTGGTTGGAGCTTACTACTCAAAACAGATGAGTTGGCTGCAAGCTGAAGGCAGGATTTGTCATGTCCCTTGGGAACCTCGGCTGGAAGTGCATACTGCCTGGGACCTTGGAATGGATGACTCGATGACGATCTGGTTTTACCAACTGGATGGATATGGTCAGGTGCGAGTGATTGATTATTACGAGAATAGTGGGGAGGGGATCGCGCATTACATCAACCACTTGAAGAAGCAAGAATACGCTTATGCTCGCCATAAAGCTCCGCATGACATTGAGGTGAGAGAGCTTGGAACAGGGAAGAGCAGGCTTGAGGTAGCAAGAGGGCTTGGGATTCGGTTTGATGTGGTGAAGCGCCAGGAGGTGCAGGATGGGATTGAAGCGGTGAGAAACCTTCTGCCTCGTTGCTGGTTTGATAAAGAGAAGTGCAAGCGAGGGATTGAGGCGTTGAAGCAGTACCGAAAAGAGTTTGATGAGAAGCGCCAGGTGTTTCGAGAGCAGCCCATCCATGATTGGTCGAGCCATGGAGCAGATAGCTTTAGAACCTTGGCTGTAGGCACAAAGGATGTGCGTCGCGATAAGAAGCCTCCACAGGAGCAGGCTTTAAATGATTACTCAATCTTTTCAATTTGACGATTTATACGTAAAGTATTAGACTAGCTAATACGTAACTTATGTTACGTAAGTCTTTTTATGGCTAAAATCTTTGGCTCCACTCCTTCTCCTTCCGCTCCTCCTCCACCGCCTCCCCCTCCCACTCGCGATGACGCGGCTGATCGAGTGGCAAAAGAAGAAGCAGCTAAGGCAACGCTGCGTAAGAATCAAGGAAGGTCTTCTACGCTCTTAACTGGCGGCCAAGGGGTGGCAGAAGAAGCTCCAGTTCAAAAGAAACAATTACTCGGCCAATAAATGCCAGCCGATGCCTTAGAATTAATCAAGCGGTACGAGCGCATGATTGCGGCTCGTTCCACTTATGATTCCAAATTGCAGGAAATCAAGGAGCTGGTTCGTCCAAACGCTCTTGATTTTAATCGTCAAGGATATGTTGGCGATTCGCGTACGGACAAGATTTATGATGGAACAGCCCTATGGTCTCTAGGCCAATTTGGATCGTGGCTGCACCAATCGCTCACTCCAGCTTCAGATCGTTGGTATGGATTTACCATTGAAGATCGAGAGCTAGTTGAAGATGAAGACATAAAAGCTTGGTTGGAATTAGCGTCAGATCGGACCTACTACCATTACAGCCTCTCTGAGGTCGGTTTTCAACCGACGGTCCACGAATGTTTCTTGGATATAGGCTCCTTTGGAACTGCGGTTGTTTACCAAGACCGAGATGACCGCTATTTCCGACCATTCTTTAAGACGTTCCCATTAGCCAGTTGCTATATCGATGAGGGGTATGATGGGAAAATTGACACGCTCTTCCGCAAGATTATGTGGACGAAGCGGCAAGTCATTCAACGATTTGGTGAGGCGACTCCATCAAAGATCTTGGATGACAAGGATGAGGATAAGAAGTGGCATTTCTTCCATGCGGTTTATCCTCGGAAGGATCGCGATCCAAGCAAGTACACCTCGAAGAACTTCGAGTTTGCTTCTTGCTGGGTGTGCATAGATTTAAAGGTTTTGGTCTTAGAGGGTGGATACAAGGAGTTTCCTTATCACGTCCCTCGCTGGACTCGGGTGGCTGGTGAAACCTATGGCCGATCCCCAGCTTGGGATTGCCTCCCTGAGATTCGGATGATCAATGAGATGTCGAAGGTGGTGATTAAGGCAGCCCAGAAGATTGTTGACCCGCCACTGATGGTTCCTGATGACGGCTTCATCCTGCCAATTCGCACTTCACCATCTTCGCTCCTTTTCTATCAGTCTGGAACACAGGATCGCATTGAGCCTCTGGAAACTAAGGGGCGTGTTGATATTGGGATGGATATGATGGATCAGCGACGTGAGCAGATCATGAAGGCCTTCTATGTGGACTTCATTCGTGCTCAACGAAAGCGTGAGCGCCAGACAGCGGTAGAGATCATGGATGATCGCGATGAGATGACGCGCATGGGGGCTCCGATGCTTGGTCGAGTTCAGCAAGAACTCCTCGGGCCAATGATCCAGCGCACTTACAATTTACTTGAGGCGGCTGGCCAGATTCCAGATGCGCCGATGCGGTTAAAGCAATACGCCGCGCAGCTTCGCAGAGAAGGACGAGGGGCTTTAATGATTAAGTATGTGAGCCCAGCAGCTCGTGCTCAATCGGCCACGAAGATTATGGATGTCCAGCGAGCGATTCAAGACTTGGCTCCTATCGGGCAAGTTCGCCCAGATATTTTTGATAACTTGGATTTAGATGAGGTTGCTCGAATGATTGTTGATCTTCGTGGGGTCTCGAATCGAGTGAAGCGTAAGTCAGATGACGTGATGGAAATTCGTCAATCGCGACAAGCTCAAATGGATTTAGCACAGGCAGCTCAGGTTGGTGGTACAGCTGCGGCAGGAATTAAAGACATCGCCTTGGCGCAGGCAGCAACTGCAAAGGCCCAAGGTGGATAATTTAGAAGTATCTCAAGCAAACATTAAACTCCTCGATTCGTACCACGCCATTTTTGACACAGTGGATGGGGAGGCTGTCTTGGAAGATTTAGCCCAGCACTGCCATGCGAATGGCACATCGGCTGTGGCTGGAGACCCACACTCCACCTACTTCAATGAGGGGAAGCGTGCGGTCTATTTGTACATCAAGAGGAAATTAAAACTACGCGAGAAGGCAACTCTCGCCAACCCCATCGAGGAAGAAATTAAATCATGAGTGAAGCCATTACAGCAAATCCAGAAGCTGCACCTGTAGCACAACCCGCCGCCGCAACTCCAGCACCCACAGCCGCCCCAGATTGGCGTGGTGGATTAGCCCCAGAGTTCCAGACCCATCCTTCGCTGAAGGATATTAAGGATATTAATGGACTAGCTAAGAGCTATATCTCCGCTCAGTCCATGATTGGAGCGGAAAAGATTGTCCTTCCTAAGGCAGACGCGAAACCTGAGGAATGGGATGGTGTTTATAGTAAGCTTGGTCGCCCCGAGTCGCCAGACAAGTATAAGCTCCCTGACGTACAGGCTCTAAATCTCCCCAAGGATGTTGGCGTGGATGAGCAGGTAGCTAAGAATATGCTTGGTGTATTTCATAAAGCTGGCCTCTCCCAGAAGCAGGCAGAAACCGTTTATTCGGAGTACCTAAAGTTACAAGGTGGCAAAGTCGCTGAGACGTTAGCTGCTCGCGAGAAGGCCAACACTGAAGCGGTTGAAAAATTAAAGGGTGAATGGGGTCAAGAGTATGAGGAGCGTTTAAACAAGGCGAATTTAGCATATTCAAAGTTTCAAAACCCAGAACTTGAGGCAGTTCTTGACGAGTACAATCTTCGCAATCATCCCGCGATGGTGAAGCACTTTTACGATAATTACACCAAGATGTCAGAAGATCGCGCTGATGGCCGATCTAATGAAGGGTTTGCAACGACGCAGGAGCAAGCCACAGAACAATTGAAGGCTCTCTCGATGGATCAGGAGTTCCAGAAAGCTCTCAATGATTCCACGCATGCAGGCCATAAAGCGGCTGTTGAGAAGCGGCTGAATCTATTCCGAATCGCCCACCCAGGAAAAAGTTCTTAAGCTTCCAACTATACTTTACGTATAAGTTATGCTAATATGTAAAGCATCGGGCAGCCCTTCCCATGGGTCCGATTGGTAGTTGGGGATAACTCAACCGCTTCAGCGAGCGTCATCGCTAGGAATGGGTCCGACGTGTGTCGGGTAGCTCGTCCGTAAAACGACAAGTTCAAAAACCAAACCTAGAAGGAGATCGCTCGCAATGAGCAATCAAATCGATACAGCCTTTGTACAGGCTTATAAAAACAACATCGAGGTTGGTTTTCAGCAAAAAGGTTCAAGACTTCGTCCTTACGTTCGAGTCGAAACACAAAATGCTGAATACGACTTCTATGATCGGGTTACATCGACAGCAGCTGTCAAGGTAACATCACGTCACGGGGATACACCTCTTATCTCTACACCTCACGACCGCCGACGATGTCAGCTCGTGGATTACGATTGGGCTGATCTTATTGATCGGAATGATCGTCTCCGCATGTTGGCTGATCCGACATCCGCATACACGACCAACGCGATTTTCGCTCTTGGCCGTTCTATGGATGACGAGATCATTTCTGCGGCTTCGGGAACAGCTTACTCTGGCAAAACAGGGAGCACATCGACCACGTTCGATACGACTAATAACCGTATCGCAGCGAACTATGTGGAAAGCGGTGGAGCGACAGCTTCCAATCTCACGATTGGCAAACTTCGCAAAGCTCGCCAAATCCTGGATGCAGCTGAGGCAGCTGAAGATGGTGAAGCTTTAATCCTCGCTCTTACCTCGAACCAAATCCAATCGCTTCTCCGCACAACGGAAATCACAAGCTCGGACTACAACACAGTCAAAGCTTTGGTAAATGGCGAAGTGGATACGTTCATGGGCTTTAAGTTTGTTCGTACAGAACGCTTAACCAAGAGTGGCAATAACCGCACATGCTTAGCATGGGCACGCAATGGGCTTCTTCTCGGCATGGCTCAAGACATCATGGTTGATGTCGGACCTCGCCGCGACAAGCGCAACTCCACACAAGTGTATGTCTGTGCCTCTTTTGGTGCAACACGCATGTGGGAAAGCAAAGTCGTCGAAATCCTCTGCGACGAAACAGTCTAACCGTAAGGAATTACTAATATGGCTACGACTAAAACAAATCAATTCGAGGTAATCGATGGCACAACAGTTGATAAGTTAGATCCTATCGACTTAGAAGGCCGTATCCGAGTGGCGTTCTTCTCACATACTTGTGAGAGTGAAGCCAGCGGTTCCACGATTAAGCTTACCAAGGTTCCAGCTGGCGCTCGCGTTCTTGCGATTGCGTTTGCTAGCGAAGACTGCGGTAACGCTGGTGCAACCATCGAAATCGGTGATTCGGGCGACACAGATCGCTTGGTTTCCGCGTTCGACATCGGAACAGCTGCGGTGGCTTATAGCTTCCGCGCTATGCGTACTCCGACAACTGAAACCCCTGATATTGGGTTCGGTTATCAGTACACCTCGGCTACTGAAATCACAGCAACCACTGCGGTGGATGCGCTGAATACCAACAACTTCTGGGGAGCAATCTTCTACGTTGTTGATTAAGTAACCTCTTGGGGTTGGAGGAGAAATTCTCCAGCCCCAACCAATTTCTAAATCCATGGCTTCATCTTGGGTAGCGGTAGCAAATGCGGCGCTGATCAAGTTAGGAACATCGACCATTATTTCTTTCGATGATGGAACAAAGCAGGCGAACCTAGCCAAGCTTCGCTACGAAGAAGTCAGGGACATTGTCCTTCGGATGCACCCATGGAATTGTGCGATGTCTCGGGTGATCATGAGTCCACTCGTTTCTACTCCAGCATTCGAGTTTTCCAATGAGTTTCAATTACCCTCGGACTTGCTGCGAGTTATTGAGATTCAGCCTGTTGAGACGCCATACAAGGTTGAAGGGCGAAAGCTTCTTGCGGATGCGACTCAGCTCGATCTTAAGTACATCTATCGAGTTACCGACCCCACTCAACTGGACGTTCTCTGTACTGAGGCCATTGCTTGTTACCTCGCTTACGATATTTGTTATGCCCTCATGCAGGATGCTGGGCTGCAAGATGTGAAGTGGTCCGAATTTGAAAAGGTTCTTCGCAGGGCAAAGCATGCGGATGCAACTGAAGATTCTGAATCTACTTTGCAGGCAGATGACTGGGATGTGGCGCGTTTCAATAGTTCAGGTCTTTTAAGGGCGCATAACTCAGGATAGTCTTACATGGGCAATCGCCATAATCCAATCCAGACCAATTTTACGGCAGGCGAAGTCTCTCCGAGGATTAAAGGGAGAGTGGATATTGCTCGTTATAATAATGGCGTCCAGAAGCTTAAGAATTTCATTATCATTCCTCAGGGTGGCGTTTATCGGAGAAGCGGAAATAAGTACGCGGCTGAAGTTAAGACAAGTGCAAGCTCGACACGTTTAGTCGAATTTGAGTTTTCAACCACTCAAGCCTATGTCATCGAGTTTGGAGATCAGTATCTCCGCTTCTTTAAGGACGAAGGAGTTATTGCCTTAGCTGCTCAAAACATCACGGGCATCACTAAAGCAAATCCAGCTGTGGTTACGTATGCTGGCGCGGATACTTATGCGAATGGGGATCGAGTCCTAATTGCTGGCGTGGCTGGCATGGTTGAGCTGAACAACCGCGAATTTACCGTTGCCAATGTCAATGCGGGTGCAAACACCTTTGAGCTTTCTGGGATCAATAGCACTGGCTACACCACGTACACGAGTGGTGGAACAATCTCAGAGATCTACGAGATTACCACTCCCTACCTTGCAGCGGATTTGTTTGAGCTTCAATTCACTCAGAGCGCAGACACGCTGTACATCACTCACCCTGATTATGCGCCGCGCAAGCTGACAAGAACAGGGCATACCTCTTGGACGCTATCAACCATTGATCTACTTGATGGTCCATATATTTCTGAGAATACGACGTCTACAACAATGACGCCATCTGCCACTTCTGGAAATGGCATCACGATTACGGCGTCTGCCTCGACTTTTACCGCGAATGATGTTGGGCGATTGATTCGCATCAAGCATTCCAGCACCTGGGGGTATGCAAAGATCGTGGGATTTACAGGGGTGACACAAGTCACTGCGGATGTAAAAAGTAATTTTGGAGCAACAACAGCTGTCACTACCTGGCGTCTGGGATCATTTTACACTGCGAACTATCCGCAATGTGTGGTGTTCCATGAGGATCGGCTAACTTTCGCAAACACCCCATCCCAACCTCAGACTTTCTGGATGAGCAAGTCGGCTGATTATGAGAACTTCGCACCAACAGCCACAGATGGAACAGTGGCTGATGATAGCGCAATTACTGCAACCCTTTCTTCAAACACTGTTAATGCGATTCGCTGGTTGGATTCTGGTCCAGTGCTGAGCTTGGGAACTGCTGGTTCTGAGTGGCAGGTGAAGGCTGGATCTATCAATGAGCCGATTACGCCGACGAATATTCAGGCGACTCAGCAGACGAAATATGGATCGCGGCTGCTTCGTTCACGCAGGGTGGGGTCGGCTATTCTCTACATCCAGCGCAGTGGTCGCAAGGTGCGAGAGTATCAATACAACTTTCAGATCGATGGTTTTGTGTCTAAGGAGCTAAGCCTCCTTTCAGAGCATCTTCTGCGTGAGGGGGATTACATTACAGACATCGCGTTTCAGCAGGAGCCTGACAGTGTGATGTGGATGGTTCGCAAGGATGGCGTGCTTGTTGGAATGACTTATCTTCCAGAGCAAGAGGTTGTTGGATTTTTTCAAGTGGTGCCTGGCGGGTCTTTTGATTCGGGTAATGCGGTGGTTGAGTCTATTGCAGTGATTCCGAATCCAGAAGGAACAGCGGATCAACTCTGGATGATTGTGAAGCGAACGATCAATGGTGCCACGAAACGCTATGTAGAGTTCCTGGAAGAACCCTTCAATCCGTCTTCCTCTACGGATAAAACGAATATGTTCTTCCTCGATAGTGGCCTCACCTATTCTGGGGGTGCGGCCACGACGATTTCAGGGTTATTCCATTTGGAAGGCCAAACTGTGGGGGTATGTGCTGATGGGGCGGTGCATCCAGATCGAACAGTGACCAATGGATCGATCACACTTCAAAGCTCAGCCACGCTGTGTCACGTAGGGTTAAAATACGATTCAACGATTAAAACTCTACCTGTTGAAGGTGGTGGTGAGGCTGGAACGTCTCAAGGGAAAAGTAAGCGTGTGCATCGCATAGGGATTCGATTATTGAACTCGTTAGGGCTTTCCTACGGCCCAGATGAAGAGCATTTAATCGCTCTTCCGTTTCGCTCGACGAATGATGATCTAGGGTCTTCTCCTCCGTTATTTACTGGAGACAAGGATGTATTGCCAGAGCTGCCTATTGAGTCTGAAGGCGTCTATGTCATCAAGCAGACCAATCCTTATCCACTGACGATCTTAGCGTTGATGCCAGAAGTGGTGGTGTACCGATGATTACGATTGTCCCATATCTAGCTGAGCATCTTGTGAAGATGAAAGAGGATCATCCATTTCTGGAGGTTGGTGGCGTAGAGACTTACGCGAGAACCATTGAGCGTGAGCACATGGCTTATACTGCCATGGAGGATGGAAAACCCATTGGCTGCGCTGGGGTGCTCCCTTGCTGGCCTGGGATGGGGGAGGCTTGGGCGCATTTAACTCCACGACTTCAGAAGCATCCACTCGCTCTTCAGAGAGCGGTGAAGCAGTGCTTACCTAAGATCCGAACGATGGGTGGCTTTCATCGCATTCAGTCCCACGTGCTTGTGGGCTTTGAAGCGGGGGTTCGCTGGGTGGAGACGATGGGATTTCAATTTGAAGGGATCTGTAAAAAGTACGGTCCCGATAAGAAGGATTATTATCAATTCGCAATAACTTACTGATATGGCAACAGCAGCACCATTAGCAATCGCGTCTCTTGCGCTTACCGCGATTGGAACAGGAATGGCCGTTTACGGTCAAATGCAGCAAGCGCAAGCTGCAAAGAAAGCTGGGGACTATAACGCGGCAGTCTCTAAAAACAATGCATTAGCTGCTCAGCAGCAATCCGCATTTGAGATGGCTCGCCAGCGTGAAATGAATTTAAGGCGCATGGGATCGCAGAAGGCGGGGTACGCGAAGTCTGGAATCACTCTGGATGAAACAGCTTCTGACGTGATGTCCGATACATTGATCAGTGGAGAGCTGGATGTGTTGGCGACGAAATACAAGGGAGATATGGGATTCCAGCGCAACATGGATGAATCCGTTTTAAGTACGTACTCTGGTAATAACGCGATGCGTTCAGGGTATACGCAAGCTGGAGCGACGTTAATTTCTGGAGTTGGCAAAGGTGTGAACACTTACATGGACATGCCTCGAACAAATCCACAGGCAAGCAAGATGCCGAACCCTGATTTTGGAAGGAGATACTAATGGCTCGCATCGAAGAATATCGACGACAAGAGAATGTCTACACTGGCTCTACGGGAGCGATGGCAGATGCCTCTGCTTTCACAGGTGGATTTGACGCACGGGCAGGCAATGCTCTTATGGGTGCGGCTTCAGATGTGGCAGATGTGTTTGAGAAGAGGAAGCGTCAGGATGAGGCGATTTGGGTAGATAATACGGTGACACAAGCTCGCATGCACTGGATGGAGCGCATGGAGCAACTCAAGAAAGAAGCTGGTCCTGGCGCGGGTGGATTTACTCCTCGTGTAGGAAAAGAGTATGGCGAGTTCATGAAGCAGTACTTGAAAGCTGCTCCATCGGGAACTTCGCAAGCAGCACTCTTGGGACAATTGAATAATTTAGGTGAAAGTCTCCACGCGCAATCGCTTGTATTTGAAGCCCATGAGCAGCAAGCGAAGCTCGCGCAAGATCTTAACACTAATCTTTCTCAGAAAGTGGCGATGGCAGCTATGCAGCCTGAGCTGATGGATGAACTCGCGCAGGGTGGTCAGAGCTTGGTGAATGGAGCGCAAGGAAGACTCCACGCTTCGCAGTTTGCGACGTTATCCAAGAAGGCTCAACAAGAGATTTACACAACAGCGCTTGAGAATATGGCTCGCGATAATCCGCATGGAGCTATTGCGAAGCTCGAAGAAAAAGATAAGAGCGGCAAGATTGTTTTAGCTGAAAAACTTGGTGGTGACCTATATGCATCCCTATATAGCCGCTATAAAGACGCAGCTAAGCGCATGGATTCTTTGGGATCCAAGAAGAATGGCGACGCATTAGCGAGTCATCTTGAGCAGATTATTGATCATGGAGTAGATGACGGCTTTGCGATGGGGACATCGATGCGGGAATCGCCAGAGTATAAGAAGCGAGCGCAAGTGGCGTGGAGTCAACATCGCATCAATCAATCGATTCAGAATGCGCCCATTGAGGAGATGCAAGGGATTCTCGCTCGATATAAGCCGATTGTAAAAGGAGAGAACCAAGAGAAGGTAAAGCTCTTTCTCGCATCAAATCCTGGCGCGCAAGTACCCGATGAGGTGGCTGGCGATGTCATGATCGCAGTTCGTAACGACGAGACAGGTAACCCAATCTTAGAGAAAGCAGAGTTTGGTTACTCCACGCAGAAGGATGTCTTTGAGTACGCGCAGCAGGCGATTGCAAAAGAGATGCAGATGCGAAAGCTAAACCCTGCAAGTGCGGCTGATCGTGCTCCAGAGGTAAGAGCGGCAAGTGCGGCATTGGAAGCTTTAAAAGTAGATAACACAGCCAAACCTGAAGAGGTAGCGGCAGTCAGAAAAGATTTAATTGAGAAGCGTCTTAATTGGCAAAAGAATGTGGGAGTCACGGATCCTCTTGGGGTTTCCCTCGAAGAGGCAGCCATGGTTTCTCAGTCGTTTAACACGAAGAATCCAGAGGAGCTTCGTAGTAGAATGGCTCGCACGATGCAGGAGTATGGCGAGTACACTCCTCATCTTGTGGCTGCGATGCAGAAGCTACCTAAGGAAGCGCGTCCTCCACTTCTGACAACGCTCGCATTTGCGAACATTGGGAAGCCTCATGTGTTTCATCGAATCCATCGTGCGCTGTATGCGGACCCAAAATCTTTAGAATCGGTGGCTGGCTCTATTCCAGAAACAGCCAAGCAATCGGCTTTTGGCGCACAGGCAGTGGAAGACTTTGAAAGAGCTGTGAGTTCTGTTCCTGGCGTGGATAAAATCGAGGGAATTAAAGAAATGCGAAACGCATTAACGCTCGTAGCTCAAGATATGATAGTGAATAAGGAAGCGCGAGATTTTGGCAGTGCGGTTAAAAAAGCGGCAGATCTTTTACTTCCTTACGAATATGGCGAGTATGGGCAGAAGACGTATTTGATCCCCAAGGAAGATCCAACAGGTAGGCCTTACTCTGAAGAAGAGATTGATAACGTGCAGTTGAATCTGGAAGTGGCTGCATCAAGTCTCCTCTCAAAGCCTGACTCTGAATTGAACGTGGATATTTATAATCAGACTCCAGGGTTGGCTGATAATGTAGTGAAGCATCGCATTCGTACAGCAATCCAGATGCAAGGGTTTTATTCAATTACTCCAGATGGCCAGGCTTATGAGTTCTGGGCTCCAGATCTTAATGGGGTGCCTCAAAGGATTAAGGATGGGAAAGGCCAACCTTATCGATTCCCCGTCTCTGAGCTTACAAAAGAAATGCCAAGGAGAGATGTGTCACCGATTGAGCTTAATAAAGCCGCTTTATCTAGCTTTATCCCTGTACAATGAGTTCTATTTTTCCCCTTGGTCAGTACATGACGCCCCAGGAAGGCCCCTGGGATTACCAGGCACTCCCTGCAACTACGTCAGAAATCTTTGCAGCCACTGCGGATGACTCTTTTGTTCGTAATCCATTCTCAAGCTACGTTCGTCTTTTGGAGATGGACGCGGCGCATCGAGATGAGAACTCTCCTTTCCTCGATGAGAAGACGCTTAATGAGACTTACGGATTAGACGGCCAATTAAAGTTTGAAGCACCCATGCGTGAATCGGCAGCGAGGATAATGCATGAGCTAAAGCTGCGAGAGTTACGCAATCAGGATGCGATGGGGCGAGCGCGAGGCATCCCGCAGCACGCGGCGGGTTTTGCAGGTGGGGTAGTATCGAGTGCAGCGGATCCATTTGGACTGGCTGCGAACTTTATCCCAATTGCTGGCTGGACGAGATATGGGAAGATCGCTCAAGGCTTGATTGCAACCACAGCAGCTCGTCGCCTAGGGGCAGCGGCAGTGGTGGGAACAACGGAGTCTGTGGTAGGCAGCGCTTTACTAGAACCTCTTGTTTACTCTCAAGCACAGTTTGAGCAAGCGAATTACACCTTGGCTGATTCTGCAACCAATATTGCTTTTGGAACGATCTTTGGAACAAGCCTCCATGTGGCAGGCGCTGGTATTGGGGCTTATCGCAATGCGCGAGCGATGCGGTACAACCTCAAACCTGAGACTGTCATGGAGACAGAAACAGCGGCGGTGGCTGACCTTATCCATGATCGCCCTGTGGAATCCCATGTGGATGTGATTGCGATGAGCGATGAAGTGTTGAGGAATAAAGCGCTTCAGGATCCAGAAATCCAAGCGAAGTATGGAGATCTTCTTGATCATCGCACTAAGAGTGAATGGGAAATGACGATGGAGGAGTATTTGCGCTCCAAGTCAAATGATGGCGTAGAGCTTGACCCCGCGAAGCAAGCAGCCTTGCGAGAGCTGAAGGAATCCACCATTGAGCAGGCATTTCGTCGTGGGGAGCATGTGCCAACGAATATTCTCTCAGAACATCCACAGCTCTACAAAAAGCTTTTCGATGAAAACCCAAAGCGAATGGGTGAGATTTTAGAGACCGAGAAGATTTCGGAAAAGCGCAAGCTCCGCATGGAACATGACGTGAAAGAAAAAGCTCGCGAGCTTCGCAAGCAGGAAGAGGGAAAGTATTCCATGCGTAAGGCTTCTGAGCGTAAGCACATCGCTCTCGATGATGATTTCCAGGAGCCAAAGATTGAAGAGCGGCCAGAGCCAACAACAACCAGGGAAGCGATTGAACGTATCGATGGTGACTTAAAAGAAAAGATGGATTCATTTAAGGATGAGCTTTTAGAGGAAGATCTTGAAGCCATCAGCAAACACGACGAGAAGATTAAGGATGCAACCAAGGCTCGTAGGGGAATCTTAGATTACGCGGCTTGCTTATTTGGAGGAGGACAGTAATGGCTATATCACAAAAAGATTGTTCGCTAATCCTTCAGGAGTTGAAGAATCAAGGAGTAATTAGCGCTGAACAGCGTGATGCGGTTTCTAAGCAGCTTAAGGATCAACTTAAGAAGAAGCGTCTTGGACAGCAAGAGGTGGCTGATGCGAAAGCCTGGAATGAATATGCTGGTGAGGTGGCTGACTCACTGGAGCGGGAAGCTAAGAAGTTGAAGCTTGAAGAGGCAATTAACAGGGTCGTCAATCGTCGCATTGATAAATATATCAAGGATCCAATTTTCAAAGATCCTGTAGAAGGCTTTCGTTCTTACCTTATTGGAACAAATAAGAAGAGGTTTTCGGTTAATACTCACTTTAAGGGTATTTTGACAACCTTCATGCAAATGAATGTTTCTGGTTTGCATAAGCGTGGAGTGTTGAAGGAGTACCAAACTGGAGCTTTGGATCGTGAGGTTTATCAGTGGATGGGTAACCTAGACTCTGAGGGCAAGGTAATGGATCCAAGTCTAAAGGTTCCTGAGAAGGCGAAAGCAATAGCGGAGGTCTTGAAGTCCAATAATCGCAAAATAAGGGAAATGTTAAACCTTGCTGGTGCGGATATTGGCGACCTAGATGGATACATAACTCGCCGAATACATTCCATGGATCTTATCCGACGCGCAGGGTTCGATCAGTGGAAGAAGGACACGTTGAGTTATATTGATCCAAAAATCCTGAAAGATGTAGAAAATGTGGATGAGTTTCTGGAGGGAATTTATGATGGCTTGGTAAGCGGGGTGCATCTTAAGTCCATCTCTTCTGACAATGTCGATGGTGCGGGATTAAAACTTTTTCAAGGAGATCGAAATCTTGCGAGAAAGGTTTCACAATCTCGCGTTCTTCATTTCAAGGATGGAAACGCAGAGTACGAGTACAATCTCAAATACGGTCAAGGAACACTGCGAGATGCTATTAATTCTTCCGTGGAGTATTCAGCTCGAAATCTTGCGATGCTGGAGATGTTAGGGACGCGACCTGAAGCGATGTTTGAGAAGGTGATGGGTGATATTCAAAAAGTATCACGCAAGAATGTTGGTATTATTGATCGCATTCGTGGCAGTCGCTGGATGTTGACAGCTGCATTCAAAGAACTGGATGGCTCTGTAAACATCCCAGGCAGTGGAGCGTTGGCTCGATTTGGTACAAATGTTCGATCATTCATGATTACCACAAAATTAGGTGGTTCAGGTATCTCTACTGTTACAGATATACCAAATCTTGCTTCAGGGATGAAGTACCAGGGGATTGATTTGGGTGAGTCGTTTTACAAGTCTCTTGATGCCTTAATTAGTTCTCCGAAGGGAATCGAAGAAAGAAAATTGCTCGCCGAAGCAGTTGGAACGATGGCTGACAGCATGAATCGCAATACGATGCTACGTCAGTCTGGCCACGAACCATTGAGTGGTGGAATGGCAAAGCTAGTTAAGCTTTTCTTCACTCTTAATGGACAGAACCACATGACGGATCGCCTTCGCATCGCAGCTGCGGATTTAATGTCTAATAACTTAGCGAAACAATCCTCGCAGCCATTCTCTAAGCTTCACCCAGATCTTCAAAGGACATTTAAGCTTTATAATATCACCGATGCAGAATGGGACGCTTTCCGCTCGATTAAATTTGATGATGTTGATGGTAGACCCTTTTTAGATCCATCCATGATTCATGCCTTAGAAAAAGATGACATTGTAAAGTTTATGGAACGCGATGGGATAAAGGCTACACCTGGGAATGTGAAGCGTTACTTTAATAACATTGAGACCAAGTTCCGACAATACTTTGCAGATCAGGCAGATTTTGCGGTCCCAACTCCAGATGCTGGGGATCGTGTGCTTGTTACCTTCGGGACCCAGCGAGGCACGCCATTAGGTGAAGCGATTCGCTTCATGATGCAGTTCAAAAGCTTTTCTGTGACCATGATCAATAAGGTGGTTGGTAGGGAAATTTACGGGCGTGGGCCAACTCAGGGATTTGGGAGCGCCATGAAGAACCTTGTGTTTAATGGTGGTGGGGCAATGCTTGGCATGGCTCGGATGATTGCTGGCACAACGATCTTTGGGTATCTCGCATTAGCAGCCAAGGATTGGTGGAAAGGGCGAGAGCATCGAAGACTGGATGACAAGAAGACGTGGCTGGCTGCTTTGGCCCAAGGTGGCGGCCTAGGTATTTATAGTGATTTTCTCTTTGGAGAATATAACCGCTATGGCCGTAGTTTTGGGGAAACGGTGATTGGTCCTGCTCCCGCTGAATTGGCGGGTGGGTTATTGGAATTAAAGACCCAGATCCAAAAGGGGGAAGACTTTAAAGGGACTCTTGTCAAGATGGGAGCCAATAACACCCCGATGCTTAACCTGTTCTACCTCCGTACAGCCATGGATTATGCAGTGATCTACCAGCTTCAGGAGATGGCGAATCCAGGGTATTTGCGACGCATGGAACGCAAGATTGAGAGGGAGAATAAGCAGCACTTCTTTGTGCCGCCTTCCAGTGTGATTCCTCATGGTGGCAGTGGTCCCATTGGCCAAGGCTTTGTAGAGGGAATCCAGGAGCTTCCTGGGGGCATCCAGGAGACCATGAAAGAGCGGCTTCAAGATTAGTAAAAATAATAATCCACCCATCCTTTTTTAGCTTTAATAATACGTAAAGTAATCTATATTACCATACGTAGCGTATATACTGCGCCACGCTCCATTCTTTCCTCCTCTTTCCTCTACCCATGAGTTTTTCGACCACTCAAAACAAAGCACAGCATACGGCAAATGGGGTCACGACAGCTTTTTCCTTCCCCTACCTTTTCTACGACAATTCCCATCTTGTTGTCACCACGACCGATTTAAGTACGGGAGCTGAGACAACCAAGCTGATCACAACTGATTACACTGTTACTGGGGCTGGGGCAGGTGCTGGTGGAACGGTTACATTCCTTGTGGCTCCAGCTAATGGGCTTCGGGTAACGATTCGTCGTGTTGTTCCTCTGACCCAGCTGACGGATTATGTCAATGACGATGATTTTCCTGAGGAAACCTTGGAGAGGGATATTGATAAGGCGATTATGGCCATCCAGCAGACGGATGAGAACGTGGATCGCTGCCTCCAGTATCCATCCAATGAGACAACTTCTGCGGTAGCAACCCTTCCATTGGCCGCCCAGCGAGCCAATAAGATGCTTGGATTTGATGCGAGCGGGGATCCTACCTTGGTCGCAAATGCCTCTGATTCAGCCGTGGCAGCAGCTGCGAGTGCGGCAGCGGCAGCTACATCGGAAACGAACGCAGCGGCCTCTGCTTCTTCTGCGGCTTCTGCCGTATCAGCAGCGGTGCCTTTAACTACAAAAGGCGACATACTGACACGCGATGGTTCTGCAAATGCACGCTTGGCCATTGGTTCCAATGGAACGGTTCTTATGGCTGACAGTGCTCAGACCACGGGTCTGAAGTACGGGTTAGGCCTTCATTCTTATCGCAACAAGATTATCAATGGAGCGTTTGGTGTTGCCCAACGGGGGACAACCCACACCAATGCAACAGACGCAGCTTATACGTTGGATCGATGGAAAGCGCTTGTTGAGGCAGCGAATGCCGTAACCATCACACGCGAAACGTCAACGATCAACAACGAGCTTTACGCGATGAAGCTCGCAGCCACAGCAACGAACAATAACAAGTTTGGAGTTGTCCAGTTTATTGAGGGGGAGTGGTGTAAGAATCTGCGAGGAAAGACGGTCACTCTGTCTTTTTATGCGAAGGCTGATGCCAGCATTACGGATCTACGAGCTGGAATTGTAGAGTGGACTGGAGCTGTCAACAGCCTCACTTCTGACCCAATTTCCGCTTGGGGTGGCGCTGGTACAAATCCCACGTTGGTCGCGAATTATGCTTTTATCAATACCCCAGCAGCTTTGGCTGTCAGTACAAGTTATCAACTATTTTCAGTTACAGCAACGCTCGGCAGCACCTTCAATAACTTAGCTGTTATTATCTGGAGCGATGACAAGACGACAACTAACGGCCATGCAGTGTATCTGTCTGAAGTTCAGCTCGAAGAAGGATCTTCTTACACTAAGTTTGAATCTCGTCAGCGTTCGATAGAGGATATTCTTTGTCGTCGATACTATTTCGAGCATGGAATGGCTTCTGTAACTTTGGGTTTAGCCAAGGTGCAAAACTCTACTCTTTGCAAGATGTGGGTGGCCTTCCCGAGTTTCATGCGAACCTCGCCAAGTGTTTCCAGTCGAGGATCGCTTGCGGACATTAAAGCGCTGGATGGAAGCGTGACGGTGGATACGACATCTATTTCTACAGCGGATGGGGCGACCGATCATGTGGTGATCAACATTACAAGCACGGCGGGAACTCTTACAACTGGGCGCTGTGCAACAATTGAATGCACGTCGGCTACAGCAGCCATTCTTTACGATTCTGAGTTATGATTACTTATCAAGATCACGGCTCCTTTGTTGTTGGTAATGGAAAAAGCATTCCGAAAGATCATCGTTTTTATCGAGAAGTACTTCAGCAAGTGGCTAGCGGAACAGCCGAGATTGTGGTGTACGTTGCCCCTCCTAGACCAATAGAGGAACGCAGGCAGGAAGAATACCAGAAGCGTGGCGCAAGCATTGAGGCGCTGATTGTCGCATTATGGGAGAAGGTTGTCGAAAACCGTCCCAATGAAGCGAACCGCATTCAAGCGATTCGTGAGCAAGTGAAACAAGAAATTCCTAAACCGTAGAACTTATGGGCTTCTGGGATGTAGTTAATCAGTATCGTCTTAAGATCATTGGTGGCCGCGCTGTAGATTCGGCCAACCCGCCAACCTACACTGAAGACGATGCGGTGGTAGCCTCCATTGATAAAGACACTGGAGCTATTCTTACAAAATCAGTGGGTGGTGGTGGTGCAGGCGGTACGCAGTATCAAGAGGATACAGCGCACGTCAGTGGCGACACTGGAACTTTGGCTTTGGTTGTTCGTAAAGACGCGGCAGCAAGTATTGCTGGCGCTGATGGCGACTATACCGCGCTACAGGTGGATGCGAACGGGGCTTTAAGAGTGGCAGGGGTTGCAGCTGCTAACACCGAATACACTGAAGATGCAGCAGCTGCTGCAAACCCAGTGGGGATTATGTCGATGGCTCGACGTCGCGATACGCTCGTTACCAATGAGGTCTCGGCTGATGGCGATAACATTGCGCTCAATGCCACGAACAAAGGGCAGCTCCATGTGTTTCAAGAGACGCAACCTGCGCGAGATGCAGCCACAGATGATGTAACTATTTACGCTCAATTCGATGATGCATCGACAAGCACGCCTGCTGAGAATGGATTAGCCGCTCTTCGTATTACAGAACAACGTGGCCTCCACATCAATTTAAGGAATAACGCTGGTGCAGAAACAGGGGTGGCGGCAGTGCCTCTCCAGGTATCTCTCGCCAATACAGGGGCAAATGCCACAGCAGTAAAGGTAGACGGTAGTGCAGTGACTCAGCCAGTGTCTGCGGCATCCTTACCCCTTCCCACTGGCGCATCCACAGCCGCCAATCAAACAACAGGGAACACTTCGCTAGCCTCGATTGACGGCAAGATCACAGCCTGCAACACAGGTGCGGTAACGATCGCTGGGGGTAATGTCGCCCATGACGCGGTTGATTCTGGTTCCCCTGTAAAGGTCGGTTTTAAAGCTGAAACCTCTCCGAAAGGTATCACGCTTGTTGCAGACGGGGACCGAACTGATGGTTATGCAGATGCTGACGGCTTGCAGATGGTGAAGCTCAACACCTCTGGGGCAGACGTTCTGTCTGATGCAACTTCAAATACTGACGGCAATTCAACGGCTTCTTCAATCTTTACCGCAGTAGCAAGTACCAAGAATTACATCACAGCTTTTCAAGTGTTCCGCACGGATGCAGGAACAACTCCGATCTACATCGATTTTCGCGATGGGACGGCGGGATCCGTTTTATGGCGAGCAGTACTTCCTCCAAATGGGGGCTCCAATTCTCCAGCATGCGCGGGACCAGCACTATTCAAGACGTCGGCGAACACAGCACTAGCTTACGACGTGTCGGCAGCGACGAGCACGGTATACATCAACGTGAGCGGCTACCAAAGCAAGGTGTGATGATGGGCGTTAATCAACATTTCGATTTCTCGACCGCGGTAGCTCCCACAGGAACTCCTCGTCAATGGCGAGTGCAGTTCAAGATCGAGAAGGACGGTGTGCAAACCGTCTACAACATGCTTTTCCCTGACGACATCCAGCAAATGGTAGCGGATGGATACCTCACCAATGCGGAGGTAAAGCGAGTTCTGCTTGATGTGTGTATGCGTGCTGCTCGGAGAAAGCAGAACATTGACGGAGTAATCGACTAATGCCGACTTACTTTGTAGGGCCAGGCGGGAATAACGCGAATAGCGGCCTTTCTTGGGCGTTGCGTAAAGCTACGCTTAACGGAGCTGAAGACATTCCGCTTGTATCTGGGGATGAGGTTATTGTTGGTCCTGGCACTTATCGTGAAACCCTGACCGTCGATGTTTCTGGCGGCTCTCTTTATACGACTGGCACGGTTGCTGTAACCCAAGGATCAAAGATTGTCACTGGCACGGGAACGACTTTCACAGGGAACGTTTTCGCAAACGGTCAATTTCAGATTCGCGGTCTAACACTTACATCCTACGTAACGACCTTTGCAGACTCCCCCTATGAAATCGAGTCGGTCGATTCAAATACTCAGATCACGCTTAAGAAGGAGTACCAAGGGCCAACGGCAACAGGAGCTTCTTACCGTACATGGCGAGATATTAAGTATATCGGGGATAGAACGGGGGAATTAACGGATGGTATCGGAGGCCAGGTCCGCATCACTGGCTCAGATAATGATCAAACGGCAACGCGAGCGAATTGCATTACCTCAACCACAAGAGATTATCGAACTTGGCGGGGATTTAGCTTTGATACGTGCACGGGTGTATTGTTTAACGAGACTAACTCGGTTCACAACGGGTTTATCATTGAAGACTGCACCTTCCTTCCAGCGGGGTCTAATAGCGTACAGATCAACATTGCGGGAACGGGAGGTCATCAAACAGTCCGACGATGTTTCTTCTTTCAGAACCGAACTACAGCTTGCAACTTATCAGTCAGTACGGTTTCGGATAACTCGGAAAACTTAGTCGAGTCTTGTGTCTTTGTTGGCATTACCTCTTCGGCTGTTGCCATTTCCCGATATGGCGGCGTGCGGGTCCGTAACTGTCACATGATTGGTTGCGGTTTCTGCGTGCGTGTTGCTACCGCTCCGAATGTTGGCCAAACCAATTTCGCCCATAACAACATCTTCAGCGGTGGTTCTGCGGCAGCTCAAGGGGCAACGGCGGTCGCCACGAACGAAGATTTGATGGAGAATTATAATAATTTCTTCGCGAACTCGACCGACCGCACGAACTGCAACGTAGGAGCTAATTCAACGGCGTACCAGCCTCTCTATCAAATGCCATTGCTCCTAAACAATGGGCGCATGGAGCCATGGAACATTTTCCAACTACAAGCCGCTAGCGGATTGCGAGACATCGCAGGAAGCAATCCTGCTCCTTATGACCTCTGGGGAGTGGTACGCGGGACCGTGGGCGTAAATGGAAGCTGGGGTGGCGTGCAGTCTCAACCGCTCGTAACCCGTAATGACAACGCAGGCGACATTGAATGGAAGATTGGCGGGAGAGGCAAGGCTTGGGGAGAGGTGCTTGTCCAAGATAACACTGCTTACACGATCACTGTAAAAGTGCGTTGGGATGACAACGCGAACATGGGCATCAAGCCTTCCGTAAAGCTTTTGGATGATTACGGGGTATCGGTTGCTGAGGTATTTGCAACAGGAACAGGTGGTGAAGAAACTCTGACGGTTGGGCCCTTTACGCCCCAAGTGGGGAATGATCGCAACGGAATTATGATTCTTGAGCTTCGCAACAACTGTACGCATTCGAGCGACATCGCAGTTTATTACGACGATTTAACGGTTTCTTAATATGGCAAACGAAGATCCAGGCAATGCAAGTTTTTGGAGATACAACGCACACGGGCCAACCCCAATTATTGTTGCTCGTCCAAAAGCAGGGCAGACTAATCCAGGGGGAGCATCCTACTGGCGCTATAACACACATGGTCAACGCTCGTTTATTTTATCCATGGACCCTCCTGCTGCTCCAGGCGGTGGAACAACATCGAACTTTTTTACACTGCTAGGAGTCGGCTCATGAAACTTGTTTACGATGGTGAGGGATACAATGCGGTGCGTGATCCGAATGGAACCTACACAAAGATTCCAAAGGTTAAGCATTATCCGACAGCTCATATCGTTGAGACTGAAACTCAAACAATCACTTTCACAAAGAAACTTCCTCCATCTCTTGGACGAGACGCAATTTCCGCTTCACTTGGTGGAGCAATCGCAACCCTCATCAACTACTTCTTATGAAAAACAAATCGATCTTAATCACGCTTTTAAGCCTTACGTTCATCGCTATTTGCTGTGCTGATGGAATTATTGAGACTGGATCTTTAACGGCCAATGTTACCACGCTGGTGAGTCGATCTACGAATCAGGTGGCTGGCACGGCAATTACCTTTGGCGATAAGAATCCTACCTATGTCGAAGTTACCGTGAGGGCTCATGGTCACACAGCAGCCACGACCAATGGGAACTTGGTTGTCTATATTGGCAAGACCACTGATGGAACAAATTACGATACGGGGATTCAACCTCAAGACAGCGTCTCCCTTCCTATGACGGGATTAACAACCAATCAGACCACGAAGGCAATTCTCGTAGAAGGATGCCAAGGGATTATTATTTCTGGCCAGATCAATTCATCGAACGGAGTAACGACAAACCACACATTTAGTTACTCCTTCAAATATAAACGATAAGACAAACTCCTCTACGCTTATGAGAACTGAAGACAACGCCTTAGATAGCTTCATTCGTTTCGACTGGAAAGCCGCCACGCTTGTGACGGGAGTTCTAGGAATGGCTCTCATCTTTTGGTTGTCCAAGTATTTCTTAACTATTGATCGGTACGAGCAAGACAAGAAGTATCAAAGTGAAATTTTGAATCTCCGACTTGAGCAAATCCAAATGGACTCAAGGGAGACACGTCAAGCAGTAAGAGAGTTCATCGCTGAACAAAAGAAACATCAAGCAAAGTAATTCATTTACCTAAGGAAAATATATGACAAAAGAAGTAACACTCGGACTCGTTCGCCACACCCTTACAGGCTTGGCAGGAGTATTCATTGCTAAAGGCTGGGTTGATGCTGAAATCAGCAACGAAGTTATTGGTGGGGTGATTCTGTTAATCGGTGCAGTTTGGTCGATTGTAGATAAGGCCAAGCGCGCAAAGGTTGAAGTGGCTAAGTAATAATGAGTCATGTCACCCACGGTTGATGCAGTCCTTAAAATCCTTTCTGAGGGGCTTGGCATTGCTAAGCCTCTCATTGAGGAGGGGCTGGCACAACGTTATGACAATGAAGCGCGTGGAAAATACTCTGAATGGCAAAACTCTATTGAGGTTCCTAATCCTGATGCTCGCGCTGATCGCATGCATGAGTTTATTCACAAGCTGTGCATCGACGCAGGAACGCCCCCAGGGAGCCTACAAGGAAACTACAGCGTCCCCTTATCACACCTCCACGCCTTAGTTTCCATTGCGATTGAGAATGTGAAGCAAGACAAGCTGCTTGCTTCAGCAGTTTACTCGATCAAAAAGAAATGATTTCTCTCTCTCATGCGGCAGCAATCACCAAGGCTAAGATCCTGACGCTGTCGCCTGATTTTCAAAAGCGAGTTCATGATTGGTTTGAGGAGTGTGTGAAGGCTGGACTTGTTCCTTATGTCTACGAAGGATTCCGCACGATTCAGAGACAGAAGGAGCTTTATGCCATTGGCCGCACATCCCCTGGCAAGATCGTGACTCAGGCAGATGCGGGTCAAAGCTTTCATAATTATGGGTTGGCAATTGATTGGGTTCCATTGCAGCGCGTTGATAAGGCCACTGATATGTATGAGGCTGCATGGAGTGATGTGAATGCTTACAAGCATGGGCAAGTTTTAGCTGAGAAGTATGGGATGCGAGCATTGTCTTGGGAATTACCGCATCTTGAAGATGCACGATTTTCTGATTGGCGCGAATTAAAACAACGCCTTGGATGAAACAAAAATACGAGCGGTTTATTGTTTGCTCGGATGTGCACGGGGATCAGCAGGATAAGGCAGCAAATGAAGTGCTGTTCTCCTTCATGAAGGATTGGAATCCGACAATCCGCATCTTTGCTGGAGACCTCTGGGACTTTCGGCCACTGAGAAAGAAGTGTAGTGATGAGGAGAAGAGGGAGTCAATGGAGGACGACTACATTGCTGGCGTAACGTGGCTGGAGAAGTTCAAGCCTACACGCTTTCTGCGAGGCAACCACGATGAGCGGTTATGGAAATTGATTGAAGAGAATCGTGGGGTATTAAGTGATTACGCTTATAAAGCAACACGAGAGATTGAGGAGCTACTGCGTCGAATGGAATGCCCAATGCTTCCTTGGGATGCGCGCTATGGAATCTTAAGGCTTGGTCATTTGAAGGTGCTCCATGGATTCTACCATGGGCAAGCAGCCACGAAGATGACAGCAATCACTTATGGCTCTACATTGTTCGGCCATATCCATGCCATTGATGAGCATGCGATTAATGGACTAGAACGGCGTGTGTCTCGCTCCATTGGCTGTCTCTGTAACCTAGATATGGACTACGAGGCTCACAGCCCTAGCAAGCTTCGTAAGGCCCATGGTTTTGCTTATGGATTACTTTGTCGAGCCACAGGCAAGTATCACCTTGTACAGGCAGAAGACATTGATGGTCACTGGTTGATCCCTACTGATTTCAAGGAGTACCGATGAGTGAATGGATTAAAGCGATTCAAGAGCATGTTAAAACAAATGGTATAGATAAGGTTCCACCAGGCTGGAAGACATTTAATGAGGTGATGAAGGAGATTAAAAGAGCTGAATCTCAAACCCATCGTATCCTAAAAGCTCTTGTGGCTGCGGGTAAAGCAGAAGAGAGACGCTTTAAGGCTATAACCTCTAATGGCTCTGTCCGTAGCTTGATGTATTACAAGCTCAAGTAGAATACTTAGGTAGATCATCAAGGAATTTCGGCAGCTTCCCTCGCTTAATCATTTCCCGAGTGTGAATCCAGCAGTAGATATTCCACAGGGCTGACACAAGGTGATCCTCATCCTTCATCCCTTCATGCTCTGAAGCGAGATGGCGACGGGCTGAATCGTAAAAGCTGGAGAACGGTATTCCTTTCTCCCAGTTCCTATCTCCATGTCTCGCACCACCTTTTTGGAAGTGTTGAGCTAAGAGCCGATCTACGAGTGGAGATGTTAAGTCAAATCTCCCTTTCCCTTCCTTGCTATCCCGAATAGCTCCAGTCTTCCATTGCTGGATCTTAACCTTAGATACAGTACTTTGTTTCATAAGTTCCTTGGCTTTCAGTGAAGGTATCCATTTGAACATTAAGCAAATCAGCCACGTTACCAGCGTCTTCGAGTGGCATGTCCCAAATATCATTTAGCGCTTCCTTGGTGATGTACTCATTGAGTGGGAGCGCTCCCCATCCATGGACGCCTACAAAGATGCCGCCACCTGGGAGACGATGCATACCAATGAACATCGTGTTGCCATTACCAAGATCAACCTGGACATAGATTGGAAGAGCGACATGCCCCCAATGAGGAGAGAGGCGTGTGGGCTTTAGGATGTATTCGGCGGGTGGCAGTGGGGGCACGATGCCTGCACGCGGCTTTTCAATTGGAGTTGGATTTTCTAATTTCTGCTTCTTCATATTGTTGTTCTAATGTTTTGCAGGCTTTATGGATCATCTCCAGTGCTCTGCGTTTTGCTTTCGCCAGGTCTTTGAACCACGCCGACTCCATGCGCAGCCCTTTGTCCTTGCGAATAAAATGATCGGTATAACAGGCAATCCCGCTTAGGACGCCCCACCAGTTACCCTTAGCTGAAGAGAGTTGACAGCCAGGCATGGAACGGATGGCTTGCTGACAGCGCAAGACTTGAACGCATTGGCTGGGATCTTTGATCTTCTTGTCGCGTGTAGCGTAGTAGGTCTCAAAGAGGACATTGTCTACTGGTCCATCATAATCCACGGGCGTGCGAGAGAGGAGAGCAACTTGATTCTCAAAGGTGCGAACCGCTTTCTTAGCGAGCACATGAACATCTTGATACCACTCCTTCATCTTCCATCCCCATTCATCCTTGGACTTGCAGCGAATGCGACGACGCTCGACATCGAGCAGGAGAGGGAAGACAGATTGATCGACCTCTCGAACGCAAAGAACGATTGGCCGAATGCGTTCGTTTGGAACGTGGCTGTAGCGTAAACAGAGATAAGGTTGAATCTTGTCGTTACCACTGCCAAGGGTGAAGTGGTACTTCATCTTGCCAAGCGCCCAGATCCATCGTCCTTCATCGAAAGAACCAATGATGTCCATATTGAGTCCACCACTTACAAGGAACTGATGGAAGTAGGAGAAGACCTCGGGGTTTGTGTGGACCTCGAAGACTCCCGTACAGACTGAGAGAACGGTACAAGGGGGTTCTCGCAAGACTGCGTAGTAATTCGGCACAGGGAGAAGCGTCATGGAGAAGTGGGCAGAGAGTTGTTGGCGCGTGACATGCCAATCAAGTCCAGCCATCTTCAGGGCAGCTTCAACTGAGGTGCCCTCAGGGATGGGAGTCCCATGGTCTCCGTAAAAGGTTTTAGCGGTAGGTCCAGGTCGGAATAATATGGATCGCATCTAATGTGGGTTGTCTTGGTGCGCCATAAATAAATTATTTTAAAGTTAGCTTTAAAGCTAAGCGACAAATAGCGAGCGGTGCGGTTTCTGCTTCGGCCATTTCAAAGAATGCACTAGCGGACCATTGCTTGCTCAACCTACAGCCATTTGTTTGCCTAGTAATCGTCACCGCGTCATGTGCCCCAATCTTCTCCGCAACCAACCAAGCTGCGGCGATGTCGGAGGAATAACTTGGAATCACACATGACTTGTCTGCTTCGTCTTCCCATTCTTGATGGCCGCAATAAATACAGGTTTTATCATTAGCCCCAATCCAACGGTGTGGAAACTCGCTCTCCTTCATCGCCTTCTCAGCAATAAGCGCATCGAGTTCGCGGCCTGCCTGTAGTTCGTCGGGGTTCATTTCTGTTTCTCCAATCTCTCCATAAAATACTTCCACTCTCTTTCAATATCGTCACCAAAGTAGACCTCGCCTGCATCTTGGAACTCCTCAAAGAATGCCTTTTTGATCTCTTCGAGGGTGTAAGTTTTTTCGTTCATATAAAAAGGTTGGCTGAGGTTGATTCGACCTGCGTGAAAATTGAAACCTCTTCCTTCATTTTTCGTGGATCGTAAAGTTATTGTAAACCTATCCTAGGACAAGATTGTTGCTGGTGTCAGGTTATAGTTTGTCATCCTTTCTCTTGTTTCGCCGTCACGCCAGGGCCAAGCTTCATTTCTAGAAACTCAGACTTTGGAGAAACTGGCTCTCCTCTTGCTTCTTCGCCGTGACAGGGACACAAACACTGCCATTTCGTCATTGTCTCATCTCCAAGAACCCGTAAGGCCCATTCTTTGGTTTGTTCACCCTTGCCTGAGCATTCTCCACATTTACAGTTGTTGTATATGATCATCCTTCGCCTTTCTCTTGGGATTCTTTCTTTACCTCAAACCATGCACCCGTCATCCCACATTTATCAGGGGCATTAGTGGCTCTCAATGTCATACAATGATCGACAGGCTTACCGTCTACAGGCGAGAGATTATTGGGATGCGAGCATATGGCAAACTCAAATTTATCTACGTAATACTTGCAATCTATGCAGAGCTTCATCCTTCTCCTTTCTCTTGGGCGGGTTGCCACTTGCCGATTGTGCGCAAGAAGGCTTCAGCGCGTTGTGCGGCGGTTGCGTGCGGGTTGAATATCTGATTTGGAAAATCACACACTCTATCGAGAAAGAAAAAATACCTCTCCCATTCTCCATGATCTTGCAAAAGAATCTTCTCAGCCTCATGAATGGCATTGAGGTCGTTGCAGAAGTCGGGAAGAAAGTATATGCGTCCCTCTGGATTCACATACTGTTCGCGCAATGTGGGAGGATTCTCTGGATTTCTTGCATGCCCTGGATTTGGACGCTCTGGAATAATTTTCCATCCACACGCTTCAGCAACCGCTTTGTTTATCGCTTCTGGGCTCATTGGTTCTCCTCGGCTTTGGTCTGCTGGACGGAAATGCGTGAGTCGCAGCAGTAGCAAATATAGTGATCGAATAACGGCGCTTTGCCTGTAGCTGTAGCACCCTGGTAAATCATTCTATTCTTACACACTGGGCAAATCTCCTCTCTCGATA
>Ga0196964_10000221_pt1 | contig 42575 bp, 36 predicted proteins | sample S1_10metaG_FD_148615 | JGI IMG/M metagenome (GOLD analysis project Ga0196964, IMG submission 148615) | Soil microbial communities from Anza Borrego desert, Southern California, United States - S1_10 | ecosystem: Environmental > Terrestrial > Soil > Desert | place: USA: California | collected...
TATATCATGGGAGATAACATTGCTAAACTGGGCGAGATCGCTATGCAGCATCGAAAGCCTTGTCAGCTTCTGGTCCAGCTCGATCTTATGCTTTTCCAGGTCTTTGGCCAGTTGCACCAGTTGGTCATTCCTGGTCAGGGCATCCTCCATCGCTCTTTTGGCTTCGATCAGCTCGGCTTCATACTTTTTCCGCTGATACACGGGCATGATGACGCAATGGTTCGGTCCGGGAACTTCTCCTGTCCTTCTGATGACGTTTACAAGGCACGGCACTTCCGCCCCGTCCCCGCCTTTCAGGGTGAGAAAGATCTCGTCTGCCTTACCATGAAGTCTGACCAGCGGAAACAAATGTGTCTGATAGAATATACGTCCGGCAATAGTCAGCAGCGTAGCAAGCGCAGTGCCTTTCAGCTCGCTTATCCCTATCAGTTCGCACATTGTTCTGTTCGCAGCCTGGATGATCCCCTCGTCATCAAAGATCAGGTACCCGCATGGCGCCAGATCGAGAAGCGTGCTGTCGATCGCAGACCTAGTTGGCACTGAATCCATGCAGATAATCTTTGATCACGGAGATCGTTTCTTCGGGCGCGCTCATATGCGGACAATGCCCTGTTGCGTTCATAACTTTTAAGGTACTTCCCGGAATGTTCTTATGCAAGTAATTTCCCACTTCCAGCGGCGCAATGATATCTTCGGAACATTGCATGATCAGGGAAGGAACATTGAGCTTGGACAAGTCCCTCCGGTTATCGGAAAAGAAGGTTACTTCCGCAAATCTGCGGGCGATGACAGGGTCGGTGGAACAGAAGCTTTCTGTCAGCTCGGCTGCCAGCTCCGGGCGTTCGGGATTCTTCATGATCGCCGGACCAAGGAAGTTTGCCCAGCCGATATAATTTTTATCCATCGTATCCAGCAATTCTTCGATGTCCTTTTTCTCAAAACCGCCCACATAACCGTCATCGTTGATGTAGCGCGGCGAGGGACCTACCAGGATTACTTTCGAAAACACTTCGGGACGTTTAATCGCAGCGATAATACCCACAATGCTGCTCACGGAATGACCAACAAAGATCACATCGCGAAGTCCCAGCTCGCTTATTATATCCAGCACGTCTTCGGCATACCCGTTCAGGTCTCCGTAACGTTCGGCATTGTACGCCTTGAGATCGCTTTTACCGGAACCCACATAATCGAATAATACGATCTTATAATCATTTTCAAATGCCGGGTAAACATAGCGCCACATGTTCTGGTCGCATCCGAAACCATGGGCGAACAGCATGGGCTGTGACCCGGAACCAATTACTTTAACATTGTTTCTTTGGATAATTGAGGTGTTCATTGGGAAATTGTTGTGTGAACTCCAACAACATAAAAATTATGCCTGATTACCACAGACTTATTTAATCTGACGTTTAAGTTTTTAGGATTAACTTCGTTGCTGTGTTTAAACAGGCCCCCAGTGAACATTACAGATAAAACACAATTTATTTTAATTGCAGAAGATGACAAGGACGACCAAGTGTTCATTAAGCACGCCCTGGAAGGAAAGGCATTTGACGGCAGAATAGAATGTGTTGAAAACGGCATCATGCTCCTGGATTTTCTGAGGCAGACCAGCGAACCGCCGGGGCTTATCCTGCTTGATCTGAACATGCCCCTTAAAGACGGCTACGAAACATTGCGGGAACTCAAAACCGATCCGCAACTCAGGAAGATCCCCACTATCATTCTTACTTCATCAATGAGCAGCGACGACGAGGTTCGTTGTACCAAGCTTGGCTGCAACCAGTTTATCCGCAAGCCCTTTTCAGTGAATGAATACATTCAACTCGCCGACGGGCTGCTTAATATGCTGCGTGCCTGATATGAGCAAACTGGTTTAGCTATTGAATCCGGGCAGGAATTAATAGTTTTAAAACCGGATGCGAATAATTACCCGAAATATATGGATCCTGTCTGTCGTCAGTCTGCTGACCGACGTCGCCAGCGAGATGCTGTATCCTGTCATGCCCGTTTACCTGGCCAGCATCAACTTTTCCATTTTCCTGATCGGCGTTCTGGAAGGCTGTGCTGAAGCTTTTGCAGGATTAAGCAAAGGGTATTTCGGTAAGTTGTCGGACAATGCCGGGCGCCGCCTGCCATTTGTGCAGCTGGGCTATCTGCTCAGCGCAATATCAAAACCAATGATGGGACTCTGGACTTTTGTCTGGTGGATCTTTTTTGCCCGCTTTACCGACCGGATCGGAAAAGGAATCAGGACCGGCGCCAGAGACGCGTTGTTATCGGACGAAGCGACGCCGGAGACAAAAGGACAGGTCTTTGGCTTCCACCGGGCCATGGATACGCTGGGGGCGGTCGCGGGACCTGCTGTGGCGCTTTTATTCCTGTACTGCTATCCCGGTCAATACCGGTGGCTTTTCTTTGCTGCTTTTGTCCCTGGTATCATAGCCATAGGTTTTACCCTGCTGATCAGGGAAAAAAAGACAGAAAGAGCGCCGGCCCGTCAGCGTCCTGGCTTTTTTGCATTTATCCGGTATTTCCGGACGGCGCCCGCACAGTACCGGCTGGTCGTCGCAGGATTGCTGCTGTTTGCCCTGATCAACAGCTCCGATGTTTTTTTGCTGCTCCGGATCCGGGAAGCTACCGGCAGTGATACCACCACCATTGGTATCTATATTTTTTACAACCTCGTCTTCGCGCTGCTATCTTACCCGCTCGGACTACTGGCAGACAGGATCGGTATGAGGAAGGTATTGGCCGCCGGTTTTGTATTGTATGCACTGGCTTACGGATGTATGGCCTTCGGAAGCTCTGTCTACATGTTCGGGATTGCCTTCCTGTTTTATGGTATTTATGGCGCCGCTACAGAAGGTGTGGGCAAAGCCTGGCTTACGAACATAGCGGGCAAGAATGACACAGCAACTGCCATTGGTACCTATACAGCGTTCCAGAGCATCTGTACCCTAATTGCGAGCAGCCTGACAGGCCTGCTCTGGCTGAAGGCCGGCAGCACGGCCGCACTTTTCCTGCCGGCATTGATTGCGATCATCATAGCATGTTACTTCCAATTTTCGGCCAGTCTTCGACGCCCGCAAGATCGCTAAGCGGAAAATCGGCTGAAAAGCTGCGGACCGATTAATACCTTTACCCGCTTCATGATCTACCTCGGATACATAGCAGCCATCATGATCGGTATCTCGCTCGGACTGATCGGGGGCGGCGGTTCTATTCTGACCATTCCGGTGCTCGTCTATCTGATGGGCATTGCGCCGACAGCAGCGACTTCCTATTCCCTGTTTATTGTAGGCACCTGCAGTCTGATCGGCAGCCTGAGATCTTATACAGCGATCAGTGTAAAAACAGCGCTTATTTTCGGCAGCGCATCCATTCTCTCTGTGCTGCTGACCAGGAAGTTTCTGTTTCCGGCCATTCCTGAAATTATATACAGCGGCGCAAACCTCGTGCTCTCAAAAGACAGCTTCCTCATGCTGCTGTTCAGTCTCCTGATGATCGCGGCCTCTGTAAGTATGATCAAGGCGGGTAAAAAAAAGATTGACGAAGGTATCAAGCAGCGTAACGTGTTCTTTTTGCTGCTGCTGGGACTTATGGTGGGCATGGTAACGGGGCTGCTTGGCGCAGGAGGAGGATTTCTCATTATTCCGGCTTTGGTCCTGTTCAACAAACTGCAGATGAAATCCGCCGTGGCCACCTCGCTGAGTATTATCGCCGTCAATTCACTGATAGGCTTTGCGGGAAGCCTTCATCTATCAGCTATTGACTGGACTTTCCTCCTGTTATTTACATCAATTGCAGTTGCCGGTATCTTTATTGGTACTGCGCTTTCCCGGAAGATACCGGGCAAGACTCTGAAAAAAGGGTTCGGCTGGTTTGTGCTTTGTATGGGTGTCGCGATCATGCTTCGCGAGATAGTTGCCTGACAGTCCGTTACGCCATAGCCAATAAAAAAAGCCCGTTCCCTGAACGAGCTTTTTTTATTGAACAGAGTATCCTTATCTCATTTCCGGAACGCTTACATCGATCGTTACCGGCTGGGCAGGATACTGGTCCCGGTAGCGCGTCCAGGTCCGCTCCGGATAAGTATTCATCTCAATATCCTGTATGGTCTCTATCCTGGCTGTGTTCCAGTCTACGGAATTGTAACTTTCCGGAACTGTCATGGATGTCTGCCAGCTCCCGTTACTCCAGTAGGTGTAGCCACGTCCCGGCTCGTAAAACATATAGTAGTCGGGAAAATAAACCACCTTGTCATTGGTATAGTTATGCGAGGCTGCCCAGGTGGGTGCCGCATAGGTTGTCCGGGTTTTTCCTTCCCCATTGCGCACGGTGGTCACCCTGGTAGTACCATCAGCTTCAATTTCGGTTTTTGTTTTACCGGAAGCATCTTCCGACTTGATCTTCACCTCACCATTCTTACGCTTCACCTTCGTCTTGCTGTCGCCGGCCGCTCCCGACATATCGGTATTGGTCATAGTGCCGCCATTTCCGTTGGACATTGTGCCTGAGCCGCTCATCGTAGCCTCGGATGTGGTGGTAGTCCCCATACGCCCGGTTCCGGTTCCACCGGTGCCAGAGCCTGTCGTACCTGTACCCATACTGCCGGTTCCGGTAGTTCCGGTATTGGTTCCGGTTCCGCTGGTGCCGTTAGTACCGGTATTGGTTCTTGTTCCACCCGTTCCTGTACCGGTTCCCGTTCCCATTGTTCCTGTACCAGTGTTTGTACCGTTGCGGGTGCCTGTTCCGGTGCGTGTATTAGTACCTGTACCCGTGCCTGTAGTTCCCGTATTAGTCCCCGTTCCGGACCCTGTTGTCTGCGATAGGCCTACATAGGGGAGGATGCCTAGCGCCATGCAGGTCATCAGTAATTTCATTTTCATAGTATACCGTTTGTGGCATTCGGGGCAAATAAATTATGCCCCAGAAGAAAATAAAGAGCAAAAGTTTCACTTTGAGCGGCACAGCAATATGCGGAACTGCTTCCTTCAGACCTGAATAGCGCTCATCAGCAGATTAAGATTATTTTTTCATGATCACCTAGCCTGCAGATGTTTAGAAACCGCTCTTTCTACATTGTCGCTTTGTTCCCTATTCAGCAGGGTAAAATTTATTGAGCAGCCCATAACCAAGCACAGTCGTCTGGGTGCCGGAAACGTAACATACTTTTTTGAAGAAATAGTAGTCGGAAATACGGAGCGATTGGTTGATGTTCAGATGGATAAGATCAGATGCATAGTCTTCGCTCGTGGCTGAGGCAGGCAGGTTCCTTTCAATTCTCTCAGTCACAAAGAACTCTGCCTGCTTCCTTAGCTCATCCTCCGACGGGTTCGTGAAAACCAGACCGGCCGCGGCTATAAAAAGAAAAACAAGGAACAGGAAGAGTATCTTTTTCATTCAAAAGGCATCAGATAGCCATAAAACTATGATTATCTGGCAGTTAAAACAAATAAAAGAAAAGCAATCCTGGTAACGGGGAGAGCCCCCTCGATCCGAAGCGGCGCCCTTTGCGCTTTGGGCACCTTGCTCAAGGTCATTAAACCGGCGCAGGACGTGACCGGGCCGGATCAATAAAGGAGCGACCCAAGCTCCCCGGGCGAGGAAAAAAGCAGTACACAATATCCCCCGATCCCCGTGGCTGCCGCAGCGCCTGCCGTGGTCGTTAAACCCAGGTTATAGGCAAATGAGACAAACCCTTTGGCATTTATTGCAGAACCTTCGGCAGATGGAACAAAGTAAGAAGGCACTCTGGCGAAGTACGAAGGATTCTTCGCGTTTACCGAAGGATTTGCATCGAAGTACAAAGGTTTTGTCTCATTTGCCGAAGGGTTTGCCGCATTTCCCGAAGGGTTTCCGGAATTTGCCGAAAGGTTTTTCCTTTTTACCGAAGGCTTTCTCACATTTACCGAAGGGTTAATAACAAAAGCCAAAGGCATTGTCACGTTTACCGGAGGGTTTGTCTCATCTACCGAAGGGTTTCTCTCATTTACTTAAGGGTTTGTCTCATTTACCGCAGGTCCTGTTTCCGCTCCCGGAGGAACGCTGTTTTATGCCTGAGCCGTCGTTTTCCCTTTGCCCGTCCTTTACCCGGTACTATATAGGAAGGTTGATTTTACCGCTCATTTTACAGGATGAAACAAAAAGGCTGCCCCCGCAGGAGCAGCCCTTTGCATTTATCTTCAAACCGGGTTTACAGCGGGATGTTTCCGTGCTTGCGCTTCGGTGTGTTCACTACTTTATGCTCCAGCATCCTGAAGGCGCGTATCAGCTTTTGACGTGTCTGATCGGGGGTGATCACCTCGTCTATAAATCCGCGAGCCGCCGCGCCATAGGGATTGGCAAACTTTTCAGCATACTGCTGCTCTTTCTCCTTTAGCTTTTCTTCAGGATTAGCTGCTTCCGCGATCTCTCTCTTAAAAATAATCTCGGCTGCACCTTTTGCCCCCATCACTGCGATCTCGGCAGTAGGCCAGGCATAGTTCAGATCGGCGCCGATATGCTTTGAGTTCATTACATCGTAGGCGCCGCCATAAGCCTTACGGGTAATCACGGTCACTTTCGGCACGGTAGCCTCACTCAGGGCATAAAGCAGCTTGGCCCCGTTCGTTATAATGCCGTTCCATTCCTGGTCGGTGCCTGGCAGGAAGCCCGGTACGTCTACCAGCACCAGGAGCGGTATATTGAAGGCGTCGCAGAACCGGGTGAAACGCGCGCCTTTTTTGCTGCTGTTGATATCCAGCACGCCCGCCAGGGCGGCTGGCTGGTTAGCAACGATACCGATGCTTCTTCCCGCAATGCGGGCAAAGCCGGTCACGAGGTTTTCCGCATACTCCTTATGCACTTCCAGGAATGACTCGCTATCCACCAGCTCTTCGATCACCTCTTTCATATCATACGGCTGGTTCGGGTTGGCGGGAATCACCCCGTTCAACTTATGCCGTATTTCGTCAGCTGCTTCATAGGCATAGACCGGTGCGTCCTCCTCGCAGTTTTGCGGCATATAGCTCAGCAGCGCTTTGATCCTTTCGATGCATTCCACCTCATTGGCGCAGGCAAAATGCGTCACTCCGCTGCGGGAAGCATGAGTATGCGCGCCGCCCAGCTCCTCGCTCGTTACATTCTCATGTGTTACCGTTTTTACTACGTTGGGACCTGTGACGAACATATAAGATGTATGTTCCACCATCAGGATGAAATCGGTGATTGCCGGGGAGTATACGGCGCCGCCCGCACACGGCCCCATAATAGCTGAGATCTGCGGGATGACACCCGAGGCTTTTACATTCCGGTGGAAGATGTCTGCATACCCTCCGAGAGACACGACCCCTTCCTGGATCCTTGCCCCACCGCTGTCGTTCAGTCCAATCACCGGGGCGCCATTATCCATAGCCAGATCCATGATCTTGCAGATCTTTTCCGCATGCGTTTCCGAAAGACTGCCACCAAACACGGTAAAATCCTGGGAAAATACATAGACCAGCCTGCCGTTCACCGTTCCGTATCCGGTCACTACACCATCACCCAGATATACTTCGTTCTCCATGCCAAAATCCCTGCTCCGGTGTGTCACCAGCATGCCGATCTCCTCAAAACTTCCTTCGTCGAGCAATAACTGGATGCGTTCGCGGGCAGAAAGCTTTCCTTTCTTATGCTGGCTTTCAATGCGTTTGGCACCCCCACCCTGCAGGGCCAGTTCCTGTTTTTCTTTTAGTAAGGCAAGTTTATCCATATCCGTTTTTGAAAAATCCGCAACAAACCTACTGCAAAGGAATTAATTAACAGGATGTTTTATAATCAAGTTCCTGCCCCCGCGCGCAGTTGTGTAACTTTACCGCTTATTATGCGCCAGATGAAAAAACTATATCTATTACTGCTGATACTGTTGCCTGCGCTGCACAGCAAGGCACAGCAGCTTGCCTCGGTGAACGCAAAAGAGCTTGTCGCATCTTTCGCGGCTGAGGATACGGTGTATATCGTAAACTTCTGGGCAACCTGGTGCGGCCCATGTGTCAGGGAACTGCCTGAATTCAATGCATTACACGAGCGCTTCCGCGACAAACCCGTCAAAATTGTGATGGTAAGCCTTGATTTTAAGGAATCGTACCCTGGCAAGATCGACGCTTTCGTAAAACGTAAAAAACTGCTGCCGGAAGTAGTGTGGCTTAATGAAACGAATGCTGACAGATTCATTCCGGTTATTGAACCCGAGTGGCAGGGATCGATCCCTGCAACACTGATCATCTATAAGAAAAACCAATACCGCAAATTCTTTGAGGGGACTGTAAAAGCAGATCAGGTAGGTTTGCTTGTGGACAAGCAACTTGCCTACTGATATTACCTAAGCCGGGCATGACAACATGCGCTTCGCTCCGTATAAAAAAATCAACAAGATCATAGAAGAGCAGACCTTCGAGCCCACACTCAGCTGGGGGCTGCGGATGGGGATTGCCGCTATGGTGCCGCTGATCTGGGGAATCTCGACGAATAACCTGGCTGCTGCAAGCTGGATTACCCTGACGGCAGAGTGTATCTGCTGGGTAGAGCTGAAAGGCTCTTTCGGACAACGGTTCCGGGTGCTCACCGGTGGCATCCTGCTTGCCCTGATATTTACCCTGCTGGGAACAATTACTGCGAACAATCTTTTATTCAGCATTCTGGTGATGCTGGGTGTAGGCTTCCTCTCAGGGCTGTTCAAGAACCTGGGCGACCGCGGAAGCGGACTCGCCATCTGTGTATACGTCCTGTTTATCATGTCCAACGCCCTGCCGGCAGACAGCGTGGCTGATTTGAAAGAAAGGCTGATCCTGACTACCATAGGAGGGTTCTGGAACATGGTCGTAGGACTGGCAGCGACGCTGATCATTCCGGCCCAGGAGCCGTACCGCCGCACGATAGCACTCATCTGGAAAGCTAATGCCGGATTGGTTAAAAGCATCTCCAGAGGCTGGGACGGAAAATCGCTGCGCAGCAACATCAGGAAGATCTACGAGGAAGAAAAAGCAGTACGTCAGGCTATTGACAGCTCTCTTCATTTCTATGAGGCTATGGCCCACCAGGTCAGTCGCCAGGATAACGAAGAGTATCAGCTTGCTCAGCTCAGGAAGGCCACCTCGCTGGTTGCTGCGCACACAGTAGCCATCAGTGACGAGCTGGAATCGGTCAGGGTCAATGAAGTGCCGCCGGAGCTGAGACTACGGCTGTTCGCCTTTCTACGTGCCCTGGAAGATACGCTGGAACGGATGGCAGTTTACGTAATCCTGGTGAAACCGGAGGAAGAACTACTGCTTTCTTCGAGGATGGCCAAGCTTGGTAAAAGCATCCTGCTGCTGAAAGAATATCCGCTTACGGCAAACAATCATGTAAGTACGGGGGTAAAAAGAGTCATTCAGCTTGCTGAACGCATACTAAGGCTGATTGATGCCTCGGTCAACCGCCTGGAACGATTCCAGAATGAGCTGCCCATTTACCGGTCCTATTCGCTCCTGAAGACTCTTTTTGTATTGCACCCCAAACACCTGCTGCGCAACCTGAAGCTGCTGTTCGACCTCAACACTTTCACGTTTCGATATGCGTTCCGCATCGCTATCGGCGCAACGATAGCGCTCGGTATCTATAAATGGTTCCGGATAGATCACGGCTTCTGGCTGCCGTTTACGGTTATGATCGTGGCGCAGCCCTATTTCGGCGCCACCTTTCGCAAAGCCCTGGACCGGGTGATCGGCACAGTTGCAGGCGGGCTGGTAGGAGGCGTGCTGATACAGCTTCCGGCACACCTCTACCTGAAAGAGCTCATGCTGTTTGCCTGCTTTATCTGTATGGTTTACTTTATCCGGAAACAGTATGCATTGGCAGCGTTCTTTATAACAGTCAGCCTTGTGCTCCTGTTTGACGTAGAAGAGACGATCAATCCGACCCTGATCCTGATCAGGGCATTGTCCACCATCGGCGGCGCCTGTATTGCCATCCTCATCGGCTTTGCCCTCTTGCCCAGCTGGGACAGGAAATGGCTTCCGATCCATATCTCATCGGCAGTGGCATGCAACTACCAGTATTTTCTCAGGACTTTTTTTTCGGACACGCATCACAGCTGGACCAGGAATAAGCGGAGCGCAGAATCGAAAAACAGCAATGCCTTCGACTCGTTCACCCGCTATATGCAGGAGCCGGCTATCGGTAGGAAGGTATATATACCGTTTTACCAGCTGATCACCCACAACGTGCGGATCACGAGAGAGCTCAATAATATCAACCTCGAAGAGGACAATAAGGAAACCGAAGCAGCAAATCCCCTCCCGGCTGCTGATCTGCAAAAGATCTACGACTGCCTGGCCTGGTTTAACCGGAACATCGAAGCGCTAAAGACATTAAATCCAGGTGAAGGCACTGCCGTGCAGTTGGCCGAACACCTAAAGCCGGCAGTTTCCGCAATGACCCTGTCTCAGCATCTCTACCTCGATAAGCTGCTGATAGAGCTGAAAAGCATGCACCAGGACCTGAGCGACCTGAAAGGAAATAATGACCATGGCTTAATAAGTTCGTAGTTTCGCCGCCATGAACTACCTGGGTCATGCTGTACTCTCGCCGGGCGACCGCCAGATCCTTACCGGCAATATGATTGCTGATCATGTTAAAGGCAGACTGGCACTTCAGGAGCTGCCGGATGGCATCAGGAAAGGCATCCTGCTGCACAGGGCTATAGACAAGTTTACGGACGAGCATCCGGCGACGCAACGGGCCAAGATATGGTTTCGGGAGACATACGGACTTTATGCCGGACCAATCCTGGATCCGGTCTACGATCATTTTCTGGCCAACGACCCGAAACACTTCGCTGCGGCAGAGGACCTGCTTCAGTTTTCGGCAGAAACGTATGCGGCGCTTGACGAGAATGAAGCCTATCTGCCTGCCGGTTTCAAAGCATACTTCTCCCATATGAAAGAATACAACTGGCTGTACGGGTACCGTAATGTGCAGGGACTTAAAAACTCACTGGCGGGAATGCAGCGACGCGCGAAGTACATGCCGCCCGCGGATGAAGCCTATCAGATCTTTATCAGCCGCTATTATCAACTGGCACAGTGTTATTACGAGCTAATGGATGATGCGGTCAGGTTTGTTAAAGTTGCCGTAAACCAGTAAAGATGGCTGTGGGCATTTAAATTGTTTGAGCAGTGAAAGCTAAATTTGCAGTTTACCGGAAGATTATCATGCGCTTTTATATAACCTCCATTATATTATCGGTATTCTTTGTTGCCTGCCAGCCTAAGACGGAAACAGCGCAGGCCGGCCCGCGTTTTCATGACCAGCCCAATAACAAACCGGTATTTGCACCCCTGGCTTATGCCGACACCAATGCTCCTGAAAACCGCAGGATCATCGAAAGGCTGGATTCGTTTTACAGGGCCCAGGTACGCGGCGGTTTCAACGGAAGCGTGCTCATCGGGCAGAACGGTAAAGTGCTTTACGAGCGGTATTTCGGAATGGCAAGAAGGGAACACAGGCTGCCCCTCGGACCTGATATCGCCTCCCAGCTCGCATCAACTTCTAAAACCTTTACCGGCGCGGCAATCATGTACCTGCATCAGCACAATTATTTAAATGTAAATGATCCGGTAAAAAACTACCTGCCATCATTCCCCTATCCGGAGATCACTATACAGATGCTGCTCTGCCACCGGTCCGGGCTGCCGGATTATCAGAAATGGGACAGACCGCTTATCGTGAACCAGAACGTGCCCATCTCCAACGAGCAGGTGCTGCAGATCTTTGCAACGCGCAGACCCAGGCTGGAATCAAGACCGAATACAAGGTTTAAATACTGCAATAGTAACTATGCCATTCTCGCCTCCGTTATCGAACATGTAACCGAAATGAAGTACAAAGACTTTATGCGGGAATACATCTTCGAACCGCTGGGCATGAACAATACTTTTGTCTATGATTATACGGCCGGGCTTCCGGCAAATACTACCCAGACCTACCGGTACAACTGGACTGTATGGCCGAACACCTTCGCTGACGGTGTAGCCGGCGATAAAGGAATTTACAGTACCGTGCAGGATATGTACCGCTGGGATCAGTCATTTTACCAGCACAAGCTGCTCAACAAGGAAACAATCGAGGAATCATACAAGGCAAGATCCTTTGAAAGAGCAGGCGTTAAGAACTATGGCCTCGGCTGGCGGATGCTTGACCTGAACAACGGCAATAAGGTCATTTACCACAATGGATGGTGGCATGGCAACAACACCGCGTTCTACCGTTTTGTACGGGAAAACCTGACCTTTATCGTGCTTGGCAATAAGTATAACGAAGGTATCTACAGGCAGCCTAAGGTACTGTATAGCATCGTCAAGAATGTTCCGGTCAGTGAAGGCTTTGACGCCGAGGAATAACAAGACATAACCAGCATAAAAAAACCACCGCGTTCGCGGTGGTTTTTTTATGCATTCAGCCTCAATCAGCGGCTGTAGTTCGGTGCTTCCTTGGTGATCACGACGTCGTGCGGATGACTCTCCGCCATGGATGCCGAAGTAATGCGGATAAACTGGGCATTGTCCTGCAGCGCTTTGATATCCTTAGCTCCGCAGTAGCCCATTCCGGCTCTGAGCCCGCCCACGAACTGCTGCACCACTTCGTTCAGCATTCCCTTATACGGTACCCTGCCGACGATGCCCTCCGGTACCAGCTTTTTGATATCCGCTTCCACATCCTGGAAGTAGCGGTCTTTTGATCCTTCCTGCATGGCTTCCACCGACCCCATGCCCCGGTATGATTTGAACTTTCTGCCTTCATAGATGATCGTCTCGCCCGGGCTCTCTTCGGTACCGGCAAAGATGGACCCTGCCATGATGCAGGAAGCGCCTGCGACCAGGGCCTTCACCATATCGCCGGTATAACGGATGCCGCCGTCGGCAATAACCGGGATGCCTTTTCTTTTCAGCGCCTGTGCAGCTTCCATAATGGCGGTGAGCTGTGGCGCACCGGCACCGGTTACCACCCGTGTCGTACAGATAGAACCGGGACCTACCCCAACTTTAACCGCGTCGGCACCTGCTTCTGCCAGTGCCCTTGCACCTTCAGCGGTAGCAATATTGCCGGCTATGAGCTGGATGCCTTTAAACGAGGCTTTCACCTTACGGACCATCTCCAGCACACCACGCGAGTGCCCGTGAGCACTGTCCAGCGTGATCACGTCCACGCCTGCATGGCGCAGCGCTTCAACCCGCTCCAGCGTGTCTGCCGTTATTCCTACGGCTGCTCCTGCAAGCAGGCGTCCCATATTATCCTTCGCGGAGTTCGGATGGCTTTTCAGGTGGATGATGTCGCGGAAGGTAATCAGCCCTATCAGCTTTCCTTTCTTATCTACGATCGGGAGCTTTTCAATCTTATATTTTTCAAGGATGGTCTCTGCTTTTGCCATGCTGGTACCCTGGGGGGCAGTGACCAGGTTCTCGCGGGTCATTACCTCTCCTACTTTTTTCTTCAGGTTCTTTTCGAACCTAAGGTCCCTGTTGGTCAGGATACCGACCAGCTTTTTGTCGTTTTCGATAATGGGAATACCTCCGATCTTATTATCCCGCATCAGCTGGACGGCTTCTCCGACCGTGGCGTCTGCAGTCAGTGTAATCGGGTCTACGATCAGGCCACTTTCCGAGCGTTTCACTTTGCGCACCTGCTCTGCCTGGCGCTCGATACTCATATTCTTGTGCAGGATGCCTATGCCGCCTTCACGTGCCAGTGCAGTGGCGAGCTTTGCTTCCGTAACAGTATCCATGGCAGCCGACACCATGGGAATGTTCAGTTTTATGTCTCCTGTAAGTTGGGTGGAAATGTTTACTTCGCGGGGAAGGACTTCAGAGTAGGCGGGAACGAGCAGAACATCGTCAAAAGTGAGTCCCTCGCCATAGAACTTAGATTTTGCAGCCATGTGCAAAGATATATCAGCGGTTGCAAAAATGAAAACAGGAATTTTTTGATACAGATATAACTGGCAGGGAACGAATTTTTAGCTGTCGTTTACAGGACAGCTGTGCGGAGACTAATGATATTGGATAATCGTCCTTTAATCTTTATATTTAGTTATGATCTCTCGCCTATTTGACATCGTCGCCCAACGCCAGGAAACGGAACCGGAATCGGTGATGCTGGCCGCCAAGGAATCCGGAAGCTGGCGCACTTATACCACCCGGGAGGTCTGGGATACGGCAAACAAGCTATGTGGCGGACTGCTCTCCCTGGGCATTGCGACCGAGCTGCTCGACCCGGAAAAGCAGGAAAAGATCGGGATCATTTCGCCCAACAGACCGGAATGGATCATCACCGACCTCGGTGTCCAGCTTACCGGTGCCGCGCTCGTGCCGATCTATCCCACCATCAGTCCGATGGAAATCGCCTACATCCTGAACGAAGCGGGGGTGAGAATACTTTTTGTCTCCAACCAGGAGCTGTATGAACGGTTCCGGGACGCATTGGGTACGGTGCCGGGACTGAAATACGTTTTTTCATTCGATAAGGTGGAAGGGGTCCTGCACTGGACGGAGCTGGTCAGCAAAAAGCTCTCTCCCGACAAGCAGCTGATCACCCGGATCAAACCGGAGACACTGGCCACGATCATCTACACTTCCGGTACGACCGGTGATCCGAAAGGTGTCATGCTGTCTCATCATAATATAGTTTCCAACGTGATGGACTCGATGCCGGCCTTCTCCTTCGCGGAAAAAGGAGCCCCGGCCCTAAGCTTCCTGCCGCTGAACCATATCTTCGAAAAGATGGTCACGTATGTATACCTGCACGCGGGTATCTCGATTTATTATGCGGAAAGTATGGAAACGATCGGGGATAACCTCCGCGAGGTCAAGCCTATCGTGTTCACTACCGTTCCCCGGCTACTGGAGAAGGTCTATGAAAAGATACTTGCGAAAGGCATGGAGCTGAAAGGGGTAAAGCGTGCCCTGTTTTTCTGGGCGCTGGAGCTGGGCAAAAAGTATGACAACATCAATAGAGGCAGCGCCTGGTACCGGTTTCAGCTGAAGCTGGCTAATAAGATCATCTTTAATAAATGGCGGGAAGCCCTTGGCGGGCGTGTAAAGGCGATCGTAACAGGATCTGCCGCATGCCAGGAGCGGCTGATACGGATCTTCTCTGCAGCTGGCATTGTGATCATGGAGGGCTATGGCCTTACCGAGACCTCGCCGGTCATTTCCGTCAACCGGTTTGAGAGTCCCGACCGCCGCATCGGCAGCATCGGCCCCCTGATCCAGAATGTAAAGGTGCGGATTGCCGAAGACGGAGAGATCCTGGCAAAGGGAAACAATATCATGATGGGCTACTATAAAAAACCCGAGCTCACCGCTGAAGCATTAAAAGATGGCTGGTTCCATACCGGGGACATCGGCGAATGGATCGAGCAGCGTTTCCTGAAGATTACCGACCGAAAGAAAGAAATATTTAAAACATCAGGTGGAAAATATGTCGCGCCGCAGGTGATAGAAAACAAACTGAAAGAGAGTCCCTTCATAGAACAGATCATGGTAGCGGGCGCCGGTAAAAAATATGTGAGCGCACTCATCGTGCCGGGTTTCCTTGCTGTCCGCAAATATCTGAGGGACAAAGGTGTTCAGGTACCCGATGATAATGAAGCGCTGATCGCCATGCCTGAGGTAAAGGAACTGATCCAGAAAGCAGTTGATAAATACAACCCCGGATTCAGCCAGGTAGAGCAGATCAAAAAGTTTACCCTGCTGCCTTTCGAGTGGACGATCGACACCGGTGAGCTTACGCCCTCGCTTAAGATCAGGCGAAAGGTGATCCTTCAGAAATATGCCGTACAGGTGGAGGGCATGTATGAAGGGGTTCCCATATAAACGATGACCTTTCTGCCTCGGCTGCTCGGCTATTGCCCCTTCTGTTACGGGTTCACGAACACATATATCTTAAGCAGAGACCTTATATAAGCACCGATACAAAAGAATTGTCCGGAAGCTGCGAGATAAGATACATTTGCAGCGCCAATGAAACGGATATTCCAGGCATACAGGAATGCATACAACGGACTTTCGCCATCCACCTGGTGGCTGTCGCTGGTGATGCTGATCAACAGGAGCGGTACTATGGTGGTGCCGTTCATGACCCTGTACATGACCCAACAGCTGGGCTACAGCATCAGCCAGGCCGGTTGGGTGATGGCCTTGTTCGGCGCCGGCGCCGTCTGCGGCGGCTTTCTGGGCGGGAAGCTGATAGACAGGTTCGGATTCTATTATATACAGATTGCAACCCTGCTGGGAGGAGGGCTCATGTTCATGGTACTGGGACAGATGCGCAGCTACCCGCTGATCTGCATTTTCGCATTCGTCCTCAGCCTGATCAATGATATGTTCCGCCCTGCCAACTCTGCGGCGATCGCTCATTACAGCAGGGAAGACAACCGCACGCGCTCTTTTTCCCTCAACCGGCTTGCCATTAACCTGGGATGGGCGGTTGGCGGTGCCATGGGCGGCTTCATTGCCTCAAGGAACTATGAGCTATTGTTCTGGATAGACGGTTTCACCAATATCAGCGCCGCCATCATGCTATGGCTGACACTGGCGCCGTCGAAGAACAAGGCGACAAGGCAAAAGGCTCCCGCTGCAGATAAAACGCAGATCAGTTCCGCCTACCGCGATAAGCCTTATCTGTTCTTCTTCGTACTCATCATCCTTTTCGCGTATTGCTTTTTCCAGTTGTTTTCCACGCTGCCGGTTTATTACCGGCAGGAAATGCAGCTGTCCGAAACATTTATCGGTAGTATCATGGCAATGAACGGTATCCTGATCGCCTTCCTCGAAATGGTGCTGATCCACAAACTGGAAGGCAGGCGGCATATCATGCAGTATATCATGAGCGGGGTCATGATGATCGGGGTGAGCTTTATGATCTTCAATATTCTCCCCAACGCAAGATGGGTAGCTGTCAGCTCCGTGCTCCTGATGACCCTGGGAGAGATGCTGTCCATGCCGTTCATGAACACTTTCTGGATCAGCCGGACGAACGATGGGAACAGGGGACAGTATGCAGGTTTGTACACTGTTGCCTGGAGCATAGCACAAGTGTTAGGCCCCGGAACCGGTGCGCAGATCGCAGACCACCTCGGCTTTGAAGTGCTTTGGTGGACTATCGGCGGCATCTGCTTTCTGACAGCCTTTGGATTTAAATGGCTGGAAAAGGCAAAACCGGTAAACTGAGATTGACCGGTAAAGAGGAAAAGACAGATGAAACGATCTTTAGCGGCTGCCGAACAGAAGGCTCCCTACCCTCACCATTGTGCTCCCAGCCGCCACTGCGAGCCTGTAGTCGCTGGTCATGCCCGCAGAAAGGATGGAGAAATGGGGGGCGTCCCTGAAGTATGTCTCCTTTAGTTTCCTGAAGTTTGCGGCAAGCCGGCCGAACTCCTCTCTTAGCTGCGCTTCGTCATCTGTGAAGCTGGCCATTCCCATGAGTCCGCATATCCTGACATTGGCGTGCAGATCCTGTTGTGCTGTGTACTGCTCTGTAAAAGCAGTCAGCTCTTTCTCATCCATACCAAACTTTGTTTCTTCGGCTGCTATGTATTGCTGCAGGAGCACGTCTATCCTCCGTCCATGCCGGGACGCCTGCTTGTTGATCTCCTGAAGCAGCCTGAAATTATCAACACCATGGATCAGGTGGACGAAGGGGGCTATGTATTTTACCTTGTTGGACTGAAGATGCCCGATAAAATGCCAGCGGATGTCTCCCGGAAGCTGAGCTTGTTTTTCAACCAGCTCCTGCACATAGTTCTCCCCGAAATCCCGCTGACCCAGATCATAAAGTGACTGTATATCAGAGACAGGCTTGGTCTTGGACACGGCTACAAGTGTCACATCATGCTGAGCCAGTTCTGCTGTTAATGACTGCCAGGCTTCCCTGTTCACCATTGTATGAGGATTGCTTAGTATTGCTCTTTATCGTTTGGAAAATCCTTCGCTTTCACATCAGTGATATAACGTTCGGTAGCACCCTTGATCTCGTCATACAGGTTGAGGTAACGGCGCAGGAAGCGCGGTGAGAAATCCTTCGTGATGCCGAGCATATCATGCATCACCAGCACTTGTCCGTCCACATGCATCCCCGCACCGATACCGATCACCGGTATCTTCATCGCTTCCGCCACCCGTTTTCCGAGGGTTGCGGGTATCTTTTCGAGCACGATCGAGAAGCAGCCGGCATCTTCCAGCAGATGCGCATTGCGCACCAGCGCTTCCGCCTCTTCATCTTCCTTGGCGCGTACGGAATAGGTCCCGAACTTGTTGATGGACTGGGGCGTAAGTCCCAGGTGCCCCATTACCGGCACGCCTGCGCTGATGATCCTTTTGATAGATTCCACCACTTCCTCACCACCTTCGAGCTTGATGGCATGGGCGCCGGTCTCCTTCATGATCCGTATCGCGGAGTTGAGTGCTTCCTTGCTGTTTCCCTGGTAGCTGCCGAACGGGAGATCCACTACCACCATGCAGCGCTTAATGGCCCGGATCACGCTCGAGGCATGATAGATCATCTGGTCCAGCGTGATCGGCAGTGTGGTCTCATGACCCGCCATAACATTTGAGGCGGAGTCGCCGACGAGCAGCACATCGATACCGGCATCGTCGAAAATGCGCGCCATCGAGAAATCATAGGCAGTAAGCATACTGATCTTCTCTCCCTGCTGCTTCATCCACTGGAGGGTATGGGAGGTTACGCGCTTTACTTCTTTGTGTACCGACATAAGTACAGAATAATGATGGTTGAAATCGCTGCAAAGCTAGCACTAAATAAATACGGAGGACGCAATTCTGAGCGAGTCGGCAAACGCCTCACGGTCAAGGCCCAGGGGTATACGCCGGACATCACACCAGGCAAGCAGGTTTTCCGTGGCTATATTGCCCACAAGCTCATCCTCTGCCATCGGACAGCCGCCGATCCCTTTCATCGCGCTGTCGAAACGGGTGCATCCGCTGTCCCAGGCCGTTTGCACCTTCTCCTCCCATGTCATAGGGTTTGAATGGAAATGAGCGCCGATGGACAGCTCCGGGAACCTAGGCACCAGCTCCCTGTAGATATAGCTGATCGTTTTAGGAGTCGCAACACCAACGGTGTCGGACATAGCGATGGTGCGGATGCCGAGTCCGGCCAACCTGTCTACCCAGCTGACCGCAACTTCGGCAGTATACTCATCGCCGTAGGGATTGCCGAAACCCATGGAGATATAGACTACGAGCTCCTTACTGCTGCGAAGGCAAAGGTTCTGTATCTCCTCCACCTGGGTCAGCGACTCAGCGATGGTCTTATTCGTGTTTCTCAGCTGGAAGGTCTCGGAAATGGAAAAAGGAAAGCCGAGATAGCTTATCTGCTCAAAGGACGCCGCTTCTTCAGCCCCACGTGTATTGGCAATGATGGCCAGCAGCTTTGTATCGCTGTTTTGCAGCTTCAGCCCCTTCAGCACCTCCTTCGTATCTGCCATCTGGGGAATAGCCTTGGGTGAGACAAACGATCCGAAGTCCAGCACATCGAAGCCAACCCTCAGCAGGCTGTTCAGGTAATTGATCTTCCGGTCTGTTGGAATGAAATGCTTCCATCCCTGCATCGCGTCGCGCGGACATTCCACCAGTGTTATCTTCTGATCCATATATCAAATCTTGGAGCAAAGATAACAGGACCATCCTGTTTGCCGACAGTAAGAAAATCATCGCAGCTTATAAGCTTATCACTTAACTTTAATTCAAACCAGATATCTATGATACTCACCACTACTCACTCCGTTGAAGGAAGGGCAGTCCGGGAATACCGCGGACTGGTATTCGGCGAAACCATTATCGGCGCCAATGTGATCCGCGACATCTTTGCCAATATCCGGGACATTGTAGGCGGACGCTCGGGCTCTTATGAGCAGGTATTGCAGCAGGCCAGGCAGACCGCCATGCAGGAAATGGAGCAGCGCGCCCAACTGCTTGGTGCCAATGCTGTGATCGGGATCGATGTGGACTATGAAGTGATCGGCAACTCGGGCAGCATGCTGATGGTCAGCGCGTCCGGAACAGCTGTAGTGCTGGATTAGGAAACCTCTTCAGCCAGGTATTCAAGAAATAGCGCAAGCCCCTTTTTCTTGTTATCGTCCAGAAAGTAGTGGATGTTCTCCGTGTAGTACTTTTTCAGGTCGTAATAAGGAAAGGGGTTTGCTGCAACCACCTCGTCTATCTTTTCCAGCCCCAGTCTGTTGGCCTCATTGAACCTTTCCAGGAAATCTGCAGGCAGATCCTTGTTGCTGATCCAGGCAGCGAACACAAAAGGAAGCCCGGTCAGCTCTTTCCACCCCGCCGCAAGATCAAATACATAGTTGAAATTATGGAGCTGCTTCAGCGCCCTGTCACCGATGATGACACCAGCCGTCGTATCGTTGATATATTCGATATAGTTTTCCGGGGCGGGTTTCCAGGTTACAGCTCTCTTCCACAGCTTTGCCATCAGGATCTGCGCCAGCTTCACAGAGGTTCTCGACTGGTAATCCAGATATACCGCCCCGATCTGTTCCATCGGCACCTGGCTGTATATGCAAACAGAGGCAACCGGTCCGTCGGCTGCGATCCCATAGTCGCTCACGATCCTCGCGCCGGGTATGCCGCGCATGGCTGCCACCGGCATCAGGGCCATGTCGATGCTCCCCTCCTTTAATTGCCTTGCCAGCTCGGCGGGATAGGCCACGCTCAGTTCTATCTCATCCATGATCCCGCTTTGTTCGATGCCCCGGAGCATGGGCTTCGTGTTCAGATAACTTACCGCACCAACTTTTATTTTGCCTGCCAACGCGTTACATTTGGGCGCAAAGGTAAGGGGGAACAGGTTATATCGATGTCACAGCAACTGGTCGTTTATACAGACGGATCCGCAAGAGGAAATCCCGGACCCGGGGGCTACGGGGTCATTCTGCAATGGGGGCAGGCATACAAGGAGCTGTCGCAAGGCTTCAGACTCACTACCAACAACCGTATGGAGCTCATGGCGGTGATCGTGGCACTGCAGGCGCTGAAGAAAGAGGGACTCACCATTCATGTGTTTACGGACTCCCAGTATGTGCTGAATGCGGTAGAGAAGGGCTGGCTCAATAACTGGCTGCGAACCGGTTTCAAAGGAAAGAAGAACGCCGATCTCTGGATGCAGTATGCCAGGCTGGCAGCTAAACATCAGATAAAATTCCACTGGGTGAAAGGACATGCCGACAACCCGTATAACAACCGCTGCGACCAGCTGGCAACACAGGCCGCGGACAGCCGGAAATGGGCCGTGGACACAGGATATGAACAGGAAAACGGCGGCAGCCTGATCAGATAGTGTGCCTCTTTATTGATCACTTCCGGCAAGCTCCTTTCCATGCTTGCTGTCCTGCCATACATTAGCGGAAGACCATACCAGGGTCTCTCTAAGAGGTTCCTGCCGCACGGGGCAGTCTGCCAGTGTGCAGAGCTTGCAGGAATAGGGCGCACAGGCATCGATATGTACGAATATCTCGATCTTATTCCCGAAATGTTCGCCGATCATGTCTTCCAGGATATGGATCTCCCGCTCGCCGTCTGCTACGCGGTAATACCAGGGCAGGGTCATATGCGCATCAATATGCATTACATTCCCATACTGGATCACCCGCATATTGTGCATATCGATCCATTGGCTGCGCCGGTTGACCTGAATAAAGCCGATGACCTGTTCCAGGAGGGCTTCATCCGCCTCGTCCATGATCCCAGCGAGCGATTTGCGCACTACCCGGTACCCGGTATAGAGGATCACGAACGCAAAGATCATCGCGACCACACTGTCCAGCCAGCGCCACCCCGTAAATATCAGCAGCCCGAGCCCGACAAGGAGCGCCAGGGTTGAATACGCATCGGTGAGTATATGCCTGCCCGCAGCCTCAATCGTTGCAGACCTCAGTTTTTTGCCTTCCCTGACCGCGTAGCTGCCGGCAGCAAAATTGATGACACCTGCAACGGCGGTGATCATCATCCCGTAATTGAGCTCGCGCAGCGGACTCGGTTCGATCAGCTGGTCTATGGCTTCGTAAATGATCAGGAGACCGGCAATAAAGATGAGCGAGCCTTCGATGGCTGCAGAGATGAACTCTACCTTTCCGTGCCCGTAGGGATGGTTCAGGTCCCTGGGCTTCGCCGCCAGCGACACACTATATAAGCCGACAAATCCAGTAATGACATTGACCGTGCTTTCCATGGCGTCCGTCAGGATCGCAACCGAGTTGGTAAGGTACCAGGCAACCAGTTTTCCCAGGAACAGCACCACCGACAGCGCGGCGATAAATCGTTGGATCCTTACAGGCATCAGAATTCTTTTCCGGAATGCAAATTAAGCTTTAATGCCCGCAGGTCTTTTCCTTTCCCTCAGGTACCTGCCGATCGCGGCACCGCTCCAGGCGCTGAAGCCGCCCACCAGTCCGCCGACAAGGGCTGACACGATCATAAACAGCACATTTCCCGGCAGCTTGAACAGCACTGCCATCCTCGAGGAAAGCAGGTGTCCGTTCCGGGCATCAACCGTCACCGACCAAACGAACCAGAACAGGAAAATTGCCAGGAAGCCCGCCAGAAAAGAGCTGCCTCCCCGCTTCCCGGAGATGAATGCAATAATAAATGCTGCCACGCCGATGGTCCACCACGGTAAAAAAGCAGTGAACAGGGCAGCCAGCAACGCGATCAATATGATAGTTATCAGGAAACGCATAATTTCTCAGGATTTTACCGTCCAACTATAGCGGACCTTACCAGAGCCTGGTCTCTGTCCGCGGGGCACAAAATATATCTCGTAATACCCTCCCTTGACCCATTGATCTACGAAGCTGCCATAGTATCTGCTTCCCGGATTGCCGGATTGCCCTCCGGGATAGACCCCATACGCTCTGATCCCTCCCCTGCCCATCTCCACCACCATACGCCAGGAAGGCCCGTGGGTCCCTTTCACGGCGTTGATGGTATTGCCCCAGCCTCCGTTCCTCAGTTCTTTATAACTGAATGCATCAAGCTTGGCAAGGTGCGTGAGCTGTGTCCGCTTCACCTGGTGCCAGGGCACCAGGGCATTGCCGTCATTCGCCAGCTTCGAAAGGCTGTCTGTTGCGAGATCGAAAGACGCTCTGAGGGCGTCCCGGAATCCGGCGCTGTCCTGCAACAGCAGCTGCATCGTACGTTCGGGCGATGGCAGCAGGATCCTTTGCGGAATCCTATGGCTCCAGGCTTGTTCGTAGAACAACGCCCACCAGACCTGGAACAGCGACGCGGCGGTATTATCCGCATGCAGGTTATAGTCCCAGCTCCTTAATGCGTTCAGCTTCGGGTTTCCCCCGGGACCATATATACGGAGCATCACCGGCAGCACATTAGCCGCCAGCACGCTATAGACATCCTGCTGCATTCTCTGAAAAAGCAGGGGGTCGGCTTTTTGTCCGGTCGTGTAGTGCCGAAGCAGCTGATTGATGCGCCAGGAGCGGAAATCATAGAAATAGCCGTTATACCAGTAAGGATATGTAGAATCAGTCGTGATCTGGTTGGCCGAGGAAAGGAAGCCCTGCTCCGGGTTCAGTACATGGGGGTTTTCGGTCATCGGGATCAGCTCTCCCCAGAGGGTCGCACTCGTGTTCCCTTTCATCACGTACCGCCCCTGGTCCTTCCATTTATTCACGAACTGTCCCTGCCCCCACATGGCTATATTGCCGGAACGGTCAGCATAGATCATGTTCTGCGCCGGGCACTGGAAATGAAGGATCGCCTCGGTAAACTCGATATAGCTCCCCGCCCGATTGAGCAAATAAAGAGAAAGCAGCTCATTCGTCGGGCGGTGCGCCATCCAGCACATAGCCAGTCGCCTGCCGGTATTTGCCGGGTCCGGGAAGTGCTCATCATACATTACCGGCCCGTGGACCGTATAATTCACTGTGTCACGCACATCGGGCTTTCCCCTGATACCGATCGTCTCCACCCTTGGCGTAAAGGGCTGCGGCTTGCCATCGAACCGGTACAGATCCTTATCAACGACATCGATCTCATAAAAATCCTTTACATCCCGGTAGTTATTGGTAAACCCCCAGGCCAGGGAATCGTTGAAACCGATCACGATACCGGGGGCTCCGGGCAGCGAAACCCCGTAGCAGTTCATCTTGCCGGACTGCAGCTGCATTTCAAACCAGAGCGAAGGAAGATTCAGCCCCAGGTGAGGATCATTACAGAGGATCGGTGCGCCGGATTTAGTGTGCGCCCCGCTGACTACCCAGCTATTGCTTCCGATACCATCAGGGCCCTGCGGAAACCGAAAGGCAGTTGTTGTTTTTTGGGGCGACACCGGGAAATGAGTCCAGACGGAATCGCCGGGAGCGACGGGACTGGCAAGCGACGGCGCATCGAAAGTAGTCCCCGACGGGATCACGGGATCGCTGCCCTGCAGGCGGGGCGGGTATAGCAGCGCAAACTGGTCTGCCGGCAGCTGATCACGCAGGATGGTCAGCGCAATGTCTTCGGTATAACCGGTCAGGTCATCCGCCATATACTTCAGCAGCAATGCTGTCTTCAGGTTGGTCCAGGGCTCGGGGCGGAACCCGATGAGTTTATACTCCAGGGGCAGGTCCCGGAACCTGAGCTCCGCGATATATTGGTTCACCCCGGCGGTATAGGCGTCCATCATCTCACGCGTCCGCCGATCGGCTTCCATGGCCTTGAGGGACTGCTCCGCGCCGTAGACCATTCCTTTCCTTCTCTGCCCCCTGTCGAAAGCAAGGGCTTTTTCCCCTACCACCTCGCTTACCCTGCCTGCGGCAGCCCTTGTCTGCAAGTCCATCTGCCAAAGGCGGAAGCGGGCGTGCACATAGCCTTGTGTAAAATAAAGGTCGTGATCATTCTTTGCCTGCAGGTGGGGCACGAGCCTGTCTTCGAGCCAGATGTTGACCTGGTCTTTAAGTCCGGGCAACGACACTGTGATGGAAAAGTCTTTGTGCCTGGGTTCAGCATTGGCGCCCCAGCCGTTCACCGGGTCCAGCAACCTGCCCAAAGCCGGCAATGGACCCAGCGGCCTGTCCAGCAGGAAAATGAGCACAATCGTGAGGATAAAGGGAAGCAACGCACGAACAACGCGCATGTAATTTCTTTTGCCCCAAGATATAGAAAATAGGGCCGGAAATTGAACTGCAGAAATCGTTATATACTGCCTATTGAGATACAGGCAATGCTATTTCGTAGCTCTTGCCCGAGCGTACGGTCAGCTTACGGTCGCGCAGCCAGGGATTCAGTTGCTTCAGCGTCCGGTAAGTGGTTCCGTTCTCCAGGGCAAACTGCGCCAGGTTAGGTATACTGCTGCTCACCGTTACCGTACGGGTCTTCAATGGCTTGTAAGCATCCTGCTTTGTTACGATATAGCCATACTTCTGCGGCTCGCTGACCAGGAGCTTCAGCGCGAGGATGCGGAAGACATAGCGCATGGTCTCCTCGGGCAGCATCAGGTCATAATAGTTATCCTGCTGCTGAAAGTTCGACTGTCCATTGTATCCCCCCTGCCCCATATTGTACGAGGCCGCGGCTGCAGTCCAGGAATTGAACTTGCTGTAAGCCTGCCGGAAATACTTAGTGGCTGCCTCGGTAGACTTAGCCACATGGTACCGCTCGTCCACTTCGTCGCTTACTTCCAGTCCGTACTGCGGCGCGGTGGCAGGCATAAACTGCCAGAAGCCAACGGCGCCTGCCCTCGAAGTCTGGTTCTGCAGCGCACTCTCAGCGATGCAGAGGTATTTAAAATCCTCCGGGATGCCATTTGCCTTCAGGATCGGCTCGATCACAGGGAAGTACCGCTCTGCCAGCTTCAGGATATAGATCGTGCTGAACTGGTTGTAATAGTTATAGAGCAGCTCCCGGTCCAGCTGTTCCCGGATGTCCTGCCGGTCCATGGGCACCTTCTCCCCTGCAAAGCTCAGCGACTTCGGCAGCTCGGGCGCATACCATTTATACTGAAGCCGTCCGTCTTTTTTTACCTCCACAGCTTCTTCTGATTCGTTGATCTGGCGAAAAGAAAAGCCGGCGATCAGGGAAACAGAGAGTACCGCACCCGCGGTAAAATATAGTATTGGCTTCAGATGCTTTTTCATAACGCAGTTATTATTAGTGGACTACCCAATATAGGCAATAAGGACGGACCAGCCCCTGTTGTGAAACGTTAAAAAATAGCGCCGCCGGCGCGGACGATGCCGGGAGGCTAAGTCCTGGCTGCGGATAAAGCCCTTTTATTTTCCGGAAGCCCGTAGGGGCAGCAACTGCAGGCTGCGTCTTCCGTGCAGAAACACACAACCGTGCTATGAAACGAATCACGCTCCTGCTTTCCATCCTGCTCTGCTTTGCCGCTGCAGCGCGCGCAGATAAAAACCCCGCTCTTGTTCAGACTGTTCACGGAAAGGTGCTCGATGCCGAGTCCAGCCAGGGCATACCCGGCGTCATTGTCGTACTTGATGCCGATAACAACCGAAATGCCATGACAGACAGCGCCGGCTATTTCGAGCTGACCGGAGTACCGGTGGGGCGCCAGAGTTTCCGGTTTATCCTTACCGGTTATGAGACCAGGCTGCTGCCTGAAGTCATGATCACTTCAGGTAAAATGGCCGAGCTCAACGTAAGTATGAAGGAAACCGTGCAGCAACTGAAGGAGGTGAGCGTTACCGCCAGCCGAAATAACCTCAATGGAAAAAACGAATTCGCCGGTGTAAGCTCCCGCGGCTTCAATATGGAAGAGACGAAACGTTATGCTGCCGCTATCGCCGATCCTGCGCGGATGGCCAGTAATTTTCCCGGGGTCTCGGGCAGCAATGATATGAATAACGGCATCGTTGTCAGAGGCAACTCCCCCAGGGGCGTGTCCTACCGGCTTGAAGGCGTGGACATTCCAAATCCTAACCACTACAGTAAGCTCGGCGGATCGGCGGGCGCCATCAGCATGCTCAATGCCAATGCCCTGGCGCAGTCCGATTTCTATACCGCCGCCTTTCCCGCCGAGATCGGCAACTCCCTGTCGGGAGTCTTTGACCTGAAGCTGCGCACCGGCAACACAGCCCGTGCCGAGCACAGCGTACAGATCGGCACCACAGGCTTTGAGTTTGCTACCGAAGGCGCCTTCGTGACCGGGGGCAAGGCTTCCTATCTTTTCAACTACCGGTATTCAAATCCTGCGCTGCTCAGGCGTTTCCTGGATCTGAAAGGCATTGTGCCCAACTACCAGGATCTGAGCTTCAAGCTCCACTTCCCGACGGCAAAGCTCGGCACCTTCTCCGTCTTCGGGGTCGGAGGCATTAATAACGCAAAGAAGGATCCTGCTGCAGATACCAGCAAGCTTACAGATGGAGAGATCGGATATGGCATGCGCAATAAAGCCTATACAGGCATTGCCGGCATCAGTCATCAGTACCAGTTGCCCCGTGGATATATCCGCTCGGTCGTTGCCGTCTCCCGGGAGATCTCTGAGCAGGGGGTGGACACCGGTATCGCGGCGCTCAACAACCTGGTGCTTCCGCTGAAGCGTTCCAGGCTGGAGCAACATACTCTTAGCGCCGGCACCACCTACCAGACAAAGATCAATGCAAACAATACCTTCCGCACCGGCATCAGCATGCAGCATACAGATTACAGGCTCGATGAGAAGTTGTTCCAGATTGATCCGCTGGGCTGGCGCATGCTGGTGGATGACGACGGTCATACCAGCTTCTACCAGGGCTATGCCCAGTGGAAGCACCGCGCTTCCGACAGGCTCACCATCATTGGCGGCATGCATTTCTCTCATTTCTCCTTTACCAACCGCTTCAGCGCCGAGCCCCGGCTTTCCGCAAGCTACTATGCGGGTAAGCATACGTTCTCCCTCGCTGCCGGCATGCACAGCAAACCTGAACACATCGCCACCTACCAGCTCAAGAAAGTATACAAGGAGTCTACCGTCATCTACCCCAACAAAAAGCTGGACATGACCCGCGCCCTGCACGCTGTAGCCGGCTACGAGGTGTCCCTGCCTTATAAAATGCGCCTGAAGGCAGAGGCTTATTACCAGCATCTGTACAGGGTGGCTGTCGAGGCCGACAGCAACAGCGGCTTTTCCATGCTTAATGTCGAGAACCTGACTGCGGTAACCGAAACCCGTGACCTTGTGAGCGATGGAACAGGCAGGAACTACGGACTCGACCTCAGCCTCGAAAAACCATTCAGCAACAATTACTACTTCCTGCTCACCGGCTCCCTGTTCCGTTCCGAATACACCAACTACGCCGGCAAGACTTTCAGCACACGCTATGACCGCAGGTTTCAGAGCAATCTCGTTGCCGGTAAAGAGTTTAACCTGGCAAACAACCGCAGGATTGCAGGCGTTAACCTGAAGCTTGTGTACAGCGGGGGGCTCAAAGAATCACCTGTGGATGTGGAACGCTCCAAAGCCAGCGGCAAGACGGAATATATCCGGGATCAATACTTCACTAAATCCGGTCCTGCCTATTTCCGCACCGATGCCAGCGTGTACTATAAGATCAATAACAGGCAGGCTACCCATACCCTGCAGCTGGACGTACAAAACCTGAGCGACCACCGCAACCACTACTACTCCTACTTCGATCCCAAATCCGGGCAGGTGAAGGCGGTTGACCAGCTGGGCATCATTCCGAGCATCAGTTACCGGATCGACTTCAGATAAGATAAAGGCATCTTCATTCCCCATTCGGTCGCAGCCACACAGTGTGCCAGGTCCGGCACAGATTTTTAGATAAGTCTAAAAATACTACCTTTAGACTCTAAAAAATAGGTTAGCTGCATGAAAAAATGGCTGGGACTGCTGGGAATGGCTTTGATGACAAGCTGGAATGCATCTGCTCAATACACGCTGAAAGGTACCGTCCGCGACAGCGACGGTGCCATACCCGCAGCCACCCTGATCCTCGGCGGAAACGGGGGCTTCAGTGACGAGTCAGGTGCTTTTTCGCTTGCAGCCGCCTCGCTGCCAGACACCCTCGAGGTCCGGGCTCCCGGTTACCTGCCTGAAAAGATCGTGCTGCAGCCCGCAGATACCGCCCGCAGCCTTACCATCCGGCTCCGGGCAGACAAAGCAATGCTGGAAGAGGTGGTTGTTACCGGCACGATGAAAGAGATCAGCAGGATGGACAGCCCCATACCCGTGGAGGTCGTTACCCCGAAGCTCTTTCAGAAGAATCCCGCCCCCAACCTATTCGAGTCCATCGGGATGCTGAATGGTGTAAAGCCGCAGCTCAATTGTAATGTCTGCAACACCGGGGATATCCACATCAATGGCATGGAAGGACCTTATACCATGGTGCTCATCGACGGGATGCCTATTGTCAGTGCCCTCTCCAGTGTTTACGGACTCAGCGGCATTCCCAACAGCCTTGTGGAAAGGATCGAAGTAGTGAAAGGGCCCGCTGCCAGCCTGTACGGCTCCGAAGCTATGGGCGGCATCATCAATGTCATTACCCGCAATCCGCTTACCGCACCCAGGCTCAGCGTAGATATCTTCGGCACATCCTGGCAGGAGTACAGTGCAGACCTCGGGCTCCGCTTCAGGGCCGGTAAGCTCAGCAGCCTGCTCGGTTTCAACTATTTTAATTACAGTCAGCCCGCCGATCATAACCGGGATGGCTTTACCGATGTAACCCTGCAGCACAGGATATCTGTATTCAACAAATGGAGCCTGCCTTCGCGACACGCAGGCGACGCGGGCATTGCTTTCCGGTATGTTTATGAAGACCGCTGGGGCGGACAGATGAACTGGAACCGCGATTTCCGGGGCAGCGACTCCATCTATGGAGAGAGCATCTATACTTCCAGGTTCGAGATGATCGGTAAGTATCACCTGCCCCTGAAAGAAAAGATCACCGCGCAGTTTTCGTACAACTATCATAAGCAAAACTCCTACTACGGCACCACTCCGTACATGGCCGATCAGCAGGTTGCCTTTGTCCAGCTTTACTGGAACCGCGTCCTGCTCCGCAACCACGATCTGCTGGCCGGCGCCGCCCTTCGCTACACGTATTATGATGACAACACACCCGCTACTACCTCGCCGGATGGCAGCAGTAACGCACCGGCAGCGACACCATTGCCCGGCTTGTTCGTTCAGGATGAGTGGCGCTTCCATAAGAAGCATATGATCCTCGCAGGCTACCGGTTTGACTACGATCAACACCACGGGGGCATCCATTCTCCCCGGTTTGCCTACAAATGGTCGCCCGATGCGAACAATACCCTGCGCGCTTCCTTCGGTACCGGCTTCCGGGTGGTGAACCTTTTTACCGAAGACCACGCCGCCCTTACCGGCTCAAGGCAGGTGGTGATCGCCGAAGAGCTTCAGCCGGAACGCTCGTACAATGCCAACCTGAACTATGTGGTCAAAACAGCCACACAGTTCGGATTTGTCAACCTGGACCTGACTGCTTTCTATGCTCATTTCACCAACCGGATCGTCGCAGATTACGATACCGATCCGAACCAGATCATCTACGACAACCTCGATGGCTATGCCTTGTCGCGCGGCACTTCCGTTAATACGGAGCTGGGCTTTACCTTTCCCCTCAGGATCACGGCAGGCGTTACTTATATGGACGTTTTCCAGCACGAATCTGTCAATGGGCTGGAAATCCGCCAGCGGCAGATGTTCGCCCCTGAATGGTCGGGCAATTTCATTGCCAGCTATGCCTTTGGCAGGGGCTGGAGCACAGATGTGACCGCCAACTGGTATGGTCCCATGCGGCTGCCTGTCCTGCCTCATGATTTCCGTCCGGAATACTCTCCTTTCTACACGATCCTGAACCTGCAGCTCACCAAAAAGATCCATAAAGACCTGGAACTGTATGGCGGGGTCAAGAACCTGCTCAACTTCGTGCCGGCCAACCCCATCATGCGGCCGCAGGACCCCTTCGACAAGCAGATCAACGACCCGGTGAACAACCCGCACGGCTATACCTTCGATCCCTCCTACAATTACGCACCCCTGCAGGGTATCCGCGGCTTTATCGGGCTTCGCTGGCAAGTGCGCAAGGGCTGAACCGGCAGGCAGGCATTGCTTCGGGGATCCGGAGGCGTTCATGAAAGGATGCAAAGGCTTGATCAGACCCGGCAAAACACCGATGCCGACCACCATTCCGTTTTACGCGGCGATCATTGCCCCGCCATCGGCAGCCAGGATGCTGACCGTGTCTGACACCTCCCTGTAAGCGACAGGTATTGCCCTGCCCGGGGTAAGCAACACCCTGTAAGCGACAAGCACAGCCCTGTGAGAGGCAAACACCACCCTGTGAGCGACGAACACAACCCTCAAAGAGCCAAACAGGGTGCTGTTTACCGGAAGCATAGTCCTGTCAGCGACAAACACGACCCCGTTTAGCAGAAACATTACCCTGTCCGTATGAAACATAACCCCGGTACACACCAACATAACCTCGATCGCGGAAAACACAACCGCGTTTGATACCGGCACGGCCCTGTTGCGCGCTGACAGGCTGATGATTGTCTGTTGGAGGATGATGCCTGTCGCTTACAGGATGAAACCTGTCCTTTACAGCACTGCACCTGTTCTTTAAAGGATGCTCCTGATCTGCTCCAAGGCAATGATCGCAGGGCCCAGGATGATAGATGAAGCTGACAGGGTGCTGCCTTCCTCTTACAGGGTACGGGATATACCCGGCACGCACATCTGATCCTTTTCCATCCCATACCCTCAGGGCATTGTGAACATTAACCCCGCAGGAAATTTTTTGTCCGCCTGTAACAAAACGGAGGTAATGCCGATATACCATCAGAGCGCGGGAGCCGGCATTGTTGCCGCCGGTGCCGCCGCCGGCAAAGTAACAGTACCCGGCCCGGCTGCACCAATCACGAACCCGTTTATTAACTTAACGCCCCAAAACAGGCAAGAAAAACACACAATTATGAAAAGAATCTTACTGGCCCTGATGATGACAGCAGCCCTGAGCGCCTGCGAGAAAGGAGAAAAAGGAGATCCCGGCAATGCTAACGTGATCGGCACCAACGCAGCCACTTATTACCCCTCCGACTGGATACAGACCACCTCCGGCACCTGGCTGCTGGATATAGCCGCACCGGACATCACGCAGGATGTAGTGGATTACGGACTGGTGATGGTCTACATCAAGGCGAATGCCAATACCTGGACTGCCCTTCCCGCTACTATTGACGGCACGGAGATCCTTTTTTCGATCAGCCCGGCTACCATCACCGTCGAGATGAACAACAGTACCCCGGTGGGTGCCCTTACTTTCCGTGCGGTGATCGTCCCCTCCAATGCACGCAAAGCCAACCCCGGCGTGAACTGGTATAACTACGAGGAAGTGAAAAAGCTGCAGGGCATCCGGGAAGTGAGCCTGACCGCCGGTGCGATCAAAGGATAAAGACAGCTAACGATGCAGCAGGCTGCATCGGGAAAAACCGGACAGGAGCTGAGCAAGCTGTCCGGTTTTTCATTTGTTATCCTATTACATTAAATTTGAACGGGCGTTACCTGCCTCTTAACAGGAGAGAGAACTTCATTACACTATTCAATTCTAAACCTAGCCTCTATGTTTCTGCAACGGAAGATAAGCCTGCGGGTCATCCTGCAATTCGCCTGGAAAGTGCTGCTGGTCACCTTCCTGTGGAGCAGCTGCGTCTATGTCCTCTACTTTGTTTTCGGACTTAAGATCATCGGCATCCCGTTTCTGCCGGTGGGCACCATCGGTACGGCTGTGGCGCTGTATGTCGGGTTCAAGAATAACTCCGCGTATGACCGGCTCTGGGAAGCCAGGCGTATCTGGGGCAGCATCACCAACGCCAGCCGCATGTGGGCGGCTATGGTGATGGACTGTGTCGGCTCGCGCGTGGATGAAGACCCGATATTCATCCATTCCAAGAAAAAAGAGCTGATCTACCGCCACCTGGCCTGGATAAACATGCTGCGGCTGCAATTGAGGAAAACACCGGTTTTCAGCGAAAAAAGCTACCTCTCGTCCGCCCAGCTCGAGATCATCCGCAACACGCATGGCGATCATAATTACGAGCAGCAGGCAGAGGAAGTGCTGCGCCGGTTCCTGGGCGCCGAAGACCGGAAAGAAACCGAAAAGCGGGCAAACCCCGCCGCGTGGCTCCTGCGGCAGCAGGACCGCACCCTGATGGACCTGAAGAACGCAGGCTGGCTGGATGAATATGAATACAGCGACATGGCCAGGATCGTAAAAGAGCTGTTCGAATACCAGGGTGGTTCGGAGCGCATCAAGAGCTTTCCGTTCCCGAGACAGTACGCGAATTTCAGTGTCATCTTCGTCTATATCTTCATTTTCCTGCTGCCGCTGGCCATGGTGCACGAGCTGGGCAAGTCTGCCGAGATCGCATCCTGGCTGGCCATACCCATCTGCGTCCTCATTGCCTGGGTATTCAACGTGATGGAGCAGATCGGCGATGCCAGCGAAAACCCTTTCGACATGGGCATCAACGATATTCCGTTACACGCTATCTGCCGCAATATAGAGATAGAGCTGCGCGAAAACCTGGGCGAACACGACCTGCCACCGAAGATCCAGCCCGTGCATGGCATTCTTATGTAATCAGCCATACACCTGCTTTCCCCTACCTTTGTATCCTTGAAGGATTGACAGATGATGCAATTATACCCGGCGCATGCCGCGGAAGCTTTGGAATTCGATAAGGTGAGGGACCTGCTGAAACAAAAATGCCGCACGGACGGTGCCCGCGAGCGGGTGGAAGCCCTGCGGTTCCATACGAAGCTGGACTATGTGGAGCGCGCGCTGCAGCAGACGGAGGAGTTCCGGCAAACCCTGTCGGGCAAAGACTATTTCCCCAACGATTTTACCCGCAACCTGCAAAAAGAGCTGAAGCTCCTGGGGCTGCAGGGTGCTGTGCTGGGCGGCGAACAGCTGCGCAGCATGCTCCTGCTGGCGGTCAACACGAAGGAGATCCTGCTCTGGTTTAAAAGACATAACGACCTGTACCCGGCACTCAGAGCCCTGACGGAAAAAATAAGTTTCGAAAAAGCGATCGTAGACATCGTGGACGCGGTGGTGGACGAGGGCGGCAATGTGCGGGATACCGCCAGCCATGAGCTGATGCAGATAAGGGCAGACCTTACTAAATACCGCTCGGACCTGCGGCGCACCTTCGAAAGCATCCTGCGCAAACTGTCGAAACAGGGTTACCTGGCAGATATCTCCGAAGGCTTCCTGAACGGGCGCCGTACCGTGGCCGTAGCGGCGGAATACAAACGCGTGGTCAAGGGCATCCTGCACGGGGAAAGCGACACCTCGAGAACGGTATTCATAGAGCCCGAGGAGGTAATAGAGCTCAACAACGAGATCTTCAGCCTGGAGCGGGCGGAAGGCAGGGAGATACACCGGATACTTACCCAGACCACTGCGACCCTTTCGGGCTTCCAGCCGCAACTGGACAGCTACTACCAGCTTGCCGGACTCTTCGACTTCATCCGCGCAAAGGCACAACTGGCCGTGGATATGAACGCCTCCCTGCCCCGGCTCACGGCCCATCCCGGCTGTCACCTGGTCAAGGCTTTCCATCCCCTGCTCTACCTGCACAACAAAGCAGCAGGGAAACCAACCATCCCCACCAACATCACCCTGGACCGCAACCACCGCATCCTCATTATCAGCGGACCGAATGCCGGGGGCAAGACGGTAACGATGAAGACCCTTGGGCTGCTGCAGCTGATGGTGCAGGCAGGACTGCTGGTGCCGGTGGATATGAACAGCGAGTTCGGCATCTTCCGCCAGATCATGATCCATATCGGCGACACCCAGAGCATAGAGCATGAGCTAAGCACGTACAGTGCACACCTTAGGGATATGAAGTATTTCATGGACTTCGCCAACGGAAAGACCCTGTTCTTCATCGATGAACTGGGCAGCGGCTCCGATCCCAACCTGGGGGGCGCCTTTGCCGAGGCGATCGTCGAGGAGTTGGCGCACAAGCACGCCCTGGGCATTATCACCACCCACTACCTGAACCTGAAGGTGATGGCCGGTAAGGTGCAGGGCATCATCAACGGTGCCATGACCTTCGATGAGGAACACCTGGAGCCCCTGTACCAGCTCGTGATCGGTAAGCCGGGCAGCTCCTACACCTTTGCCATCGCTCAGCGCACCGGGCTCCCCGCCAAGGTGATCGAGCGCGCCCGCCAGATCACCGACCGCGGACATTTTAAGCTGGACAAGATGCTGCTGCAAACGGAGCAGCAGACCGTGCGCCTGGGGGAAAAGGAAAAAAAGCTGGACAAGCTGGTAAAGGAACAGGAAGCCCTCAGGAAAAAATACGAGGAGCTTACCGACAAGGAAAAGCTGAAGCAGCACTACGAGACCCTGAAGCTGCAGAACAAGATCAAGAAAGAAGAGCTGGACTACCTGCGCGATATGGAACGCAAGTTCAAGCAGATCATCCACGACTGGAAAAAAGCCGAGAACAAGCAGGAGGTGATACAGGCGGCGGAAAAAGTGCTGTTCCGCAAAAAACAGATAGAAAGCAACCAGGCCGCCGCGCGGAAAGCCGATAAGAACTACGAGATCGTGGGCGGCACCCCGCAACCCGGCGATACCGTGCGCCACCAGGTGAACCACCAGGTAGGGGTGCTTGAAGAGATCAGGGATAAGCGCGGTATTGTGCGTATCGGCCAGATGCCTTTTAATGTCACCCTGGAAGAATGGGTGGTAGTGCGCAAAAAAGAACAGCCGAAAAAAGAAAAGAAACCGAAGGAAACCAGATAAACAAAGCCCGGAACACGCCGGGCTTTGCATTTTATACGATTGGCATAAATGCCATTCTTTTCTTATCTGCGGTTATTGTTGCCTGAGCTGTTGCTGCCCCCGCTGATGACCCTGGAGTTTACGATCTTGCCCGCCTGGTCGAGCGTCAGCTCAATGACTGAGCCGGAAGTATCGCGTACCTGGCGCACCACCTGTCCGGCAGCGTTGGTGGTTTCTTTGACCACCGGAAGGTCCAGTACCTTGCCTACGGTCTTGCTGTTTACCAGTCGGCCCGTGTTATCCAGCGTTTTTTCCACGATATTGCCCGTCGCGTCTACCGTGCGCTGAACAGTTTGCCCCAGCGTGTTGACGGTCTGGCTGAGCAGTCCGCCGGGCTGCAGTGCCGTATTCGCCACGCCGCCTACTGTATTTACCGTATTGTCTACCGATTCCAGCAGCCGCTCTACGATCTGCGGATTATTTTCGATGGTGGTAAGCGTGCGTTCCACGATCGCTCTTACATTTTCCAGCCGGACGATGAGCAGCGCGCTGGCATCCACCCCTTTGATCGAGAGGTTTACTTTGTCTATGGAGACATCTACACCTGCCGTAAGCTTGACCAGGCTGGCCACCCTTGCATCCAGGCTAAGGTGGGCCTGCAGGTTCTGTACATCAAGGGTGATCTCGTCTACCGATAGCGTGGGCACATCTAGGAGCACGTCGGGCTTGTCGGAGCCACCCACGGGATCAGAAGGACGGTAGCGGCTTTGCTGCGCCGTGCGGTTGGCCCTCGGCACATTCGTGCGGCTGCCGGTGGAGATGGTGGTATTTTCATCGCCCCGCAGCCTGTAACGGGTACGCCCGGAAGTATCCTGAGCCTCGCTTTGCAGGGAGATCAGAAAAAACGGCAAGGCAAGGATGCTAAGCTTGATGTTCTTCATAGGTATGTGTTTTCTGTTATTGATGAGCAGAAAACTTAAACAATAGTGCCAGATGTGTTAAAAGGATGCTATGTAATCCAGGATCTGCCGGCCGGACATCCCATGGCATAGTTTTACCCTTTACATTATCAGTCAATTGGATAAAATTTAGATCGACATGGGAGTTTTAGCTTGTTTACTGTTTGGGATACTGGCGGCGTGGATTATCAGATCAGTTTTGGTGAGAGCCGGCATCGGTGGGGTAAAATCAGTATTTGTGATCGGGCTGCTGGGCGGCATGATCGGACTAACGGGCGTCCTGATCGGCTTTGGCGACCTGGAGCATTTCAATCTCTATAACGTGCTTATTGCTATATCCGCTTCTGTGCTGATCAGCATAGGCTGGGCGAAGGTTCAGCCGGACGCCGTTTCGGCTGCAACTGAATAAAAAGCGTGTCGCAGTATTCTCTTCTTCTCCTCAGCAGGGTACCGGATGCATAAAAAAAGCTTCCTGTCACAGACCGGAAGCCAGCTTAACCATTAAAGAGAATATCAGGCTGCGATCGACGACATGGATGCCGGATGCTGATGCAGCAGATAATCGTAAAGTGCTATGAGTGCATTTGTATCTATCTTTCCCTCGAGGTTCGAGTCTGAGACTATCTTACCCCCGTGTGAGATCGTGAATTTCTTTATGTGCAGATCATCCTGCATTGCCTGGTCCAGAAGAAAGACGTCCATTTTTTCATGATCGAACCGGAGATGTATCAGGCAATCGTTGTTGTTGTAGTTGATGGCGAGTAGACGGTTGTGCATGGTAATCCCTTTTCAAAAAACTGTTAAAATAATTATGCCATTTGCACCTACAAGATAACATATTATTATTATCCGGGCTATAGGGCCGGTGCTTCCTGCGAATGGCAGCGGTAGCAAAGCCTTACAGACCGTGTGTTCCCTGCCAGGATTTGCAGATTTGTAGATTATTCGACTATCTTCGCCCAAATTTTTTCACGTCATGAACTTGCATGAATACCAAGCAAAAGAGTTACTGAAGCGTTATAATGTACCCACCCAGCAGGGAATAGCTGTAGATAATGTAGACGGGGCCGTGAATGCCTACACGCAGCTGGCAACCGACAACGGCACCAAATTCGCCGTTGTAAAGGCGCAGATCCATGCCGGCGGACGCGGTAAGGGAACCATGCGTGAGGTTCCCGAGCAGCATGGCGTGCAGGTGGTAAAAAGCGCCGATGATGTGGAAAAAGTAGCCCGCAACATCCTGGGCAACACCCTGGTAACCATCCAGACAGGTGCGGCAGGAAAAGTGGTGCATAAGATACTGGTGGCCCAGGACATGTATTACGACGGTCCCAGCGAGCGCAAGGAATTCTATCTTTCCATCCTGCTGGACCGCGCGAAAAAGCAGAATGTGATCATGTACTCCACGGAGGGCGGTATGGATATCGAAGAAGTGGCGCATCATACGCCGGAAAAGATCTTTAAGGAGTGGGTTGCCCCTAACATGCCGCTGCAGGGTTTCCAGGCAAGGAACATCGCCTTCAACCTCGGACTGAGCGGTGAAGCGTTCAAGAACATGGTGAAGTTCGTAGGCAACCTGTATAATGCCTATGTAGGACTGGACTGCTCCATGCTCGAGATTAACCCGCTGTTTAAATCCGCGGACGACAAGATCATTGCGGTGGATTGTAAAATGAACCTGGATGATAACGCACTGATGCGTCATCCAGACCTGGCAGACATGCGCGATAAGAACGAGGAAGACCCTACGGAGGTAGAAGCCGGAGAGCACAACCTGAACTATGTAAAGCTGGACGGCAACGTAGGCTGTATGGTAAACGGCGCCGGACTGGCAATGGCTACTATGGACATGATCAAGCTGGCGGGCGGTGAGCCTGCGAACTTCTTGGACGTAGGCGGTACCGCAAACGCGCAGACTGTGGAAGCAGGCTTCCGGATCATCCTGAAAGACCCGAACGTGAAAGCGATCCTGATCAACATCTTCGGCGGTATCGTGCGCTGCGACCGTGTGGCTGCCGGTGTCATCGAAGCATACAACAAGCTTGGCAATATCAATATCCCGATCATCGTGCGCCTGCAGGGCACCAACGCTGAAGAAGCGAAGAAGCTGATCGAGGAAAGCGGACTGAAAGTTCAATCTGCCATTCTCCTGAGCGAGGCGGCGCAACTGGTACAGAAAGCTGTCAGCGCCTAGAAAATATTCTGAAGACTAAAGCCGCAGCCTTCCGCTGCGGCTTTTTTATTGGCGCCGGCCACGGGACCGGAAATAAAACAGCCCCGCGGGGCGGGGCTGTTTATGTTCCTGATAAGCTTTTATTTTCTGAATGCCCAGACCATCATATCCTTCCAGCTCGCCTTCTTACCGTACATCAGGATACCGGTCCGGTAGATCTTGGCGCTGAGCCAGGTGGTGAAGACAAAGCCGCCGATCATCAGGAGCACAGAGAGCCCCAGTTCCCACCAGGCAACAGTGCCCGGGAAGCCGAAAGGCAGCCTGGCCATCATGATGACCGGGGAAGTGAACGGGATGATGCTGCACCATACCGCCAGGGAGCCGGTAGGGTTGGCTACGGCGCTGGTCATGACAATAATGGAAAAGATGATCGGAATGGTGATGGGGAACATCATTGCCTGCGCGTCCTGCGGGTCTTCATTGACGGCGCTGCCTACCGCGGCAAACAGGGCAGCGTAGAAAAGGTAGCCGAATATGAAATAGAACAGGAATGCACCGATAAGGAACGGGATATTGAGCTGAGACACCACCTTATTCATCGCTCCGGCAATCTCAAGGCTCTTTTCATTGCCCTGTGCGGCAGCTACCTCCTGCAGATCGGCAGGGTTGAGGGCCGCACCCAGCAAAGCCGAACCTGCCAGAAGGAGCACCACCCAGATAATGAACTGTGTGATGCCCACTGCGCCGATGCCAAGGATCTTGCCCATCATGAGCTGGAAAGGTTTCACAGAGGATACCATCACCTCAGCAACCCGGCTCACCTTCTCTTCCATAATGCCCCGCATGACCATGGCCCCATAGATGAACATGAGGAAATAGATCAGGAAACCCGATACATAGCCGATCATGGAAGACACCCCGGCATTTGCAGCCTGCCGCCCCTCCTCCTCGGTAATCAGCTCCTGGCTGAGGGATATGGCGTTTTCCTTGATGGCGGAAAGGCGTGCGGTATCAATGTTTGCCCGTACCATTCGTTCCCGTTCCAGCACTTCATTGAGGTCGTCGTCTACCTGTGCCTGCGAGAACAGTCCCAGCTGCTTTTCGGAAAGGTAGCGGATACCTGCAGGCTTGTCCACATCGATGACCGGTATGTGCAGGATGCCATTGTAGCTTTCGGAAGGCTGCCTGCTGGCAAAGGAATCGTAAACCGCCTGTGGAACTGTGACATATTGAATATTCTCATTGTTCTTCAGCTTTCCGGCAAACAGTCCGCTCTGGTCGAATACCCCGATGCGGAGATCCTCGCTGTTCTTATGCGAGAAGTAAGCGGTAGCGCCGATCAGTCCGATAAAGAACAAAGGCGTCAGCAGGGTGGAAAGAATGAATGTCTTGTTTCTGATGCGGGTCAGGTATTCCCGCTTTATGATGAGTAAGATCTTGTTCATTGTGTCGTGTGTTTAATCAAAGGAAGGATGATCAGGAAACGGTGGCTTCGAACTGCCGGGTTGCAGGGGTTGCTTCCACCAGCCGGATGAAGATATCGTTGAGCGAAGGCAGCACCTCGTTGAAAGAATGGACCAGCGCACCGGAGTTCATGAAATGCTTAAGTATTTCATTGGGGGATCCGCCGTCGCCCATCCTTACGGTGAAGCGATTGCCTTTTTGTCCGAGGAATTCGAAATAAGGACTGCTGGTACTGAAGTTTTCCGGCACATCGGCTTCTACGCGGAATATGTTTTCCTTATACTGTTGCTTCACAGCCTGTACCGTCCCGTCCAGGAGTTTCTGTCCTTTATTCACCAGGATGATATGATCGCAGATCTCTTCTACCTGCTCCATACGGTGGGTAGAGAAGATGATAGTGCTGCCATTCTTCGCCAGGCGGAAGATCTCGTCCTTGATTACATTGGCGTTCACGGGGTCCAGTCCGCTGAAGGGTTCGTCCAGGATAATGAGCTTCGGTTCATGCAGCACGGTGATGATGAACTGAAGTTTCTGGTGCATACCCTTGCTGAGGTCTTCCACTTTCTTATTCCACCAGGATTGCATCTCGAGCTTGCCGAACCAGAACTTCACCTTCTCGTACGCCTCCGACTGACTGAGTCCCTTGAGCTGGGCGAAGTACATGGCCTGCTCCCCTACCTTCATTTTCTTATACAACCCTTTTTCCTCCGGCATATAGCCGATCCTGGCGGCGTCGCCGGAAGGGTCGAACTTACGTCCGTCGAACAGGACCTCTCCGCTATCCTGGTAGAAGATCCCGGTGATGATTCGCAGCAGCGTGGTTTTCCCCGCACCGTTAGGCCCCAGCAATCCAAAGATGCTTCCGCGGGCCACGGAGCAGCTGATATCATCCACCGCTCTCTGGGAAGTAAAGTACTTTTTAATATGTTTCAGTTCCAGCAGGTACATAGTCAGGACATTTTGCTTAATAAAAAACTGGTGTAAGTTAACGGGATAAAACGGGTTAATAAAGGACTAAAGAGCGGGATTTTCGGAGGGGATGAACTTCCCGAAGCACCGGGACGCCCCTGTTCCCGGACGGCATCAGCGGGAAACCATAGCGATGGCCTTTTCCACACAGCGCTCGCCGTCTATGGCAGCCGATACAATGCCCCCTGCGTAGCCCGCCCCTTCCGCACAGGGAAAAAGCCCTTCGATCTGCGGGTGCTGCAGGGTTTCCTTATCCCTTGGTATCCGTACAGGTGAGCTGGTCCTGCTTTCGGTGGCTACCAGGACGGCTTCATTGGTGTAATATCCTTTCATTTTTTTCCCGAAGCTGGTCATGGCCTGCTGCAGGGCGGCAGACACCTCTTTGGGTAACACATCATAAAGGGAAACCGGCGTGATGCCGGGCAGGTAAGAACAAGGTGGTAAGGTGGAAGAAACCTTTTTACGCACAAAATCTTCCATTCTCTGGGCGGGCGCCACCAGGTTGCCACCTCCGGCCCTGAAGGCCTGCTGCTCCACCATCTGCTGATAAGCTATCCCGGCCAGGTTGCCTTTGAAGCCGTATCTGGCAAAATCGCGTTCGTCTACCGCAACGACAGTTCCGGAATTGGCGTATGGATTGTTGCGTTTGGAGGGAGACCAGCCGTTGACCACCACTTCACCGGGCGCTGTGGCAGCGGGTGCGATGATACCTCCCGGACACATGCAGAAAGAGAATACACCTCTGCCGGACTCCTGCGCTACCAGGGAATAACTGGCAGGGGGCAGGAGTTCATCCCTTATCTCGCATTTATACTGCGCCTTATCGATCAGGCTTTGCGGATGCTCTATCCGGACACCGAGCGCAAAGGGTTTAGCTTCTATGCTGATCCGCTTCCGGTCAAGCAGGCTGAAAATATCGCGGGCAGAATGTCCGGTCGCCAGCACCATTGCATCACATCCGATCGTTTCCTGACCATTGACGACGGCGCCTTTGATCTTATTTCCTTCGAGCAGGATATCGGTCAGCTTGCAGTCGAAATGCACCTCTCCCCCGCACTGGAGTATCGTCTCGCGCATGGCTGTGATAATGTGGGGCAGCTTGTTGGTGCCGATATGGGGGTGGGCCTCATACAGGATCCGCGGGTCAGCACCGAAATGCACGAACAACTGCAGGATGCGCTTCACATCG
>Ga0196964_10000222_pt1 | contig 42414 bp, 70 predicted proteins | sample S1_10metaG_FD_148615 | JGI IMG/M metagenome (GOLD analysis project Ga0196964, IMG submission 148615) | Soil microbial communities from Anza Borrego desert, Southern California, United States - S1_10 | ecosystem: Environmental > Terrestrial > Soil > Desert | place: USA: California | collected...
ACTGCGCCGCGTGGTTCATTTGCAACATGGGGAGGGGGGCGGACAAACCAAAAGCGCGTCGCTCTTAAAACTTGATCGAACCTCGCAAGGGTTTATCGCGGATGCCTATATCCGGGCGCATGACTGTCAGATCGTGGCGGCCAAGTTCGATCAGCTTTACCCAAAAGAAGTCCATACCGGGTCCGAACCTGACCTTTTGGCAAAGACCATCGCGCTCTTAAACCTTGGGTCCGCGACTAGGGGGTATGACTTCAATAAGAACCCGCCTTCCTATATAGAGGCTAAAATGATGCGGCCTACAACGATGGGGTGGGGTCACCTCGAATTTCACGTGCGGAAAGCCCGAATCTACGAAGATCCGAACCAAAACTATCGAATCGATATCCGGGTAACAATATAAGGTTAAAGGGATAAAAAACATGTCTTTTTATCTGTTTAAGGAAATTTTGTCGTCGGAAGACCGCCAAATTTGCGATTCTAGGGCCTAATCTCGCGTTTTAGGAGTGTCCATACCTTCCGTTGACCCCGTGGGCCCCGCTTAGCCCATCCCCACACTTCCAGGCGATTCCCTGACCCTAGCCACGCTTGTAAATGCGGACATTCCAGGGACTTTTTGATCCTGGCAAAGATGTTTGATGCCGATGTCGCCTGGACCCCTAGTACGCCGGGCACCTTATCTTTGACCGCGACAATATCAATAATCCCAAACAGGTCTTGTCGGATCTTGGCGTACGGGTTCCATCGCTCAACCACTTGCGCGGTATACCCGTTATCGCGCAGGTATTTCAGGGAGCGGGCGGTAGGGCTCATTAGTAAACCGTAAGCAGCTGCAACAGGGGTCTAGGCACGGCGCCACCTCAATCCCGTCTCGCTTGCTGAACTGATGCAGGGTACGTTCATGCCCACATTCGCATATGTCATCCATGATCGTTCATCCTCTCAAATCACTGGGTGCGGCCAGATGCCTGTGGTTCCAGCCTTTAATCAGCGCCCACGCCGCACAGCCCAAATCGGCACGAAAGCTATTTGTCTCAAATCGCCATTTTTAACTGCGCCAATTCTGTAACAATACGCCGCTGAGCGATTTCCAGATACGCCGGGTTTAATTCGGTTCCCAAGAACTGTCTGCCGTACTGAGCAGCGACGAGTGCTGTTGTCCCTGCGCCCATGAAGGGATCAAAAACGATGTCTTTTGTCCGGGAGCCGGCAACAATGCACGGTCGGATCAGTTCAGCTGGGAACGTAGCGAAATGGGCTGTTGAAAATGACACAGTGGGCACTATCCAAACCGAACGCTTATTACGCATCCCAAAACATTGTTCTTCGCGCTCCATCTGGTTTGATCGATCATTGAAGCCAGCATGTCGACGACTGTGTCCGCGCTGCTTATCGGAACGCCGACCGTCTTCATGGAAACTTCCATTCTGAGAACCATAAGTTAATAGCGTATCCGTCATGTTTGGTCCTGGAAGTTTTGTGCAAATTCCTGGCTCCTTGATTGCATCTGCGTCATAAAAATACCGCTCGGATTTGCTCAGGAGAAACAAGTATTCATGCGCTTTCGTCGGCCTGTCAGTGACGCTCTCCGGCATCCCGTTTGTTTTGGCCCAAATGATGTCCGAGCGCAAATACCAGCCGTCAGATTGGAGTGCGAAGGCTACGCGCCATGGTATTCCGACCAAGTCTTTAGGTTTGAGACCCGCTGGAAGATTTGGGCGAGCGTATTGCATCTGTATAGATCCGGCATTGGATTCTTGCTTGTAACCCTTACGTGTGCCGTGCGTACTACTGCCACCGCTCGTATAGCAATCGCCCAAGTTAAGCCACAGTGTTCCGTCATCGCGCAAAATGCGCCGGACCTCGCGGAACACATTAACCATTTTGGAAACATATTCCACAGGGGTCGGCTCTAATCCGAGCTGTCCGGGCACACCATAATCACGGAGGCCCCAATACGGCGGTGAAGTTACGACCGTTTGCACAAAGGCATCTGGCCAAGAACGCATTATTTCCAAACAGTCACCGACGTAGATCTTGTTTAACTCAAAACTCACCTACTCCCCCTTGTCCAGGTCGGCGATTCAGCGCATGGCTCCCTGTTCTTGCCCTGCTACAATAAAAAGATTCATCAAAGAGTGATTCGGGGTTAATTGTCATTTAGCCAACTCGGCTTCTGCTCCTGCTCCAGCTACAGCCGCTCCTGCTCGCCGCTCCTGCTCCCGCTCCAGCTCCTGCTCCTGCTCCTGCTCCTGCTCCATCTCCCGCTCCAGCTCACGCTCCATCTCCTGCTCCAGCTCACGCTCCTGCTCCCGCTCCTGCTCCAGCTCCTGCTCCCGCTCCAGCTCCTGCTCAAGCCGCCGACCGCCAACCAAAGCGTAGTGCTATTCCCGATAATCGGTGTCATTTCGTTAGTTGCGGGATTTTGTGTAGCCAGGGGAAAGCATCGACAATAGCCGTCAAGGACACTATCGCGTCCCCCACATGCTCGACTTCGTCTAATTCGCCTTTTGCAATCGCATTTGAAAAGCGCCCGCTATCAGCCACCCAGGACGCATCCGAAAGCACCAGGAAATTCCCCGATACTCTCTCGATTCGCCCAACCATGTGATAAGTGACGGTGCGGAAGAAATACGCTTTGCCGATAACAAAGGGCAATGCGTCACCGTTCGATGTTGCGCCTTTCTCGTTTAGTAATTGCTCCAACAATTTTTCAATCAACTGCGTTTTCATTTTTTATCTCCTTTACCAAGCCACACCTTGCCACACCGCGCCATACCCAAAAAACCTAACCTGCCCGCAACATTTCGCGTTTTACCGTCGATGAAACCCTGCCCAGCCGTCATCAGTTTTGTATGGGAGGATCGACGGGAGTAATCACCAAACGCACAGAATTGCGATTTGACGGCCTAATCTCAGGTTTGTGGCTACAAACCACGTAGAGGGGGAGAAACCCCACTAAAATCGAAAATGCGGCCCCTAGGATTTGATTTACAATTGGCTTGTGAAGTCCAAAAACCCATAATCCCGCCCAAGCCAGCAACCAAAGCGTGGCCGTGGCGTATTCCCGCCGTCGGTAGCTATTCGAGATAGACGCTTGCTGGCGTTTTGACGTCGGGTGGCTGAATGTAGTGTTCTGCGGCATATCGTACCCACGCATGGCAGTCCTCCAGTTCAATTTTTGAGTCGACGTATTGCCCGATCTCTTCGGGCGAGATGTCGGGCCGTTCGGCTCGCATTGTCAGACACCGTTGTTTCCAAAGGATCCTCCCGAATTCAGCCGCCACGCGGTTCATTTCCGCGAGTTCCGCGTCCTTGATCGGCTTCGGACTCAGACGGCACAGGTGGCAGATTTCGAATCCGGTCAAGTACCTCCGCGGCGGCAATTTGCTCTCGATCTCGTCGATTAGCGTCCGTTGCGTCGGGGTCAGCATCCGCCACAGGAACGCTCTGGCGATTAACGGGTCCATCGTCCTCCTCCGGCGGGTGATTCGCCGCCCATTCGTAGGCGTTGCGGACCACGCCGCGTATCGTCCATCCCGTGAAGTTTTTTTGTTTCCAATGGGCGGAGTAATATTCCAAGCACGCCCCCGCCCGTTTAAGCGTGCCGCAAATCTCAATGAGTTTCTGCGCGTCTATGACAAAGGCTGGCAGGTTGTCCCGGTCCCATTCCCGCCACATCTCGCGCGGGATACCCTTCAGGGCGCGGTAGACACAAGCAAGAGCGCGCTCCGGTTCCCGCTTAGGATCGGGCTTCGGGTAGGCCGGTGGCGCTAACCCTGGACCCATGCCGCGGTGTGCCGTTGACTCCGGTTCTGACCCCCCCTCCCCCCCTGTCTCTCGCGCACGCGAGGAATCAGAGAAGAGGGAATCAGAGAATGGGGAATCAGAGAAGAGGGAATCAGCCCGGCTGGTCATGTCCTTGGCATTGCCTTGGTCATGCCTAGGCATTGCCTTTTTTCTGCACGGTGGAATGGAACTAGCCGCCTCTCGCGGGTGAGGGTTTTGATGTCGTAAAAAGTTTACGATTTGGATATATTTGGCCCCGTTGGCCTCGTAACGGACAATGAAGGGATCATCCCCCCCTGCTAGAGCATCAAGCAATGCCAAGGTATTGACTCGCTGAAACTTGAAAGGAAAGATCTCCGCTTCGATCCTTCCCGGCTCATCTTTGAGCCGTCCCATCCGGTCGGCCATACACCATAACCCGGTAAATAAACGGTACGCGGTGTCCCCCAACTGGGCCAGTGCTTCGTTCTTGAAAACCGCTGGTTTAAGGTTACGGGATCGCATGGTATTTCTTGGGTTTCTTACGGGGAACCCGCGCCTCCATGATCATCCGATGCACCAAACGCACCGCGCCCGCATAGCCTTTGGCGACGTGAAAGGCGGCTTCCCGGTTGCCCGGTGTGTCGCCATAAATCGCCTCGCGGCGAAAAAAGGCTAATTCGGCGCGGAGCGCCCGTAAGATCGTCTGTCCGTTCATAAGGTCGAGCCCGCCCCAGCGTCGCAAGGAGGCGAGAGAGGGGACGGGCTCATAGCTGATTCGGCCTTGATTTTCGCCAGCAAGTCGCGACTCCAGGTCGCAAACGAGGCGTCCGTCGCTTCATGACATACTCGGCAAAACCAAGGCCCGCCTAAATCCACGATCGGATGCCAGCGGCGAACGCAGGCGTCGTAATCCGTCATTGATTCCTCACATGGGGACCCTGCGTCGCGATCGAGACTACCATCGCGCCGAAGGTTAAGGCGTGCCGAATCAGAATATCGTTTACCCGGTCGGTCAACGGGCCGGTGCCGTCAACCCAGGCCTTTAATTCCTGAGCAGTCAAGTCGTCTTTCTCGACGAATAACAGCGTCATGACGCCGCCCGCGATCCGATACGCAATCCCGCCACCTTCACCACCCGGACGCCCGGAATATTCATCACGCCTTTTTGGGCGCGCGCCATGGCGTCTAAGACGGATTGATCAGGGCGAAGACACGCCATCAAATCCGGTCGCTGAACGGCGGCTACCACCAAGGCGCGAAAATCCGTCACCTCGGCTTTCCACCGCTCCACATGCGCCACACCCGCCACCCGCTCAGGCCGCGGCAACACAATAGGCGTCGCCACCATCGACTGGTTTAAGATCGCCTCCGCGGTAACCGAATCACCCGCGCGTTCTGCCGCTTCCGCTTGCGCGAGGAGGGACTCTTCACGACGCTTCGCTTCCTCCGCTTCCAGGCGTTTTTGTTGCTCCTGGCGTTTAGCTTCTGCCGCTTCTAGCCACGCCGCCGCCTTCGGTTCGACGATCTCGCGTTTTTGTTTGAGCGGGTCCAACCAGAACGAGCGCATCGCCACCATTTTTTTCCACGTGTCGTAACTGCTGTTGACAAACGGATCCAGCAGCCGCTTGACAAGGTGAATAGCCAGCGCATTCTTCTTCAGGTATTCAACCGCCGCCTGATAGCCCGCCTCGTCGACCACGCCCGCCGCGACGGATTCCGCTTCGGCAAGGATCGGCGCGACTTCCTCCTCGCACGTCTTCAATGCGACATTAAGGGTGTCCATTTTTGGCCTCCATGTATCCGTTATTGACCTTCCACCACCACACCGACGCCAGCCCGACCGCGCAAAAATCCGACTGGTCCGTCTTGGGATCGAGCGTGTACGTCCCATCCGCGTGCAGGTAAAGCACGTACCGTTGCCATGGACGATCCGGCAAAGTCCGCGCCTGCATCGCTAGTTGCATGCCATGCCAAGCCTCTTTTTGGCCGCATTTGATTTCGATCAAGGCGTGCTCTGTCACCCCCGGCAGACGACCGCCCGCGTCAGGCGTCGCCGCATACAGCCCGCCGGGGTAGTAGGAGGGTTTCTCCCGCCACTCCGGCGCGAACCCGGTATCGGCCTTAAACCGCAGATAGGCTCTCAGCCGACCGGCGATTTCGTCCTGCCGTACCGACTCCCATCGCAAAGTCCCCTTGTCGATGTAATGGGTCGCCAGATGCACCGCTTCGCCGATCATGCGGCCACGGGCCGTGTATTTTGTCTCGTCGATGAGCCCGAAATGCTTCAGGATCTGCGTACAGCTTGGGATCACGTGCCCGTTGTATCGGTAGGTATGCGTCAGCTTGTCAAACGTGAATTCGGCTTGATCAGTGAGCATGGCTCGGCTTTGCGGGCACCATCCCCGGCAGTTCGCTTGACGTTGTGCCCACTTCTTGCGGCATGTCGACCGGGTCGACCGCCTGCTCCACCGGTGTGCCCGTCTCCGCGGGATCAATTAAGGTGCCAAGATCCTGCGGGATCCCGATATCGGCCCGCTCGTCTAAACTGACGGCCCGGAGAAATTCAGCACTCGCGGGAAGCAATTTCGCCAGTCGTCGAACGACCGTTTTTTTCCCCATCTCCTCGTAATCGGACACCCATGGCCCCGCCTGTCCAGCCTTCGAGCGTTTGCGAATGGTGTCGACCTCCGATTTCGTCATGACGTCGAATTGTGTGTCCCCCGTGCGAAATCGCGCGATCGCGTAAAAGTAGATCGGTTCGCCGGGTTCGCTGTCGGTCGAAGGCCGATGATCGAGCGCGGGCTGAAGGCCGAAGGCATACTCGAAGTAATCCTTTTTATGGACCACCCGCGCCTCGACGGCGCTCACTTGTCCGGACCGACGGGCCAAGTCGATCAGCCCGCGGTATCCGACGATAAACTGCACCTCGCTGCGATTCTTTTTCGAGTTAAAAAACGGCACGAGGTACGCCTTGCCCGTACCATCGTCCGGCTCCAGCCCTAACTGGGCGCATTGCACGACCGCGCCGACTAGCGTAATGGGGTGACATTCCAGCAAGGCCGGATTTTTTTGAACAGAGGTTAATGCGACGCGGATTAAGCGATCGGGTTTGAGGTGGCGCGGGAGGGCCATCTCTAATTGTGGCCGATAGCGCGTCAGCAGGCCGCGTACCGAGTCGAACTTCTCCGACGTCGATAGGGCTCTCGTAGCATCTTGCGATGTTTGCGTTTTCATGGGTTTCTCCTTTAGGTTCCTAGCTCGAGGCGTCCGCATTGTTCGCCGCTACGCTGGTACGCTCTCACCATACGGAGGAGCGTTGAGTCGCTCCACCGCATCTTGGTGGCGATTTCCAGCAGTTCGACGAATGTCGGATCCTCCATACTGGTCACTCGTTGCCATGCATGTGTCTCTGGATTTTCCATCCATAGGCGTTTTTGGTATCGCCGTTTCATCGAAAATATCCCGCTACGTAATCGAGCAAGAAAACGCCATTGACCCCGGCGAATAAAGCCGCAATTCCCCAGACGATCTCTCTCATGCGGCTTCCCAATAGATCGGCTCGTACCGTTCCGCGTCCTCTTCCACCGCCAGCACCTCGCACCAATAGGCCCAAATCACCTCTACAGGACGTAAGGTCATAACGAGCCCCAGGTATGCTCAATGTCGAGTCTTTTACGTTCGGCATAAACCGCCTCGCAATCAGCACTGCAAAACCGTTTCTTCTGCGCTTTCACGTCAGCCGAACGACCGCCCGGCACAATGTCAAAGCCGCACTCTCGGCAATACTCCATCGCACACCTCCTTGATTAGGTCTTTCGGGGTAGGCCGTTTAGACGCCCTCCTACCCTTCTTGAGCGTGGGTCCGGCCCAACACATTTGGGCAGACGCCCAGAGAAAAAGGGTCTCGACATCCGACGGTGGATAAGAAAGAATGGTCTTTTTAAAAAAAGGCCCCGCCGACTTTGTTTCCCTGCGGGTTAGGGCAGGGCGGAGCAAAGGCGCGGCGGGGGCCAAAATGGAAAAACCCGCGTCAATAGCGGGTTTGGTCTTGAGAATGCTCATGGCCCTGCTCCTTTTTATATTGCATCGTGCCCTAACCCTTTCTAAAATGTGCCCCTCTGGGCTATTGGCTTTCGGCTTGTCGCCGAAAGGTGAGGGGCTTCTATTTTTGTGGCCACCTAATCTTAATTTGTGGCCACAATCATGTCAAGTCTTTTTTTTGGGGTCAAAAACATATGGGTAGGAAAGCGCTCAGCAGTAAAGGGTTAGGGGTGAGCTTTCGGATCCGCTGTAGTGAGGAGGATATGCTTGCGCTTGAGCGGAATGCCCACGCGGCAGGCTTTAAGAGTAAAAGCGATTATCTCCGGTGCTTGTGGTTAGGAAAGATCGATCTAAGCGGGAAGGTACTAGGGGAATTGCCTATAGTACCATCAGTGGAGATTCTGCTTCAGCGGTATCTACGGGATCCGGCCTCTTTGACTCCCGCGGAACAATTGCGGGTGGCGGCACACTTCGAGGAATTAAAGCGTCGATCTGCAAGCGCAACAAAACAAGATCGGATTCGTCGACGGAAGTATGGATGATAACGCCTTGTTGAAACATCGTGAACGCAAAACCTTCACTAGATTTTTTTATTAAGATGGACATACCACGGACCCCCGCTCCTTTAATGCTGACACCCAAATGACCCCTAATGGAAAGGTAGAATCTAATAAATTTTTGTGGATACTTAAAGGCCGCCGAATTTATTCGGCCTTTCTGCTGCTCTTGCTTTCGTGCATGACCGCATGTTGTGCGCCCAAAACATTTTTGGCTTCCAATTGGTGGAATTCGCGCCTCAGTTGGTGCGCCGCTCCTCCGGCTCCCGCCGCGCCTGTCGCGCCCGCGGCGTCGGACATTACCCCGAGCGATCCTCCCCCGAAACAAACGCGCGTCAAAACGAAATCTGCCGAAGAACGGCGACGCGAGGCTTTCGTGAAAGCCTATCCTCACTTATCTCCCAAAACGAAAGAGGCCATTTTAAAAGGCTACATCCACCTCGGAATGACGAGGGACCAAGTCCTCGCCAGTTGGGGAAAGCCTTATGATAAAAGCGAGTCGGTCGGATCGTGGGGAACCCACGAGCAATGGATCTATGGCTGTAACGACTGCAAAAACACTTACGTGTATATCGATAATGGCGTGCTCAGCAGTTGGAGCGACTAATGGTCGTCCGTATCGAGTTTGTTAAAGGCCCGTCCCGGCAGTTCGCCCTCGTCCTCCGCGCGTGCCAGCGGTTCCCGACCTTTAAAGAGATCGACGGACTCTACAGCGTCGAATTCGCAGGCCCGACGCTAAAATCCTTCGAAGCGATTTACGAATTGATCTGTCAGTGGCGCGGTGTGCTGTTTTATATCGACGATGTGCTCGTCTCGCGCTGGCAGGCCATGGACACGGTGCGCCAAGTCCTCTATGCCCGTCGCCGAGCGCACGAGAATCGCGCCACGCTGACGCTTAAGGTCGACGATTTCCTCGGACGGAATTAGGCTGTCCGGCATTAATCGCGGGCGGCGATAAAAAGGCGATATTCGATTTTCCCAACACCCACGCGCCACACCCGAGCAATCCGTCGCACTTAAACCGAAACACTTTCCGCATCCGCGCCGTATACGTTCCTCGCCGTGTCAACGTCCCCTCGGCCCCGCAGGTCGGACAGGAGTCCGGTCGGTCATCCATCATCCCGACGTTCGGATGATCGGCGATATAGGGACGCAGCCGGTCATAGGCTTCCTCCAACACGTCGACATCCTTGTAGCAATGGTCCTCAATGTAACGGATCGAAGGGATATGCCCTGCGTTCGCGCGCCGCCAGATTTCGGGAGTGATGCTCGTTTTATGGGTCGGTAGAGAGAGGAAGGCCTGAACACTCGCGAGGCGGTTCGAATGGAGTTTCAGCCGATACTTGGCGACGCGCCAGCCATCGACATGCGCGACCGGCGGGAGATCGCCGAAGTTGTATAGGAGCGACCGCGTTCGCACAAACGGCACGTCATGACGCATCCCGTACCATGTAACCCACATATCCGCACTGCCCAGGATCTTGAGCGATTCCTTGACGAGATGTTTATCGTCCCACGGTCGATCACTAAAATGCGGCGAATGACGAATTGTCAGGATATGAGGCCGGGGTTCGCCTAAAACCTTCCACCCCATGCAAACCATGCCGCCGAAATCGGCGACCAGGTCGGTAGATTCAGTATCCCACAGGATAATACGGGCCAAGTGGCCTCAGAGCCACTTTACGCCCAGCCGGACCTTCAGCCAATTTAGCAGGATCGTTAGCCCGCCAATGGCAAGGCCCGTTACGGCCACTTCGAATTTGGACCAATCAATCGAGAGTCCAAACCGGGAAATGATGTCGTCCCCGTTTTGAGCGGCGAGCCACGCGATGGCGGCGGCGACAATCGCCTTGACACCTTTCGCTAATGCCTTACTTAACAACCATTCTTTGGCTTTTTCTACGATGCTCATGTTTCCCCCTTTTTCTCGATCCGTTCCATCGAAACCGGAGAGCGAGAGAAATCCTGCGAATACCAATGTGCGCCAGGACACGCCAAAAGTCGGCCCATGGATTCATCCATGTATACCGTGAGTGACTGCCCGCATGTCGGGCACGGAACCATTCACCGCTTAACCTCGCGGAGGATCGCTTTGATATCTTTTTTCATTTCTGGGATCTCCTGCGCGATGGTTTCCAATTTCACAACCCGTTCCCGCAAGTCGCTGATTTTGTTTGTATTCTCCCGCAGGGAAAGCGAATGCGCGTCGACGGTACGAATGGAATAGACGGCGGTAACGATACTGCCGAGAATGACGGTCCACACGACCCAGTATTTCAAGATAAACCCGAGAAGCGTATCCTCAAACCGTCGGGCCTGCATGTTTAAAAAATCCCCGGCATTTCAGTGTGAGGAACCAATCGCCTGTGCGGTCATCGACCGTATGGAGCATTTCATCCTCATAGGTCTGCGCGGCCAGAAGCGCTTGCGGGATCCGCAGGGAGCCGCCCTGCTGGCTCAAGATCGCCATTAACGCCTTCAACAACATCCGGTTTTCCGAGCGGAGCCGTTTAATTTTGTTCCCGACGCGGATCGCCGCATGGGCGCGTTCCTGCCAGATAGGCCGATGGTCCAGCGCGGCCTCTAACGGGATATCGGCGATTTTCGGTCGCACAATCATTGTTTGCCAATCATCAAACTGTCGTTTTTCACTTGTTCAATGACGAGCGCAACGAGTAAATCCTTGGCCGCCCCCGCCGGAATTTTCGCCGCCGCTTCGGCTTGCATGAGCGGAGTCGCCAAGGCTTCAATCATCGTGCGGAGTCCAGCGGCAGTCATAGCTCAACCCCCTCGATGTTAAACCAGTGATTGGCCGAGTTTTGCCATGTAAAGGGATAGCTCCCCGCCGTGGAAGGTACCGCGAGCGTGATGCTGTAATGCGTGTCCGCCGTCGTGGCGACGTAGTAGCCGGTCGTCGTTATCGGCGAGGCCAGCGAGGTCGTGGCCGAGGCGACGTTCGTGGAATACCCCAGATGCATACTTCCCGCCGCCGCCGAGGATCGCCATTGCACTAGCGTGATCCAGAACACTTTGCTCGCGGCAACCTGGAAATTCGCGCCGGTCGAATGCATCGTGTTATAGACCGAGGACGTGGTCCCCGGAATAGAATAGAGATGATGAATACTTCCTACCGTGTCTGAGATGTACGAGCCGAGCCGAAATCCGTACGACATACAAGAGCCCTCCTTACCAGAGATGCGCCGACAGTGCTAAGAATTTCACATCCGTGTTCCCGACGTAACAAAAATCGCTGATCCACGCATTACGCCATTGCGCCGTGGAGGTTCCCAAATCATAAACCGAGGTCGTCATGTTCCCGCCCGTCATCGGCACGAGATGCCCTTCGATCCAGTCAAATTTCAGTTCCACTTCGCTAGCTTTCGCTTTACGTCCTGCGGCTAATGTCGGCCATGATGTCCCTGCCATAAATCCCCCCTAAATCGCCCGCAAGGCGAGCGTCGTTGTAAATTGCTCCAAGTCCGTGCGCCGGGAAAGAATCTTAAAAGGCGTATTCACGAAATCGAAATTCTCTCCCAGTTCCGGATCCCATGAAAGACCGTCGTTACGACTCGCATCTAACGCCCCATCACTTGCCCAGTCTTCGGTATCCCACAGGCGCGATTGGTTCAGGTCAATCTGCGTATAAAATAAATGGACGCGATCGCTTATATCGAGGTGCGGCATGAATCGGCAGGTTACCTCGACTTCAAGTTTGATGTCGGAAAGCTCGTTATAGAGCGCGGCGGTAATCGTCTGGGCGGTGGCGGTATTGTGAATAAACGAGTTTTCAAAGGTATAGGTCTTTGATCCGTACTTCCAGGCGACATTGGTCGGACTCACCGCCGTTTCGGTGCCCGTCGATACGTAGCTGGTGCTCGTTTCCGGTGCCAAGTATTTGAGGCGCACCCGGTCGTAGAATTTATCAATCGCCTCTTTGTGCCAATTCAGGCTGATAATGGTCGGGTATGCATACCCTTCCCCCTTCAGGTCGAACTGCGATGTCGTCGTATTGGCCGCGCGGCTTTTAAAAATAATCCCGCCCGTGCGCGTCACCGTCAGAAGAAAATTCTCCGCTTCAGCCAGTTTTTCCATTAAATCCCAGACGGTCATCGATTCAATGGCCGTGGCCGTTTGCAGGTGGTAATAATAGGTCGTCGTCGTGATGGCCCACGCGGTCGAGGTGATCAGTTCTCGAAACACGAAATTCGAGGATCCGTCCGTGTGATCGCGGATCTTGGCGAGGATGTCGGAGGCCGTCATCGTGGTGTAAATGCCATCGACTTCGTTCGCCTGCACCTCTTCAAAAATGGAGGAGATCGGTCGGCATTCGAGCGTCGCTTCGTTGGTCAGCGAGTCGATAATGATTTCGCCGTCGAGTAAAAAAATGCCTTGGCTGGGGTCGGTCGGCACTTCCGTGCCGTTATCTTGTTCGTAGCCCGCTTCGATTTTCAGCAACGTGCGATAGCGGGAGAGGTAGCCATTCCAGAGGCTATTAGCGTTTGTCTCGGGATTGAATTTTCCAGCGTCGTTGCGCGCGACGATGGTCAGGCCGGAAAAGGTAAAGCGATTCACCCGCACGTCATCGACGGAGACTTCGAACTGGCCCCAGTTCTTGATATAAGGCGTGATGTCCTGCCAGGAGGATTCATATTTTCCGTCGGACGATTGGCGACGCTTAATATAAGCGCGGCGAAAAACGGTAGAGACGGGCCGTTCAATTTCCCAGGTGATCGTTTCGTCCGCCATTAGCCGCTCGGGGTCTGTTCCAAATCCAGCCCCCCGCTCCTTCCTTGCGTTTTATCATTGGTTGAATGTTTGAAATCAAATTCCCCCGACATCACCACTTCGTAGGCTTCCCCGTTCCATGCCGTCGTGGTAGGCTCGGGCAGAAAATAAAGCGGCTGAGCATTCCGGTAGAGGGTCAAGAGGCTGGTGTGAAACCCGTCCGTAATAAATTCCCATCGCAGATTCGTGCGGTACTTATCCCGCACGTTATAAAGCACGACGCCACCGTCCGGCATTTCATGCCGAATCTGCTTTCGGAAAATGCGCGGTTCGAAGTTTTCAATCGCGGGATTTCGTTCAAACTGGAGTTGCCGGTATCCGATGTAAAGTTCCCCGAGTTCCTTCTCTTCGCTGGCGTTGATCGTGTCGGTCATTTGGATATCGACACTATTAACCGTTACGCTGGAAAAGGCGATATAGGTCGATGTCGCGCTGTTGGTCGTCGTGTTATGCAGGCTGTTGGCCGTGACCGAGTTGTAATAGATCCGAAAACTTTTCAAGTTATGGTTTTGAATAAACACATGGCTAATAACCGTATTGGACGGCAATTTAATGGAAATAACGGCGCTCGTTCCCGCCGTGTTGAGACCGGACGACGAATAACCGATCGAGACGTTTCGGTCGAAAAGGTATTGCGCCGTGTCGGTGTTGGAATTGACCACGGTCATGCTCGTGGTATTCACCAGATTCGGATTCAAAAATTCCATGCGTGCCATAGTTAATCCGATACCGAGGTTCCCCGTCGCTGGAGACGGTAGAGTTCCTCGTCAATTTTTTTTGCCAATTCCCGTACGCTCATGCGGTCGGCAACCAGGGTACCCGCGTTAATGACAATGGTCGGCCCCCCTATGAGCCGACCGAGTTTCTTTTGAGTGCGTGGATCGTCCAGCGGAATGACCGCCTCGGCGCGGCCCCCTTCCCCGATGCGAGCCAAGGTGCCGCCCATGCGCGGCATGATCACCCCGCCCTGCGCCAGTTGAAGGCGGCCCGCCATGTATTCCCGCACCGACTGAATGCCCCGCTCAAAACCGCCCTCGCCAGCCGCGTATTCGCGCAATCGGTCTAATTCGTGCTGGCTCGGTTCCCGACCGAATTGATCGCGAAAGGTACGGTAAATCACATTCGCCTGAAACCCCGTGCCTCGTAAATCGACCGTCTCCCCGCGGTTCTGCCGTTCATAAATCCCGCGCTGTCCCTCGATCGATGTTTCCCCGATGTCCTGCGGACTCTTCCCAAAAATTTTGCCGATCGCTTTGTCGAGTTTCGTCAGCTTGAGCACGTCCTTGGTGACAGTCAGGGGAAACATCGCCAAATCTTCCAGCGTCACCGGCGGTTTCCCTTCTTGTGCGTTTAAGTTGGCATGTATCGCACCTAACCCCGCAATCCCGGCCAAGCCTGCCAACGCCGAGAACCCCGCCGCCGCTCCCGCCGCACCGCCTACGGCTCCCGCCGCTCCCGCTCCGGGTACAGCTACCGCCGCCGAAGCCGCATTCATAATCGCCATGCCAGCGATCCACCGAGCGATCATCTGCTTGATCACTTCCTCGATAAAGAATTTCAGGATGTTTTTCCCCAGTTGTTCCATTGACATCCGGAAATTTTCGCCTTCGACAATCATGTCGGCAAATGCTGAAGCGAATCCATCTCGTATTTTGAAGATCGCATCGACGGAAAGCTGTTCCCAGCGTTTATCCTCACGAATCATCCGGGCCCGCATTAACTGGTGAAAATTAGCCTGTTGCTCAAAACTCTTTTTGTGCGCCCTTTCCATTTCCGCAAGCTGGCCTACGGCCGATTCGTCATATCCCCGCTTCCGGGCGGCTTCCATCGACTTTCTGGCAGCCGCCTCGTTATCAGCCCTGGACTTAGCCTCTTTTCGTAGCGCTTCCGTCGTTTTCCGAGACCGATCAAGGATATCTTGATTTAACTTTTCATCCGCCTTATCGACCGCGCCGATTTTCTCTTCCATGGCGTCCATGGCGGCGTTAAACGCGGTTTTGGCTAACCCAATTTCTTTCGATAGCATTGGGATGCGTTCTAAGAGACTCAGCCACGCGTTGACCCAGTGGCGAGTGATTTCAATCAGAGACGTTAGGATTCCTTTGGCAAAGCCTAAGCGATCGAAGGCGGTAGAGACCTTCTCAAGACCAGTAACGACGCGGTCTAAATAGCCGAGCATCAGTTCGAGCAACGGAATGACGGCCTTCCCGAGCGTCTCCTTCAAATCTTGGAACCGGTTACTGAGGTTAGTGATGCGTCCCGCGTATGTGTTTAGTTCGCTCTGCGCCGATCCCCCGAACCGCGCATTGATTTGTTGCAGGACGGCCGCGAGTTTTCCACCGGAGGAGGCCGTTTCGTCAATCTTAATTCCATAGCGTGCCAACGTCGCCGTTTCACCGGCCGCCGCTTTGCCCATGAGCAAGGTCGCAGTCCGCAGGTCGATTTCAAGCCCTTTGGAAAGATCCAGCGCCGCCCGAGTCACGGCTTTCATCTGCTCGCCCGCCAGCCCAAAGGTCGTGAGCATCGTTTGCGTTTCAAGGATCGCCTCGTCTGTAAACGTGGTCGCGCGAGAAAGATCCTTGGCGTAATCCTGCAAATGCTTCGACATCTCTTGCGAGAAAATGCCCTGGTTTTTTAGCGCGACGTTGAGGCGATTGACCGCCCGTTCGCTCTCTAAATATTCTTTGACCGAGGACACGACGACGGCGGTCATCGCCGTGGCGGCGGCTGTGACGGCCAGCCAATTGCCGCGGAGCGCGTTCAATCGGGTGCTCAGGCCTTGGAGCTTATCGGACGCCAAGTCCTTGAGCTTTAGAATGAGTTCGGCGACGTTATTCCCCACTCTGTTTCTCCTGGGTCATGCCGACGTGCGTAATAAACAGATTGAATACCTGGGATTCCATCACGCTGAAATCTCCTTCTGGGTCGACGAGTTCCGCGGGAGTCCGCCCATACTTCTGAGCCATAAAATAGATGGCAACAGCTTTACTACGATCGAAAAAAAAAGCCCTTTCAGCCCGCGTAGGCGGCGCGTGGAATGGTCCCAAATCGCATAGTAGAGTTGAACGGCGACGTCCAAATCCCTGAATAAATCATCCATCGTCAAAGATCCCCCGCCTGCCGTGTCCCCAAGGCGCGGAGCAACCAGACCGGCCTGGATCACGAGCCTCATGTCCTCGGTCATTTTTTCGATCGTTTGCTTTGCGTTGTCTTGGGGAGGCGGCGGGGTTCCGCGCTTTGACTGAAAATCAGTAAAAAGCGACGGGATCTTGTCCGACGGAAAATCGAGCAACGGATTAATTTGGCGTATGGTGAACGTTACGCCTTTAATCGTTACTCGTGTATGGCGGTGCAACCGAGCTTTGATGCGCTCGGGTCCATCAGACCGAAACCACATTAGTAAGACGCAATCTCGTTTTGAAACGTAATGCCGATGTCTTTTCCGGTCGTGGTGTCCGGATCGTCGACAACCACGTCGAACGGGATCTCTGAAACCAGGATCTCGTTCGGGCTGTTCATGATCGGGTCGGATCCCACGTAAAACACCTTCGGCAGCCGGACGGTCATTTCGTAATTCTTGGCGACGGAAGAACTGCTCGTAATTTGAGCGCCCTGAAAGAACAATTCGACCGCGCCTTGCGTGGCTTGAATGAAGCGGTTATAGGTGGTCGATGTATCGAACCGCTGTCGAACGGAGAAACTAATGTCTCGTTTCGTCGCCGGAATGACGGAATAAACCGCCGATCCCAATTCGCGGGATTCCGGGCCGGTAGCGAAGTTGTTATTCACGGTTAATTCGAATCCGAGAATCGGCTCCTCCGCGGTCGACGTGCCAGCGTTCGTCTCATTCGCCGCATAGCGGTATTTTCCTTGGACAAAGGTAAACGGCAACACCGTGGAGATGCTCAGGTTGCCCGAAATGTCGTCCGACTGGAGCGTCGAATCCTTGAAGACCATTTCAGCCGTTAGCCGGACCGGTTCGTTGACCGCCGCGGCAATCCGGAGGCTGTTCACGCGGCCGCCCGAATACCGCCAGGTGAGCGTATCGCCTTTGCGAACGTTGAAGGAGAGTGACGCGGGCGCGGTGTTGAAGTTCCCCGCCGTCACGCTATGCGTATAGGTGCCCCCGACGCTTGTTACTGACGAGGCCACGCCCCCACCCATCGCCGCAGCCACTAACAAGACCGACTCCTGCGGATGGAGGTACGTTTCGAGCGTTCCTCCCGCCGTTTTTTCCAGCGTCACGCGGCGGTTGTAGCCACGATTGCTACCGATGGCGTTGATCTTCATGCTCCGCACATCCGTGCGGAATGAGCAGGACAGGGCCTCTACGGCAGTGGTAGCACTGGCGTAGGTGCCAAAACTCGACTCTTTCCCCAAAGCAACGTATGACGGTACGACCGGTGAAGCGCTTCCTCCTACTGCCATAAGAATTCCTCCCTTGCTTTATCGAAGGCGGCTTTCGCGGCCACATAGGACGCATAACCGCTTCGCGTAATTTCGTACAGATTTTTGATTTGGTCCCGCGACTCCTTGCGCGGACAGATGGCCGCTAATTCCCGCTCCAGCGACGCTTTGCGCGGCACGTCCAGCAGTCCACGTCCCGAACAATTAAAGACCGGCAATCCTCGAAAAGCGGTGAGGTACTGAAGCAACCAGCGAGCCGAAAACATGAGGTTGTGGCTGGTAAAGACATAGTCGCCATTCATGTCGAGATTTGTGATCTGCTTCATGTAATGGCACTTCGGTTTTGGGTTCATCCATGCGTAATAGTTGCCTTCCGGCCGCCAGGAATAATCGAACCCGACAAGCAGATATTTTTCATAGCCGCCCCAATTTCGTTGTTGTGTCTCATCCGAGCGGGTCCAAAAAACCACCATGGCATTAGAGACATTCGAACTGGCCGGAATCATCGTCGTACCCGGCCCCATGATCGGCTTGAATACCTCTTCCGATTCGATGGCGTCGCGGTTGATAAAAAAGTATTTGTCCCCCAGCCAGGTCTTTGTCCAGAACAAATTGGCATAACACGATGCGATCAATTTCACGTCGCGCGTCTCGAGAACATAGGGTTCGAGATAGTGCGCGGGAATGTTGGTGTCGCAAATCATCACGTAATCCGCTTTCAGGCCCTTGTCGAGCAATGGCCCGAATCCCTTGTCACAGGTCATAAGGTCGTAACGATCCCGATATTTCTTAAGGATATCGATCTGGCCCTCGAGAGACGCCCCCATCGCGGCAATGACAAGAACTTTTCCTATCCCAGAATTTTGCAGGTCTTCCGCGTTGAGGCGCGGCGTTTTCGCGTTCTCTCGGCTGAACGGGATCCAGCGTTTTTCTCCAAATTGGCTAAACACGCTTAGACTTTGTTTTTTAACGTCGGTGTAGGTAAGTTGTCCCATAATTAACGGAATAGATATTCCGCCTCCAATTCAATCATGACGCCCTTTATCCATACGCCATCTCGAGAGATCACACCAAAATCGGTGGCCGCCGGATTGACCCATAAGGCGGTGTCCGATAGGTTATGCTTTGCCTGAAACACGCCCTCAATATTTTCCGCAAAGCGGTAGAGATCGGTCAGCGCGGTGGAGTGCTGAGCGGTTGCTCCTTCTTTCCGGTGCAGGCCGAGGAGGCCGTAAGTAACCGTGGCTCGTTTCAATTGACCCGATGGCCCCGGTTCGCCGAGCGATTCGTATCGCTCCGATTTGTTCATCACCCACACGTAAACGCATGGATACGCATCCCCTCGGGCCGGAGTAAAACTCGGATCGTTTTGGTAGATGTTCTGTACCCGAGTGGTGAGGCTTTGCGATAAGTCGGGACTGGCTGTCGTGGTGTTATGGTCTTCCAGCAACCCGGCGACCGTAGCGAGACGGGCCTCATAATCAAACGGCATTTATAGGCCCTCCGTGATGATCTTCGTTAATGCTTTTGTGATGGCGTCTTTCGCTCCCGAACTGATCCACATAAACGGACGGGCCGGGAGATGTTTCAACGGATTGCCATATTGATGTGCTCCGCTGTAGGCCACGTTGCTAAAGAGCCGAACCGCATTCGAGGAAACAATTTGCGAGTGTGCGCGACCGGGGAGCAAGGATTGCCGTAAATGCCCGGTCATTTGCAAGATCTTCCCGCCGGTCGGCGGGATCCCGGCGGCAATTTGTCGCCGTCGCCGCGCCCCGCTGCGCCCTTGCTTGTTGCGTTGCATGGCATATAGGGGACTCCAAGGCACCCATTTTCCTTGAGGCCCTTCTTCCTGCTCGAAGTGGTCGATAATGTCGGCAAAGCCGATCGTGTCAGCCAAGCGTTTCAGGTAAGCCGCTGGCTGGCGCGCACGGTGTTTAAGGTTCGCTATGACCTTTTGCCAGCCGCTATCATCAAAGACCACTTCAGTGGCCATTATGTCCTCGCATTCCCCAGGTCATTTACTTGGTCGGGATCCACTTTCCAAGCGGTGGCGGTATCCAGTCCGAACACCGGACTATAGTTCTCTGAGGTCGAGAGGAACCGATTCCCAGACCGCGTTGGAACGAGCGACCCATCCGTATAGGTCAATTTAATGTCGCCCTCTTCAAGCTTTTTCAAGGTGTCGAGCGCCGACTTGAAGTCGTCCAGGTAATCGTTCCGGCTTTGCCCGTCCTGCGTATAGGCCGCGCGAATGGCGTAATAGCACGCTAGCTCTTCGGATAACGCCAGGATAAGCGGCGGGATCGCCCCGGACGTCCACGACGAGGCGTCGTACCGGGCCGTGACCGCGGAGTTGACCTTTGCCTCCGCTTGAGTAATCGCTTTCGAAAACACGGATGTCCCGCGCGCGTCCGAGGTGGTCGTATTGCTCGCCAGGAAGAACGGAAGAATGTCCGCAATGGCTGTTGTCGTCGCGTATCGGCCCATTTAGAGGTAAGCTCCGAGAATCTTTCGCTTTTTCAGCGCCTCTAAGATCGGTTTATGCGTGTCCTTGGTCGGGGTGAGCGTCTTCCAGTGCACCCGTTTTACGCTAGTCGACCGATAGACTCCAATCAGTTCATATTTTCCGTTTTGATAATTCGTGAAGAATCGCGGTTCCCCAGGAATAATCACGCGCCCTTCCGCATCCTTGACCGGGGCTGGCAGGCTGTCTTTGCCTTCGTATGGCTTCATCTCATGCCAAGCAATCTGTCTCCGCCGCCAATCCTTGATTGTCTGGGGCTCCGGGCCGTCCCCTAAAAATTCCTCCGTCGATACATGCTCTTCGCCGCGTAGTGGTCTAGTCATAGTTCCTTTCTGCCGGACAGCAGGGCGACGGGCTGACGCCCGCCGCCCCACCACCGACGACTGATCAGATGCTATTGGATCGCATCTTCGATCAGGTATCCGCAGGCTGTCGCAGGAGCGTTGAGGCTGTACATCGTGGACACTTCCACGAAATCACCGCCGCGTTCCTCGTCAGGCCATTTCCTAACAACACGATCAGCGCCGGATTTGGCGAACCGATAGAGGGCCGACGGCTTTCGCAAGCTCGGCGACCGTTCCACGTAGCCTATGAAGACGCTATCCGGGAAGATAAAGCCCATGCTGTCCGCGAGGCCTTCTTTGGCCGTATTGCGAACCGCCGAGCCCACCAACACGTCACTGACGCCCCATAGCTTCGCCAACACACTCGGAGCGATCGAATCGGACGAGGTATATTTCACGCGATCAACCGTCGCCGAATTTTCCTTTGCCGTCCGAAACACCGCGTCGTTTAACACCACGACATTCGGTTTCTTGCCCGAGTTCTGCACGATCACGGAAGCCGCCGAGTCCATCTGCGTGATCACGTTGGTTGTGTTGGTATTCCAGGCTAACGTCGTCGTTAGAGACGTCGAGTTGGCCCAGGTCGTCGACGTCATGACGAGCGCCGCCGCATCCACTTCCATCCGGATCATGATTTTCTCGGTCAGGATCTCCGTAACGTCTGCATCCAGTCGGATCGCCGCATCCGCGTTTTCGCGGTCACGATACGTCACGAGTTGTTTTAAGGCGTGCTCTTCCAGCCGGTAAGAACTGGTCGAGACATTCCAGTCGGCCTCATTTGACGCTGCTCCGTTGGCACGGAGTGTCTGCGGCAACGACATGGTGTCGCGGCTGTAGACGTAATACGTGTCGCTTTCCTTGGCAACCGGTACAACCGGGAATAACTGGCCAGCGATAAACGAGTCATTCTTGTAGGCAATGGAGATATTCTCCAATGGCCTATCACGATGAATTTGTCCGCGTAAAGGCATATTAGAGTTCCCCCATTATCCAGCTTGTCCATCGACAAGGTTATTGATGTTGATTAGCACTTCGCACACGGAATTTGTGTCCGCGTTGTCGAGGGCCACACCAAATGTCTTTGTCGTGGTGCTTGCGTTCACGGACCGCTCGAGCACATAGCCCGCCGTAGAGGCGGTTGCCGGTCCGACGACTGATCCCGCTGAGACTGAAGCCGCCGCGAGAAGTTTGCACGTCCCGCCGATCACGATTTCAATCGATTGTCCTGTTGATGCCGCATCCCGCGATGCCCCGATCTGATTTGACGTCAGGGTGTCCCATACTTCGACAGTCCCGTTCGTCAAAAGAGAGACGATGACATACGCAGGGATGCTCTCGTTCGCAATGAACGATTTAGTGATTTGATTGCTCACTTGAGCCATTGATTTCTCTCCTGCTTTTTCGCTGTTTGCGTTATACGGCTATGGGTCACATAACCGCTTTCGGCCCAGTCTTTCGGGAATTAAGCGACGCGCCCTAATTCCGGACGGAGACGGCGATAAGGGCTTCCTTATAAGAGACCTTATGCTTCTCCTGGTACTCCTTAGCGGCCCGATCGAGTTGATCTTGCTCTTCCAGGCCCCTGGTGTCGCCAAGTTCCGACTCTTCATCCGTCGAAAGTTTGACTTTACCAGCGTCGACAAAGGCTTCGACGATGCCGGTCAGGCTGTCGACTTCCTTGTCGCCGAGTTTAAATTTCTTCTCTCCGGTGAGTTGCGCGTTCAGCATGAAATGCTCAAGCATCGGCACCTGCGACGGATTGATTTTCTTTTCGGAAACCCATTTATCTAATGTTGCCTTGACGTCTGCCGCTCGCTTCTCCTCGGCCAGTTTCTTGAGTTCCGCCATATGAGCATCGCGCTCTTCGGCCAGTTTTTGAACCTGCGCGTCTTTCTCGGCGAGTACCGCGTCCCTCGCCTTCAAGGCGTCCTGCACGTCCGAAAGCTGTTTGCACGCTTCGGAGAGTTTGACTTCGGTTTCTTTGAGCTTTGCTTCTAGGTCCATCGAATGATCCTCCCTTATGAGTTCTGCCGCAGACATTTGATAGGTTTTCGTCTCGGCGTTGTTAGCTTCGTAAACCCGGACTGTGTCTCCGAGCGCATATAAAGCGATGATGTCGTTCAAATCGTGCACCGCCGGAGTTTCACCGCCCAGGAGCGAGACGGCTTTTAAGACCCATTTATAGACTTTCCCCGCGATCGGAATATTGACGAAAATCTCCGACGATACTCGGCGGTACGCGCCGGAGCGCATCAGCTCATAAATCTTCTTCGGCACTTTCGTAAAGTCGGCGAGGAGACGATCGCCTTTCCGGTAAATGTTTTTAATCCAGCCAGCCGCCGGTAATTCATCGGAGCGAAGCAAGTTCTGATCGTCCCCGTGTCCGAGCTTTAGGTAAGGTTTCATTTTGTCGCCGATTTCGTGGAACGCCTGAACCATCGCGTCCAAGTCTTCCACCGTGTAGGCGTCGCCGTTCCATTTGCCCGCCATAAAGATTTCGACTCCGTCGATGTCGAAGGTTTCCCCGAGCGCGAAACGGACCTTAATTTCTTTGTCGTTGACGTCCATGTCTCCCCCTAAGTCAGATTCGGATAGACCGTAAAGACCAAGTAATCGGTATGAAACGATCCTCCGCTCCCTAAATTGATGTAGGCCTGCAATCGCCAGTCGCCCGCCGTATCCAGAAACCCGGAAGGAGCCGTGAAATCCAAAACGCCCGCAGTGCCCGACCCGGATTGAAACGAGGTCGTTTGCGTGGTCAGGGTTCCATCGGGTTTTCGAAACACGAAAAGCCGGGATGAGGTCGTATTGGCCGCTGAAAGATCCAGCGCGGCCCCGCTGTTTGAAATGGTCATGCGAAAGATCGTCCCGACATCGTTTACATGAATTTCATCAGGCATTTATTGCTCCAGCACATAAGATTGCACGCGCTTGGTCCGTAAGGTCGCGCCGAGCGCCCGTTTGTTCCTGAGCGTGCCGCGAAAGACGTCGGCGTCCCCCGAAGGCTGAGAGACAAGCGTCGTAAAGGCAACCAGACGCGCCTCGATTGGATTTCCCCAGTATCGATGGCCGGGCCGGTAGGTTCCATAATTCCATCGCGCAATCACTCATCAAGCCTCAGTTTTCAGCGTGATATACGTCGCATCGGCTCCCGTCGCCGTAAATTTAAACGTAATCACGTCGCCATTTAGATCTGCCGCCGCCAGATTGATCTTGTAAATGCCGTTCGAGACTTCCGAGACGGAATTCGCGCAGGCGGCAAACGCGGCTCCGTCAATGCTCCGCTGGGCCGTCACGGTCAACCCCGTTTTCGGGGTGATATGGTCCGACGAATCAACCATTAAAAACTCAAAATTGCTGAGGGCCGTATTCTTCTGAATACCTTCTGGCAGGTTGTCCGTCTTGGCCTTAATCGCCGTAATGTCCGAATTCGAATTGATGCTCACCGCATTGGTGACATTCGTTACCGTAGCAACCGTCACGCCCGTCTGGGCCGCCGTGAGCGACGCTTTGACCGTGTTGGTGACGTCCGTCACGGTCGCAATGGTGACACCTGTCTGGGCGGCGGTGAGCGACGCTTTGACGGTGGTTGTCGACGGATCAAACGCGGACAAGGTCGAAGAGCCCGGCAATTGGTTGTCGATGGCCGTAACCCGTTGGCCGACGGTGTCCGTGTTGAAGGAGGAACTTGTGACAGTCGCCGCAAGAATGGCATTGGCCGCATCGGTCGGAGCGGTCGTTACTTTGCTTGAAATCGAATGGATCACCCCGCCGGATCCCGCCGTCGTGGTGCCAGGGACGCCTAGCGCATGACGAATATAGGCGCGTTCCGCGTCGGTCCAGTCCGCGCTCCCGCCCCCCACCGAGATGCCTGAAACGGTCGCGTCGAGGTAGGCCCCAAATCGTCCGGCGGTGTCGTATGCCGACTGTGTAGCCAACCATACCGCCCCGGCCGCGTCCGTCGCTGAATGCGAGGATCGTGAGGATACGGTCGCATCCAAGTGCGTCATAATCCGATTCATCGGATTGGCGGTCACGCTCGCGTTGGAAAGTGCCGTTGAAGCAGCGGACAATGCCTGGTTATAGACCTGCGTCGCCGCCGACGCGCCCAAATTGTCAATTTGCGCTACCGTCACGCCCGTTTGATTCGCGGTCAGCGAGGCTTTGACCGTATTGGTGATATCGGTCACGGTGGCAACCGTCACCCCGGTTTGATTGGCTGTGAGAGACGCTTTCACGGTATTCGTGATATCGGTCACGGTAGCGATTGTGACGCCTGTTTGATTGGCCGTGAGCGAGGCTTGGACTGTCGCCGCATGGCGGTTAAAGGCATGCTGAGCCGAGGCGTTCCCGTAAGTTTCAATCAGAACCGCCTGATCCTCCCACACCTTCGAGGCCGTCTGATCAACCACATAAATTTGGATATGTTTCCCGGTCAGTTCGGTGGCGGTGAGAGATAGGATCGCCATTTTGTTGCTGGCGTCCGCGGTCGGCAAGGTGGCGGTGTTTGTAAACCCGCCGTAATCAATGGATATCTTGACGTCCCCGGAGGCAAACATCGACGAGGTGACGCTCGTATGAAAACTCGTGGAACTGAAAGCGATTAGGGGAAACGCCACGGTCCCCGCCGTGCCATAGAGTCGTTCAAAGATCATGCTGTTCCTCTCAAAATTCCGCGCAGGATACCGCGCATGTGCTTGCGTTCAATTCGGTTTAACGTCGATGCCGTCGCCCCGCCGCCGCCGCCCGCCGCTTGAAGGTCAACGGCGATATAGGCACCGTTGCGCGACGTTGAAAGGTCAATGGACATCGTTACGCTAGAGGCCCCGTCTTCCCGGCTGCCGACCGCGATAACGTCATTCGCGCCGCCGACGTTCAAATTGATCATTTCCGTCTGATTCGCTCCGACCGTCGCCGTGGCGGCCAGCGTAAAATTCAAAGCGTCAACCACGATATTCCCCGACGCGCTTGATACGCTGAGCGAAAAGGAGTTCGAGTTACCCGTCGTGGTCTGCGGCGTCCCGCAGGGGCTCGATTGGTTCACGCCTTTATAGGTGGCGACTAAGAGCGCGATCGTTCCGGGCGGTCCGTTAAAACTAACGACGGCGTTTTGCGTTCCGGTCGTGATCCCGGTCAATTGATAGATCGCGGCGGTCACGGCCCCGATAACCGTTGCCGAACCGACAGACGACAGATTCGACCCGGCCCAGGTGGCCGACGCGAGGCTACGGCCAGCGTCCGAGAGCCAATAAATACAGAAAATGACGCAGTCCGCATCCGCCGCGGCGGTATGGGAAACCGTCAGGCTGGTGCCCGCGCCATTACTGCCTGTCGTTCGTGCGTCGAAAGTAACAGCCATTAAGCAGAGTAATCCCTTGGTTCGTTCACTTGTGAATCATCAACCGTGAAAATGCCGGAGACGATCGACGCGCCTAATGGGAGCGGGACAGTCGCCGTGATGCTGGGCGGCGTGCCCGTATACTGATCGGCGCGGAGACGCAAAAAGTGCTTTCCTTTAAAGAGGATCACGAGCGTTCCGTTACCGAATTGGAAGAGGTCGCCATTCTCAAGGTTTCCGCTCGGCGTGTTATAGTCGTGCGTGATGCCGGCAACTCCGCTCGCGGCCCAGGTCGCGGCCCACGCGGCGTCTGTGCCCGTAAACGAGGCGGGTTTCGCCGGGATCGCGGCGTCTTTTTCCGCGAGGGCGGTGTATTTGGCGGCTGTAATCCCGGCCAGCTTTCGCGCCCCGCCTTCAAGCCATGAGATCGCCGCACGGAACCCGACCCGCGTCGGTTTCCGAAGCGTCAGCGTTGCCATAAGCGCCGCCCATTCATCCAGCAATTAACCCCCCGCCAATGTCCTTAAGCGAATCGATATCGACCGGCGCGTCCGGCGTATACGGCTCAAATTTGGTCACGGGAACCAGGAGGCTCCGGCAATTGAAATGAAGCGGCGGTGTCACCTTGTCGGTGTATTCGCTGATCTCAAAAATTTTCCCATCCAATCGCTCGCACACTTCCGACGTGCGTTCGTCCAAAATGGCCGAAAACTCGTAGGCCTTTACAATCTCTTTCGCAATCTCATCGGTTTCCCAGTAGATTTTCCGGGCTTGGTTATACACTTCGGTGGTCTTGGTGCGGATCACGGTTGAGAGCCAATGTTCCGAAATGTCCCCGGCTTCCTCCCGCAGAAGTTTGACGAGTTCCGATTCTGCCAGCCCGTCGCGGATCCCGCGCGAGAGAATATTTCGCATGCGCTTCGTGACTTCCGTCGCGTAATCGCCGACGATTTTGAAGCTCTCCGCTTCGAGGTAGGTCAGAAACTCTTCTGGGAGCATAGGCTCGTGCTCAAACTTGAGCGTTAATTTGCGGTTGAGCAGTTCGTGGGCGGCTTCTTGGCTGGCGTCGGCATAGAGATCCTTGAAAAATCGTTTCACCACGACATTCATGTCTTTTAAAAACCGCGGCTTAAGATCGTTCATTTTCTCCGGCTGGAATCGCCGGATCAGCCCGCTATCGCGCACTTGCTCGATCCAGTCCCGGTAAATCTGGGATCCCGCCGTTTTCAGTTTCGGCGTAACGCGGTGCTCGTGAATTTCCAGCGTTTCGGCGACTTGGGCGAAATCGACCTTCATCTCATAGGCTGTAACCTCGCGCCGGAGACGGTAGTCTAAGGTCTTCGAGGCGAGCTTCGGCTTGTCTCCTTGATCGCCATTCGCAGGCCGTTCGGCGCGTCGGGTTCCGTCCCGGTTAGATTCGCCGAATGGCCCTGCGGGTATTTGCGGTTGAGTCAGATTGACCGGCCCTTGCGGATACCGTAACTGAGCACGGAGGTGATTAATCTCCTCGGGATTAGGTTCAAAGATCCGGCCTTTAACGGCCTCAATCCATATCCTCTGGAATTCGAGTTCGTTCTCTTCGGAAAACGGCCTAAACTCAAACGCACAGTCGTATTCGCCAAAGTTCACCTTCACCAGGGGCTGAACCAAGCGCAGAGTGATTAAGCGTTGGAGGACCGTTTTGTCCTTGTCCAGCATCTTCAAAAAGAGTTTGTAATGGGTATTGCCGAGCGCGAACGACCCTCCTTCGGTTTCACCGCCGCCGATCCCGAGCAGGTCCGGCACCAAAATAGACCGGGCCATCATCATGTTGCAGAGGTTGATCGCCTTGATATAGGCGTCCGTCGAGTCCCGATTCGTCTGAATAATATCGACCATCGCCTCTTCCGGAATGGTTAAGGTCGTAGAATTCTGCATCGACCGGAGCATGGAATGAAATCGGTTGATTTCGTTGGTGTCCATGTTCTTGTCGTACTTTCCGACAACGGTCGGATTGGCAAAACGTTCTAGGTAGGTCGCCATCATGCGGAAAATAAACTTCTTTCCGGTCCAGGCTGGATGCGCCGCGCGTAAATCGGACTTCCCGTACGGGTTCCCAAATTCCGGCTGATAGACATGGTGAATGAAAATGTTCGGGCTGAAGGATTTATCCTCCCGGCTGGTGTGCTGTTTAATCTCCAGCAATTGGCCTTTCGCGTCTATCTCGAAGCGGAAACTATGCGGCGGGCGGGTCTTGAGACCTTTTGGCTGATAGCGGCCATCAACGATTTGGTAGACCGGTTCGGTGAGGCTGAATCCGTAATCGTAAGAAGACAGCATATCCCGCAAGGCCTCATCGATTGGGATCTCCATGCCGAGCGTGAGCGCCTTGACGATAAAGTCGCGGATTTCTTCGACTTCACATTTTATTTCCCACCCGGAATTTAGGACGAGGTCTTTCTTGAGGGACAACGCCACTTTGACCTGATCGTCGTGGCGCATCTCGTCGTAAACGGAATAATCATTTCCTGAGCATAGCGGATCGGGATTCCATGGGAGTTGATAAGAGTCCTGATAGTAGCTGGAAAGATAATCGCTACTGGGCGCGTTGAACGAGCCCGGCAGTTCCGGTAACGGAAAAATTCCAGCGGCTTCTAACTTTTTATCAGCTAGGAAGAGGGTTTCTTGCTTCTTCGTCTGGGGTGATTCTTGCCTCTCCGTAGAGTAGGCCGAAGGTTTGCGAGGTATGTAATCTGCCCCGTAACATCAGGTAGCATTGATTCGCTATGGCCGCGGCAATCACGAGGTCATCATGCTTACCGGGCTCTGCTTCAAGTTTGCCATCTGTATTGGTGAAAATCAAGGCCTCTGTTAAAAATTCTTCGTCAAAACAGGACCATTCGGGTTGAAACGTGTTTTCGTCCTCTTCGGTATTGCCTTCCAAAGCCATTTTTAAGGCGTCACACATGATCGCCTTTGACGCTTGGGTCGTTTCCCATCCCCATTTACGGATTCTTCGCTGATTCGACTTTTCTAATACTTTCCGCGTTTCGGTCTTCGTCTCGTAAAGGTTCGGATACTTATGGACTTGCAGAAGCAATTCCAACACGGCCAGCCCGTGATTGTTACGCTCGATCGCCAGTAGGGCCTTATTAAAATAGCGGCCCCATCGGTCACACACGCGGGCGAATTCGTCGACGGCCACATGGGCTTTATACCGGAAAACGATCCGACGGCAATTCACGCATAGAAACATGAGCGCGGAGTAATCGCCGTCGATTCCTTCCGCGACGTCCCCCCCGGCACAAAAGCGGTGCCCTTTATGCCGGTCGATGTCTTCCCACAAGATGTATGCGTCCGTAGCGGTCGCGGGCGGGTTCTTATAGTTGTGATCGCGGGCTTCTTCGAGCAGGACGGAGAGTTTCTTCCCGTCGAAAAACGGGTTCCCGCTGGCGAGAAACGCCTCGCGGTCGTTTTCCGGGTATTCCTGCGGAAAATCGGCTTTCAGTTTAACCTTTGTGAGACGACGCCAGAGAATCTGTTCATCGGTCATCGTCACGCCATATTCCCGAAGCGCGGCCTCCGCGAGCCGTTGCTCCTCGGCGGTTCTCTGCAACGTCATCCCATTTAGCGGAATGGCGTAATCGTCCTGTATGAACCAGGGATAAAAAGCCGCTTTAAACTCGGTCCTGCCGAGTTTGGCGTCCATGTAACTGGCATACCCGTGATTTCCGACCCCATTCGCCGTGGATTCTATGGTGACATTCGACCCGCGCGACACGGCGGCTAACGTGGCCGCGACGTCTTTCTCGTCGCAGTAGCAATATTCCGACACTAAAAGATTGTGCAATGTCGCCGAGCGGATGGACAGCGACGCAAAAATCCGGCTCCCGTTTGGGAAAACCAATTCCGTCAGGTTGTCTTTGATCAGCGGCGGGCGATATTGGTCGGGCATGTTTTCATACGCGACGCGGATAATAGACATGAGGTGCCCGAGCGATTCCCATTTGTGAGCCAGGACCCCGGTCACGGTGTTTTCGTGAAAGAGGCTTTCGTCGAGATAATAGATCAGCCAGAACGTGGAGACCCCGCCTTGACGGTATTTCAAGATCCATTCGCGGATCGGACGCTTCTTCCCAATGCCGTCGACAATGCGCCGCTGAATCGCATTCATCTTCAGCGGTGCCATTCGTTTCGTTTCTTTATGGACGACTTTGTAAAGATTTTCGATGCGCCAGAGTTTATTGCCGAGCGTCCGCGCCGTCCGGAGAGGGATGTTAGGTAGCTTGAGAGGTGTTGGTTCCTGATTCAATTTGGCTGTCCACGACGTGCGAGTTACCGCGTTCCTGTTCTTCGATTAAGCGCACCAGCATCAGTAACGCTTGATACTGCGACTGGCCGTTGACGTTTTCTTCCGGCATGGCGGCCCGGCCCCATCCACGTTCTGCTAACCACATCGCCGCCTCCATCCGGTATTTCAACGCAAATTTGCGTTGTGGCGTCAGTTTCCCCGAAAAGACGTCGTACATGAATTTGACGATCTCCGCGCCATCCTTGGTTTTCTCGCGGATCAGGGCGTTGAGGCCTTTAGGTCGGCCGCCAGGGTTTCCCGAGGCTCCTTTCGGGAACCAATGGGCCTCTTGGCGAAGTTGCGCTTCCGTTTTAACCGGCGGCGGCGATTTCGGGTGTTCCGGAAGCGGATTGTCCATTAGAGGGTTTGAAAAGAGGATCATTCGGCACGAGTTGTATGCGCCCTTCGCTTTTGGCTTGGAGGAATAAGTTCTCCTTTAACTGAGCGGTCGCCCGTTCATCCCACGCGGGCATATCGGTGGCGATCGCGCAAAGGTAGCGAATGCAATCGCTCCAGAGCATGGGGTTCATCAGATAGGCCTGTTCATACGCCAGCATGGCTTTTTTGGGATCGCCTAAGAGTTTCTGGCAATGCCCGATTTTGACGAGAATATCCTCGTTCGGGCGGTTCTCGTGCACCCATTCAAAATGCGTTAAGGCGTCGCGGTATTCGCCCCGCTGGTAGAGCCATTCGGCATAGGCCGCGCGGGTCCGCGCGTTATTCCCCAGAAGTTTTAAGGCCTCGGGCCAGAGGTCCGCTTGCTTGTCCGGCGATTTGCCGTTTACGCCCATAATTAGGTTAATCCACGCCTCCGGAAATGCCGCCCAGGCATTGATCGCTTCCCGAAATTTTCCTTGCCGGTACAGATCAATGGCCGCCTTGATCGCTTTGATTTTCGTCGCTTGCTCTTCGTATGGTTCGGGCGGGTAAGGTAGCAGCGGTTCCTCGGGTCGTCGCTTCCGGAGGAAGTAGGTTTGACCGTATTGCGTGAAATTCTCTTTCTCGATCACTAGCCCTACTTTTTGAAGCAGTTTTTTAAGGGACACATCCGTAAAAACGTTGATATGGTCTTTATGAAAATGATGCTCAAAACTGATAATCGGGCCGCCGCTCGATTCCTCGGCCCAGACGAGCCAGCGGGGGGTCGATACCAGCATGCGCCCATCGTCTTTCAGAAGCGAGACATAATGAGCCAGTTTTTTATCCGGTTCAATCATGTGCTCGAGGACATGGTAAATCGTAATCAAGTCGTAGCGGTGTTTTGTTTCGAGTTCTTCAGTGACCGGCACGCCGTAATAATGTTCCGCGAAGCGCCGATAGGTGACGGTGAATTCGCAGGCAGTCGCCCGCTGGCCGATCGAACGTAACCAGCCCGGGATGTACCCAATCGCACATCCCACATCGCCGCAGATAAGGCCTTTGCGGTCGCCAATCCAGGGTGCTAGCCATCGTTTCACATAGTGGAGTTTGTGCATGGACGTTACGACGTTCAAGTGGTTCGGCTTGGGCCGGTATTCAAAGCGGTAGTAATTCCGCATTTTCTCTTCGGCTTGCGGATCGACGCGGTAACAGATGTTCCCGCACGTTTTGCAGACCATCAATTCGTTTCCATCTTGTCGCAGGTCTTTTAGAGAGTAAAAGTTCTCGTCGGTTTCACAGACGTAGCAGATCATTTAGCGCATCTCCTTATTGGCGTGGTTTGTGCTCAGCTGGGCGATGTGATTCACGTAGGCGACCAGCAAGTTGACATATTTCGCCGTCACCGGTTCGCCGAGGTGGAGCGGTCGAAGTGTCGAGGACGGCTCGAGCGTCTCTGAAATCCAGGGATCTTTCCATGCTTCCAGGCCATGGTTGCGGGCTTCCTCTGCCGATCGGAGCACGGCCCCGCACCAGCATTTCGCGGTTTCTCCGTCCCACAATGCCACGCCTTTTTTATCCATCGCGCGGACAAAATCGATTAGCCGTTGCGCCCGCCCTTTGAATTCGTCGGTGTAATTCCCGCTGGCCGAGAGTTCCGCGGCGGACTCTTTAATCAGTCCGGCGAACGTATCGAGATTGATTTTGTTAAGCACGGTATTTTTTCCACATTCGAATGCCATGAAGGATGCCCTGTTTAATCCGGTCGATATGCTCTTTTTCGTGCAGGGCCGGAATGAGGCCGACACCGGGAATGTTGAGCGGCTGATACTGCAAGCGACTCTGTATCCGGAACGTTTCGCCTTCGTAAAGGCAACTAACTTCGACTATGGCGTCGCCGTAGCGGTCATAGACAACGGTTTCCTGCCATGGGAGCGATTCAGCCGTTAAGGTCATTCGTGAATGGACGTCTTCGCATTGGACAGAACCCAGATAAACAGCACCTTGGCCGCCGATTCCCATTCGCTCGAGAAGACGCCTGATTTCGTGGAGGCCGAGACGCATCGACGGGTCAGCTTGTCAAACATTTCCGCTTTCTTATCGGTAAGCCAGGGGATCGTCGGCAACGGGTCGTTGTAGTCCCATTTCGCGCGTCTAGGCATGCAGGAGCCCCCACAGTCGCCGCGTTTTTTCCACCAGCCGCGGGAGATCGGCGAGCGGAAACGCCTGGTCCGCATCGGACAAGGATTGATGCGGTGCCGGGTGTGTTTCGATGATATAGCCGTCGGCTCCCGCCGACAGGCCCGCTAAGGTCATCGGTTCGACGAGATCCCGCCGCCCGGTCCCATGGCTGGCGTCGACCAATACCGGAATACCGGTCATTTGTTTAATGGCGGCGATGGTCGATACCGAGAGATCCCACCGCACATGGTTCATGTGTGTGGAGCTTCCCCGTTCGACGAGAATCGGTTTGCACCGGCCCCGACAGAGGTATTCTGCCGCGCCGAGAAACTCGTCGAGCGTAGATCCCATATGACGCTTGAGCGTCACGGGTTTTTCGAGGTGCCTTAACTCGGCGAGGAGCGCATAATCTTGCATATGTCGGGCGCCCACTTGAAAAGCGTCCGCATATCGATCGATATATTCGACATCCCGCACGTCCAGCACTTCCACCACAATGCGGAGGCCATGACTCCGCGCGATTTCCGCCCACCGCTCGAGCAAATGCTTTTGCAACCCGAACACATGAGGGGGGTACGTTCCGGCACGAAAGACACCTCCACGCATCCATTGAATAGCAAGCGTTTTGAGTGTCTTCGCGACTTCTTCGATTTGCTCGGGCGATTCGATAGAACAAGGACCGGCAATGATAAGGGGAACACGAGCGTCCTCCTGTTTAACACCCAGCACGGTAGGGTAGTTTGGTTGCGGACCCCAGACACGCCGCGCCGTGAAAGGCGGCGAAACATGAATATTCCATCCCGTGGGATTGTCCATTAGTAGGCCGTATCCGCGTAGAATCGAGACCACTGCTCTTGAATCAATACTTTCTGGCCGACAGGGCTAAGAAACGGATTGTCTTTGCGGATCTTCTCTTTTTGATAGCGCACAAATTCCTTATGGAGAGTACGCTCCAATCGACGGGCTAACACGACGCCTTCCAGTTGCGAATTGAGATCGTAAGGAAACGCGCGGGCATACGCGGCGGTCGCCTGCTGAATTTCGCGTAGCCAGGTCCGGAGTGCTTGGATGGATTGGCCGCGCACGGCCCGATAAATTTTCCAGCGCGGGGTTTTTACTAAAGCCAGGAATTCCGCATGCGTCATTTCGAGAGGCCCTCCCATTGCACCTGCGGTAAATGTGACGCGATATCCAGATGAATATGGCGATCATAAAATCCCACCCGGACAAATCCGGCGCGGCCCGCCCCGTAGGCGATCCGTTGCGCGAGAATAATGTCCCCCTTGTGCCCGACGTCGATCGCCTCGCCGCTATAATGTGCGGACGCTTTCACGTGTTCGCCCTTGGTCGTGCTAGTCAGTCGCCACGGCACGCCGGACAACCGCCGTCCAATATCGGCCCGGTCCACGAGCGATTTTTTGAGGCCCTTCACTTCCTCGTCGGTAAAGTACAGCCATTGGCCCATTAATCCCCCTCGATAATACGCCGCCGGATCGCTTCGCGTTCAGCGAGGTGATTCAGGCTCATCGATCCGTGATGGCGGCGATAGAAAAAGGCCGGATGTTCCCAGTACCCGATTTTGAAGCGGCCTTGTAGGCGTTTGTAGAGTTCCAAGCTGTCGTAATGGCGTAACCCATCGCGGAACCGGATGTCGTTCAGCACCGACCGCTTAAAGAGGGTTCCCCCGGCATGGTGATGGACGCTTCCCGCGGTGACGGTCCAATTGCCTGCCGTCATCGTGAAATCGCCAGATTCGTCTGTTTCGACGTAGCCGGGATACACCGCGTCGAATCCGTGTTGCTCGGCATAATCGATCATGCGCTCCACGGCTCCATGTAAGAGCTTGTCGTCAGCATCGAGGCGCATCACGTATTTTCCGCAAGCTGCGGAGATGGCGACGTTCGAGCTTGCGGCTAACCCGATATTTCGCTCGTTAATAATGACCTTCAGGCGCGGGTCCGTGGCGAATTTGGCGATTTCGAGAAGCGTGTTATCTGTCGATCCATCGTCGACGACGATATACTCAAAAAACCCTGCGCCATTGTGCAGAACAGTCTGCATAGCTTCGGAGACAAATGGCTCCGCGTTATAGGCGCAGGTGTATAGGGAGACAGTCGGTAAATGGTTGATGGCTAAGAGCCAGGGACGTTGATCAATGAACCGACAAATATCGTCGCACGAGGCGAGAGCGCCCAGCTTTCGAAGGACAACCTCCAAAAACTGGGCGTCAGCAGGGTAGTCTAAGGTCATCCGGTAGGTGCGGCATATGGCAGGGCGCGGGCGGTATACAAACTCTTTGGCGGGATTCACGCCTCGAACAAAATAGCTGATAAATTCGGTCGGCTCTTTGTGGTTATTGGCGGCGCTCAGTAAGGTAGCCAGATCAATCACTTCGACCCCGGCCCCCTCGACAATGTCAGGAGCCCAGACATAGGAGGCATCTTTTTCGTGCGCCATGGCGATCATTTCGACCATTGATTGCGCGTCAATGATCGCGTCGTCGTGCGTGATGCGGACGATATAGGTCGGCGGTTGTCGGAGTTTCATCACGGCGGCGGCCATGCGGTGCAGAGGTGAATCGGCGACGCCTTGAAAAATGGTGACTTCCGGATACCGCGCTTCATAAGGTAGATAGCCGTCTGCTTCGCCTTGCGGCACCGCGACGATAATCGGGATCCCATGCCCGGAGACCCGTTTGAGGATATGCTCGAGGACCGAGAGCCCCGCGATCCGCTTAAACACTTTTCCCGGCAGACGCTTGGACTGCGGACGGGAACAAATGACGATAACCGCGTCTGATCTCATCGACTCCGATGATGTTCACATTGCGCGTGCGGGCAGTTGAACGGGTCAGTCTTTCGCACCGATTCCATCAGGTAGACGAAATTCGCCAAAAGGCCGAGAATCACGCCGATTAAAAGAATTCGATTCCAGAGAAAATCACGATCGTGCTTGATGTCCGTTTTCTGTAACGCCGTAATCTCCTCCTGTTGTTTGGCGTCTACTTTATCCATTCCTTCCATTGGTTCCTCCTGGTGGTGTGTTTCGGCCTAGTCGGTCCCCGCGGATCAAATTCATGAGTGTGCGAAAATCTTCGGCGGGTTCGCGGTGCCCGAATTCTTTGACGAAATAGGCTTTGCCGATCACGTCGATGTAGACAACGTGATAGCGGTTTGACGTGATCACCCGGATCGTGTAATGGTCCATTAGGGCGCGTCCTTGTAGTCCATAATTTGGCGGCGCGCCACCTCGAGCATAAAGAGGGCATGCGGGGGGCTTCGAAGTGGGCCGCTTACCTCGACGGCTCCCGTCTTGGTATTCCAGGTGATGGTGAGGGTTAGCATCTCGGGGATATCGATAGCCGGAGAGGTCATTGAAGATCCCCCAAGACGGAGACGACAATATAGAACTGGAGAGTAAACCCGAAAATGATAATGGCGAGGAGGGCGGCGCGGACGATGCGCGGACCACGACGAAAATAATTTTTCACTTAGTTTTTAGGCGCTTGGGGGTTCCTCCAGACGGTCGGCCCTGCTCAGTTCCAGCATATGGCAGAGATCGAGCGCAATCTCCAGATCGGAGATTTCCATCCCCCTTATAAGACGGCCGCTCTCATCCCGACGTAGAATATTCCATCCGGCTTGGCCTTGCTTGACGGCGTAGGCGCTCATGCGACTACTCCGGCCAGCTTATTTAAATTTGCGTTTGGTCCATAGAGAGCACTAGAGACTCGATTATGAGCGGATGCCGCGATTTGTTTAGTCTCATGCCTTCCACATCGCTGACGGTTCTTCCCTCGTTTTATTGGCGCGCACCATTTGCAACCATGAATCTTCATGCTAGCGACGCCTTCCCCTCACGATCCTGGACCCAGTCGCGCTCGGGTCGTTTATAAGCCATGTACGACGTGCAGTTTTGGCAAATCTTCGGAGCGGTTCCGAGTCGATTTGCGCGTAAATCTTGTCGCAAGCGGCGCATCGGCTCACCGTTCCAAATTTGAATAAGCGATTGTTGCGGCCAGCAACCGATCTCTATCTCCTCTGACCAATCGACACAACAGGGCAGACAGACGCCGCTAGCCGTCACGACGATGCGTTGCGAGGGATAGCCACAATAAACCCGGTCCCACTTTTCATACGCATTTTCCAAGGCCAGATGTGCGTAATGATTTCTGTCAAATGTGAAATGCTCACTGACCTTGATATCAGCGCCAAAGTGCTTTTTGACCTTTTCGATGAACCGCTCATCTTGATTTAACTGCGTGATCACCCGTCTTACCCAGAGGTTTGAATGATTCCGGCGACGCATCTCTCCGATCACCTCGAGGGCTCGTTCAAGGTTTCCATTCACGCGAATCTTGGGATAAATGTCTGGATCCATTGAGTCAAGGGAGACCATGACCTTCGTCGCATACATCAATCCGTCAATCGCGCGATCGGGAGCATTGGCATTGGTGTTGACCAAAATTTCATGAAAGGCGGATTTGCTCCGGGCATAATCAAGTATTGTCGAAAACTCTGGATTTAAAGTGCTCTCGCCGCGGAAGTTCATCTTGAGTGCTGGTACGCCGAGTGCAGCACATTCGTCGATCAAGCGGATTGCCATTTCGACTGGCATGAATCGCTTTTTGTTCGATCCATCCCAAGCCTTCAAGGTCATGCTCTTGGCGAAATCCGAATCTCCCCAATAGCACATCTTGCAAGCTAAATTACAGAGCGAACTTAATTCAACGTCGACGTTTAATGGAACGGGAGGATCTTCTTGGTAGGCTTTCTCCCAAGCATCGCGGTACGCCTGGCGGGTTCCGTAGACCGGCGACACGCACAAGGTGTAACAGATTGTGGCCACAAATTCAAACTTTTTTTAATTTAGCGCGCGGTGGAGTCTCCCCGCGGGTGGAAAAAATTCGGTTTGTTCTGGTTATCAATCATCTCTCGCGGCCACCGCTTTTTACAGTCGGGACATTCCCATTCGATGGTGCGATCGGCAGCGGTGTCATAGATCCCGATTTTGCGGGTAAAGTGCGATCGCCCGCCAAAGCTAGGCCGGTCCTTCTCCGGTATCGGTGTGCCGGTGAGTGAGACGCCGCAAAACGGGCATAGGTCAATTTCCATTGAATCCTCCTTGAGTGTCCGGGGGACGCCCCCCTTGAACAAATCCGATACATCTGCTCTACTGGTGGCCTTGTTAAGGCCTCAAATCGACGATAAGGACGCCTAACCATGGACACGGACGCGCATTCCCCCAACTGCAAAAAAGCGGCAGGGAAGCAGACCGCCTTTGATCCCGACTGCAAACGGTGCGAGGACGACTCGGCGAAATGGATCATCGCTCTGCGCCCTTTTAATGCGTCCGACAGTGCGTTGCGCCGCAAAATCACCATTCGCGCAGGCGATGGCCCCGACCATCAACGGTATTTTGTTTATGGGCGCGGCACGCCAGACGAGTTCGAAATCGAGATTCCCCCCGGCGACCAAGAATGGTGGCTCAAGATTGTTCGCCTTGTGAAAGGCCGCGACGAGATCGTTCGCCGACTTCGCGCTCTCGTAGTCAATATGGAGGGGATGCTTGCGGAGTCCGATAAATTCACTCCCGCCCAACTAAAAAGCGTGGTTGTCTGGACGAATGCGACCATTAACACAATTCTTCAGGACGCCGAGGCGCAGGAATAACGATTATTCGATCAGCCATGGCGCGAGGTGCGTCAACAAAGTACAGGGCGGTGCGGTGGATTGTTTCTCCAACTCCGCCAGGCGGGCCTTGAGTGCGGCGATCTCCTGGTCTTTGATTTCGAGCAGGCGAAAGAAAAACGTCGCGTCCCAGTGTTGTGTATCGGAGACCGCCGACCACATGAGATGGTTCGCCCGAAGACGCGACAGGCGATCTTGATCGGCGGCGGTGATACTCATATCCGTAACACGACCCCGCGGCTCCGCAGTTCCCGCGAGACGTCGTCCCAGCCGGTTGCAAAAAGCGCAATGCACCCATCCGCCTTGGCGCGGTCAATAAACGCGACCTGTTCAGGCCTTCGCCGGTGGCGGCCAGGCCGTTTCATTTCGATGTAGAGCGGCACAGGACACGCGCACTTAAACACAGGCTCAAACTTTCCCCCCGGCACATACCCTTGCAAATCCGGCAGACCGGCCTCACTCATGGATGCGCCCGGTAACCGTTCTTTCACCTGCCAGACCGGGATTCCGCATAACGCTAAACCGTCACGCACCTGCCGAACCATGTCAGACTCCCGCGGATTAATCCTCATGCAAACCATACCTTGCCATACCTTGTCCCACCGAACCGGGCCGTGCCATACCCGACCTTGCCACAACCTAAAGCGTCAAAATGGACCCTATTTTCGGTATCAAAACTGCTAAAATTTCGCCGTCGCCCTCATCGTCTAGAGGCCTAAGACATCGCCCTTTCAAGGCGAAGACCACGGGTTCGAATCCCGTTGAGGGCAGAATTTCGTGGGACTGTCCCTATTTTGTCCCACTTCCAGGCCGAAAATGGCCGAAAATGGCAGTATGTAGCCACAAACCGCCCGGCCCCCCAGCGGAATTATCGTCGGAGACGCATTTTTCGACGATTTTCGAACCGTACGTATTTGCCCTTTCAAGGCTGTAGCTTTTCGCCCTCATCAGACCTTACCGTAATTCCACATCCGCCTGTAAATTCGCTTCGATTTGTTCATTTTCCCTTGCCAAATTATTTGTAGCAACAAACGCCGATTGTCCCTTTTTTGTCCCAGTTGTTGGCGACTTACGGGGGGCAGCAAGCTCCATTGTGGCCCGCATATGGGCCGGGGAGAGGTGGCTATACCGTTGCACCATACGCAAGGTCTTATGGCCTAACGCCTTGGCAATGGATTGCGCGTCCGCGCCCCGCATGGCAGCATGGCTAGCCCAGGTATGGCGCAGGTCGTGAAAGCGGAAATCGACCAATCCGGCCAAGCGAACCGCCGCGTGGAACCGGTGCAGGAAAAACCCGTGCCGATTGAGCGGTCGCCCGTGATGCGTGAAGATCCAGCCGGTCCGCTGGCTCACGGGAGTTTTTTCTAGCAGTTCGGTGATCTCGGTCGTCAATTGCACAAACCGGCCCTCTTTGTTTTTTGAATGGGCCGAGGTGATGAGCGCCCAGCCGCGGCGAAGGTCGACGTCCTGCCACTGAAGCTTGAGGATTTCCCCTTGTCGCATACCGGTATGTCGCGCGAAGAGGATCACGCCCTGAATATCGGGATGCGCGGCATTCATGAGGCGGTAGAATTCGTCGTCTTCAATGTAGCGGATTCGCTCGTCATCGACTTTTTCGAGGCGATACTCGGCCAGCGGATGGTCGTCAATCATGCGCCATTGGAAGGCTTTCCGCGTCGCCGCTTTCAGGATGGTCAAATCGCGCCGCAGGCTCGACTTAGAGAGCCCTTTGGTCTGGCGGTAGGCATAATAGCGATCGGCCAAATCCCAGAGCTCGCTTACCTTGCGGCCCCAGAAGAAATGGCGCATGTACTTAATGGCGTGGTATGTCCGTACGATGCTTCCCGGTCGTTTGGGTTTGATATGCAGCCGGTAGTATCGGGAGAGAATCTTCGACACCGACACCTCGGCGGTTTTCGGCGTGGCGGCCGCCGCACGGAGAGGATCGAGGCGGCCTTCCTGCACGGCCGCTCGGTAAGAGGTCGCCCACGCTTCCGCAAGGCGCGCATCGGTCTGTCCCGTGCTGACGTAAACCCGCCGCGCCTTATGGGTGAACCGAAGCCAGTATGTCGCGCCGCGCTTGTAGAGTCCCATCGGCCTTTGTCTCCTTTATCGTCTTCACTTTTCGCTTGTCGATCTCTTTATCGAGATCGGCTTTATCGAAGCGTAACCCCTTCCGTTTACCCCACCGGACAAACGGGATCAGTCGATTTTCCACAAGATGGTAGAGATAGTCAACGCTTAAAGCGGTATAAATGGCGGCTTCGTTAATCGTGAAAAGGCGTTTATCCATTGGCGACGCTCTCCCGTTCGGCTTTCCGACCAGTCAGATTCTCCCATCGCCGGATGACCACGTCGCAATATTTGGGCTCCAACTCAATCCCAAAACACCGTCGCCCCAGTTGCTCGGCGGCGATAAACTGGGTTCCACTGCCCGCAAAGGGCTCTAGGACGATATCGCCGCGTTGCGTGTGGTTCCGAATCGGTATAGAGAAAAGCTCCACAGGCTTTTGCGTGGGATGGATCTTGTCGTTTTCGCGGCCGATCTCCCAGACATTGCTCTGATTTCGTTCGCCCAGGAAATCCGGCCTTTTCCCTTCAGGCCAACCATGGAAGCATGGCTCGAACCGATGATGATAGTTACTGCGACCAATCACAAATCCCGGCTTTAGCCAAATAACGATCTGGTGGATAAAGATTTTCATTTGGTCAAGTGCTTCCATGAATTCCCGGCGCCGTGCGTCTGAGTGCCATACGTAGACGCCACACTTCTCGGCCGCAAAACTGAAAGCATTCCCCAATGTATCGACTAGAAATTGCGTCAATTCTGGCCCCTTCATATCGTCGGCTTCAATGTCGAGATCGGTGGCGGCCTGACTGTGCCTATAGCCGCGTTTGACCATGGCGCGGGCTTTAGAAACGTAGTCGACACCATACGGCGGATCGGTTGCGATGAGCATCGCTTTCTGGTCGCCCATTAACCGCTGAAAATCCGTGATCGCCTTGGAGTCCCCGCACAATAAGCGGTGGTCGCCCAGTTTCCACAAATCGCCCTTTTGCGTGATCGGCTCGGCCGGAGGTGCGAGGAGTGAACTTTCCTCCACCAGAGGGAGAGGGACAGCTAGATCTTGGATCAGTTCCCGTAACAGTAAATCGTCGAACATCACCGGATCCTTGGTTCGAATCTCATCTAAGAGCCCCTGTAACTCATCGGTGAATTCGCCGACGATAACAGGACTGTTGAGGGCTACATTGAGAGCCTTCTCCTCCGTCTCGGGAAGATCGACCGCCACGACCGCCGCTTCTTTAGCTCCGAGCGCCTCGAGTACCTTGATTCGCTGATGCCCGCCGATCACATGTCCCGTGCGCCGGTTCCAGACGATCGGCTGGACAAGGCCGAACCGTTTCACCGATTGCGTCAGGCCCTGGAGGGCTTGCTCTGTGATCTGCCGCGGGTTATACGGTGCGGCCGTAAGGTCGGCCAAGGACATGGTGCGAATATCGTGATTTATCATTGGGCGATCTCCCTAATCTTCTGCGCGAGTTCGTTTCGAATAATGGCCAGTAACGGCTCATAAACCGTGCCGTCCGGGTAAATGAGGGCCAAGCGGCGAAGGAGGTTAAAGGCCCGCTCGGTTTCGTCGGCGTCCTCCCCTGCCAGGAAAGCGAGGGATGCCCCGTCTAGCTGCACGTTTCTCCACGCCAGATTCACCAAATTCTCTAGGGTGCATGGCGCGACTTCAAAATCCGTAAACGGGCTACTGTAATTTTTCCATGCGACCGCCACCTTCTTGGCGACGTGGTCGTCAATAACCAAGGCTAAGGATTCATGCGACGCTGCTGCACGTAAAGCCTGTAAGGCCGTCATGGTCTTTCCCTCCAATTACTCACCATTCAGCGTAATAGTCGAATCCCGTAACGCACAATCTTTAGGAGCATTTTGTCTGTTCAAATTCGCGGGCTGCGGCCAGATGCCTGTGGTTCCAGCCTTTAATCAGCGCCCACGCCGCACAGCCCAAATCGGCACGAAAGCTATTTGTCTCAAATCGCCATTTTTAACTGCGCCAATTCTGTAACAATACGCCGCTG
>Ga0196964_10000223_pt1 | contig 42034 bp, 53 predicted proteins | sample S1_10metaG_FD_148615 | JGI IMG/M metagenome (GOLD analysis project Ga0196964, IMG submission 148615) | Soil microbial communities from Anza Borrego desert, Southern California, United States - S1_10 | ecosystem: Environmental > Terrestrial > Soil > Desert | place: USA: California | collected...
GCGCGTGGATCGGTGACAACTGGTGCCGGCCGAAGTCGGGGAGCAAACCGCGGCTCGATCGCGGCGGCGTCGGCATCAATCGTGACGGCATCTGGCACAAACGCCCGCAGACCGGCAAGGGTGGTCACGGGATCCACGCCAGCCGCGTCACTGCTGGCGACGGCAGCGGATTGGACCATCGCCGCCCGCACTTAACCAGGTCGAACGGCGTGCACGCGAAAAACTGGACCGACGACGGTATCTGGAAACAAAAGCCTGTAGTCAGCGGCCACGGTCACGGGATCCATTCCACCGCAAACCCCGGCTTGATTCAGTTTTTCGGAGAACTCCAGGGCCGTCTGCGCCGCGTGCGCGTGTGTTGTGGCGACTGGTCGCGCGTCGTGAAACCCTCCGTCACGGAGAACAACGGTTTAACCGGCGTGTTTCTCGATCCGCCCTACGGCGTCGAAGACCGCGACAAGGTCTACAACCACGACAGCCTGGACATTTCCGCCGACGTCCGCAAATGGGCCATCGCCAACGGCAACAACCCGAAGTTGCGTATCGCGCTCTGTGGCTACGACGGCGAACACGACATGCCCAAAGACTGGGACGTCGTTAGCTGGAAGGCCAACAGCGGATACGGCGGCCAGCGCAAAAGCGGCCGCAACGAAAACCCCACGCGCGAACGCATCTGGTTTTCGCCGCACTGCCTGCAACCGCTCGCCTTGTTTAACAACCTGAAAGGAAGCTCACATGGGAACGGCAATCGCCACCGCAGCACCCGACGAATTCAACGAACGAAAACTGCTCAAGCTGATCCAGCCGCGGCGCAATGATCCAGCGCCAATGTGCGTCGATATCGCCCAGGCCGCGCGGATGTTGTCCACGCACCCGCGCCGCATTAAAGCGCTGATCCGCAATGGCGAACTCTCAGCGCTGAAAATTCCGGGGTGCAAATCGTTGCGGATCCGCACCGCCGCATTAGATAGCTACCTGCGCGTCATGGAACAGACGCACAAAAACAACTCTATTTGATCCCGGGGGGGATGTATGCACGGAGAACGATACCGTTCTGCCAGGTCCGGTCGTGTCGGCTGGCGGTTCCGCTACACAGATCCAATCGACGGCAAACGCAAACGCCGCGTCGAATTCATCGACGACCAGCGCAAAGCCGAAAAGGCCATGCACGCCTTTTTAGATTCACGCGAACAGGTGAAGATCGGCTTGCCCGATACGGCCAACTGGCAGATGTCCTATCGTGCCCTGGTCGAACGCTTCCTGGAAGAAGCACCGATAACCACCGACGACCGCCGCGGCCGTTTGAAAAAATGCCTCGAACGCAACCTGCTGAAGGTTAACGTCGCCGCCGATCTTGGTTCACCCGGCAAACTCACGCAACGACTTCGCAAAGTTGCGAAGACGCACGGCGACCATTACGCCGCGTGCTACGTTCAGAAGTTCACCAAACAGTTAACCCGCTGGGCGGCCGCCGAAGGCATTCTGCCGCAAGACCCGCTGGCCAACTGGCAGACGTTGCCCTTTGATCGCGTGCGCGAAAGGCGAGCGTTCGAACCGCACGAGCTGCGCGCCGTGCTCGCCGCGGCCGTCGACCTCGACAGCCTGTTAGGCCACGAAAACCCCAGCGCGCTGACGTTCACCACGCTACTGGTCACGGGCAACCGGCCGTCGGCAGTGCTCAACGCTAAAATTTTAGACTTTGACTCAAAGCGTATACATCTGCCGCGCGGCAATGGGAAGAAGCGCAACGGACTGGCCACGGTTCCGCCGGCGCTGGCGAAGATCCTGCATAGCCACGCCGCCGGCCGCTCCGAAAAGGAACCGCTGTTACTCAGCCACGAAGGCGACGCGTGCAACCGCAACAACATGCACAAATACTTCAAGCGCTGCGCGACGCTGGCCTTCGTGCGTTTGTGCTGGCCACAGTTGGACGACGTCGACGCCGCCGCCGTTCAACAACTGCAACTGAACGTCGCGTATCTCATCTATCACGGCAAGCTGCGCGGCAAGGACGGACCGCCGGCGAAGAACCCCAAGAAGATCGCGGCGCGCAAACGCGTCGAAGCGCTGGTGACCGACATTGCCGACCAGATCCGGCCGGAAGTCGAACGCCGCCTGCTGGGCCGTGACATGTACAGCCTGCGCAAAACCCATATCAGTTGGGCGCGCCGGCTGGCCAATCATGACAGCGTGCGCTTGCAAGTCGGACGAGCGCCGCGCGACGTGGACGAACGCCATTACGTTGACCTGGTGGACGCGCACGAAAGCAGCCGCGCCGTGTGGGACGTGCTCGCCGGCGCGCGAAACCTGTCCGGAGAAGTGATCGAACCCGCCGAAGATTTCCCGTTGCTGCAACACGCCGCCGGCGCCGAAGCGCTGACCAGCGCCGCGGTCATGACCGCCAGAAACCCGCGGCAAGTGGGCTCCAATGTGGCCACAATTGGAAAAACCGCCGAACTTTTCGAAAATTCACCGACAAAAAAACCCACGCAAAACGTGGGTGTGTCGAGAGTTGTAAATGGCGTACCCGGGGGGATTCGAACCTCCGACCTCAGCCTTCGCAGGGCCAAACGGGAAGCTGTCCAAACTGAACCGCACGTAACTCGTTTCGCATCGGATCGAACTCCGGAAAAACTTGCCGACCCCGCTCCCCATTCTGCGCCAAATGGGCTCCAATGTGGCCAGATTGTAAGCCTGCCTAAGTCCACCCTGGCCGACCTGATACGCCAAGCCGCCACCACTCCCGAAGCCGATTTAGACCGCCTTTTAGAGAAAGTGGTCGGAAGATCGGAGGGTGCGCAATGAAACCTTTGAACACGGGCGAAGTGCTCGCCGCGTTGCGCGGCCGCTATTCCGGCAGCGCTTGGGCATTCTTGACGGAAGTGCCAAACGGTACCGGATTCGCCGGCACGCGGTCAGCGGACGGAATTGCAATGAGTCTGTGGCCATCGCGCGGCCTCGAACTCCACGGCATCGAAATCAAAGTGTCGCGCTCCGACTGGCTGCGCGAATTGAAAGACCCCGGCAAAGCCGACGACTTCTTTAATTACTGTGACCGCTGGTGGGTTGCTGTCGGCGATCCTGCCATTGTCAAAGACGGAGAACTGCCGCCGAATTGGGGGCTACTGATACCCCGCGGTAAATCGCTCTTTCAGAAAGTCGAAGCGGGCAAGCTGTCACCGATACCGCCGGATCGTTGTTTTCTCGCCGCATTGATGCGCCGCGCATGTGAACAACTGGTGCCGAAATGCGAAATCACGGAACGCCTTAACCAAGCCAGGGAAGAAGGCCGCGAAGAGGAACGGCGGAACGTTCGTTTCAATGCGCAAGAACTCGTGGAACTACAGAAGGCGGTAAAGGATTTTGAAACGGCCTCCGGTATTCGACTGAGTCATTGGGACGCCGGCAAGGTTGGCGAATTGGTGCGCAAGCTGCGCAATCTCCCTCATCGGCAAGACATTCGATCGGACATCGAACGCCAGTTGCGCCAAGCTGAAGGCACGGCGAACGGTCTTAAAGCCATGCTCAAAGAACTCGATGAAGTCGCGGCGGTCATGACCGCCGCGAAGGAGGCGCACGCATGAGCAACCGCACCGGCATCGAATGGACCGACGCCACGAGTAACCCGCTGCGCTATCGCAACCCGGCTGGAAAGGCGGTGTGGGGTTGCGTGAAGGTTTCTTCAGGCTGCACGCATTGCTACGCCGAGGGCATGGCCAAACGCTTTGGCCGGGGTGAGCCGTTTACTGCTGTCACCATGGGCAAGCTGATCCCCTACCTGGACGAAAAGGAAGTGCGCCACCTGCTCACATCCAAAACGCTCACGGGTAAACGCGTGTTCCTCAACGACATGACGGACATGTTTGGCGAGTGGGTGTCTGACGAGCTACTCGACCAGATGTTCGCCGTCATGGCGTTGCGCCCAGACGTCACGTTTCAGGTGCTCACCAAACGCGCCGAACGCATGCGGCGGTATTTCGCGGCGTACGGTAACCGTGAAGGGCTGGTGTTTCGCGCCGCACTTCCGTTCTGCAATCAGATCGGAAAGGACTGGGATTACCACATCCGCAAAGATCGTCGGCCAGACTGGCCGCTGCCCAACGTCTGGCTGGGCGTCAGCGTCGAAGACCAGAAAGCTGCCGATTCACGCATTCCTGAATTGTTGAAAACGCCCGCGGCCGTGCGGTTCCTGTCGTGTGAACCGTTGCTGGGCTCGGTGACACTTCGAGAAATACAGCACAACGGGGAAGTTGAAATTGACGCGTTGACCGGTGACCACGGGGTTATTCGTCCACTGCAGGGCCGCTCAGTAAACCGGATTGATTGGGTCATCGTCGGCGGTGAAAGCGGCGCCGGCGCCCGGCCCATGCATCCGGATTGGGCGCGCTCGATCCGCGACCAATGCCAAGAGGCGGGCGTCGCTTTCTATTTCAAGCAGTGGGGTCACTGGCTGGACTTCGAAGAAGCACGACGGCGGAAGATCTTAACCAAGTCTGGCGGTTGTTTCATCAGCGAATGGCATTTCGTCAACGGTCTGCTGCGCGCCGGTCACCAGAATATGGAACCCGTCGGCAAAGCAAAAGCTGGCCGCCTTCTCGACGGCCGAGAGTGGTCCGAATTCCCAGCCGTACCCGCATCTGTTTAGTTTTAAGTGAACGTTGGAGTAAGCCGCGCATGGCGAAACTACCTTACTTCAAAGTGTACCCCGGCGACGACATGCAGTCGCCGGTCTTCGGCTGTTCCCTGGCTGCGCAGGGGCTTTATGAACGCATGCGCTACATCGCTCACAATGGATCCCCTCGCTACGGGTTCCTCGAAAACGCTTCTGGCGGCCTTGCCTCTTCTGTAATCGCAGCGCGTTGCGGTTGCCAGTTGAGCAACTTCCAGAACACCTTTCAGGAATTACTGTCAGCAGGCGCGATCCATTGCGACGAGAAGGGCATCGTTTATTTTCCTGAACTGGTCGAACAGCAGAAACAACGCGACGCCGACGCCGCCCGAAAAAACAAATCGCGCCACGACAAAACCATGCCGCTGGCGCTGGGCGCCGATCCACCCGAACACCCGCCAAATGTCACACCGCCGGTCACACCGCCGTCAGTGTCATTGTCAGTTAAACAGCAACAGACTACTACCGCGCCGCCAGCGGCCGCGGTCGGAAATTCTTTGGCGCTGAAAAACAGCACGAAGAACTACGCGAAACAGGCGGCCACGGACGAAGACTGGCGCGACGTGGACCACTGGCGCGCCATTCTCATGCGTGCCGGCTGGGCCAACGACGGCTTGCTCTCGGCGCTGATTAAACTCGGCAAACAGCGCGTGAAGCTGGCCAGCCAGCCCGACCTGGAGGCGTACAAGTTTCTCGCCCAGGGCATCAATGCCGTTACCGATCCGGTCGTGCGCAACCGCTACCGGGTCGTGCACAGTGGCGGATACAACCCGAACGAATACGAACTGGCGCAGGCCAAACGCGCGCTGTTCAACGAACGCAACAAAGCAGCACAGGCCGCCGGCGGACCAAAGAAACTCGCCGCCGTTCTCGCCGCGGGGGAATGAATGGCCGCATTGCTGCCGTTCAACATCAAGTGTCCGAAGTGCGGCAACACGGACTATAACGACCGATGCGGCCCGTGCATGGCGCGCGAGTATGCGTACATCATCATCCGTTACCGGCCGAAAACGTGGCGCAACAAGCTCGAACATATGGCTGGATTTTGTGGAGCGTGCCGCGCGTGGTGGAAAATGCGCTGCAAAGACGACGACGAACTACTGGCCGAAGTGCTGAAAGGAAACAAATGAATGCCGAAACGCCGAATTGGTGGATCACGAAAGACGGCGATCGCGCGGCGTTGGCCCTCTACAATCGGCACTACTCGGCGTACAATTATAAAGACGGCCGGCAGCGGAGGCTATTTTGCGGGCCAGGTGAAAAGTTCGTGCTGCGTACGTGGGATGAAACAGCGTTATTTGTTTGGCGTAAATTCAAAGACGACTCGGGCCAAAAAGGAATTAACTGCGCAGTCTTCCGAAACGAGGGCGCATTGCGCTCGTCCGGGCTTATTCGAGAAGCGGACGCAATTGCTTTTAAAATCTGGCCTGGTGAAAGGCATTATACCTACGTCAATCCGGAGAGAGTGCGATCCGAAAATCCGGGGTATTGTTTCCTTATGGCCGGATGGAACAAATGCGGCACAACAAAGGGCGGGCTGTTAGTTCTGGAAATTACAGCGCCTTCTCAGCCTTAAGCAACTGCTGGTATTCCGCGCTCTTGTTCTTGCCCTCTTTGCGTAGCGCGTCTTTCCGCTTGGTGATTGCGCGTTTCTGCGCGCGCCGCGTCTCTTCTTCGGCATCGATCGACACGATACGCTGGCCGGCCAGAAGGTTCAGCCCCACTTCGCCGCCGCTCTTGCGCTCGTCCGTCGCCTTGCTGGCCGTGTTCGATAGGCGCGAGAGTGGCGAACGCTGCAACGCAAACAGCGCGTACGGGTCCATTTCATAGCGCTTGTTGCCGTCCTTGCCCGTCTCTTCGCTCACGCCCAGCACCGCCTTAACGCTGTCCGGCATGTCTTCAACGTAGTGCGGAGCCTTCGTGTTGCTCTCAATGGGGCGCTGTAAAAAGAAGTCTTGCCCGCTGGCCACTTCCAGCGGCGTCTTAATGATCGGATTCAGCGAATTCAGCGCAAAGTGTAGCGGGTTCGCGATCGGCTGCGCCGCGGCTTCAATCGGCGTGCCCAGGTCGTAGGCCACCGTGCGATTGCCTTCGCTGTCGATACCCGTATTCACGCCCAGCCCCTGTCGCGCGTATTCGGGCAGATGTTCCGGCTTGCTTGGTTGCTGGCCAAGTTGCGTAATGCGTTTCACTTTGCGAACGTCGTTCAATGCCGTGTCCAAAACCATCGGCAGAACGTTGCGCGTGTAGCCGTAGAAGAATACGACGCGATTCATGACGTTCTTTTCGAAGTCGTTCATGTTCTGTTTGCTGTAGTCGAACAGGTATTTGTCGACGTGCTGCGCCGCGGCCGCCGGCGACAAGCCCTGCTGGCGCATATAAACGTAATGCCCCAGGCGGTCGGTGTTCTCCAGTATCTTGCCGTCAATCTTGGAAAGGTTTTTCGTGGCGCCAGAAGCCACACGCCCCGGACCGGCGGCAAGCGTCGCACCGACCTTTTCGCCCATCTTCAACACGCGGTTATCGACGAAAACGTTGTTCGGGTCGCGCGGATCGAAGCTCCAGCCCTTGCCTTTTGTGCTGTCCAGCCGTTCGGCCAGGCCGTCGGTCGTATCAGCCGCACCTTCCAGAAGATCTTCGAAGTAACCGCCCTTCAGCGCGCGAGCGTCCGCCGCCTCTTTAATCAACTGGTCGCGCGTCAGCGTCTTGCCGTCGCCTAATTTTACTTTCACGTCGGCGCCGGCCATGACCTGGTTGGCAATCTTGTAATGTTCGCCCGTCGTCGGCACACCGCCCAGCCAACTCTGCACGCGGTTGCTGATATGGTTGCGCACGTGGAACGCCGGGAATGCCCGCGTGATGCTGCTTTTGAAAATGCGTGTGATGCCGTCGTACCACTGCAACAGCGGCCCGACTTCTTCGGGATTCTGCAACTTGTTCTGCATTTCAAGAATCGCCGTCGCCGTCTGCGGGTCATAGCTGACAGGTTCCAGCCCGCGGGCGATACGCTGTTTGTTGTGTTCGGTCAGGCCCACCGTGCCGTCGCTGAATTGCGTCAGTACTTCCGTGCCGTTTTCGTCCAGCTTGATCGCTTTACCGCCTTCGGCAATCTTCGGGTCGATAGGCTTGCCGACGTTCTCGCCAATGCGGTCCAGCATTTTCTGCCCGGCCATGGCGCGTATATGCCGCGCCTCACGAGCGAACTGTTGCGCCGCGGGGTTCGGATTGAAGACGGGATTTTTGCCGTTCCACTTGCTGAAGACGCTGTTCAATTCTTCAATCGTCAGGTCGCGATAGGCCGGCAGACGGGCAATCTGTGACGGGTGGCTGTTGTCGATCGATCGCGAGAACGCCAAAAACTCGTCCTTCAGGCCCTCGCGCAGTATGAACTGGCGCGCCTCGTCGTCCAGATCAAGCAGCGCCTTTTCGCCTACGTTCTGAACGTTTAAAGGAACCGGCTTACCCTTCTGCAGGTCCGGCGCTTTACCGTGCGTCTTGCTGACGATCGACCGTTCGGCCGCTTCTTTCTCCAGCTTAGGCAGGTTGGGAATCGACTCCGCCGCGGGCGTCAGGCCCTTTGCCAGACGCTGTTCGTGCAACGCCTGGAACACAGCGAATTGTTTCTTCGGGTAGCGCTTCAACGACTGGAAGAACCGCCGGCCTTCTTCGGTCGACACGTGCGTGGTGTAATCGATCGCGCCTTTGTACGCCGCGGACTTCAGCCCCGCTTTCTGTTCCACTTCCAGCATGGTCTTGTACTTCTCGCGGATCTTCCCGGCGAGTTTCATCAATTCAGGCGCGTCGGACGCGTCCAGCTTTTCCAGCAGGTTGGTGACCCGCGTGTGGACTTCCGGCGCCAAACCCTTCGAAATCTGCGCCGCGTCTTTCGCGGCCGCTTTCGTCGCTTCGGCCACTGGCTGCAATTGGCCGACGACCTTCTGTTCCGCGTTGTACTGACGGTCCTGCTGCATCATGTCGCGCAGGTCTTCACGTGTCTTGTCAGACGGGCGGCCGCCGGCGGCGCGTATCTCCGCCTGTGTTTTGGCAATGCGGTCCGGGCGAGTTTCAGCAATGACGCGCCGCGCGTCTTCAATGCGCCCCGCTTTCATCAGGTCGTTAGACAGCCGCGCCAGTTCAACGTTGGAAAGCGCCTTCAGGTTCTGCGGAATGGTCGGACCATCGCCAGGCGCCGGCGCGACCATCTGCGCCTTATCGTCCGGCACGCGTGCGGATCCGCTTTCCAGAATGTCGTCAGACCCCTTGCGCAAACTTGCGTCCTTGCCTATGAGATTGTCAGGCGCGCGATTCGCCGCGGCATCCGGTATTCGAACGTCGTTTCGATCACCCAATTTTCGGGCGGGCAGTTCTCCAGATAGAACAGATCCCGCATCGCCACCAGGTCGCGGCCGGACGGCTTGCGCGCCTTCCGCCGCTTCATCCACCATTCCCGCAGGATTGACGCCCAGCTTCGCTTCTGTCGCCGCGAGCACGTCGGCGGCTTTGTTGATCTTCGCAATTTTCGGGTCTGGCCCGCGCAACTCCGGCGGCATGAATTCATCGATCACCCCTTCCGGCGCGCGGTTTATCGCCGTTCCTTTGTCCTTCGGTACCAGCCCTTCCGGCACCGTAATGTCGGGTAGGTCCGTATCCTTCAGGCGTATTTTGCCGTCAGGCGTAAACTCCTTCGCCTCCCACGGATGGCCCGCAAACTTCAATTTGTCGCCGGGTGCAACATCCCCTACGAACTCGACCTTCTTCAGGTTCGGCAGCGGCGCTTGCCCCGCCTCGACTTTGGGCAGCAGGTCTTCCAGCAATTTCGGCAGCGCGGCGGCCTGGCCTTTGGGACCGACATCATCAATACCCAGCCCACGCAGCAAGTCGTCGCGCTTCTCTTTAACAAAACTCTGCGCCTCCATGCCCAGGTTCACTTCGCCGTCAACCCGGCCGCCCTTCATCAGCAATTCGTCGGGTATGCCCGTCTGTTCCAGGTGCAGCTTGCGAGCATCCGCGGCCAGGTCGCGGGTTTCTTTGGGAACGGTGGCGTTTTCGAAGCGCTTCTGCGCGTTCGCCAGATCTTTGCGCACGAACTTGTCGCGGCGCTTCGCCTTATCGATAGGCACCATCCACTGGCCCGACGGCGTTTCAATCGTCGCCATGCCGCTGGCGTCGTCGATGTTGACGACCTTGCCTTTCAGCGCTTTGCGCAAGCCCCGCGCACCGCCAACGGCATCCGCCGGCCGGAACTCCACGCCGTGGCCCTTCTCCAGCTTCGTGAAGTCGTCAAACACCGGCCGCGCCGCGTCCGCTGCGCCCATCGGAGCGTCAGCCGGGGAGAGAGTGGGCCCGTTGACCGGCGCGGCCGGAGCGGGAGGCGCCGCCGGCGTTTCTACTGGTGGCACTTCACCGCGCGCCCGTGCGCGCTCTAACAATTCCTCGTCGCTGAACGGTTTCAGTGCCGGCGCCGGTGGCGGTGGCATCTGCGTCACTTCGGCAACGTTCGGCTTTGGCTTTAAAATCAGATTGCCGTAGCGGTCGGCGTCGGTCATTTCATCCAGCAACGACGGCGGCGGCGCCGGGAGTGTGGGCCCCGTGAATTCCGTTTCGTCGAAAATGCTTCGAGTCGGCGCCGCCTCGATTACGTTTCCCGTGGCGTTATCAATCAGATTGCCGTTTTCATCCAAGTGCGTGTTGAAGTGGTCAACAGCGCTAGGCGGTGGCGTGATGATCGGTGCCGGCGGCGGCGCCTTCTCCAGCCCCGTCAATTCGTTCAGCATCGCTTCGGCTTCGCGCGCCGCGTCGCCTTCGCCCTTCGCCACGTCGCGGAAAAAGTCTTCCTTCGCCGCTTTGATCGCCGCGCCCGCTTTGCCCGCCACGCCCGCGGTTTTGCTGAACAGATTGCCCACGTCGCGAATAACGGGCGCCCCGGCAAACGTTCTCCAGGCGTCCTGTATCTTCTGCGCCGTCTCTGCGCCTTCGATCAATGTTTTTTGCGGCAGGTCAAAGCCCAGTTTGCCCAGGTAGGGCAGGGGCGCGAAAGGCTCAACCCGTCCGCCAATGCTGAACAGCGCTTCCTGCCCACGGTTCACCCGGTCGCCGGCGTTCTCGGCAATTTCAAACGCTTCATCGCCCAGCCCGCGCGCCGCTTTGTTCTCCAGCAATTCACGCGCAGCCGCGCCCACTTCGTCGTTGCGCTGCGCCAGGCGTTTCACCAATTCTTCACGCGAAACCGCTTCCCCGGCGTCGTCCACCAGGTCGCCAAGTAAATCGTGCACGGGTTTTTTCGGTGGTTTCTTCACCACTGTTTCGGCGACGTCGTCAACTAAAGACACCCCGTCAGCGGCGGCCTGTTCGACGACGTTCTGCGCGGAGCGTCGGGCAAGTTCTTTTGCGCCCTTAACCTCATTGGCATACTTCGCCGCCAGCTTCGCCGCGTCGTCCAGATACGGCGTTACTTTCGACGTGGCCCGGCCCACACCAGACAATGCCTTGATGCCCATGAATCCGGGTAGAAGGTTCAAAGGATCTAGCAGGATTTCAGACGCCAGCCCAGCCGCGCCGGCGCCGCTAAACAGCGGGTTATCCGTGCGGTCAACCAGCCCATAGTTGTGCAGCAGTTCCTGCCCGCTGACGCGGCTGCCAGCCTTGCCGGCCAGCAACCCGCGAAACAGCGCTCCCGGTGTATCCAGCACATACCCGACCTTCGAAAGGAACCCTTCTTCCTGTGGTTCCGGTTCGGGAAGTGCAATGGGTTCAGGTTCGGCCACGGGTGGCAGCACCGGCGCCGGTTCTTCAGGCTCAATCGGACTAAGCCCAAGCAAGTCGTCCAATGGATCGCGCGGCCGTGGGGGATTTCTGCGACGACGTACGGCGGCCGGCATCGGCGCAGGTTCTTCCTGCGCGGCGGGCGTTGTCATCATCCGTAAAATGTCGTCGTACGCTGCCATGGGTTATAGTTCCACGCCATCCAACAGCATGGTCTTAACGAACGTTGCCGCATGTGTCGGGTCAACACCCTTACCGACGAAGTAATCAATAAAGGATTGGTTAGCCAACTGCTCAAGTTGCTGCGGATTTGTGATTCCACGGCGCAACATCTGTTCTTTAATACGCGGGCCAATAATCGCTTTGGCGTGCTGCCACACCTGTACCGGGTCGGTACCGCCTAATGCGTTACTGACATACTTCAGTGAAGATTGCGGATTCCGCGGAAGTGTCGGAGTTTCGAACGTCATTTCGCGCGGGTCGCCAGTGCTGACCTTCGCTTGGGCGTTCAAGAATTCGCGCGTAAGTTCCTGCATACGTTCGTGGTCCCCTAGCTCACTAGCCTGCTTGATGGCAGGAGAGAACAATGCGGCCAAGTGCTGGCGTCGTTCTTCACGGATCTTGTTTAAATCAACGAAGTTCGGATCGGACTCACGATCCGCACGCGCTGCGGCCCGTTCTGCCGCTCGGAATTCGAACTCCTGCATCCGGCGTTTGTGCTCTTGGTCGGCGGTACTGGCGCGGCCCTGTATGCGGTCGTACGCGTTCAGCAACTGTTCCATGCGGGAACCCGTCGACATTGGCGCCGCGGCGGCGGATCCGCCAGGCGTGTAAACGCTTTCAGCTTTCGGACGCGCCAGAAGGGGCGGGGGAGCGTTCGGCGCCGGCGGCGTCGTGGTGTTCATGCCCGGTTCGTCCAACAGCGGCTTGAAAATCTGTTCTTCAATGCGCTGTTGAATCGTCTTTTCGCCGATCTTGCCGGTGCGCGCATTCATTTCAGCAATCTGCGCCGCATTGAGTGCCGCGGCATTTTCTGCTGCTTTGCGCCGCGCCGCGGCGTCGCCCTCTTCAATCTTGAATTTACGGTCGGTGTCCGTACGGCTGTCACCATAGGCGCGTTCCCGTTCCGTGTCGCCCACGCGGTCGCGATTGTCACGGTACGCGCCTTCACGGATCAACGTCGACAACTTGTCGCCGCGTTCGGTTTCGAACCGCTGGTCGCCCACGCCGTCGCGCGACTGGCGATAGGTCCGTTCCGCCTCGCGTTCCTTGGCAAGCTGCGAACGTTCCTCACGCCCCATCATCAGTTCCAGCATGCGCAAATCGCGGTCGCTCTTTACGCCCGCCATTTGCCGCCGGAACATGTGTTCATTGTATTCCGGGCTACCCATCGTCAGTTCTGCATACGGGCCCGCCTGCACACCCTGTCCGTATAATCCAAGCGCCATAATCAACGATCCTTTCAGTGTGTGTTCGGTGTCTTTGTCTTACGCCAGCGCGCCCGTCAGCAATTGCCACAGTCCATTCGCGCCCGTGATGCCCGGTTTCGGAGCCGCCCATGGCACGCCGCCGACGGTGATACCCGTGGAGGGCTTCGGCGCGGCCGGGCGTGGAGCAATGACGCCGAAGTCAGACGCCGGCTGCGCCGGCTGAACAACCCCGATGCCCGCACCCACGCCAGCACCCGTACTCACCGCAGGGGACACGCTGCGCGACGGCGTCACGGAATTGGTGCCGTTCTGTTGGTCATACTTGCGATAGTACTCTTCCCACTTCCGCTTCTCGGCTTCGGCGTCGGCTTCGCTCCACTTCTTCACCGTGGGCGTTGTCGGCTGCCCCGGCGTCGTCGCCGGCGGCGCAACAATCCCGGGGTTTACGCTGGTGGTATTTCCCGAAAGCCGGTCGCCTTTGACGTCGCTATAGTTCGCACCGCCGGCGGGCTTCTGGTTGCGCGCCTCGCGCTCGCGCAGCATGTCTTCATAGCTGCGCTGTTCCATGCGGTCGGTATAGGCGCGGTCGATTTCACTCTGACGGTCGATACGGTCTTGCGCATAGCGCGCGTCGGCAGCGGCCCGCGCGGCGTTGGCCTGGTCGCCCTGGAAGGCACGGTTCTTGTCGCCTTCAACGCTGGACGACGCCAGACCCATCGCCTGCATTAATCGCGTCTGGCGGTCCTTCTCGGCTTCCACGCGTACGTCGCGCGCCAAGTTGGCCCGCTGTCCGCCAAAATCGGTAGCAATGCGCCGCATGCCGGCCTGCATCGCCCCGCCTTCGGCGCCGCCGGTCATGTTCGCGCGCATGCCCAGGTTGAACTGCGTGTCGCGCTGCGCTTCAGCGATGCCCTCAGTGCCGCGGTTTATCATCCCTTCGATCGTCTCTTCGCTCATGCCGGGATTGTTCATCATGCTTTCCAGGCGCGAATTGAACGTCGAACCCAGCGTGCCTCCGGCAGGAGCGCCAGGCGTGGAAGGTTTCGCAGCCACCGGCGTGACGGGCTTGGGTGCAACGCCCGCCTGAAAGGTGCTGCTTTTGTTGGTGCCGGCGTAGCGCGTGCCGCCGCCCAGCATGTTCGTCGCCTGCGGGCCCCGGGCGCCCGTGTTGTAGCCGCCGTTGTAGCCGCCCAGATTGTGCGTCGTCGTGCGGCCCTGAACGCCAACAGTGCCGATGCTCGCCGCCCGTCCGCCGTGTAAGTTTCCAACTGGCATAAGTGACCTCGTTTCAGTTTGCCTTATTCGTATCTCGCCACGCGCGTCACGCGTTGCGCCAGTTCAGTGCCCAGCACTTCAATCAGCCGCGCCGCGTTCGCCGCGGCAACATCCGGCAACGCGTTCCCGTCTCTATCGAACGGCGTTAAATCGATCGCTTCGCGGTGCCTATTGCGCGCCAACTGTTTCCCGCTTTGCAGGTCTTGAATTTCAGTAATACGCAAGATTTCGACGCTGCGCCGCGCGCCCCGCATTTTGATTGTGATGTCCTTCATCTCGACTTCGTTCACTTCGCGCGTGGCCATGTGATCCCCTTAAACTTTGTACCAACCGCTAATCATGATCCCGCTGTTATTGGCAATGCTGGTCATCGGAAGCGCTGTGGGGGATGACGCGGAAACATTCTCAGCCAGAAAAACCGATGTGTCGTTAGGGAGGATGTATCCGCCGAGAGCAATAGTGGACGCGCCAATCGTAATGCCAGAGTGCCAGCCGATCGCCACCGTGCTGAACGTACCTGTGCCTTGCGCCGCCGAGGTAAAAGGCAAGCCGCCGACCCTGGCATTGCCCGTCCAGCTACCCTTGTTTGTCAACACGATGTACAGCTTGATCCAGACCTGGCTGCCGATGCGCACATAGGTACCGTGGATTTCACTCGCGTTAGCGGCGTATGCTCCGAGAGAACCCGTTGTGCCGAAAATGGTTGGCGTGAATGTCCCTTCGTCGTAATCGTTCAGGTTTTCGTCGCCGAGATTGATCCCGGCAAACGTTGGCGTGTCGCCTGTGCCGACACCAAGCGTCGTGCGAATAGCGCTCGTACTTGCATCGTCCAGGATGCTGCGCGCCGCCGCCGTGCAGGTGATTTCCTCAACGACACCGGCGCCGGCCGTGGAGCGACCCAGCAATTTATCCGTGGCACTGACATTCTGGATTTTCGCGTACGTTACGGCGCCGTTGTCGATGTTCTGTTCTTTAACGCCTGCATTCTTAATACGCAGCGCGTCGCTGTTAATTTCCAGCGTCGTGTCGTCAACGTTGACCGACAACGTCACTTCAGCGGTGCCGCTGCTGGACAGTCCATCGCCCGCAATGATCGACTGCACAACGGTCGGTATCTGTACGCTGATTTCCGTAGGTGTGACCACCAGCGTTTCGCCGGGCTGAATCTCACGTTTGCAAATCGTTCGGCGGTTGGTGCCGTTGAACACGCGCACAATCACCGACTTGGCCGCCGTGTCGGCGTTGTACACACTCAGGAAATTAACGCCGCGAGTAACGCCCGTCGCCGGCGCCGCTATCACCGTCACGGCCGTGGTGCCGTTGGTCGTGTTGTCGGTCACCTGGTCGGCCAGTTCGGTCTTGGCGAAGTCCTGATAACTGGCGTAAATCTCCAGCGGGTTGGTCGTGTGCGCCGCCGTCAGCAACACTTCTATCGTGCGCGTGCTGTCCAAGTTCAGCAGCGAAACAGCAGTGCGCGGATTGCTCGTCGCGACCTCAAGGCCGCCGTTTTCTTTCGATACCAGCAACGGCGACGGCGTGCGCTGTTCTTTGGACAAGGCGAACATCTGCATGCGCTGATAGTCGCCGCCAGGCGTGGCGCCGCGGCTGGCCAACGCTGCCGTTAGCTCCTTCATCGCCGCTAGAATTTCCGCCGTCGCTTCCATCGTCATTTACCCGTCGGGCTTTCCCGGTCTTCGTCGTCGTAATCCAGCTTCAGTTCCATCAATTCGAAGGGCTGCCCGGCCTTGTTCTGAGTGATTTCAATTTCAATCGTCGTCGCCTTGCGGTTGTTCAGTGGGATCTGAAAGCGGTATTGGTTCGCCGTCGTGGGGTTCACCGTATAGCCCGCGACCGCCTCCGTGGCCGTGACGCCGTTCTGGCTGAATGTTTTGTGGTTGCTGTCCGGCGTGGTCGATCCGTCGTAATACACCTTCACCACAAACGGCACGCACGCGGTTTTGTAGACCGCGCGCACCCATAGCCATTTCCATTTCTTCTTGCGCTCCGGCTGGCCCGCGTCCAGACGCCCGCTGCGATAGACGAACATCAGCGGCGCGATCCGGAATTCGTCGTTCTCCGCCGGGGTGAAACTGAACGCTGCCGACACCGTCGGCGTCGTCGCCGTGTTGTCGGAAATAATGCGTTCCTCTTCCTGCCCGTTGCTGGCGCGAATGATCCGCAGCGCCACACCTTTCAGCTTGTCGCCGCTCGTCGGCAACGTCGCGGACTTCAGCGGTATTTCCGTATCCGTCGCGCCCTGGTCAACTTGGCCATATAGCGGCGTGGTGCTGGGCGCGGCGCCCGCACTGAACCCGATTTCATCAGTCCACATGTAGCTTTTCACGCTGCCCGAACGCGTGGTGAAGAAATTAAAGCGATAGGCGCCCTTGTCGTCGGGCAACGGTACGCCGCAGGGCGATTGCGGCATGCGCCGCTTGCTATCGATCCAGCGCCGCCGCTCCAAATCCCACACCAGAACTTTGCCGGGGTAGCGGTCGGTCTCTTCGCAAATGTGGAACAGCAGCACGCCGCGGAATGGATCTTCGGAGATATAGAAATTGTCGCCCGCTTCGAAATTGATCTTCCCGGATATCCAGTCGTTGCGGAATGGCTGCCCGATCTCTTCGGGGATCCCGCCCGGCGCCATGCTCCATATGCCGCTGTAGTCGATGCCGTACGCGCGCCCGTCGAAACTCTTGATCGCCAGCGGAGACAACGCGCCGCGGCGCACAGGCACGGCCGTAATCACGCCGTCGCCAATAATCGGGTTGGGATTCTGGCTGTAGAACTGAGCGTACAACATCGTTTCTTTGGCCCACAGGAAACCGCCGCGGCCAAAACCACACCCGCCCACCAGCGCTTCGCCGTCGCTGCCGATCCGGTATTCGTTGCTGCAAAACCCGACTTCCTGGCTGCCGAAATGTTCGGGGCTGTCCGCTTCGCTGTTGGCGCCATAGTCGCGCACACCAGCAATCGTCACGTTTTTAACGCCGGTCGATCCCGCGTAGTTCGCGGCCAATGTCAGATTGTTGGAGTCGGATACGGACAGAATGCGGTAGCTCTTGCCGTCGGTGTCGCCGTCGGCCGCCAGGTCCTGCCCGACCATGTCCTGGTTGAAACCGCCCGCCACTGCGGACACGGCCGCGTTGCTGGCCGTCAGTTGCACCGGCACACGGTGTTTGCGCCCGCCGCCCAGCCATAGAAATCCGCCATGGCCTTCACAGAATCGGTAGTTTTTCGGAATGCCCTGATTTTCATTCAACAGCGCACGGTTGCGCAGCAGGTTGTCGGCCAGATTGTCCGCGCACGTGCTGCCCAGCGCCGTACCGTTGGGGCTGTCAAACGACCGATTGACCGGAAAGAACGACGACCCGCCGGCCGTCGTGCGTTCGACGATGAAATGCGTGGCCCGGCCCGGCGCGCTCCCAGGCTGCGTAATGTTCACGCTATTACCCGTCGCCGCGAACGACGTTTCCGTACCCGGCAAACTCATCGTGTTCGTATATTGGTCGTACCAGCGCCCGCGGTAGCGCACCGCGCCCTTAACATTGCCGGCGCCGCCACTGCTGACGCCGCCCAGCGCGCCCGGCGCGGCAATGCCCAAGTCGTACACGTTGCCGGTGCGCAGTTGGAATACCTTCCACTTGTCGTGCCCGTTGCCAAACACGCCGACGTCGCCCACTTGCGCGAAATGCTCGCGGTAAGCGCCATTGCGGCCGGTGACCAGGTTGGTGGCGGTGATCGCTGAAAAACTCACGATGGCCACTCCTCGTCACCGTTGCTATCGATATAGCCCTGTTCCAGACGCATGGACGGCGAAGGCCCGCCGGTGGTGGCATCGACCACCAGCGTGAACGTCGCTTCGTTGAAGGTGAATTCGTGGTTATTGCCGTTCACGTACGGATTGCGTTCAGTAACGATCAGCGTGCCCGAACGGTCGATGATTCCCGACGCAACGGGCGGATTGAACGTGCTGTAATTGCCCATGCGGAAAATGCGGCCTTCGCGTCCGGGCCCGGCATAGCCGTCGGCAAAGAACGCCGACAAATCGCGCGACGTGACCAATCCGGCAGCGGCGCTCCATTCGTCCAGCGCAATGGCGAGATTGTTTTGGGGCAGCGCCGCGTCCGGGTCGGGGCCCTGATCGAAATTCTCGTCGTAAGTGTCGTCGAAGGTTTCTTCATTGTTGAACAGCGGCAGCGGTCCGCCGCACGGTTGCTGTCCATCGCCGGGTGTCATGCGCACCGTGCCGGCGTCGCTGCAATCCAGCAGGAACTTTTTGCAGTCGCGACGCGTGAACACGGCGCAGTTGGTAACCGTGTTCGTGCTGCCCGATACCTGATTGCGCTGGTACCCGCCGCCGCGGCGCACGCGGCCCTGCAGAAACTTTAAATCGGCGTGCTGCAACACATACGCGGCGTCTGGCGGCATCGCCTCCAGCGCCACGCTGCGTTCAATCCTCGTCGGAAACAGCACAATCTGCGGCACGTTCTGCCCCTATTCGTAAACCGGTTCACCATCCGCCCAGCGCCGGCGCCAGCGGTCGCGCGATCCCGCCGGCTCATCGCTGATTTCCTCACGCTGCAAGCTCTCCGTGCGGCTGCGCCACTGACCCATGCGCTGCATCGCCATGGCGCGCGCGTTCATCAGGTGCTTGTCGCCCTTGCCCTTTTCAATGAACAGGTAGCCAAGCTGAATCTGTTGCAGGACGCTATGCAGGCTGGCCTGGTCAGGGAATCCGAAGTCGTGGCCCACCGCCGTCGCCTCCGACGGGGTGCAGTAGTACGGTATTTCGATAATCTCTTTTTCACTCGGAGACGGGTACACCCACATGTACGGCACAGGAACGGTCGTTGCTGCGCTGTCAGCCACCGCCCATTCAATTGCGTATTCGCGCGGCGTGTTCACTTCGCGCTGCAAGCGCAACATCTGTTTGATGTCGATCACGTCCAGCGCCGGCTCCAAGCGCCAGTCGCCGCTTTCGATGATCGGATTTTCAAAGCAGCGGAAGTTCGTCGGCAGCGCAATACGCGGGAACGTCAATTCGTACGTCGTGCCGGCGGCCAGATTGCTGGCGCCGCGGTAGTTACTTTGTAACGTGAACCCCGTGGCCCCGGTGCGCGTCTTCCCGCGGTAGGTCTGTTGCTCGCCATTGAAGCGGAAATAGCCGCCCTGCATGGCTTCTGTCCAGACGGTGCTGGATCCGCTCAATGTCGGGCTGTCGACGCTGATGGAAATGGTGCCGGTGGAATACGGGGCCAGAAACGTCAGTTCCGCCAGGCGGCGGTCGAAGTCCCAGTTGCACAGTTCGTGCAGGTCGCAACTGCCCTGATTCGCGCACTTGTCGTAGATCGCCAGCGCTTTATCGGAAGTGTCTTCGTCGTTGTAGTGCTGCAAAAATGTGCGGCAGTCGGCAAGCGTGTACGCCATGTGGCCTATCTCCAGTCTTTCTTACGCTCGCATCCCCGTCGCCCCTCGCGCGGTTCCCCGACGCAATACAACCCGTCCACCGTCATAATGAAGCAACACGTTTTCCGGCAGCCGTCGCAGTAAAGCAGAATCCGGCGCGGCCTGACGTAGAACTCATCGAGCGGAGCCGGGTTTTGGCGCACACGGCGCCCCTTTCCTTGGCCGTCAAAACGTTTGTCGCTCGCTCTCCCACTCTGTTTCCGGTCCTGCCAATTTCTTCGCCTTCGGTTGCTCGACGTCGCGCGGCGGCGGTTTTTCCTTTTCGATTTCCTTCAGCGTCTCCGCCAGGCGTCGGCAGATTTCCTTGTGTTCTTTGTCCTTCGGCAGCTTCTTCGCCAGAATGTCGGACACGTCCACGTGATAGCTGACGCGGCCTTCGCTGTAACACAGGCCCGGACCGTTCAGCACTTCGGCGGCTTCGGCATCGCGGCCCCAAATCAGCAGCACCGCCAGCAACGCCAACAGAATCACCCACATCACGAATGATTCGTTCGGGTTACCGTCCAGTTGGTTGATGCGTCGGCGGCTCATCGTCGCGCTTCTCCGGCAAAGGTCCGTACAGCTTTTCGTACTCATGCAAATCGGCGTTGACGCTGCGCCACCACCACGGCGTAACTAAAACCATCTGCCCGCAGTCGCGTTCCTCGTGGTGGGTCTTGCCGTCCTTCGTCTTCGACACCACGGGTATTTTCTTGTTCGTCGCCACCTGGACCGCCCCGCCAACGGGTTCTTCGCCGGCGAAAACATGGTTCGTCACGACGTCGGTGCCACCCATGCGCACCGTTGGCGCGCAACTACCAAGTGGCAGAAGGACCGGAACGACGACGGCGGCGCAAAGGACTAGCTGGAGGTTCGATAGATGTGAGAACATGCGTTCGGTCTCCCGTTTCGAACAGCTTCATCAGCACCGGCAACAGCGCCGGCAATAGTCCCAGCAGCGCGAGCAACATTAGGCGGCCCGTTTCTGCGGCGTGTCGTCGTCGTAAGCCAACAGCGCCACGTCGTTTTCAAAGTCGGTCTTATCCTTCTCCGTCGGCACCTTGCCGTAGGTCTTCATGAATTGGCGTTCGAAGATTTCGAGCCCCTTCTCCAGCTTTGGCTTTGCGCCCAGTACTCCCGACGCCTGCACGGCGTTGTAGACGTGTTGCGTCAGACCCACCCAGCGGTCGGCGTCCAACTTCTTGCGTTCGTTCAGGAACCGCAAAACAAGCGCTGCAACCATGCCAAACGCGCCGATATAGAGCGCCATGCGTTCTTGCGCTTTGGCGATTTCCAGCGCTTCAGAGGCAGATTGCACATTCGGCCCCGGCACCGCCGGTGGGGCTGCGGCGGTCATGACCGCGGGCGGTTGCACGACCGAAGGTGCAGGCGCAGCTACGGCGGCCGGCGTCGCGTTGTACGGCTTGCCGTCGATGTACACGACCTTCACCGCCGGGTTTTCCGGCGCGTCGATAACCGGCTCCGACGCGTACAGCGCTCCGGCGGTCATGACCGCCGCCAGTAAGGCCCAAAGGTTTTTCATGGAGTCCCTTTCGAGTAAACCCAATTCCGGATTTCTTTCACGTCGGATTCAATCCGGTCCAACTGCTTGCCGTCCTTCTCCTGGCGCGCCTCGTCGGCAGACTGCCGCGAATTCAACGTGTACGTCTCGTACAGATTGAAACTCGCCAGACCGAACACGACGGCGAACGCCGCCGCTATCAACCTGTCGTTGCTTCGCCGTTCAGCCTCTAACGCCTCCGCCTTCGCCACGATGCACCGCCTTAGAGCTCCCTCACTAGCTGAACTTGCGGAAGAAAAAGTTGATCGTCGTGTTGCCGGCGCCGCGGCCGAAATAGAAAATGTCGCCCGCTTTGCACGGCAATTCGTAATAGGTGTCTGCGGGAATGGTGAACTTGCCGCCAGTCGCCCCGCCGGCCACCAGCCGCAGTTCAATCGCAAACGACGGCGCGTGCACGCACAGTGAATGCGCACCCGCCGGCGCCGTCAGTGACGCTTCGGTGCCGGCGCTGGCGATCGGCGATACCTGCGCACCCGCCGCCGTCGCGTCCGTCATGGTCAAACCGCGCGCAAATCCGAACTGCATGGCGTACTCCCTTCAAAACCGGAAACAGAAAACCGGAAACCGGAAACCCGCCGTTAAGGCATCAATTCGAAGTGCATCGAACTGCCTACCTTCACCGTAGTGGTGTCAGCATGGCTGGCGTTCTGAGCGGCCTGCAGCGTGATCGTGCCGGCGCCGTTGACGACTATCGTTCCGTCGATTTCAACGAAGTCGGTAACGACCGTCGCGCCGTACAGCGCACCCAACGACGTCACTTGCGCCGGCGTGTTCAGCGTTGCCGCGTTGTAGGTCTTGATATTGGCGATGATGCTGGTGGCCGTGGCCGTGCCGCCAAAACCCAGCTTCAACCCGCCGTTGGCTGTACTCGTGGTGTAAAGGCGGATCCGGAACGCATAGCGGTCGCCAGCGTCCACGGTCGTCGACATACCAGTAATGTTGGCCAGCGTGACATTGGTGGTCGCCGTCAGCGCCGTAGTACAGCTTGAACGCCCAGCAGGCAGGTCTGCATGAATACCGGTCGCGCCGATAGTCACGTTCGAACCGGAAGTGCTTTCGGTAATCGTGTCGGCGCGAATGCCGGCGGCGCCAAAGTCGCTCGTGCCTGAAGCGGGCCCCGCAGCTACCAGTGTCCACGTCGTCGCGTTACACGTGACCATCGCCCAATTACCAGGCGTCACCGTGACAATTGTGGAAGCGGCCGGATCGCGCACGACCAGGTTGCCAGCACTGCCTGTGTTCGTAATCACGAACCACAAGCCCATGCTGTTGGCCAGCGCCGGCAGGTCCACATTGCGGTTGCTGCTGTCCGGGTTCAGCCGCTGGAACTTGTAGTCGGTGGACACCAGCGTTTTGGCCGCGGCCAGCGTTTCGGTGTTCGTGCCGAGTCCCACAACGCGGTTGGCCTTGTTGTCGTAATCGGTCGCAGCATGAGAAAGCGGAGCCACGCCAAGGGCCAGAACCCAGGCGAACAGCACCGCGAGAATAGTAGAGGGTTTTGGACCCATGATCGTCGCTCCGTGAAAAAGTGGTTTCGGTAAAGCCCGCCCCGTTCAACCGGGGCGGGCGTCGCTTGTTTGTTGGGAAAGGTGCCGCCTAGGCGAAGCCCCACACGCTGCGGACGATGTTGGCTTTGACCTCTTCGTCGAGCGTTGTCTTGGCTGCTTCGCACAGCGCGAACCCGGCCGCCAGGCTGGCCACGGTGTTCACCGTCGGCGCTCCGCCTTCGACCTTGCCGGCCACAGTCGCGGAAGTGACGATGTATTCGTTTGCCGCGGTGGCCTGTCCGCCGGAATGCAGGAACGTCGCGGCGCCGGTGTACTGAAACCAGCCGTATTCGCCCTGCGCCATGCTGTCGGCATCAGCGACGCGCACGCCGGCGAAGCCGATGACGGCGTCAGTGGCGGCTGCAAGCGCAGCGAAATAGCTGCTCTTGTCTGTGCCCAGCGCGACGCACGCCAGCTTCTGAGTGATCGCGGCGGCGCCTGAATTCTTCAGGAAGATAAACCACGCCTTGCGGGCGATATCGTAAAACTTCATCCCGACCGACAGGTGGTTGTTAGACACTTCTGTCGCGGTGTACACAGCCGTCAGGCTGTTTCCGACCATGTTTTGAATGTGCATTTTGATGTTCCTTCGTCAGTGTTCTTTTGTCCGGTTGTCCGCGCTCCCGTGAGCGCGAACGTTTTTAGAAGTCAGCGGGCGCTAGGGTCGTTCAGGTACTAGGCGACGGATGCGACGCCGCAGCTTGACGGCTTATCGCACCACTGCTGCACCTGGCTGCCGATGGTGATCGTCTTGACGGTGCCCTGGCCCTGGCTGCCGTCGTCGTAGATGCTCAGCAACTGGCCGTCGTCTTCCGTGCACCACACGAACAGATGGTCGAAGTTGACCATGTAGATTTTTCCGGACGGGCAGAAGGTGTCCCAATCGATCGGCTTGCCGTGGAAGGAAAGCTTCTTGATCGGGTCCACGTCGCTGTCGTCGACGTAGCGGAACTGGCCCATCAGCGAATTTTCATACTGTTCGTAGATGGTCTGAGTGGTGATCGTGCCGGAAGGTTCCTCGCGGGACTGCGCCAACTTGTCGTTGGTCTTGTCGCCTTCCTGCTTGCCGACGGAGCATTCGTTCCACAGCGTCTTCATGCCTTCGACGCCGTTGGTGACGCCGTTGCCGTTGTCGTCCAGATCGAAATTGGTGATCGCCTGGACCTGGTTGCGCCAGAACGCGTTCGAAGACGTGGTGCGGTTGATGCCCGCATACGTGTTCGTTGAAGCGCCGGCGGAAATGTGGCAGATCTTCTGCAAGCCGTCGAACGGCACGGCCAAGTCGTCGCTATCGACCGCGGTGCCGTCGCCGTAGGCGTAGGTGGCGAAGCGTTCCATGGCCGACTGGTACAGTTCCTTCACCTGTTCGGCTTCCGCGTCGAACATCTTCGCCACGTTCGAAGCGTTCTTGTTTCGCTTCGCCTGGAACTTGGACATCAACAGCGAAAAGCTGTACTGAGTCCATTCCACCGTGACGGTTTCGAACGCGTTGGAGGTCTTCGGATTGCGCTGCAACCAATCGTTGGTCGCACCACCGAGTGAAGACTTGCTCTTGCGGATGCGGAATTGAATATTCTTTCCGCCCTTTTTGAACATGAAGACTTTGTTGCGGCGCATCCAGTCCCACAGAACGCAGCGCTTGAAAATCTGGTCGGAGATTTTCGGCAGGACCTGTTCGCTCAGTGTCGCTACAAACATCGGGGAAATGTCAGACATGACCGGCTCCTATCGTTTCCGCCGCGCCCTCCACGCGGTGTTTAGTTGTGATGTGCGCAGACGGAAACGCCCGCCCGCGTCCTACCTGTTCAGGAACGGCAACTTCTCCGTCAGTTGGTCTTGAAGGTCGTTAATCACGGCGTCGGGAATCTCTTCGCCGGCTGCGCGCATTTCCTGCGCGATCCGCGAAATACCCTGTTTGAACGTGCCACCGCGCGCCGGGGCTGTCAGTCCGCCCGTGCCCGGCTTCGCCGTCGCCGCTTTGCCGCGCAGAACCTTTAACTTCTCTTCGCTCGCAGTCGCGCGGGCGCCGTCCAGTTGTGCGAGAATTTCGCGCTGAGCTCGGGCCCAAAGGTTGTACTTGGGGTCCATACGCGCGCGCTGTTCCTCGTACTTGTAGTTTTCCTGATACCACTTCTGCAAAGCGGTGTTCAGCGGCCCGCCGGGCGCAAAACGCTCGTCCTTCAGGACGTCGCGCAGTTGCGATTCAACGTGAACCGTGAACGCCTCTTCGATTTCGCGCTGTTCGTTCTGTTCAATTTTCTGGTGCTTTTCGATAACCGGCTTCAGTTCAGGCTGCACCATTTCGCGCAGCATTTCTTTCATTTCCGGGCGTTCCTTCATTTGATGCATGAAGACGCGCCACTTCGTTGTTTCGGGGTCGGCTTTCATCGCCGCTTGCAGTTCCGCTTCGCTGGCAAAGCCGTAGAACGTCTTCGCCGGCGCCGCGGCCTGCTGCTGCTGCTGTCCGCGCTGAATCTCCGCCGCACGCGCGCGCAGAATTTCCTGCACCGCCTGCTTGTACTCATCGCGTTCAGCCGTGATTGCCCGGCTTTCCTCCGCCAGTCGCTTGGCTTCGGTGCTGCTGGCGCCGTAACGGTCGGCAAATTCACCCTGCGTTTTGCAGCCGTACTTCTTGGCCATCGCCGGGTGCAAAGGCTGGTTGCGCCAAGAAAGATCTTCGGCGCCTTCATCGCCTTCGGCCTGTTGCTGCTTCTGGTCGGCGCCCTCGTCTTCGCCTTCGCCGGCGCCCGCCTTCTCGCGCGCCTGCACGGCTTTTTCGAGTCCGTCGCTATCCATCAGGTCGTTTAGCGACTGGTCGTCGTCCCCGCCGGTGTCGGTGTCTTCGGCAACGTCGTCGGCCTGCCCGCCGGCATCGCCGTCAGGAGACAAACACAACCGCGTCAGCGCCGGACGATACAGGCCGCTGGCCGGTGTCACGTTGTCGGGTTCGTTTTCAATCGTCATGTGCTCTCGTCCTTCCGCGTCCGCCGGGTTGCCTGTTCGGGGCCGGTCTGGCCGCTTCCTCACGTCGGGTTGCCTACTTGTCTCGCGCGCGTTGCCGGTTCGCCGGGGGCGCTGCTGAAACGTTCGGGGCCGAACATCATGGGCTACTTTGCGAAGACGCGGAGATAGTGGAGGAGGGGTTTCCAGGGACTCCCCGCGTCTGGCATTTCGCCCTTCTCGTTACGTGAACTCGCGCAGCTTCTTCTGCTTCATGATGCGCTTGCGTTCACTGTTACTCTCGTACCCACAGCCCAAGCCGGGGTCGTAATCTGTTCGATAGCGGCTGTCCGCCAGCACCACCGGCGCAACGTTCTGCACCGTGGCGGCCGCCGCCCGTTTCTCTGCCTTGCGCTGTTCGGCGATCGCTTTGCGCCGGCGCTCCGCACACTCTTCGTCGCTGCCGAAAATGCGTTCGTAATTCTTGGCGCCTTCGCCGCTGAAGTTCAGCTTCACCAGGCCGGTGTACACACGGCGCGATTTCTCCGGATACCAAGGCATCAGGCCACCCCTTGCGGTGTCGCCGCGGCTGGATTGTTCGGATCGACCACGGCCGGCGGCGCTGGCGCTTCCGCGACAGGCGCGGCCGACGGCGGCAATCCGGCACTCGGCACCGCCGAGCCCTGCATTTGGGCCATCATGGGATCGATCGGCGCGGCCGGGATCGGCTGGCCAGTCATCGGGTCAATCTGTTGCGGCGGCGGGAACGCATCGGCCGGATACTTGAAGCGGTCCGGATTGCGGACCTTGTCCTCGCGAATGATTTCTTCGCTGATTTGGTTGGTGTCCCAAATCGGATTCTTGCCGACCGCGAAGGCGTTGGCGTTCTCTTCGTTCGCCACGTTGCGGAAACGGTTCCAGCGGTTCATGCGTTCGTCCTTGGCAAGCTGTCCCGTGGATCCGGCCGCCACGCCCACGCTGTACGCGCACTTGAAGTCCTCAGCGTCCGCCGCGTGCAGATCCCACAACAGCCCCACCAGAAACCCGCCGTCTTCGTCGTCTTCGCTGATTTGCAGAACCTTCTCTTTCGGCATCAACTGGCGAGCAATCTGCGCCATTTGGCTGGCCTGCACGTTCAGGAACTTGTCGTAGAAGCTGGTCGAACGGCCCGTGCGGAGTTTGCTGTTGGCGTCGCGAATGCGCGCTTCTTCCGCGGTCATGTCGTTTACTTCCGCGCCGCGCATCAATTCGTCTTGCCCGGTAATTTCGTCCGCCGTGGCCTTCATCGCCGCGGACATTTCCAACGACGGGTCGCTCTTGCTGTTGAATTCCATCATGAACAGCGCTTTATCGAGCGCCTTCGTGCCGTTCTGCGTGTTGATCGGAACCGGCTCCGTGTCTTTGGAACTCAGCGCCTTTTTCAGCTTGCCTTCGTCAATCATCGCGTCGTCGTAAAGGAGCTTGCGCGCCAGGCTGCGCAGCACGGCTTTGTGGTTCAGTTCGAAATACTTCTGCTGCGATTTGCGCAGACTCTGAATCACTTCCAGCACCGGGAATGCGTCGCTGATTTGCGTGTGCAACTGATTGAACATCAGCGCCGCGAACGGGAATTCGTCCAGCGTCAACTGGAACGGCCATTCCCGCTTCAGCAGCGTGCGGTGCGTGTCGAACGTGCGGTACACCAGCACGTTGCGGTCGCGCTCTTTGATCCAGATTTCGTAGTATTTGAATAAGTCTTTGTCGCCGTTCTCCGGCGCGTTCTTCTTCGCCGCTTTGGCGCGCATGCTCTCGCCGTCGGCCAGCGTCCAATTGGGCTCGATGCCCTTCACGCCCAGGTTGTCGAAAAAGTCGATCGCCTGTTCGATCGGGTCTTCGACCGTCTGGCAGATGTAACGCGCCTGGCGCAGGCTGTAGCGCGCGTGCGGATCCACATACACTTCGTGCCGCATCAGCGCATCGGCGCGCGGACACTGCCGCGCCGCGTCGAAACTCTGCTTCGTGTAGCCCAGCCCCGTTAACAGCGCTTCCTGCAAACAGGCTTCGTTCGCCTCTATGGCGTTGGTTTCCTCGTAGGCGTGCTTCACCACCGTTTCCAGCGTGTCGGCAAACTTGCGCCGCGCAGACCGCATGTCGGGGAAAACGCCCAGGTCAACCAGTAGTTTGAATTGTTTGTCGCCGCCGCCGCGCGGATCGCATTCGACGGTCGGCAGGTTGGCGTTGAGGAACGCCAGCAGCATGTTGACCAGGGCAAAGGTGAAGTTGGCGGTCACTTTGTCCTCGTCGCTGTCGTACAGGCCGTGCTTGTATTCGTTGCGGAACGGCTCGTACTTTTTGATTTCGTCTTTCGACTGCTTCAGGGCCGCTTCGGTAATGCGGTCCAGCAGCGTCGTGTTTTCGGAGATAGGCGGTTTGCGGATGATCGTCAGCGGAGACACCGAACGTTGTCCGGTGCCACCGCTGACCGATTGTGCTGCTGACGCGCCCGCTGACTCCATAGCAAGGCGCCATCAGATAGGTTTTATTTTCAGGAGGGAAGACTTTGTTCACTCACGCTCACTCATGGCCACTCGTGGCCACTCATGAGACAAACGGTGGAAGAACAGACGGACGACGCCGACCGGTCAACAGCACCAGCACACCCGGATAATGGGCCCCGCTAAAGAGCGCCGCCCGTCTGTTTAACCCCTTGCGCAAACTTGCCAAACGCCCTATGAAGAACGCAACAGACTCCCCACGCATAGGGCGACAGGGTTCCGACACCCCAACGCACCGCGCACCACGGGGAGTTTTCTATTTCTCCAAAACGTATTCGTAAAACGTCTGGCCGCTGTTGCTCTTATGCCGATGCAACCGATACAGCACCTGCTTGTAGCGATCCCAACTGATCGGCTTACCTTTGAAAGTGAGGTCACTTGGTTCCGACGGCAACGTTTCAATCATCGTGTACCTATCGTTCATTTCGTTTTCGTAGAACTCGCGCGCTTGGCAATGCCACGGACCGCCACTGAAATACACCAGCAGCAACCGTCCGCGCTTCGCCCGCCACTCGTCCGCCCGACGTCGTTCCTCGCGCGAAAGCGCTTCGTCTCGCGCTTCGCTGTCCTTATCCGGCTGGCCACAATCCGGCGCAAACGCCGGGTTGCGCCGCGGCACAATCGGCGTCACTTTTTGCGTTCCGCGTATGCTGAAATTCATAGGATGATCTTCCTTTTCGGTTCCCGCTTCGCCCGGAACAACGCCCCCAGCTTGCTCGCCGGCAAATCTTCCAGCACCGGCGGTTCCTTGTACTTCAATCCGTGCACGATGCCGTAACGGAACGGGTCCAGGCAATGGTCGTCGCGCTTCACCGGATTGTCTGGCCCCTCGTCGCCCTTCTCGCGCGCGTCGCGATGCATGTAGCCGCGGCGTTCTTCCAGCAGTTCCGTGCACGTCCGGAAGATGCGCATGCGCGGCCGGTCCCCGTTCGGACCGCCCTTTTCCTTCAGTAACGATATCACCTTCGCCACGCCGGCCAGAATTTCATGGTACGGCGACGGCGTCACATTGCACCCCAGCGCCTCCGTCCATAAATCAATCACGCGCACCACCTGCCCCTGCGGATTCTTTCCGCCACTGCTGGCCAGCGTTGCGCGATCGATACCTGTTTCGATAAACCGCCGCCCGTTTTCCAGACCGTTAATCGCCGCCGCGTTCTCCGGAATTGTCCGTTCCTTGCCCTTGTACGAACGATAGCACACCAGGTCGTCTTCATTGGGACTCACCGCAAACCACACACAGCCGCAGTTGCGCCAGCCGTGGTCAATCCAGCGATAGCGCGCCCAGTCGTCCGGAATGTCGAACGGATCGCAGACATGGTCAGGCGTCCAGACGGTGTCAGGGTAGACCAGCCCCTGCAGCGCCATTTCGATCCCTTCAAGCCGGCACTTCAGCATTTCCGGATTGTGAGCGAACTCGGCTTTAATTTCGTCGATCGCCTTCGACGGCATCGCCGGGTTGTCCATCGTCTTCAAGCGCACGAAAAACACGGTTGGCGTTTTCTTCTCTTCAACCTGCCGCGTGTATTCCTCTTCGATCTTGCGCAGACTCGGCGCGCCCTTCAGCGGCGTGGCGCTGAACGACAACTGGCCGGATCGTTCCATGATGCGCATGCGGCATTCCTGAACAATGTCTTCCGGCGCCTCTTCGTCCAAATGCAGCAGGTCCACGCCGCCCGATTGAAACGTGTCCACGCCCTGTTCGTAGGACTTAAACCACAGTTCGCCCACGCCGCCGTCGATACGGCGCACTTTCATATAGTCCGGTACTTGAGGATTCTTGCCGTGCCAGCCGATCGCCAGAATGTTGCGCGTCGGCAGGCGAAGTACGCTTTCCCCGGGGTACAGCAGCAGATTGCGGAAGTGAATCCAGCCCTGCAATCCGAACAGTTCGTAACTGACGGCCGCATACCAGCCCATCCAGTTGTCGTTCGGCTTGAACGGTTTCCACTGTCGGGTCGGATGCAGACCGCGCGCCTGCATTAAATCGTCGATGATCCCCGACCAGGTCTTGCCGGAGCGGTTGCCGCCTTTCGCGGCCTTCGTGGATTGTGTCGCGTGAACAAACGATTTCTGCGGCGGCGTTAACTGGTTGTAGGCCAGCATCAGCGGATCGCCGCGGCGCAGTTCCAGTTCCTGCGCTATCTCAACTTTCCGCCGCAGTTCGTTCTGGTTGTCCACCGTCGACCGCTGCTTTCTCCCTCAGGCGCCGTTCGTATTCTTTCTGCCACAGCGTTTCGGCCCAAGCCAGACCGTCAGCAAAGCGCTCGTCGTCGTAGCGTCCGGTGCCGTCTTCATCCATCCCAAAGCGATAATGCGAATCGATATCAATGCCGCATTTAGAAATGGTGAAATGCAACCACGGGCCGCCGCCGTCCGTCGCGAACCAAGTCTTAATTAAAAACCCGCGCTCCCACAGGTCCTTCTGCGTCAGCATCAGCGAACGTTTTGGCTTCGCGTTCGTCTTCTCGATCGCGTCGGCAACGTAGCTGCCCAGCGTCGCCGCGAATTCACGCGAAAGCAGGTCAGCAAAATCAAGCTCGACCGGCGGCCGTTCGGCTTTCGTGATTCTGTATTGCGTCCCCGGCCGCGCCGCCGGCAGTGTGACCGTCGGAGCGAACCCAAAGCGTTCAATGAATTGCTTGCAGTAGTCGCTATACACCGGCGTTTCATCCGCGGGCGCCGGCTCCGGCTCCGGCTGACGCTCGCACTTGTCATACAGCGAACGCATGTTCGCTACCTGGCGCCGGCGTTCGTCCTCCGCCTGCTGTATCTCCATCGCCCGCCGCATCGGGTTCACGCTCATGGTCGCTACCTCCGGAAGATCTTGGCAAACGAGTACGCCACGCCAAGCACCACCACGACCATACCCAGGAAGAACGCCGCGGGAACAATTAAAAACAGCCAATAGGGGCTCATGGTTTTATCCCGTATTTCGCCGCCAGCGCTTTCAACTCAACGTCGCTCAACTGCGACACGTGTACGTTGTGCTCGTGCTTCTCCGGTTCGTTCCAGCCCAACAGCTTCGCCAGTCGATCGATCGCACCGTGTTTGCTGTAAAACGAAACGCTGACGTTTTCACTCGTGCCGTGTTTCGTGTCGGCCTTCTTGCGTGTCACCTTTTCGATCAAATGCAGCTTGCCCTTTTCGCGCGCCGCGCACAGGTCAATCATGCCGTCGTCATCAATGAAGTCGTCAACGTTCGCGCGCAGATGCTCCGTTAAAACCTTTATCGCCTCGTCACGCGTCGCCTGCGAATCGTCCCGCGCCGCGGCATTCAGCGCCGCAAGTTCCGCCGTGACAACCGCGTCTTTCATCAGCCGCGACGCACATTCCTGCAACGTCTTCTTGTTGCCCCTGTAGCCCGCCGCCTTCGCCGCGGCGTACGCGTCCATCCCTGCAAATACCCCTTGCGCAAACTTGCGTTTCTTCACGTCCGCCGGGCTGTCGCTCACGGTGCCTTGCCTTTCGCCCTCGCTTCGTTCGCTGCAATGTCCGCGGCCATGACTTGCGCCCGTTTAACCTGACAATGGCGGCACAGGTCCTGCAATAAACCGTCTTTGTTGTAGTACGATTGAATGTGCGGCGGGAAGCGCCACGCCACAAGTACGGCGTGGTCCTCACGATCCGCAACGCGGCCAGCATTCCCGCACCCTTCGCAGATAATCTGGAACCGCCGCATCATCATGGTGTGATTTTCCGCAGGAAGTCGGCCACCGGATCGCTGGGCTGCTGTTTCAGCAACGCCGTCAGCTTGCCCAGCGTCTCATTCTGAGCGCCCAGCACGCGCAGCAGCGCTTCTTCGCGCTGTTCGCACTGCGCCACGCGTTTGCGCAAGTCCTTCACTTGGTCGTGCAGTTCGTCGATCGTCATTTGTCACCAGGCAAGACCAGCTTCGGCGCCGCATCGTTCTCCACAAAACGCACGACCATCATTCCGCCTTCGGCCGTCCAACTGATGCCAAACTTGCGCGGCAAACTGTCCGCCGTCTTTATATTGAAGCGCAGCGGCCCGAACTTCTCTTTCAGCAAGCAGGCCAGAATGTCTTTCATCGCCCGGTGTTCGGGCCCGATCTGTTTCAGCATCGTATCCACTTGGATAAACTGCCCCATGAACGCCTTGAGCGTCACGACCAGCCGCGGCAGGTCTTCGGCCTTCCAGCCCGCCTGTTCGCGCGCCTGCAATTCCTCAATGTTGAACGGCACAACGGCATCGGTTTCCGGTTTCCCGTTTACCGTTTCCGGTTCGCCCGCACTCACCGCCTTAACATCGCTGGACATTCGTCACGTCTCCAAACCAGAAACAGTAAACCGAAAACCGAAAACATTTGTTATAGCCTTACCCCGCCTTCGCCTTCATCCCGCAGATCCCGCAGCACCTTGTCCAGGTCGAAGCGCAGTTTGGAACGCCCGCCGCCGCCTTTCAGCGGCACGATCACCCCGGCGTCAATGCGCCGATAGATCGTGTGCCGCGACAGCCGCAGGACCGTCGCCAGTTCTATGACGGTCACAATCCGCGGCATGGTTAACCCTGTGTTTCAGCGTCGACGACTTCGGCCTTCTTGCCTTTGGTTTTCTTCTCTGCCTTCAGCGCCGCGGCGGCCGCCGCTTCCTTCGCTTCCTGTCCGGCAATCAACTGCATCCAGGGAAACGTCGGCGCCGGGTGCGGTGCCAGCTTGTGGTACGCCTTCAGCGCGTCGCGGCTCATCTGCCGCACAGTCGGGTTGTGGCACTCCGGGTACAGTTCCTTGTACTCCATGCTGGCCACGTCTTTTTTACTGAATCCGACCGACACCAGCGCGTCGCGGCTCGCCTTCTGTAACTGCGCCGCCAGTTCGTCATTGATCCGCAAGCCCGGCGGCAAACCCTTGTTCGTCTCCACGGCATTGGGCCACAGCGTGAACGACCGCCCCCGGATCCGCCGCGCCTGAAGCCCGCCGCAGATGTCCACCAGGTCGGCTACAAATCGTTGCTGCATGGGTTTCTCCTCGGCTCCGACCCCGCCGGCTCCTCAGTCGTTGCGTGAAAACAAATCGGTGTCGGCATACTTCGCCGGTACGTCGAGCAAGCGTTCAATGGCTTTGCGCGCCATGGCCGCCGCGCGGTCTTCGGCTTCCTTGCGCAACTTGTCGACGTCGACCGTGCGCACGCGATGCGTCGCCTGTCGACAGCCGCTGCAAAGGTGCTTTACTTCGTCGCCGGATCCGACGGGGAAAATGTGCGGGGCCCAATTATGAGCCGCAAACACGGCGTCGTTGTCGTTGTCCGCGGACTTGCCGGCAGCGCCGCAGCGGTCGCAAACAACCTGCACTTTCACGACGCGCTTGAACATGGGACCTACTCCGGGCATTTGTAACGCTTCGCCAGTTCCATCGCCGTCACTTCACTAACGACCGTGTGACCGTAGGGCCCGCAGGTTCCGTCAGCCCACACCTGAACAAAGCAGATGTAAACGAAGCGCCGCGGTAAAACGCACCGCGCCAACCAGCGGTAGAAGTCGTCTCGCTTGCGCCGGTAAACGTGTTTCCAGGACATGAGTGCCTTTCGTCGTAGGCGTTGAGGCCGCGGGGCGCCGGCGATTAAGAGAAGCGCCCGCGGCCGTCACAAGCCCTCTCGCCAGGGCGCCGCTACTGTGGCTTTACGTCTTCTGCTTTGGGTCGAATGCTCAGACTTTCGCGCGTCGTGATTTTCGCGCACGCCTTCAAGTCTTTGTGGATGCCGGAATCGATCAGCTTGCGCAACGCGCTCGTGTCCGGACACCGCGGGCAAAGTTCGTCGAACCACACGTCGTTCCTTATTGCCTTCTGCAACTTCTCGACGCTGAACGTGTAGACCTTGCTTTCAATCAGTAGCGCTTCGCAGCCGCCCGGCGTCATGTACCGCTGCAATTCCGCCGTGTGCAGCCCCGCCTTGATCGCCTCTTTGTACTGGTCAATGCGCGCCTGAATCTTCGCCAGTTCAAACTGCGACGCCGCGCAAAGCTCAATGAGCATGTTCAGCGAGTCCGTGTTTGCAGCGGTCGCGGTGTTCGCAGTCTTCGCCATGGGCGCACCCTCAATTTGCAATTGTTGGACGCTTCATTAACTCACGCTTCTGTCACGATGAAAACAGGTTGAACACCCAAAGTTCTTCGTGGCGCGTTCTGGCGCGTAGTGGCGTGGAGCATCCGCCGCGCCGCCATGGTCTAATTGGAAGGCCAAACAACCGAAAAATTGAAAACTGTGAACAGGAAACCCTAACGGTAAACGCAAGCGCCCGTAACACGATGTATGCACTTCGTGCTACCGCTGGGGTCAAATAACGGTTATAGTGGGAACTCGCCTCTATGGGTGGTGGCTGGGACTCGTTACCAACGTTCCGCTGTCCCACGTGCGGGCAAGCTACCGCGCGACGTATCGACGTTCCCAGTTCACCTGCACTTGTTAGTAGCTGCCCGACGCCGGCGCCGAAGTTTCTCAAAGCCCACGAAATGGCCGGCGTTCTCCGTTGCAGCACCACAACATTGCGCCGCATGCGCCGCCGCTTCTTGAAGGACGGCGTCTACAAGCCGCCCGGCTGCCGCCAGTTGCTCTACGACCGCGACATTGTCGTGCACTTGGTCCGCTCACACCGCGAAGGAAACTAAACATGGACAATTGCCCGCACTGCAAACGCCCGATGGCCTGCGACAAATGCGGGCGCGATTTGACGAAGCCTCTGCCGCGCGAAGACGCGCCATGGATGGGCGAGCGTTGCAGATGCGGCGCGCGAATCAGCGCGCGCGTCGAAGAGCACGAACTTGAAATGCTCCGCCGCAAACATGACCGAGGAATTTACGACAACGAGGGGAGCGACCTTTGAAACTGGGCGACAGAGTCCGCGACCGTTACGGCTGTCCGGGTACTGTGCGACAACTGTTCGACGACTTCAGCGCGATTTCCGCCAGTTGCAATTCATTGACCGGCGCCGAATGGCTCGCCGCGCAAAACATCCCGATACCCGAAGAGAAACTTTCGGAAATGTGGGCCAGCGTTCTATGCGACACCGGCGGTTCGATCTGGTCGCCCGTGTCGCTACTCACACCGCTATAGGACCAACGAAAAAGCCCGCCGAAGCGGGCCCCAAAACTCTTGCGTAAACTTGCGTAGTCAATTCTTGGGATTCGCGGCCAAGTAGGCATTGGCGAAAGAGTCGGCCCACTTTTCAACCGCTCCATCGATCGCATTCTTAACGACCTCAGTACCAGCGATACCTACACCGCCGTCACTCCAAAGTACGACTGACATTATTGCCGGTTCCCCTGCGAACCCACGCATTGCTACCGATGTGAAATTGCAATGCGTGGAATACATGAAAGCGTTGCGGTCCTTCAGCGCAGTGAACTCGATAGCAAGTGTGTTTGCGCTCTCCTCGTCCGTTACGGGAACGCCAAGACTACGCAATCTCAATTCGGCCTTTTGGGTTAATCGCGCGTCGGATTGGACGGCGTCTTTCAGAACGTCGCTTACAAAGACTCCAACCCGAACGGGGCCGCAGGCGGTTAATTTTTGTTTGTCCTTTAGAAGTGGCGCGCCCCTCATGGCGCCTACGAACATTTGGGCCTTCGTTAATTCTCTCACCACTTCCTTTTCTACGACCTTTTCGACGACGACCTCTTTAATTTTCGGTACCTCGACAGTGCGGATAACCTCGCGGTCCTTCGGGACCTCCACTGTTTTCGTCACAACTTTTTCAATCGTCCCCGGCTTTTTGTTCACCCACAGAAAGCAGAACACAACAGCCGCCACACCTGCCAGACCGAACCCCAGCCAGGCTAACTGTTCGCGATCATCCATGGGTGCGCGCCCACGTCCGCCCTTAAGCATTTGCGCCGCTGTTTGTGGGTCCATTTGTTCAATGGCCATAAATCCCCCCGTATTTCATAGGTGTTTTACTTCTTACGTTTCTTCCCGTACTTCCGTGTCGCCTCGCCGATCTTCTCGTCCGGCCCTGCCTCAGCAGCAGTACTCGGCGCGTCGTAGATCTTCAACCCCGCCGCCTTGTCGTGCTTAATCGTCGTGCCCGCCGGTACCGCTTCGTTGCGCAGTAGGAACGCCCGTTGCTCTTTCAGCTTCTCCAGAATCCCCCGCGCATGATCCAGAAGCAACGCCATGGGCCGTTCCTTCCAATAACCTTCACCCATGGCCGTCATTTCGTCGACCACGCGACTGAGTGCAACCAAGTCGTCTAGATCGGTCGCGCTGAGATTGCTGAATCGGCCGGCAGTACTGAGCGCATCCGCCGCCGGCGGAACCTTCAGCAATATGTCGTCCGGCCGCAAACCCAGCATCACGGCCAGAATTGCAACCTGTCTGCATCCTGCCTCGTTTTGTGCATTTACCCAACGGTGCCAGGCACTAACGTCAGCCCCCACTGCTTTCATAAGGACTGGAATCGTTAAATCACTCGTCTGCTTTGCACGAGCCAAACGCGCGCCGATTTCCTGCAGCGTTGCGACTTCCATTTTGCACCTCTCCCTAAATTAACCACGAACATTGCAAAAGTACAATGTTCACTAGGCAAAGCACATGTTTTTACGATCATCGTATTTTTAGCAGTTGACAGCGTAAAAGTACGATGATACTTTATCGGCATGAAAAACGCCCAGAAAGAATTAATTCTGCCGCAAGCCCTCGCCGAGTCCGCCGGTGAACTGCTGGCAGAAGGTAAAAACCGCCTCGCACGCAAAATCCTGCACGCCTACATCGATGCCGCCATTCCTGATGAAACCAACAATGGCGCATCCATCGCCGCCGAAGCCACCAGCAACTACCCGCGCCGCCGCAAACCCGCCGCGCCGCCACGCCACGAACGGAAAACCGAAAACCAGAAACCGTAAACCAGTCCGTCACTCCGGGGGGAGACATTCTTGAAGCACGACAATTTCACGGGCAGCGCTCGCCTGCCCGTCCAAACTGGATATCCGGAAACCGCCACCGGCGGACGGACCCGCAACGTCGAACGCGTCCCGCGCGCCGTCGTCCTGCGGCGCGAAATCCCCGTGAACGAGAGGTCGGATTTCGCTCAACTGCGCCAGTCCGCACGGAAACCCCGAAACCAGAAACCGGAAAGCGAAAACATGTCGTTGCGTTGCGTTCACTCACGCGTCGGCCGCGCGCTCGTCCTCGCCGCCGCCGCCGGCCTGATTGTGCTGTTGCTCTACGGCTGCGAACGCAACGCCTACAGCACGGGCCCCACGCTGCGCTCACCCCAAAGTATGCAGTTGCCCGTGCACGACGCCGACGTGGTCGACGTTGAAGAACTCGAACGCATGATGCAACTCAGCCAGGAGCATTGCGCGGAGTGCCAACAGGCGAAAAACCGCATTCCGGAACCCGCGATCGACCTGCCCGTCGAAGTTCCCGCCGTAGCTGAAAAGGTCTACACAGGCGAACCGGGCAGCGCCACCGGCCGCCCGCTCGAAATGTGGGAACTCAACGGCAAGTACGGCACTTGGTCCTGCGGGCCAGAAGGTTGCGGCCCGAAACCGGAGGGCGCCAAGTGAACATCCAAGAACAGGAACAGGTCGTCGAAAACCTGATGGGACCCTACGAACATGCCATCGTGATCTGCTGCGCCAAGCAATCGGAAGCCAGTTTTCTGAACCGGCGTATTGTGCTGTTCGGCAATTCGTCGCCGCTCGACGTCGCGCATCTCATCGCGCAGTTGCGGCGGAGTCTGGCCGAAATGCAGAACGGCATAGCCGACGATATTCAAGCGATGTGCGGCCTGTCTCCCGAAGAATTCGACTTGCTCGTGCGCCGCTGCGAATTGGCGCGCACAACAGTCCAGCACAAAGAAATCTCGCACGACATGGCGCCGGCCCCGGACGCGCCGGAAGCGGAGGCTGCCAAGTGAACACAATCAACGACGATCGCGACATGTACCTGCGCCTAGTCTCCGAACTCGTAGGGGAAAAAGTCATTTCTTGCGCCGGCGTAGTGGCGTATCAGACCGAAGACGCCGCCGACATTGGCAGCGGTGCCAAGTGTTTCGGCCATGGCGAAAAGATGAACGGCGCCATGTTGGCGCAGATGTACGGCCACGCCCTGGGTTCGTTCCTGAAAACGGTCGGTGAAGTCGCCGTTGCAGTTCAACGGACAACCAAAGGCGAAATGACCGCTCTGGAATTTCACCGCATCGTCGCGTCTGCCGCCAACGGCGGCAGCGAAAGAGACGTCGGCGGCTACACATTTTTGAAACGCGTCACACCAGATTCAAAGTAGTGCTGTTTGTCAAAAAACGGCTGCAAGCGTCGTCGTCCTTTCTCCCCCCCCCACAAGGACGGCTTGCAGACCGCTACCGACTCCGCCGGCGGGCGTAACGGGCTCGCCCCGCCGGCGGTTCGGATTTCTCGCAACGGGGGAACTTAGGAGGGTCGTACCTTGATTTCAGCCGACAACGAACCCGGTCCAGCGCCGGAACCGACGGCCGGCAACATGCCGGACCTGTCGCAAAGCAAAGTAGAACCGCCGCCCGAACCGGCGCGCGTAGACCCAATCCACGCCCAATACCCGACTGTCGGGCGCATCGTCCACTACGTCCTGCCCGATGGACCGTGCAAAGGCCAGGTGCGCGCCGCGATCGTCACGCGCGTTTGGAGCGGCCATACGTGTAACGTGCAAGTGTACCTCGACGGCCAGGGCGACACCGTCGCCAAGCGCGATAGTTACATGGAACACGTCACCAGTGTGACCTACGCGCCGAAAGAAGCGAACACGCTGCGCACGTGGCACTGGCCACCGCGCGCCTAGTTTCTGCCCCATTCCGCGGGCGGTGTACGCGGCCTTTCGTGTCGATCGACACAGCCGCAATGCAACGAAGACGAAATTAGACCGACAATTTCGTTCACAATCACCGGATGCACGGACAAACACCGCCCGCGGTTTTTGAAAGGAACGCTATGAATTTTGGTCAGGCACTCGACGCACTCAAAGAAGGAAAACGCGTTTCGCGTTCGGGATGGAACGGCAAGGGCATGTGGCTTGCCATTCAACCCGGCACGGTCATCACTGAAGAACAAGCCCGCGGCGGCGCCGCCTTGGGTCGCGCGAAGGAAGCGCCCGGCACCCCGATAACGATCCTGCCACACATCGACATGCGTGCCGCAGATGGATCGATCGTCGTCGGCTGGCTCGCCTCACAGACCGACATGCTGGCTGAAGATTGGGACGTGGTTTCGTAGTTTCAGTGGCGCCGCACGTTTCAATGTGCCGTGCGTCGTTCACAGCGCCGGGTGTGTCGCCCGGCGAACAAATTGCAGTGCGTGTTCGGGTCCGATCAGCAACAAACAGCGCGGAGTTAGTTGGTGGATGGCGGCCGCAAGGCATAAGCCCGTTACTCCGTCGCCCGGCACGCCTCAAAATTATCGCATGGCGTCTATTACTGATTCATCCCAGTGACGGCGAACTATGCGAAACCCGCCGGGTGTACCGGCGGGAAATAAAACTCCGCCGGACGCCTTGGCGGCGAATGGGGCTATCGCCGTCAGCGAGAACGGCGTACCTCCCCCATCGCGCCCGAGCGATGGAACACTCGGGCAAAAGGATTTCGTATGGACCTGCGCGCGATCGACACCGACGACTTGGTCTTGGAACTCAAACGCCGCGGCATCTCCTGTAACCGCGCCGGATTCTGCGCGCTCTCCGGCGCCGCCCGCGCCGAAGGCATCGCCGCCGGCGCCGAATTCCGCCGTATCCGACTGGCGCGCAACATCGAAGCCCGCCACGTCGCCGAACTGCTGGAAATATCGCCGTCAATGGTCAGCCAGATCGAAACAGGAAAACGCCCCGCCGCCGCCACCATCCACCTGGCCCGGCTGAAAGCACTCCTGAACACCGTGCCGATAGAGGGAACACAGACCATCGCCGTGTGATCGTTTTTATAGTCCGCCTTGGTGCCTTGGAGCCTTGGTGGTGAATCAGTTCCGGGGGGAACATGCGCTTATTCATTTTAGTCGAAAACGCCACGCCCAAACAGGTCGACGTACTCGACTGGTACAACTGGATGCAGAGTGCCAACCGCACGCTCACCAGTCAGGCCGTCGGAGAATTCACCGCGGCGCTGGTCTTCGCCGGCTTCGATCCCGACGACCACGGCCGCGACGCCGGGCTGCTGCCCTACCTGTGGGAAACGAACATCAAGGCGCCCAACAGCGCGCCGACGATCCGCCGCCACCGCTGCATCATGGAAGCGCTGCGCCAGCACAACGCCGATTGCCTCGCGCTCTCCAACATGCAGTTGATCTACGACTGCGAACAAGCCCGCAACGCGCCAAAGCCCTGACCGGAAGGAGTACAGCCGCAATGAGCATGATGCATAGAAAGACGCTCGAAACAGAAGGCGCGTACTCGCTCGTACAGTGCGATCCCATGTACGCCGCCTATTCCGGTTACGCCTATACCGTGGAGTACCAGGCTCCGACGCTTTGCAACCCGAAGACGTTACGCGGATTTTCCGCCACGCAGTTAGAAGAGGCGAAGAAGTTTCTCCGCACGAAAGCCGCCGCAAATGTCGAGGGGAAGAAATTCGCCGCGCTGAAAAAACGAGTCACAAAACAACTCGCCGGCGGATTCATGCCATGCGCCCAGGACGACGACGAGCATCGAAACTACCTAGCGCGGCAAGGATATTCGCTCTCACACAGAAGCGGGTCGACGCTCTGGTATCGGAAGACTGTCACCGCGCCAACACTGTTCGAGGGCCAATCATGAGCGACTGTCCAAAGCACGGAACACGTTTGAGCAAATCCGGCCGCTGCAACAACTGCGACGCGCAGAAGTCGGCAGCAAAACGCCGCCGCCAGAAACGGGAGGCGCCGGCGAAATGAGAGAATCCTACACCGTCGAACGCCATGAATTCGGCTTCCTTGTCCGCGGGCCTGTACCGGTCTCGGAATTCTGCGCGCTGACCAGACAATGGGCCAAAGATTATCCCGGCGCCCTGGTCGATAGCGCCATTGCCAACAAGCTGGGTGCCAACTTCGCCGTCGTCGCCCCCGAAAAACAAAACGCCTGGCGCGCCGCACTCGGCCTGCCCGCCGTCGAACCCAAGCCAACGAAGGCGAAACACTCATGAGCGAAACGACCGAAAAGGGCCGCGTGCGCACGTTCCACATGACCGTCGATATCCGCGGCGGGCTCAAGCTGCCCAACCGGATCTTGGCCGGCATGCTTGTACGCGATGACGGCACACGCTTAACCGCTGAAGAAGCGCGCGAAGAATTGCTGCAAGCGTTCCGCAAGGGCTACGACGTCCTGCCCACCTGCGACAACCACGACGAAAAAGGCCACTGCCTCGGCCACGACAAAGAAGAATCGGAGGCGCCGGCGAAATGACCCTGCGCGCTCCGTTCCCGTGGTTCGGTGGTAAATCGCGCGTCGCGGCCGACGTGTGGGACCGCTTTGGCGACGTCAACAATTACGTTGAACCCTTCGCCGGATCGCTCGCCGTGCTGCTGGGCCGGCCGAACGAACCGCGCATCGAAACCGTGAACGACAAGGATTGTTACCTGGCCAATTTCTGGCGCGCCGTATCGATCGACGCCGCCGGGGTCGCGCACTACGCCGACTGGCCCGTCAACGAAGCGGACCTGCACGCGCGCCACTTGTGGATGCACCAGCAGACCGACTTCCGTAAACGCATGGAGAAAGACCCCGACTACTTCGACGCGCGCATTGCCGGCTGGTGGGTATGGGGCTTGTGCGCGTGGATCGGTGACAACTGGTGCCGGCCGAAGTCGGGGAGCAAACCGCGGCTCGATCGCGGCGGCGTCGGCATCAATCGTGACGGCATCTGGCACAAACGCCCGCAGACCGGCAAGGGTGGTCA
>Ga0196964_10000224_pt1 | contig 41910 bp, 67 predicted proteins | sample S1_10metaG_FD_148615 | JGI IMG/M metagenome (GOLD analysis project Ga0196964, IMG submission 148615) | Soil microbial communities from Anza Borrego desert, Southern California, United States - S1_10 | ecosystem: Environmental > Terrestrial > Soil > Desert | place: USA: California | collected...
CTCGCACCCAATTTGGGTTCTGCTGGTTCCGCTGCAGGATGCCGCGCAGTTCGGCGTAATCAACAATCTCGGATAAGGCCGATTTCGTCTCCTCGTCGTACGCCACGTCTCGCCACCCATCCTCGACCAGTTGCCTGTCCGGCACGTTGCAGCCGATCGACTCGATGTCGCTGAAAGCCCTTTCGTCGGCGAGCTTGATTGCAAGAGCGATGGTTTTGGGCGTGAGAGGATTCATGCCGCGACTCAATCCTGCCTCTCTGCGGTGTTCAAGCGTCCGAATGGTCGCCAGCGATACCCCGACGCGATCTAGGCCCATTTCCGCGCGATTGCGGGCCTGTTTAGCGGGTCCTCGCCAAGTCTGCGAACTGGAAGTGCTCGCCAACGTAGGCCACTTGGAGTTCTACACCGCTACGACCGTTGCGTTGAACGAGCCGCAGCTTGCGAACACCGGGATCGTCCGCGAACTCGATGAAGACTACGGTGGTTGCATCCATGCCGAGGGATCGCGATTCCCGAAGTTTACCGTCGTCGTTCACCTGCGAGAGCAGGACCACGCAAAGCTGCTGCTGCATGGAAAGCTTGCGTAGGGTTCGGCTGATGATGGCGACCTCCCGCTCCCGGCTCTCGCCGCTGTGGCCGACGCCCAGGAGTTGCGCGTAGTCCACGAAGACGGCGAAGAGGTCCGGGAACGCAGCTTTCATCTGCCGGGCGGTGCCGATCAGTTCAGCAAGGTCGAAGATGTCGTCGCGAAACATGATGGGCGCTGGCGCGAGCTTGGCCGCGGCTTGTGTCAGGTTCGGAAAATCTCGCTCGTTCAGGGTGCCGTCACGGGCCGCGGAGGCTGAGATGCGGCCGACTTGGCAGATCAGGCGCTCCACGTTCTCCACGCTCGGCATTTCGAGACCAAAGAATGCGCAGCGTTTGTTGTGGGAGACGGCCAAGGAAGCGAGCAGCGTAGCCGCCAGCGAGCTTTTACCGCCCTTCGCTGGCCCGGCGATCACCCATTGCGAGCCCTGGCGCAGGCCTCCAGTTTCGCGATCGAGCGAATTGATGCCCGTGGAGACGCCGGCTTCGTCTTGGTCGTACCGCTTTTGCAGCCGGCCGATCGCTTCCTGCACCAGCGCCTTCATGGTCGGCGTCTTCTTCTTTGCACGGTCCTGGCCGATTTCCTCAATGCCCGCCATCACGTCGGAGAGCGTCTTTGACACGTCGCAGCCGGGACCTTGGATCTCGGCGAGTTTGTCCCGCAGGAGCTCCGTTGCGCGCCTCTGCGCGGCCTTGTCCTTCACGGCCCGGACATGCTCGTTGAGCGTGGCCGGCATGCTCGATTGCCCGAACAGCGTGGCGAGACGTCCGGCGCCGCCGGCTTCCTCGAGCTTCTGCTTGTCCCGCAGTCGCCCGATGACGGAGGGAAGGTCGAAGTCCTGCCCTTCGCTGAACAGGCCCAGGATTTCCCGGTAAACGACGGCGTTGGGTGCGCTCAGGTGATCCGGGCGAATCTCAGAGCAAACGTAGGGTGTCGATTGCGCTGGAAAGGCCAGCAGGCTGGAAATGATCGCGTCTTCGTTTTCGGTCATAGGAATGGGACTCCGGCGGTTCCGGGAACACCAACGCGGCGGAGAGATGTGGAGAGCCACTGCTTTGCTCGGTCCACTTCGCCCGTGAAGTTGTTGAGCAGCGTCAGCAGATCATGCCGGAGAATGTTTTTGTCGTGCCCCGGCGGCCAGTTGCCAGCGTAGTAGGCTTCCACGGCCGCTAGGTGCTCGCTATCGATCGGGCAGAGCTTCCGAAACGCACGAACCTCTTTGTCCGTCCAAGGCGTTGTTGATCGCCGGTGGAATATCGCCCCGAGACGTTGCGCCTCTTCGGTCTTCGGAAGGTTCTTTGAATCGCCCCCGCCAGTTCCCCCTTGGGGGTTAGGGGGTATTCCTTTCCCTTCCTCTTCCCTTCCATTCCCTTCCGTAGAAGCTGAGCTACTAGCTGATACGGGAATGTCGCTAGCTGAGCTAGTAGGAGTGCTAGTAGCTGAGCTAGCGACATGCTTACCGCGGTTTTCGGCTTTTCGGTGCCCCCCGCGTGCCCCACCTTCGCGCTTAGCCTGCACTTCTGCCTCTTTCTCAGCGGGATAGCGCCACACGACAATATCGTCGCCGTCCACAACAATGAGCGGGTCGGAATTAAACACCTCGCGTTTGGTCACTCCGCATGTCTGCTGCCACTGGCGATCTTTCCACTGCGCCGCGCCAACCATGCGGCCGCCGTTCTCCTGCTCGCAGCAGTACGCCATGAGGTTTAGCCATGTCGCGCGTGCGATTGGTTCACTGCCGATGTATTCTGGCGCCCGAAGGGTGGGCGCGTGGATGTTGAGCCATTCCATGTGATTATTTCCAGGGGATGCCCGCGGCTTTCGCCAGGGCTTTGTGTTTTGCTTCAGCTTTGCGCCGAGCCTCGCGCCATACTTCCTCAGACGGCCAGCCGTGCGCCTTCCATGCCGGCACAGGCTCTTCGGGTTTGGGCTTTCGATCGCTCATAATCGTCTCAATCCACTCTCCCCACCCGGTCGAACGCGCGGAGGGCTGCATCTTCCTTCAGCATCTCCTGCCAGCGTTTAAGCGAGTCGATGACCTCCTGGATGTCCTGCTCGAGCGGTTTGTGCCCGCGGCCGGCGCGGAGGAGCTTCTTGATGGCGTGCTGTTGGGCCGGATGCGTGATGCCGAAGACCAGGAGGACGCGGTAGACGTCGAGTTTCCTGCCGGCGAACTGATGGCGATAATACGGCGCGATTGCTTCCGCCTCGGTTCCGGTGGGCAGCTGGTCAGTCATGGCTGTGTTGCGGCAGTGCCAGGCCGGCGAATTGGCGGTCCCTCAGCGTCTCGTAGAGCGTTTCGCCCTGGTTGTTCTGCGCGTATGGCAGGAAGACTTGCTCAAGATCGACCATGCCCGCCTCAATGATGGCCATCTGCGCCGCAAGCCAGTCCTTCACGATTCGCCACGCCACACGGGCCGCTTGCTCCTTTGTGCGCAGCTTCGGCGTGATCCGCGTGTCCCGCACGATGACCTGGTAGATGAGCTGAATGTTCGCCGGCAGCTTGAAGCTCATCAGCCCGTGCTTCGTGTTCACGCGAAAGCTGATGGCCGAAAGAACGCCGTCCTCGAACTCGGTCAGGATGGCCTGCGCCTTTCCTTTACTGAGGATCTGCTGAATCTCGGTGACGGTCTTTTCCGCCGAGATTTGGGTCGTGTAGTTGAGAATCGCCATGGTGGTTAAATTGTCGGGTTTCTCGCCTCACTCATTCGCCGGGCCTCCCGATGGCTGAGATTGCGAAAGAGAGTAGCCCGAAGCCTTGCGGCCGCATGACGACGATTGCCGACGGGAATGGCGCGTTCGATTCGCCACCCTCGAATCTAACCCGGCCTTTCATCAGCCGGATCTCGTGCTTCATCGCGTAGCGGTGCCACCATTCGGTATCGGTTCGCGCCGGCACGAGGCAGACGACCGTTGCGCCCTCATGGCGGCTGGCTCCGTGCGCCTTCGCCATCCAGGTTTTGATTTCGTCCCCATACGGCGGATTCATCCAGACCACTTCATCCGCCCAAGACTTCAGCAGTCCGTTATCCTCTCGCGTGTAATGCTTCGCGCACTTCGCGTTCTCGTGCGTGCTACACGGGTCGAGGGTGAATCCGAACTCGGCATCCAGCGCATCAAACAGCCATTGCGGAGTCGGCCATTCGACCGTGTTGCTGCTGAAATGGACGGCGTGCTCGCTCATCTCTTCTCCTCCGCGCGCGCCACAGGGGCGGCTGGCCATTGCCAAATCCACTTATCGCGGCCAGGCCTGCCACTTCGGGTATCCGGTCCACTCCGGCTTCGGGCGACTCGCTTCCATCCATCGAAGCGGTAGGTGTCACCGTTGTGCAGGTCGGCGTCCTGATAGCTGACGGCGAACTCGAACGGCAGAGCCGGAAAGACGAACTCTCGCCACATCCGAAGCGCCACCCGGCAGAGGCCGCCGCGAGCCGCACACAGGCGCGAAAGCTCGACGGTGTTATCCCGTGTCAGCCAAGGCGCATTCCCGACAACGGGCGCGATCAAGTAACTGGCGGTCGTCACGGCCACGGGCTCGTCACCGTGAATCAAAGCATGGCACCACGCGCCTTGGTTCCCACGGTTGAGCGGTCCCATTTTATGTTTCCAGCGAGACAAGAGCTCGTTCGCTTGCAGGAGGTCCACTGCGTCGAATCGCGCCAACGGGAATAGCATGCTCATCCCGCCGCCTCCTCTTTCGTTTCAGTGCCCGCGCTGGCAGTAAGCGGAATGGTTTGCCGGACAATTTCTATCGCGAGCGTCATTTGTACAGAGAACCCAGGACGTTCCTTCAATGCTTCCCGCAGCGATTCCCCAACGGCTTCGTCTTCAGAATTGGCGTTCGTGACGTGGAGTGAAATGGACTGCTCGACGGCACCATGAATGTGCCTTGAGAGCAAAAAGGTGACGGCGAAAGGTTTCATTTTCCCTCCCGGATGGCGCTCTCGCGTTTCTTCCGCGGTCCCCGATAATCGCCTGTCACCGGGTCGCGGAATTGCCAGAACACCTTTTCGAGGGCCGGCAGTTCATCTTTCGTCCATCCGACCTTGAGCATTTCCGCGAGGAACTCGGCGCACTTCTTTTTGGCTTTCAGGGTTCGCTTCATGGCTATTCGTTCGGTTCGTTGGCTGCCGCCTGACATTCGGGGCAGAGGGTTTCGGTTTCGTTGTGAGTCACTTCCTCCAGCGGGAACTCCTTGCCACAGCCATCACAGCCCACGGGAGGTTCAGGCTTGGCGCTCTCGGCGGAGGCGGAGAGGGCGTCGGCGATGGCTTTCCGAATGGTCTGTCGGTCCTTCTCGGTATTCAGCGTGATGCCTCCATGCGGAATCACGTCTTCCCCGATCACCAGGAAGACGCCGCCCGCAGGGTGGTCGTTCGGCAGGTGGCAGTTATCGGCGAGGTGATCGACAATCTTCCCATCCGCCTCCAACTCCTTCACCCGCTCTTGCGCGGCGGAGAGTTCGGCGCGGAGGGTGTCTATTTGTTCCAGTGCTTCGGCATGATTGTCCTGCCACGCTTTCGATGATGCCGCCCACCGCCCCACTTCCGCCCGCAGTTCCGTGAGCATGGTGGCGGATGGGGCGGAGAGGGCGGTGCGGCACTTCTCTGCCATATCTCGGGTGCTGCTACCATTGATGTATTCCGCCTCGCCGCAGAAGGTGTCATAACAATCCGTCAGCGCCTCCCGCATCACCGCCTCCCCGGCTGAGCGCCTCGGAGAGTTGCTGGCTGGCCGATTCGAGCTTCGCCGTCACAGAGTGAAGCTGGTCCTTCGTTTGCTCCAAAGACTCTCGCGTGTCGGCGTGAGTGATGCACTCCTTGTTGAACTCCGCCCTCGCCTCGTCGCGCTCTCGCGTGACGGTGGAGAGTTGGGCTTGAAGTCGGCTCGCATCCTCACACGAAACCGCGGCAATGCCTTCCATCATGGCGAAGGCGTCGAGTTTGAGGGGTTCGGTGATTGGACGCTTTAGGTCGGCGAGTTCTTTTACGAGGTCGTTGCGCGAGCGTTCGAGTTGGCGGGCGAAGGAAGCGTCAACTACTTCAACGCGATGGCTCCTCCAAGCCTTCTTGTCTGTTTCAGGTGTGTGCATACTAGGCGGTGTGCTTCATGTCTTCCTCAAGTGCTTGCTGCGGCGTGTGCCCAGTGTCGTAGTAGGCTTCCCGCCACATATATCCAGGGTCGCGAATGTCGGTCGCGGTGTATCCGTGCGGTGCTGCTATCCGCTCCAACTCATTCAGCCACTCGGGAAACTTCATGCGCTGCAAAAGCTCCCGATCGCCCGCTTCGTTTCGCTGCCCTACGCATCCGAGAAACGCGAGAGCATCCAGTGCATCTTCAGCCTGCTCCGTCGTGATGTTGAACTGCGCGCTAATCAGGCTGACATCCACTCGCTGCGCCGTTTGTAGGATGTCGAGAACGGCGTCAGTGAAAGCTGGCGGCGTCATGTCTAAAGAGCGAGCGGCTTGAGCGTATAGAGGCTCATCGCGCAGTCGCGTTGCTGCTCCGATTGATTGTTCGATGGTCCATTGTGTCGGCGTGTCGCTTGTGCTCATGGCGGTTAGGCGAGAGCTACTTCAGGTTCTCATCCGTGTTGAGGACGCCACCGGCCCCTACGTAACCGCATTTCAAGCAGCGGTGGACGCCAATGCTCATGAAGTGTCCCCGCCGATGAACCGCTCCGCAGACACACTGCCACGGCGCCGGAGGTAGTCCCGCTGCTAAGTTGACTCGTTCGGCTTCAGCCGCCTCTGCGGCGACTTCGGCGTTAATTGTTGGATTAGGATGGTATGTGTTCATAGTCGTTCGTTCCTCAGTTTACTTGCTCTCGGTAGGTGGCAGGGGAAGGGGCCTGCTCATTTCCGCAACGGCTTGTTGAAGCAGTTCTTCGGTCAGGATTTCGCCTTCGTAATGGTCGATGAGGAAGCCGGGCAGTTTATCCCAAGGGAACCCGGCTACATCGCCGTTAGTTGCGTGAACCTCGTGATACTCGCATGTTTCGCCCTCCGCTTCGCACTCAGGACACGGACTCGCCTCCCGCGCGGGTGGGGTGGCGGGAGTCATGCGCAAACATGAGCCCACCGGTGAAGTCTGGATCTGCTTCACCTGCTCGGAGCTGTAACCGAGATGCCGAAGGTGAACTGCCATGCGAACGTGCTCATCTACGCATTCCTCTAAGGATCGCTCGGTTTCCGGCTTCAGCGCCTCACCGTCTGGCGTCTGCCCGGTTACGGGAGGGCTCATGGCAGCTAGGCGCTTGCGGTCTTCTTCGGTGAATTGCGAACTACCTGCTGGCCAGTCGCCGATTTCCGCCGAAACTCGCTTCTCGCCCTCGGCTTGGGCGGGTTCGCGGGTGGCGGCACCAACGAAAAGTTGCTCCGTGGCCTTTTGGACTGCTAGGTTCGGCATCTGGAAGCGACGGCAACCGCAGGTTGAAGAAGCACCCCGATTACCGCTGCACTCGCACATTCCGCGCATATTGAAATGCTTTCTGCGTGGGTGTCCGCAATGACACAGCGTTTCCGGGTCGAGCCTCTTGCCTTCTGGCGGTGTTGGGTCGGTGGTCATGGCTTCATCGCTCCTGCTTCCACGAGTTCAGCGAACTCGGTATTTGGTTCATAATTGATTGGCCCGGTGTCGCGTCCGAGAGCGGCGTCCATCTCCAAGCGGAAGCATTCGCCTCGCGTGATGCGGCCTTCTCGAAAGAGGTCTGCGGCAATAACCGCTCGGGCCTTTAGTTTGGTCGGCGGTCATGCGTTACTTGGCGTCTCGCATTAGGAGGGAAATGAACTGCTCTGGCGTGAGGTTCTGCGAGTGGACTTCCTTGCCATCTTTGCTCACGCGCACCGCAATGGTGCGCTGGCCTTCGGTAAACACGGACACGCGGTATTCGCGGTGCTCGAATGAGAGCATGTCGAGCGGGACGGTGCGTTTGCTGGTTTTCACGCGCCCTCCTTCCAATCTCCCTTGTCGAAATCATGCTCAAATAATCCAGCATCCGAACAGCCACACTCACGAATGAATTGCGAGGCACTGGAAAGGTCACGCCGAAGCTCGCAAAACCCGGTTGGCCAGCGGTCATTCCGAATTTCGATGCTATATAAGAGCGGCCCCAACCGCCGAACATTGGCGGTCGGTGTAGAGTAGCTCTGCGCTGGCGCAGGATTATCCAGCAATGCGTCTTCTCGTTCTTTAGTCATGGAATGGGTGTTCATTTCTTCAGCGTTAGGTAAAGCGCTTCGGCGAATTGACGGGTTGTGGTGTCGCCAATCAGGCAGACGCAGGTGATTTCCACGTCCCCATGTTTCGCCTCCTCCTGGATGTCCAATAGTCGGAACAGATGGCGCACCAACGCGATTTGCTGAGCGTGGCTGAGCGTCCGAACCACAGCTGCGCATGCGTTCAGGCAGCCGGTGTAGTTGGAACTCACCGAAAGGAACGGAAGCAACTCGTCGATGAGTTCATTCACCCTCTCGTCCGGCACGTCTTTTAGGTCGGTGGTCATACCGGGTAGTCCGAAGGGTTTTGAGCATTCAGTTGAGCGCGCAGGGCTTCATATTCCCGGCGCTGGGAACGCTTGCGCTTGCCGTAATTCGCCGCGATCTCCTGCACGTAGTCGCGGGCCTGCGGAACGGTCATTCCAAGGGCATCGACGGCCAGCTTGATTGCCCGTAGGCGTTCGCCGCCATGGAAGAGGAAGCAGAGGCAGTATTGAACGTTGTCATTGTCGGGCTTCATAGGGTTAGCCTTTGCTTTGGCCGGTGACGATCTCCTCGATAAGCCCGTCGATTACCGGAATTGCCTGTTGCAACCGCGAATCCTCTTTATTCTCCTCCAGTATTCGCAGGAAGAATCTGGAATATATGCGGTCACTGAGGATGTTGGTTTCGTCGCAGCCCGGATAACCGAACTCGCGAAGATTGCGCACCCCACCCTGAATGAGCTTGGCGCGTAGTTGGTCAGTAAGCGATGGCATTTGTGCGGGATGTGTCGAGGGCTTCGCGGATCGTCGGGTCGTGCACTACCTTCCCGCCGTCTACCGCCACGCTCCATAGTCCGCGGTCTTGAACGTAAAAGAGAATGGCCTTACTGGATTCCAGCCAATCCAGCCGCTCCTTCTCCTTCCGCAGTTCCGCGTTCTCCGTCACCAGCCGCTCCTTCTCCTTCTTTTGGTCAAGTGCTTCCTGCTTCCACTCTTTCAAGCCTTCCTTAAACCGCTCCTTCTCCTTCGTCTCGGCTTCTAGCGCGTCGGCGAGCAAAGGGGAGGTGTCTGCGAGTTCCCATCCCATGGAGCTTTTCATCGCTCCCGTGCGGGCGGATTCGAGCGCAACTTTCTTCTCCCGCACCTCCGCAATCAGCTTCTCGTTGGCGGATTGGCTCTTTGTTTCGCCGCCGTTCGGCTCGGGGTTGGGGTGCATGGCTAGGCGAAAAGCCCCTCCGGTTGAGATTCGATGATGTCGGCGATATTCTCGAACGACTTCCCCCGGTCATTGAGGTCGGCCAGTGATGATGTGAGCCCGTTTTTGTTGACGTATTCACCAAGGTTATCCCGCAGTCCGAGCCACTCGCGCACTTTCCCTGGGACAATACCGCGATTTCCACCGTATTCGACGTAGTTGCCGCCATCAGACCGAACGGCGGTTCTGAGCTTGTTGCCACTTCTGATGAACAACTCACATGCTACACCGAGACAGCAAAACTCCCGCTCCTCGCCGTAGAGTTGGCAGAGATAGTCTCGCCCCTGCTTATACTTCCCGCTTCGGAGTGCTTTGACCCACTTGCGGGCGTTTGGATTCAGCTTCGGTTTGGATGATTTCTTGGCAGGCATATTCGTCTCCTTCGTTGCTCGGGGATCAGGCGGGGCGGGCGGGTTCCTCGATGTCGTCCACTTGCGAGAGGAACGATTCGAGCATGTCGGCGACTTCGGTGGGGGAAGCGTTGGAGTCCATTTTTCCCAACGCGAGCCCGAGCCTACCGAGGCTATATTGGCAACGCGGTGTAAACAGGGCCTCCGAAGTGACGTAGGAAACTTGAAAAACCTCCTCACCGATTTCCTCGAAGAAAGGAGCGCCCCCTTTCGACCGGAGTCCATCACCAGCGTTGTCCTCATACTGGACCAGTTCCGGAAACATGATTGGCGTGTGACCGATGACGCAGCCAATCGTGCCGCATCCACGACCAGCCTTGATGACGGACCCAAAGCAGAACCGCTCCGGCGGCAACTCCCGCAGATACGCAATCATCCGCTGCATCCGCTCGCGGCCTAGTTTGGTGATTAGTTTCGGTTTCATGGCTGCTTGGAACGCGCTTCGAGCATTGCGTCCGCGATGCGGTAGTAGAGCTTGCTGAGTTCAAGAAGGCGCTCGTCACTATCCTCGCTCATCACGGTGTGGTAGCCCTCCGCTTGGGATGCCATGTCGCCCTGCATCGCTTTCGCGGCGAAGTAGTCGCGGAGGCTCATGCCCTGAGTGCGGACGGTCAGCGTTCCCATGTCGTCAATGGTCTGCGGAAATGCTGGTGGATTTTCGGGTTTCTCGTTCATCGGTGTTCGGGTTCGTCTTCGGTCAATGATTTCAGGTATTCGGCTCGCTCCTCAGCCTCCGCTTCAGCCGCCACCTTCTCCTCAAGCCATTCGCGGTAGCATTCGTAGTCTCGGACGCTGGCGCTCACGGGCGGCGCAGCCAGGAAACTAGGCCAGCAACTGCGATCGATGCCGCGCAGAACGCGACAGGCAGCAGCACGCGGTAAAGGCGTCGATGGTTCCAGGCGTAGGATTGTGGTCTGTGAGGGTTCATGGGTTTCCGGGTTCGATGTTCACTTCACGCAAAGTCCAAACCTTCCGCTGGCCGCGCGGACCTCGCTTCGCCCAGCCGTGCACCACGATGGGATTGCCGGCTGCCAACACGATGCCAGCTGCGGCTGTCTCACGGATCTTCTTCACGCGGCTCGACCCGCTTCCACTAGTCGTCTGCACGTAGAGCGTGCCTCGGAACGAGGGCTTCACGCATAGCAGGTCGGCGAATCCGAACGCGTCCTTGCGGCGTTTGCTGAATGGGCACCAATGCTCAGCTTTCCAGACGGTCCAGCCCTGCGCCTTGAGGTATTCGATACTGCGCTGCGTAGGGCTCATACCGGCTGCTCCTTCCTCTGGCGTGTGCCAGTTCCTTCACACGTTGGGCACTGACGCCATTCGGTGCCAGTGGTGTGACTCCACCGCACGAATCGCCGACCTCTTCCTTCGCAAGGCAGGCATTTTCCAGTGCGTTCAGACCACGCTAACGCCCATGCCTCGTGTTCAGCGGGCGCGCATGTAAACACTCGCACAGTGGAAGGATCCTTTTTCCGCCAGTTCCGTGCCGTCCCGGCATTAGGACCGCGCGTCTTGAGTGGAGCCACTGCGCCTTCCACCTTGTAGTAAAGAGGCTCCCCACGTGCGAGGCGTTCAGCGGGACCAGCCTCCCAGTGATATACGTGCCACTCGTCCGGCATCCGAAGAAACTCGCGAGCATGAATCTCAAGCATCGAAATGCTGCTCACGACCGCACCTCCTTCCGCATGAACCGAAACGGGACGTGAACGGCTTCGAGCGAGCGGACTACCTTCGCGGTCGCCTGGATGTCCGATTCGCTGGCCTGCGCTTCAACCTGCGCCGCCAGCTTCCGCCGGTATCTCTCCAGCGGGCTCGGTTGCGAGTGTGAGTTTCTGAGGATGGTTTGCATGGTTAGGCGGCGAGTTGGCTGGGCTTGATCCGCTCGAGCGCGGCGTCGAAATCGCGGTAGAACTTCGTGAGGCAGTGCCCGATCTTCTCCATCCATTGCTCATCCCTCTTGATGACGATGTGGAACGGTGGGAGATTCCGGCAGTAGGACATGAAATGCCACTCCGCGCGGCCGGTGACGTAGAGGCTTCCGTGAACCTGGCACCAATAGTCCGCTGGCAGAACGCCGCTCAGTAGATACTTGATGTGCGTCTCCGGATTCGGACACTTGATTTCCAGTCCGGAGTCCTCACCAATCAACGCGTCAGGAGAGCATCCGCAGCGGCCATCGTCACCGACCACGAAGCCGACTCGATGGGTCTCTAGGTCGAACTCCAGCTCGAAGAACGGGATGGCCTCTTCCTCCATCACGATGCCCTGTTCCGTGGCGCGGCTAGTGAAGCCCGGGAGCGGTCCCCACGTCACCTCGGCGAGCTTCTTCGCAAGGTAGGTCTTCGGCATCTCACCCGAGCGCGGCTCGAAGCTGTTCGTCATGAAGTCAGCGAACCCACTTGCGGTTGGCCGGCCAAGGTGAAGCCGCATCCATTCGCTCGAGCCCTGCTCGGCTTCGTCCTCGGTGTAGATCTTAGGCACGCGCCTTAGCCTCCCGTTCCTTCAGTTTCGCGTCGGCCATGGCGTATTTGCTCGCCGGGATCTCATCGAAGCCATTCACGCCCAGCCACCGGCAGAACTTCGCCATATCGATTGGGGGCACCATGTTCTCGCAGCGGAGCCGCAAGTCGGCGGCTTGCTCCTTTGTGATGGCCTGCTCTGCGTCCCCGTCGCGCCCGTCTGAGTCTTGCTCGATAACGATATTCAGCGCGCCGCAGAGGGCGAACCGCTTTGCGTAGGTAGTCGCAGCACCGTCGCCTTGGGCCTCAGACGCCCCTGGAGGGCCGCCGCCTGGACGACAGGAAAACTTATTCGACCGGCTATGTCCGCTAATGTGCGACAGCGTGCAAATCACGTGCACTCGCCCGTCCTTGAAGTCGGTATCGAACGAGACAGCAAATCCGTTCGTCGCGAGGAGCGGCTGCACCTTGCGCATGATCTCCTCGTATGGTGCGTAACTGTATTTGACGTTCCCGTGCTTATCCGGAACCGCCTTGCTCGCGACGATCTTCGGCGTCTCGGTTTGGACGCGAGCGAACGCGATGTTAAAGTCACGTTCCGCTGCGCGCTCTTCCTCGCGCTCCTTCAAAGCACAAAGCCGTTCCAGGACCTCGATATTTTCTTTTGGCGAGCCTGATTGGAGAACGGTCGCAATAAGCTGCGCCGTGCTTGGCGGCGCGTCGGTTGTCGTAAGTTGATGTTCGGTAGTCATAGATCAGAACGGAATATCGTCCGGCGCGGCGTCGAGGTCGGGGTCTGCTTGCGGTCGCGGGGGGGCTTTCGGCTGCGGCTTCGGCTGTTGCGGCGACGACGGCCGGTCATCCCTCCCGCCAAGAAGCTGCATGGAGTCGGCGACAACCTTCATCTTCGACCGCTTGGCTCCGGATTGTTTGTCGTCCCAGGTTTCCAGCTTCAGCCGCCCCTCGATAAAGACCGGCTTTCCCTTCTTCACATATTCGCCGATGATCTCGGCGAGTCGGCCCCATGCCTCGATGTCCACGAAGGTGACCTCTTCGCGCTTCTCGCCGGCTTCGGTCTTGTAGCTGTGGTTGATGGCGAGACCGAACTGGCAGACCGCCTTTCCGCTTGGGATGTATTTGATTTCCGGCTCTCGGGTGCAGTTTCCGATGAGCATTACGCAATTGAGGTTTGGCATGATAAAGGTGCTGACTGAAACTAGTTGTGGCTGAAGAACACGCGGTGGATGAAGACTCCGCGGACCACTTGCCGGTTGATGAGTCGGTAGCCGGTGATTGCGGTCTTCATGCGATTAGCAGCGCGGCCTTCTGCTCAAGCGCCGCGAGCATGTTCTCGACGGCTTCCTCGATCGTGCGGCCCGTCGTCATGGCTGGCTTGCCCTTGAGAATCCCATGGCAAAAGATAGTCACGGAGTGCGTCATAATAGGCGGGAGTCCGTATCGAGCTTGCGATGTCGCGCGGTCTTCGATGTGAACCGCGTAGCTGTAAGCCGGGTTGGCTGCCGCCAGGGCGTCTAGAGCTGCTTGCGTGGTCATTTGATTCGTGGGTTCTGAGTTTGCTTTTCACAGGGCGCACCGCCGGGTCCGTGACCCTCCCCGGTCGGTGCAACCCATGCCTGAAAGTTAGTCTCCTCCACCTCCGCAGCATCCGCCGCTGTCGCCGGATGATCCGGAGTCAGAGCTTGAGCCGGAGTCACTGGAACTGCTGCCGCTGTCCGAATATGGGCTTGAGCACGAATAGCTGTCGCCCGAAGGAGCAGAGGGCGTTGGATCTGGAGTCGGCTGCGATGCAGGCTCGGAATAAGACGTGTGCGAGTGATACATCGGGTTCAGCGGATTGGCAGGATGAAGCGGGTTGCTCATCCAGCAGTCGTTTGAACCAACAGCGCCAGATGAAGAGTCATCGCGGCGAGTGCGGTCATAGCGAGCGGCCGGAGGATTGCGCTTGAGGGCCGGATAAGGCTCGGTGCGCTCCATCGTGATGCGTTTATTTCGGCGGAAGCCGAGCAGGGATGCGAGGTAGCTAAACATAGAGTTAGAAATGGGTGCGAGCGGGCCGGGCGCTACTCCGGCGTGGCTCTGTGACCGAATACGGCGCATTGCTGGGCATTACTGCCCTCTGGAGTCCAGACGTGCGCGGTTTCGGAATGAGGAGTGAAGGGTCATCGCATTTCTGCTCGCCTGCGGGTCTGCTTTCCCCGCCTCCGCTCGCATTTATTGAAATCTTCGCCACGCGCTCAGCCCCAACACGGATATGCCGAATCATAGTCCGGCCTCCTTGGCGTCTCGGAGCCAGGCGAGGACTCGGGCGCGAGGGGTGGGCTGCTGGTATCGCACAGAGTAGCCGTCATTCACTGAAATGATGGTGGGGAGCCGGCTCGTTTCGCAGGCGCGCCAAGAAAGATTCAGGAGGGCCGCATACACCGGTCCGTCAAACGATGACGATTCGTCCACGCAGTGGCCTAATGCACATCGGCGATCGGATGCGGAATGAAGCACTCCGGTCGTCCACCTATCCTCCGGAATCGCCTCAAACTTCCGGATGAAGTAGTCGGCGTTGTAGGCGGGGGCGCTCACTTGGCACCTCCGTCCAGCGGCTTCCAGCGGAAGGCCCGCTCGTGCTTCTCGTTCAGGTAATATTCGGCGTGGCCAGTCTCGACGGCGACGCGTTCGGACTCCTGACGAGCTTGCCGTTTACCGGCTTCGCAACTCGGTCCGCCGATCCCGAAGCCAAGTAGCAGCAGGACACTTACAATGATAAGAATCGCACCGCTCATCGCGCCTCCTCCGTGACGGTGCAGGGGTGCCAGGTGACTCGGTCGGTGGAGTGTTCTTTGTCGCGCAGCTCAATCCACGATGTGGTTTCGAGTCGCTCTGTGTTGAAGTCAAAGCATTGGACGCCTTGCTCGTGAACCGCCACGACGAGGACCTGCAAACTTGGTTCCTTGAAATCACGCAACCAGCAGCTTGCCGGCACATCCTCCGGCTTCGACCACGCCCGCGTCACCGGCTTCGGCGCGATTCGGTAGGATCCAGTGGCGTCATCAAAGCTTGGGCTATTCATCGACCTCCATCGACCGGCGGAATCCCGCCACTCAATCGTTCCGCCGTCAGCGTAAGCCTGTATAATCGGCAGCAGTTCTTTCGCTCGGGTTCGGGTCATGTTAGCGGGTGGGTTGGGGAGTGCCCTATCGAGTGAGGAGCTTTTTGACCTCGATCACCAACGAGACCATGTCGTCGGCGCGGGCCTTCCAGTTGTAGATTCCCTCGATAACCTCGACGTACTGAATCCATGTCGCGCACTTCACGAGCCGTGTTTGCTGGTGCTCCAGCTTGGACACGAATCGCGAGAAACTGAATTTGCGGGACTGCATCAGCCGAGCGATCGCAATTACGAAGCAGCGTTCCTTGTATTGTGGAAATGAGTGGAGGGAGGTGAGCGCAGACGCCACTCGGCGGGCAAATGCCTCATCCTTCACGGTGAAGGTTCCGTCAGTCACCCCAATGCTTTCTCCGCCACCGTTTGACCAGAGAGCGCCGCTTAGAAGGCTGGCTGCGGTAGTCGGCGGGAATCCGAACTCTTTAATGAACTCCGACAGCGTAACGTATTCCTTGTTGCCGAGGGAGGCAAAGGAATCGATGTAGTCCTTCGGCGTCCACTTCCGCTGGGCGCTATTGGTGATCGCCACGTCCTCGATCGTGATGTTCTTCGCCTCCACGAAGTGGATCGGAAGACCGAGCGCCATGGCGGCGTGATAGCGCCCCTGCCCGTCCACTATATAAAAGCGCCCGTCGCAGTTCTTCGACACGACAATCGGGTATTGGGCGAGCATGTTTTTGCGCTGAATGCTCTTCACGAGTTTCTTAACGCGCTCGGGATTCACGCTTCGGTTGCCCTCCATGAGCTTGAAGCGAGAATAGTTGGTGGTGGATTGGACCTTGTTCATTTGCGTCGGGTTTCCAGGTATCGCTGCACCTTATCGAGGGCAGCGGTTAGTTGTTCGTCGTTGGGTGCTATCTTTTCTAGGTTGTTGATCGCCATTGCGGCGTATTGAAGGCCGTTGGATGGCCGAAACTGGATGCGTTCCGCTGGCGGCTCCGTGCGCGCCTTCACCTTTTCAACCGCAGCCTCTACATGCTTTGCAGTTGGCTTTCCGTCGGGTGCCGATTCAACTGCGGCTTGCCAGGCTTCTTGCTTATCTTCAGCGGCGCTTAGCTTTGCTAAGGGACGTGCCTGCGACTCTGTTTTGGGACCAGTTGGTCCCAAATTGGCAGCGATCTCGGCGGAGCTAATGAGCCGATCGCAGTGCCGCTTGCTCATCTGCCACTCCTCTCGGCAGTAGTCCTCGAAAGTCTTATATCCGGATTTATATAGACGCTGGTCTCGAATCTCCGCCAGGGCCTCGCCAACCTCCTTGAAGGTGCCGATGCCCCGTTCAATGACTTCTTCAAGCTCCACAAGGCGCTTCGACTCAGCGAGGGTTATGGCGGACTGGTCGGACATTTGGATCAGGCTTGCTGTTTCGGCTTGAGTCCCCGACGGCTATGCTTCTTCGGCTCGTTGGTCCCAGCGCCTAGAAGGCGCTCAATCTCGGAACGCGGAATGAGGTCGTGGCCGAGTCCCTGGATGACTGCGATTTTTCCGGCGTATTTCTGCCGGTATGCCCAGGTTTCAGATTTGCCGAACATCGCGCCGAACTCGGCCATGGTGTAGGCGACCCTAGTGAGCTGCGGGTGCGCGGTCGTTGCGGCTTCGGGTGATTGGATTGTTTGCATAAGCAGTGCGTGGGGTGTGTTGGGCCTGACTACCTCTTGGCTGATTCCGGAACCGGCAGGCCCAGCTTCTTCAGTTTCTCCTGTCCGCGAGCGTATTCTCGGCGGAGTGCTGCATTCACGAATCCGGTGAGGTTCCCGTGCCTCGTCGCAGCGAAGTAGCGCGAGGCCGGTTGTTTTAGGTCCGGTTCAATACCGATGTTCGTCGGCTCCTTCGTGCGGTTTGGTTTCTTGTCGCTCATGCCGTTTGTTTTCGCAATGTGCGCGCAATGTGCGCACATTGCAACAAAATTGTGCGCACGCTGCGATTTTTCATTTTCTCTTCCGGTAGTGTGCGCACACGGTGGGTGCGCTATGAGCGAAAAGAAAACCGTGAACCGTCACCGTAAGGCCAAAAACCTAACGATCTCTCAATTCTCACGAGAGCAAGGCGAAGTAAGAGCGAATCGGCTGGGACTTACTTTCGCACGATACGTCGAGTCCTTGATACGGAAGGATCTAAAGGAGGCTGGTTGGGACATTCCCCCAGGGGAATCCTTGCGAGTCTGAGTTCGGACAGCTTCCTACGTGCGGTTTGCAAAAGTAGGCGCGCAGCGAGTGCCCGGGGATCGCAGGAGAACTCGGCTGCAAACTTAACGAACTCGGCTGGGATCTGAATCGTGTTGTCGTTCGAGGTTTTCATTTCGTCCAATGTGCCAATTCGCGCCGGACCTCGCGACTGCGCGCGTTGCACCTTCGGGAACCGGCTGACACCACTGCGCGCGGGGGTATTGTGAATAACTTTCGGGGAGGATGGGGAGTGCGGATTTTTCATGCGGACCCTTGGGGCTTGCAGCAAGTAACACGCGCGCATCACGGAAAGTTTTCGTTATCGTGAGCCGTTTTCTACGTAGGGAAATACCCGCGGTGATCGCCATCTGCAGCGAATTCTGTTCACGGTGTTTGTTCACGGTTTGGTCCAAAATTCGGTGCAAAGCCGTGAACAACGGCCATCCCGACTATGGACTCGAACGGCCCGCAAACCCGCATGGATACAGGGTTTCCGCAGTCCATGCAGGCCCACGCCGGATGCCATTTTCGATTTAGGAAACCGGTGCTCTATCCAACTGAGCTACGGAGACAAATCACACATTTTCTTGCGCTGTTCACGGTCTCTGTTCACGGTGCCCGCATGGCCAAGGCGAAAAACGACGCAAGTGCCGTCAAGTCGGCGAAGACTTGGCGCAAAACTCGTATCGCGGGACTGTATCAGCATCGATCCGGGTGGTTCTTTAGCCGAACCTACCTCAACGGAAAAGAGAATTGGGTGCCGTGCGAAACGCAGATGCAGTCCGTGGCGGAGGTGAAGCACGCCGAGAACCGAAAGACTGCGCGCCAGGGGCGGCGTGCGACCAAGGAAGCCGCCGCGGGCAACATGACCTTTGGCCAGGCGCTCGAGCGTTTCAAAACAAGTCGCCTCGACAATAGCGTGCGCGACGTTCCCCTGAAGCCGTCCACGCTCCGTTATCAGAACGAGATGATCGCCACCATCCTCCGCGATTGGCCGGGCGGTCTGGAGCAACCCCTCAAGCGCATCTCAGCGGCCGACTGCCGCGCGTGGGCGAACGCCGCGAGCAAGAAGATCGGCGCCACTCGCCTGAACGGCGCACTTGGTGTGCTCCGTGCGATCCTGCGCGAAGGAATCGCCGCTGGTGTGATCCTCTCCGACCCAAGCGCATCGCTGAGCTACAAGAAGGTGCCAAAAACAAAGCGGAAGCTGCCGACACGGGAAGAGTTCGCGCAGGTGGTCAAAACGATTCGCACGGCCGGCGGACGCTTTTCCGTGGCTGCTGCCGACTTCGTCGAAGGACTTGCGTATGTCGGGCTGAGGAAGCGCGAGGCGTGGTTTCTCCACTGGCGCGATATCGACCTGAAGGAAGGCATGCTTGAGATTGTCGGGGATCCTGAGCACGGGACGAAGAACCGGGAGACCGCTCGCGTTCCGCTGAACCCAAAGGCACTCGCCTTGTTCCAGCGCATGAAAGCCGAGTATCCGAACTCTACGCCCAACGATCGTGTCTTCCGCGTTGCCGAGGCGCAGAAGGCCTTGGACCGTGCCTGCCGGATTGTCGGCTGTCCGCGTCTCACCCATCATTCGCTTCGGAGCATGTTTGCGACGTTCGCGATCGAGGCCGGCGTTGACGTGCCGACCGTTGCGGGATGGTTGAACCACAAAGACGGCGGTGCGCTCCTGATGAAGACGTACAACCAACAGCGGCTTGAGCACTCCAAAGCCTCGGCGCAAAAGGTGAAGTTCTAGGCGGCGCAGACCCATGCCCTACTCACCCGAAAAGCAGAAGGCGTATCTGAAGGCCTACTACGAGCGCCGGAGGAACGACCCGGCGTTCATCGCGGCGAGGACAGCGGCGAAACAAGCCCAACGGACGCGCCCTGAGGTGCGGGCCAAGGAGATCGAGAGCGACCGCAAGCGCCGGGAGCGAAAGAAACCGACGCACGCCTTCCGCCGCTTCAACCTCGACGACGAGACCGACGCAGCCGCCTACCTCTCCTTTCTCCGGCTTCTCGCCGCCGGCTCCGTGAAATACACCGAGCGCGTCCGTGGAACGAATGTTACGGTCACGGTTCTCAAAGCCGACATGGCCCGGCTGCAAAGAAAATCTTGACCAGGTTTGACGACGGTGTAGAACGGCGGGGTTCGCATCTGCTACTGCGGACGGAACGTAATTCCTACGCATGGCGCCAGTAGCTAAAGAAAAGTTCTGCAAATACTGCGGACACACGAAGCCCCTTTCATCATTCGATAAATCCCAATCGGGCCGATTTGGCGTGCGGCCATATTGCAAGAGTTGCCGGGAGAAGACGTATTCGAGGCACTCCAACCGGACGCCGGAATCGATTATCCGAAACGAAGCTGAACGCCGACGTAAGATCGAAGGAGGATATAACATCCTGCTCGCGCAACAGGGCGGAACCTGTGCGATCTGCAACCGCCCTCCCGGCAAACAACGTCTTTATGTCGATCACTGCCATAAAACAGGGGTATTTCGTGGGCTTCTTTGCGCCACCTGCAATTCCAATCTAGGCAAATGGAGAGACTCAATAGAAACTCTTGAGCGCGCTGCTGATTATCTGCGCAAGCACCGTGCAGAAGAGAAGGCCGGGTTGCTTCCTTTATTCAAGAAGATCAGCACCGGTTCCATTCTTACACGAGTGTTCAAAAACGCTTCCGCCGCAAACGCAAATAAGAACGCAGCGTAGAGACTGACCGATTGTTCCACAATGAAACGCTACATCATCCTCGCTGGAAACTCGGACCACGCTCGCGGCTGGCGCTCTTTTTGGTGTGAACTAGACGACCGGGCCGAAGCGATTGAATACGCCGAGTGGTTGGTGAAAATGCCACTGCACGCACCAGAGGCGAAGGCTGACTGGTTCCAGATCATCGACACGCACGCGGACGATGACGGCACCCATCAGAGCCGGATCATCGCAGAGGGAGAGCGTAAGGCTGAGCCTATCGACATGAGCAAGTATCAGGTCGGCATCTGCGCTGAAGAGACGTCGTTTCCGATTGTCAAGGCAACCGGCCGCCCGATCACGCAAGAGGAGATCGACGGAGCCAACGACTAACCCCTCGCCCCGTCACCCATACCGCTCGATAACAACCTTCCGCAGCGCCAGCCACGTCTGCTCATCGACCCCCTTCCCCTGGCCGCCAAGCTCTTCCATCATGTTCCAGAGTGCCTCCATCGCCCCAGCACCGTCCTCGGTCCACGCCAGCACCCCTGACGTTTGCGAGCTCTCGTCGAGCCACCCGGCTTCGATGCAGCGCGATTGAAGGGTTGCGTCCATCCCGGGAGATTCAAGGGCGACCAGACCGTGTCAATCACTTGCGCGGACCGCACGGAGCAGTGATGGTCCGCTAGCATGTGCGGACGCTACACGCTCGCGAAGAAGGAAAAGCTGAAGGAACTGCTGCAAGGGCGGTTTCAAATCGATTTCGACGAGTTCTCGCACATCCGCCTGGTCCCGCGGTTCAACGTCGCGCCGACGCAACAGGTGCCGGTCGTGCTGCAGGAGGATGGCCGCAGGAAGCTGACGCCAGCCAGGTGGGGTCTCGTCCCGTTCTGGGCGAAGCCAGGATCCAAGCCGCTCATCAACGCTCGTGCTGAGACCGTGGCGACCAACGGAGCCTTTCGGGATGCGTTCAAGTCGCGCAGGTGCCTCGTGCCGGCGGATGGATTCTACGAATGGGCGACAACGCCGATGGGCAAGGTGCCGCATCATTTCACGCTGAAGGACGATGGACTCTTTGCGTTCGCGGGCATTTGGGAGCCGATGACAACAACCGATGGGGCAAAAGTGCCGACGCTCTCACTCATCACGACCACGCCGAACGAGATGGTCGCCACGGTCCACAATCGCATGCCGGTCATCCTGACACCGGAACGTGAGGCCGCGTGGCTCGATGGAAGCACGCCGCCCGAAACGTTGACCTCCTTCCTGACACCTTACCCGGCTGACCGGATGAAAGAGCGGGCGGTATCGACCAGACTGAATAGCGCGAAGGTTGATTCGCCGGACTTGCTAGAACCTGCGGCTTCGGAAGAGTTCCGGCTCGAATCCTAAATATGCCCGACATCTGCACCATCCGCCCGCGTCCGAAGAAAGACGGCTACAGCGTCGAGTGCGGCACGCTGAATCTCTGGTATCTCTCGTTCGAGCAGGCACTCAGCTACGCCAACGACTGCCTGAAGGAGACCGAAATTGTGATTTACGATGCCGACGGCAACATCACCCAGAGCATTCCACCTCGCGTCGTGAGTAATCGGCTGGGGGATGTGTGAGGTAGTGGCCTCGAATTCGCAACCCGCGAATCTTCGCCCCGGCCGCTTTGATCTGCCGGAGCACCGTGTGCCAGTGAACGCCGCAGGAGGCGCCGATACTCCGAACACTCTCGCCGGACTCGTAACGCCGCTTCCACTCTGGCGCACGTTCAACCATTGAAGGCGCTCCTGGGCGAAGTTTCAGGCCGAACGCCCCAAGGTGCCTCAGCACGGTTGATCTCGCCCTCCCATCCGCCCGAGCGATCGCCATGGCGGTCTGTCCGGATTGGAACTGTTGCAACCAGGCCAAAGCCTGAGCGGGAGGAATGCGGGGGCGCATGGCTGCGGAGTAGCACACGCGGGCCGGTATTCAAGCGGATTGACTCGGCGCCGGCGCGCGCTATGGGGGCGGGAGTGCGCCGATTCCTCCGAGATCTTCAGCGCTGGATCACGACAGATACACTCCACTTCTGCGGCACTGTCGCTGCCGTGATTGCTGTTATTGCGGGATTCACCTTCTGCGATGTCCCGCGGCAAAACTTAACTCCGCGCCAAAAAGAAAAACTTGAGGAAAACCTGTATCTCCAGGGGAGATACGGTCACTGATCAGCCTTTGCCGCGATCTCTTCCCGACGCTGCAGAAGTCTGCGTGCCGTAGCTTGGTATTGCTCGACAGCCCGTTCCTTTACCGACGGAGCAGCGTCGGTGTTTGTGACGCGGCGCAGAATTCTTCGCGCCTCGGAAAACTCCCTCTCATTTTCTCCCAGCGCCCTACGAATAAGGCTCTTTTTCGATACCTCCATGACCGAGTCGCCCAAAAGACCGCGGATTGCAGTCCCTGGTGTTTCGCGGCGCCCAGTGCTCGGGTTTGTGATGCCAAGCGACCCATCTTCGTTCGGAGTGAATGCGTCAATAAGCTGTTGTCCGCGGTAGTTCGGTCCGACAACGCCAGGAATGCCAGGGAACCAATTCGGCAGTGCTTGTTTTAGGATTGGACGCGTGTATCGGTCGAGGCCGGTGTTCTCGCGACCGCTGTAGGTATCGCGCCCCTGCACAAGCTCAGAGATCATGTTAAGCGCCGGCGAGCTCTGCATTGATGCAACGGGGTTGCGGTCAGCAGCCGCCTCAAAATCGCCAGATAGTAGGTTTTTGGCGAACACCGTGAAGTCGCCAGCCGGAAGCCACGGCGCAAGATTTCGGAGCCGCATACGCCCCGTCTCTTTGTCATAGTCCACTGGAGAATTAATCCTCGCGCGCAGCTGCGGTGGAAGCAGCTCTAGGATTTCGTTCAGCGCCTTTCGACCCTCTTCATCCAAGTTCACCTCCGCAGTGGCGCTCTTGATCACACCACCGAGACCGAACAGAGAAAGCAACGCGACAGTCGATGGAATCCGACGCCCGTTCTCGTTCGTCACCACATCCTGGGCGAGGTTTTTGATGATCCGCGTAAGCTCCGCGGAGTACGTCAGGAATGGAGAGAAGAGCGGAATATTACGAGCCACGCCAACGAGCTGCGCCACGTTGCTGTAATTCATCGTGTACCGGTTTGTCGCCTCGATCGCGTATCGCCGCGCTTCCGGCATCGGCATTTTCTTGGCGAGACCTTCCTCAAGGAACTTCACGTACGTAGCTCCGCGAACGTATTGGTCCGGCTTGCCGTAACCAGCTTTCACCTTGTCGTGGATTGCACCCGGAACGCGCCGCCACCACGGCTTGAGCAACTGGTCGAAGTTGTCGGCTTGGCGCCGAAACTCCCCTGCCCCGAAATGTGCATCGAGGATACCATCTTCCCGAGCCATTCGCATCCATGCGGGGCTCGCTTTCAGCTTCCGGTAATTCTTCACCAGAGAAACCGGGTCCACTCCAGCACTGACGGCCTGAAGCGCGGTCTGCGCGTAGTTTCTCAACCAAGAACCCGGATTGTATAGCGTCATCGACGCCTTCGGCATCCGATTGAGTTTCGCCATCGTTCCAAGGATGCCATCCTCCCAATCGATTCCGGCGTGACCCGGGCCAGCGCGAAGCGCATCGAGAACCTGTCGTTGCACGAACATCGGTTGCCCGTCCTTGATCCCTGCGACTTCACCAAGGCCGCCTACGCCCGGGCCGGACGGCGCTCTAGTGTAGCCCTGGAGTTCCCTGAGCTTCACGGTGTCGGCCGCCGCTTCCGCCGCGTCTACTGCGGCCTTCCACTCTGCCTCAGTCATTGCGAAGCGCGCTCCCTTGCTGTCGGGCAGCTTCATAATGTCGCCAATCGCTTTCGCGGTGACGGCAGACTTCGCCAGTTTCGCCACGGATAGAATCTCGCGCTCGAATGGATCCTCGATCTCGCCAAGAATCTTCTTCACTGCTGGAGATAGAAGCTTCCGCTCCTTGTAGAGGGATTGCGAGATGCGCGACTTTCCTTCGTTCGCCATGCGCGAAAAATCGCCATCGAAAGCCGCGACTTCTTTCAGCCAATCTTCCGCATCCTTGCGCACAAGGGCTTCGTCTGAATTGGCCATGATGCGGCCGCCCATGCGCTCCTGAACAACGCGATCCAGCAGCTTGCGGTCTGGTCGCCACTTCTCGGGCTGAACGTAAGCGCGATATTGCTGCGTTTGCCAGAGACCGAGACTGTCGTTGATCAGCTTGATCTTCTCCGGATCCCGCTCCCCAGACGCGACAACCTTCTGCAGTTCGCTCTTGATCCCGCTCGCCTTCACGAGCGCGTCTTTGACGTTCTCCGGCAGCGGGGATGCGCGCAACATGAGTTCCGCGCCGGGGCTACGATCGGACTTAAGGTAGGCATCCACGAACGACCGCTTGATTGGGTCGAGAGAAGCTACATCGGCTGCGGCGCTTTTGAGTGCTGCCGCTGTGTCGGAAGTCAGTGTTTCGACCGTGCCGCGCGACTGCTCCAGAATGGTGTCGAGCCGGGTATCGCGACCAAGCTTCGCGTTCTTTTCGAGAAAGCGGACCATCCCACCAAGCGGCGTTCTATCCCCAATCATTTGCGCACGCGCCGCCTCTTCAGCCTTCGGGGCGAGTCTCATCAACGATCTACCTCCTTTTAGTGTGCCCGCGCCGATGGCTGCGCCAAGGAGCGCGCCACGGGCCGGGTTATCATCGTCTGAAACTCCTCCAATCCCTGCCCCGGCGAGCGTTGAGCCAAGATACTGCACGGGCACTGTCGACGCAGCGCCAGCTTCCGATTTACGAAGCGGTCGAAGTTTGCGAGGCTGTATCGATGTTTCGGGTGAGAGAGCGATCGAATCAGGCACTTGCCCTGCTGGCGTTACCAATCCTTGTGCTGTGGGGACTGTGGCGTTTGGTGATATGGATTCCGCAGGCGATAGGAGACGCTTGGTGGCGACGGAAGAATCGAGCAAGCGCCGCGGTGGATTCCAGCCCGGCACATATCCACTCAGCCCCTCAAAAACATCCCCCTCGGCGGCAGGAATCGTAGCAGTGTTATCCGGAGTCACTGACTCCATTCGGAATCTACGTGGAGACGGCGGCGCAAAGCTTGAGAAGGCCACCTCGGGATCGACCACGCCGGGTTGCGGAGCAGCCGTCGGAGAAGCGCCAGTGACAGGATACTGGACCTCTCCCTTGAGCTCAGCTAGGCCAGAGGGAGTCTCGATCGTGGTGGTGAACGTCCCGTCTCCGTTATCGACGGAATCGATTACTCGCCAATTCTCTGGAATCTTAGTGGCTTCCTGCTGAATAGCCTGAGCTGGCTCTTTTCTGCGGAGTAGCTTGCGCCCTGTGACGCCAAGCACTTCCTGCGCGGCTGGGAGTGCGCTCATCACGCCGATTTGCGTCAATGCCTCCTTCGACGTGAGGTCGCGTCCGCGGGCTGCTTGGCCAGCGGTGGCGATGGAGGCACCCGCAGCGACGTTGGCTGCACCGCGCATAAATGGCCGCAGTGGGGCTGCCATTTGACCAACCGCACCGAGAGCCCCGAACTCGGCAGCCTGGGCGACAGACTCCCCTCCAGAATAACGGGCACCGGACATGGCACCAAGCGCAGTATCACCCGCGACCGTTGCGCCTCGCGCTCCTAGGCCTGCGAGTCTTGCGCCACCTCGAAGTAATCCACCGCCGCCCAGGAGAGTTGGGATTTCCGGTGCGATACCTTCTAGGAGAATATCAGTAGCAACGTCTCCGCCGGTCGTTGGAGCGCCTACCTCAAAAGTCGTGTAATCGCTTGGCGAAGTATTTCCAGATTCAACGCCAAGCAGAGAAAGCCCTCGCTCTGGAAGCGATGCGAGAGTGTCCGCAGCAACCCCCAGTATGCGAGCTGGTAAATTGCCACCCTGGCGAAGTAGTCGCAGCCCTCCAGAAATGTTTTCAGTAGGCTCTGCGCTGGGTGCCTTCGGCGTGGTGAACTTATGCCGAAGTTCCGCCAATCGTATTCTCTCTTCGAGCGTCATAGTCCGAGCGCGGCCCGCTTCTCAAGCGCCTGCCATTCGGCGTAATCTGGCGTTGGCTCGTAGCCTTGGGGATTTCCTCCAAGCGCAAACTGCGTGGCACCCAACGCAGTTTGCGCGGCTTCTCCAGCGCCACGCTGCATGCTCATCTGCATCGCGGCTTGCCTCGCCATGCGTTGGCGCTCCATGTCGTCATGCGTTCTAAAGCCCCACTGTAGAGCCATGAGATCGCGCATACGGTTGCGAGCTTCCGCCGGCAATGGAATCTGTTGCGCTGGCTGCTGGATTGGCATGCCAGTGGTGGGATTCACTCGCGTGGCGCCCGGGATATGCACCACTTGAGCGACCGGGTCATAGCCCGATTTTCGATCAGCATTGAAATCGCTGGCCGCGAAGATCGGATTAAATCCATGGCTCGCCTCTACTCCGGCAAGCTGCTGCGCGGCCTGTTTCGAGAGTTCCGGCATCTGCCGACGCAGCCGCACATCCGCCACAGTCATGTTCCCGCCCAGTTGATCCGCAAAAAGGTCTTCGTCGAGGTCGACGCCGTAGATGTGCCGGTAGAGCTCGCGCTGATCATCTTCAGTCAACTGCTGAAATCTCCGGTCAGCCAAAAGCTTCCGCTCCTTCGTGCCAGCGGCAAGATTGCCCTTTAGGCGATTGAGATACATGTTCTGCGTTGCCTGCTGTGCGGCGTCCCGCAGGACATTCGGGTTCTCTCCCTCGCGCAGCGGACGCCAAGAGCCGTTATCGAGGACTTCGTTGCCGGCCATGGCGAAGCTCGGCGCCTTCTGCTGGTATTGCTGCATCATCGACTGAACGGCCGCCCGGCGATAATCGGGCTCCTGTTCCTCGCGCTGAAGTGGCTGCATTGCAGACTGGCGGTTCCAATCGGCGATCTGCGCCTGCATCATCTGTTGACGGGCGGCCGCATAAGGACTTGGGGCGCCAATGTCGGCAAACCGACCAGTCACCCGCCCTTCGGAATTGTAAAGGTCTTCGATCATAGGAGGTTGAGGAGGCGGTTCTGGATCGCGCTGTTGCGCATGTTCTGCTGCTGCGCGGCATGATACTGCGGCGCCCCGCTCAAGAGGTTTCCGCGGTTGTCCGCTGTCCAGGAGTAGGACTTTTGCGGCATCTGCATTGCGAGCTGGAGCGCCTGCAGTTGGTTATTGTGCGCCTGGTTCTGCTTATTGAACGCCAGCGTTTGCCCGAACTGGCTGGAGTTCTGGAGCAGGCTGCGGTCAAACTGCGACCCCTGCTGAGAAAGGTTTCGGTCGAACTGGCTCCCCTGCTGTTGAAGTTGCGCGTTGAACTGTTGCCCCTGCTGCGCCCGGTTGAGCGCGGCGTTCTGCCAATCAGCCAGCATGCCCTGCTGGGTTTGACGACGGCCTGCCATCTCGCCAGCGATGGATGCGCCGAGTTGCGCGCGGTTCCCCGACGCCTGAAGTTTCAGTTGCGCGAGGTTCGCCAGCGATTCCGCCTGCTGCCGATACGCCGGCAGCATCGCCTGACCCGCGGCAAACGAGGCAGCCACCTGCCCACCGGATCGGCGCGCCCGATTCTGCGCCGCCGCAGCCATCGCGCCAGAGCGCGCCCGGGCGTCGTTCAGCATGAAAGCATTCGCGTTGCCGAACGAGCTTTCGATGCCCGAAGTATCGAATGCCTTGTCGAGTCCGGCGTATTCCGAGGCAAGCTCGGCCATCAGCGGAGATTTAGAGAGCCAGGATGGAATCGCCATGTTGGTATTTAACCTGTGTTAATTGTTATGTCTAGCTTTGGACGAGGTGAATGTTCCGGAGCAGCGCGAGAATACTGTTGATCGCAGCCGCATTTGACGCCGCGTTGGCGCCCCCTCCAGTTGGCACATCCGCGATCGTTACAACAGAATCCGCCATATGCATCGGGATCGTGGCTGCACGCCGGTTGCCATGGTCGTCATAGGAAGCCACTTCTAGGAAATACTTTGGACCAAGACGCACTGTCGCATCCCCGCCCTTCCCGCCAGGAAGTGTACTTCCCGTGATCCCCTGCACCATGGTGCCGCGGTTGAGTTGCGACTCAAGGTCCGCATTCGCCTGCTGGATCTTCGCTGGCAGATTCTCCGCACGGGTGCCGGTGAAGTTCTTCAAGATCGATTTACCCCGTCTCATGAGTTCCCGAGTTTGATGGTGAAGTCGGAGAGACTGTATGCCGCGTAACTCACCTCGTGAATGTCGACGCCGAACGATGGCATGATCAGCGCAGTCGGCGAAAACGCCTTCCACCGATAGCTATTGTTCCCGTTCGTGACATCCTGGGCGAGCGTGACCGCCGCGGTGATCAGACTTCCATACTCGAAGTTGTAGCGCGCCACTGGGGAGCCGTTCTGTTGCGTCAGCCAGATTTCCGTATTCCGCTTGGGTTTCTCTGGCGAAGAAGCCGTGAAGTAACGACCAGCGGTGCAAAGTGTGGCGCCGACCCACACCGTGTAATCACCGCCCGCGATTTGCTCATGCTCGCCGGTATCGATATTGAACCCACGCGCGGTGACATCCTCCGAGGCCGGCTGAACTCGCATCACCACCAGATTATTCGCAAACTCCAGAAACCCGATGGTGTCAAAGTAGGTGCTGACGTATCGTCGCTGCGTGGCGACCTGGGAATCACCAGTGGTATAGACCAGCGTGCACGGGAGCGTCGTATAGTCCTCGACCAGGAAGAAACTGCCTTCGTAGGTGCCATCTGCGACATTGGTCGCGAAACCGAAATCTCCATCGCTGTTCTCAAAGATGCGGACGGATGCGTTGAATGTCGTTCCGGTCGCGTAGTAGACGCGATCAACGAAAGTCTCGAAGAGAATATGTTTCGCAAATCCATTGACGACCTCGATCGGAATGCCCGTGAGGTTTAGGGCCGAAGGCAGACGGAGCGTCACCTCTTCTCCAGCGGAGTAGGAAAGCGTTCCTGTTTCGGTGATGTTTGGGTCAGAAAAGTCCTTGAAGACATCCTCGGCAAATGCCTTCCCGATCCGCCCCGCTTCATCGCCGACAAACGTGTAGTAGTCGCGGGTCTCGTAGTCGTAGACCGTGCAGGACGCGGAGATGCCGGGGGAGTATTTGATGCCCCATTTCCCCGTCGGCGCATGTTGGTAAATCAGCGTGTCGCAATACCACTGCGAGACGCCGGTCTTCACCCACCAGCAATTCAGTTCCCGGGTGTAGTCGAAGACACCGTGAAAGAACTCGGGCGCGTCATCATCGTTCTGGATGTTCCGCAGCGTCCGGATCACCTGGTCTCCGATTGGCACCTGCGAAGAGGAATCCGCGGAGATGATGCGATATGCCTTGGCGTTAATCCCCGTGCTCACGCTTTGCGAGTTCGGGAGCCGCATGGGAAACTGCGAGAAATGCGAACTGACCGACTGCGCCTCGTCCAGGGTGCGCAAGGTCTCCATGAAGTTGCTTTCCGAGGCAGCGTTGAGGTCGAGCGCGTAGCTTCGCGCCGGCCGCTCGGTGTCGAGCTTCAGGATTCGCTCGTTCGGGATGAGCGCGATAGCGGAGCCAACGCCTCCGCCCACTGGCTCAGCAAACATGTCGGGCACCAAAATGGAACTCGTCCCGTCGGCGCTGATGATCTCGGTGGTTCGCCCCCAAGAGAATGGGTTGAGCGCCTTGCTGCGGTAAAGAGTGGTTGCGGCTCCTCCAATCGTGATGACCGTTTCGCCCGTGAATGGCACGGTCGCCGGGTTCTCAAGCTCAGGGTCCGTGCAAAGCTGACACTCGGTAGCTGACACCCATTTGAAGTAAAAACTTCCGCGTTGGTCGTAGCCCCCCGTTGTCACTCCAGACAGCGTAGCAGTCTGCCCGTCCCGCCCGTTGAACCATTCGCCATCTTCTTCATCGAGGGTGATGGTATCCGTGCCGTCGAGCGTGACCGGAAGAACGAGCGGGATATTCCCCCACCCCCAAAAGTAGGTTCCGTCAAAGACTGTGTATCGGAACGCTGGGCACGGAAAATTATCCAGTTCCAGAGCCTCCCCGGTGTCCGCTGCGTTGTTGTCAACGTAAGTCGCAGTTGGGGAAATGGGATCGTTCGCGACGTTTCCCACGTAATAGTATCGCCCCGCCTCGGCCTCCGCCAACGCCTGAGCAACACTCAGCCCTGCAGCGGTCCGATAAATCAAAATGTAATCAACATCGCTTCGGGTCGTTGTGCTGCACTGCACGCTGATCTGGCTTCCAACCGAGGTGGCCGTGTCGGAATCAGAGGGCGAAGACCGCGGCCAATCGTTTCCACCTGCCGATTGTGACGATTGCACAAAAGGATACCGAGAGGACGCATACACGTAGACATAATGATACGCTCCCGCTGGGACCACCCCGGCCCCGCCAACAGTGACCGTGGGGGCGCTCGTTGGCGCGTCGAATCCGGCCTTTATGGATGTTCCATCCGGGAACATTAATATCGCCTGCTCCTCCCCATTCACGCGCAGCGTCATCCTTAATTGCGCCGAACTGGCGTAACTGTTCTTCCAAGACGTTTGGCCTGCGGCTGTGACGGTTGTCGGCATTATGAGGTTTTGGTTATCTTCAGTTGGATGTATCGCTTCGGCAGCGCGGATCCGCCAAGAGTTGCTGTCACGGTATGGTTGCCGTCCTCATAAAACGCCAACGAGGCCGGGGTGGTCCCCGGGAAGATTTGATTGAGCGCAAATACCCGAGTCCCCTGCCGGATTTCAAATCTGGTCCGCATTTTATAAACGACTTGGGTCAATTCTCTAAATGTCGCGCCGCTAACGACGGTTCGCATATACTTTGGTTGGAACAATCCGCGAACCACCGATACCGTCCGATCGTAGAGAGCTACTGGTGAGGAATGCGTGAGGGTGCCCGTATTGTCGTACTGCTGGAACCCACAGTAGACGCCATCCACCCGGTAGACCCCAGCCGCGAGCGTGAATGTGTTGGGGTTGCTTGCCGAAGACGCCGTATTAAACTCCACTACAATTCGATCCGGATCCCAAGCAAGCTGTCCAAGCGTGTGTAATTCCACCGGAGAAGTCCACGAGCCTGTGGTCGACCTATCGGTGTAAATGATAGCAACGCTCATCTACGTCTCCTTGATGATCCGGATGTTCGTGTATCGATTCCTTAGCGCGGATCCACCCAGCGTGGTCGCGGTGGCTGTGTGGCTTTCACCACGGCAGTTTCCGTTTGCGGCAATGTTGATTCCACCGGAGGAAGTAACCGCCGCCTGAATGCTGATCATCGCAGTTCCGGAGAGCGTGAACGCGCCGAACACCTCCATCTCCAGATTCATGGCAGTGCTGAATGTCGGGTTCCCGGCGATCGCACTGTAGCTGTTGGCTTTTGAGATCGGCGTGAATGTAGCCAACACCACGCTATTCGTTTCATCGTAGATCGCGGCTGCTCCAGTCGCGGACTTAACGGCTGACGTGAGCGTATGTGTACCACTCTGCACCCCGCTGGTATTGATCGCGGCCCCTCCAATCGTTGCCGAAGCCCGGAACGTGTTCGTGGTGAGACCCGCCGCTATCACATAATACGTAGTGCCAGCGGAAAGACCCGTCGGAAGCGCCCCGGTCGTTGAAAGCGTGAATGCGTCGTTGGCCTGCAGTCCATGATTGTTGATCGTGAAAACCGCCGGGCTTGCGATTGTGATTGTGACGGTTCCGTTGGTGCTTTGACGATACCCGTAGTCGAAACAGAAACTCATGGCGCCCTCCACGCGGTAGGTGCCAGCGGCCAAGTCCCAGGTGTTCGGGTTCGCGCCAGCAAGGTAGTCACGAAACACGGTGACGATAGAATCCTCATTCACCGGATTCGCAGTGAGCTTCTGCCGATAGAATGTGTTCGCCGCTTCGCTGCCTGCGTTCGCATTCAAAGAGCCGCCATCCGTTCCCTGGTTCTCCTCGTGAACAATCAACGCCATGCTCATACTGTCTTCCTCCTCGATTGGGTCGGGGGTGAGTGAAACGGTCGGCGATTCTCGCCCGGAGATTTCATCCAGGGTGTAGCGCAGTTCACTGCCATCGACGGTCTGGACGATGAGGTCACCGGTGCCATCGTCGGCTTGGTAAAGGTTGAGGACGCCCGCAGACGCCGTAGTGACGTGCGCGATTCCCTCCAGCCGTTGCATCCATCCGTCTCGCGGTGGGTAGAGCCCATGGAGTAGCCCGAACTCCGGATACGGGAGATTACTGGGCGACGGTCGTTGATTGAGTCCGCCGAGTTCCTTGAACTGGATTTGCCCATCCTGTGTGCTTTCGCGTTGCGCCATGTCACGGGTTAAGCGTTCCGAGTAATTCGTTGAAGGAGGACCGCGCTCTGGAAATCCACACCTGCTGCTGGCTGGACGAGTTTGCGTCTCGAAAGATGTCGGGAGTGGATGCGAGCACGTCCCAGGCGATCGCGTCCGAGAGTTCCGGGACCGGGAGCGTGCTGCCTGCGGTTAGGGCCGCTGGGCGCTTCCAGTAGGCGTAGGTGATCGATTTACCACTTTCCCGTGAGAGCGGCATAATCCGAAGCTTTCGCTGGGTGCCAGTGGATCCGGCAATCACCCGGCAGGCCAGCGGGGTTGAGGCTTCTTCGAGTGACTCCCAAAGTTCAGCATCCGGGCCCGAGACAATATTCAGAATCTGGTAATCCTCCTCGCCTGTCGTGTAGTAGCGAACGCTGTTGTCGATCAGGACGTCGAAGTCAGCAGCCAGGTCATAGTCCTGTGTCCCGGCCACAACCGCGAATGTCGCAGTTAATCGCATCGCCGGAGCGCCCCTGCTCTGCAGCTTCCGGCACAAGCGACGGTTCGACTCATTGATCAGAAGGCCAAGATTCGTGTCTTGCGTCGTGTCTGGAATCCGGGCGATCCCCTTAACGAAGGCGAGTATTTCGTTGTAGGTCGTCACGGTAGTTTTGCTTTAGCACGTTGATTGTTAATGCGTCAAAACCTTTAGGCGGCTTTCACGAGATCGATGAACCAGTCCTTCTTCACTTTTGTGCCCGGGCAGGTTTTCGTAGTCTTCGGGTCGTCCCGATGGAAAAGCACCGTGGCCGGCGTGGCGGGCAGGCCGAGGAAGTCCAGGAGCGAACGCGTGGCGGCTGCAGCGTTCTCCCAACATTTCAACCCGCGTCCGCTTAGCGGATCCTCCCGGTCGTAATCTCCAAGCACCTCAATGCCGAACGCGGAACTATTGAAAGTTGAAGCATGGACACCCTTTTCGTGCAGCGGAGTCATCCCCATTACGCAGCCTTCGGTGTCGTCGATGAAGAAGTGTGGGCCTGATTGCCATCCTTTCTTCTGGTAGAAGTCGCGAATGTTGCGGATGTGCTGCTTGGACAATCCATCCGGACGCTGGGCGAGTGACGGCGCCGCGGTGTGATGCAAGCAAACCGCTCGCGCCCATCCTGGCGATACGATCGAGCGCAGGTGGTTGTCGAAATCCGGAAGCCTCCAAACATCGCCGACAGCGTCGAAGCTCATATCTATTGTCCGGCCGTTCGCCGCGCCTCCATCCGTAGTCGTTCAAACTCCACCAAGAGGGCGTTCATTTTGATTTCCACTGTTTCAAGCCGCGGCTTCATCTCCTTAACGTCGGCGCGAACTTCCTTCACCGCTTCATGCCCTGGAGCCGCTACTCCGATAAGCGTCCACAGGCGCTCATTCCCAGATGCCAATAAAAGCATGACAACCCAGCCAATCGGGTGCTTCAGCAGTAATTTCCCGACGCCGTTGATCAGTTCGGAGTTTGGGTCTTTCTTTGCGGGTGCCATGCGCTATGTGACGGTGATTGCGTTAGCGGTCGCCAATGCGGCTGCCCGCGCGGAGTTGGCGGCGGTGGTTGCGGCGCCTTCGAGGATTTGTGCTTTTACCCAAGCGGCCATGATTCGGCGCGCGAATGCAGCTCGCGTCTCCGGTGAGCCGTTGAATGTGCCGGTGTAACCCTGCGCGGTTCCGAAGTGAAGGAGCGCATCGGTTGTTTGCTGCCCGTCGGGAATGCTGATTGTAAGGTCGGCCATGGGGAGTGGGTGGTCGCTAGTTGGTTACAATGAAATTAACCCTTGTTTCCGCGGTCGCAGCCGCATTGGCGTGAAGCGTGAAAATGCCTGCCGCCGCCACGGCCGCCACGCTTTTCATCGTGCTGTCGTTCGTCGCCACGGTGGCAGTGATGACACTGGAGGTCGTGACCTTGTTGTTCGTCACCACTAGGGATGTCGCTCCTGCCGCAAAGTTCACGCTACCGGAAGTCTTGTGGATCGTCTGCGCTCCGGTCGTCCCGGCGGCGGTGATCGTCTTCGCAACGGCTAAGTCGTTCGTGAGGATGATCGTCTTGTCGTTGAAAATCTCAAACACCTGCGTAATGGAGAACGCCGAACCCGCCGTAGTGCTCGCCCCCTGGTAGAAGCGGATACCGCCGTCCACGTTGCACCCAAAGAAGGCCGCCGGGCCGGTGGAGCGCGCCGTCCAATTCGAGCCGTCCCAGTTGCCATTGGAGACAATGAACCCGCTAGACGCAGCCCCCATGATCGTCAACCCGTTCGCCGTCGCGGAAGGGTCGATGAACAACTGCCCATAGGCCGCGGTGCCCTTGACCAGCATGTTGCCGTTGCCGGTAGGAGTGGCCGCCCCTACGGCGAACCCACTATTACTCACGGTTACACGGGCGGTGCCGCTGGTGCCAATAGTTAGCTGGTCTGCACCTGGTGAGGAAATGCCGGTGTTTGTGTCGCCACCGTTATTCCCAAAATTGATCGCAGGCGTGCCTGCGGATCCCGCTGGTAGCTGAATCGTGCCTGTGATTCCCAGCAGCGATGTGATGTTAGAATTCGCGCCTGGCGTTGCCGCGTATTTTGTATCTGCACTCATCAGGCTGGGATGACCGGTGTGTCATAGACGACCAACGCTGACCCTGCGGCGATCGTGTAGTTAATTGTTACTGAGGAGACGGCCGAGTCGTATCCGCCGCCGCCGACCGTGGCCCCAACCGGGAGTGTCGCACCCTCAACCGCCACAGTTCCAGACAGCGCCGTCACACTCCAACCAAGCACGCCTTGCGGAATGCTCCCATCGCCAGTGGCGTTGGTGACTGTGCTGGCGTACTGCGTGGCCGTTCCGACGGACGAGCCGGCATCGATCACCTTCAGCGCCACCTCGCCAGTCTCCGACTTACCCAGCGGCAAGCCGGACAGCGTCATCATGGACTGGGCGTTGACCGTCGCCGACGTCGAGTTGTTGCTCGTGTCGAGAATCTTGCTGACGTCTGACATGGCAGGAAGACCTACAGTCCGGTCGTGGTGCTCGTGTTGACCGGTGTGAGGGTGAGAACGAGTGTGGTGATGCCTGCGCCGTCTGGTGTTCCGCCCTGCTTGTAGTAGAGGTCGGCGTCCGCGGTGAGGCGGTATTTCCCGATGGCATTGCTCGCTGGCAGGAAGGTTCCGCCAGTTGCAGCCGTAGCCGTAGACGCCGCGTTCACAAGTTGGTTGGCGGTCGAGTCGACGCCGACGCTCATGGTGGGCGTGGTGCCGCCGTCCGCGGTGCTTACGCAGATCTGCGCTTCGACGATCAGCGGGCGATCCGTGGTCGCCTGGACCCGGGCGAACTTTGTCGCGGTCGTCGAGGTGGTTCCCGAAACTACAAACGTGAGCCTGGTTGGAATGTCGCACTTCCGCCCGTATGCGGGGCCTTGAATGGTTGTTGCTGATCCCATGTGCGTAATCGGCTACGTTCCTGCTGCGACCATGCCGCGGTAGTGCTTGTCCCAGCCGACGCCGAACTGCGTGCGGCAGGTCGTGACGTAAGCGTGCGGATTGATCGGACCAACCGCAGCGAGCGGCGTAACGCTGTAGTCCTCAAGGTTCAGGAGGCGCAGCGGGTAGCTCTGCTCACCGGTGGGAACAATGATGAACCACTTGGTGGTGCTGGTCAGCCAATTCAGGGCGACGTGGCGCAGGCGAATGTTGGCGCCCTTGAGCACGTTCGTGGCGCGATTCGCCGTGTCCGGCCGATCGACGCTCATGCAGATTTCGTCCGCCGCCATGCCGTAGGTCGGGTTGGCCGTGGGCGTGACGATGATGAACTCGGGGCCGTAGCTGACAAAGTTCGTGTTCGCGAAATCCTTCAGTCGGCGCAGGTACTGATTGATGATCAGGTAGACCGTCTCCGGATTCGGAGGCACACCGACGTTGTAGTAGTTGCTCCAGGTTCCCGATCCGTCCTCGTAGTAGTGGCCGGTCGAAAACGGTGCCCGCGCGGTGCCATCGAACTCGGTGATGTTCGTGGACAGGCTGTTCGTGAAGCCGTTGTTAAAGCCTAGGTCGATCGCCGTCTTATCCTTCAGGCTCACGGTGGAGCGCATCATGTCCCGCGCGTTGTCGAGCGGCTCCTTGTAGACTGCCGTGCGCATGAAGGTCTCTTCGATGGAGACCTGCGAGCGGTAGCTCTTGACGTAGATCGTGCTCTTGTAGCCCTTCACCGGGGCAACCTGCGGGGCAGCCTCCTGGTCGCGGTTCAGCCGCGGGAAGCTGAGACCCTGGATGGCCTGGCGTTCATTCGTGAGGCGGTCGGTCGATTCGACGCGCGCGATTTGGCTGTGCTCGTTGGGGCTATCGCGGAAGATATACCGCTCCATGCTCTGCAGGTTGCGGTTGTAAGCTTCGACGTATCCCTCGACCACGAGTGGTGATTGTCCGTTTGCCATATGGTAGGTCGGTTAGGTATTGTGGCTGGGTTGGTGATTACTGGATGGCCGAGTCGATGACCTTCACGAGCACCCGACCGTTGAAGTCCGCCGCGGCGTCTCCGTCCGGGTATTTCGTGTTGATGTACTTATCCACGACTTGGAAGATGTTCTTCGTGGCGGTGCCGCTGTCGGAGGCGTCGACGCCCAGCGCGGTGGTGTCGACACTGGCTAGATAACGGGCGCTGTAGCGCGTCCCGATCGAGACATCGGCGAGGGTCGTGCTGCCGCTCCCCACATTCCCGGAGCCGTCCGTGATGTTCATAATGAACAGAGTGCCACCAGACGGATCGATCACGCTGTGCAGCTCGCTCCATGGCGCCGTGTAGGGCTCATCCGTGGAGGCGTGGCTGTTGTCGGGCGTGAGTCCGTAGATGCCGGTGTCGTCAGCCACGTAGGCGGCAAGATCGCCGCTTGAGATTTTGACGAATTGACCGTTGCTGAATGAGTTCGATCCGTCGCTTTGCTGCGTGCGGGTCTTGAGGTATGCCGCCCCAGGCGCGCTAAATACGCGAGGGCGGCTAATGGGTGCGGTTGCCATAGTGGTTATCTATCGGTGGTTTGGATTGATTCGGTGAGTTCCGAGCGCAGGGAGAGCATGCCGCTCGCATCCATGCGGTTCTTCAGATCGCCCGCCTCAAGGAACGTCCGGCACACTTCGGTGCTCTCGGCCGCTTCCTTGGCGGTCTTCTGATCGGCGAGTTCCTTCGGGCAGACCATCTCGCGCAGCGTGATGCCGGCGTATTTGATGTCGTGCGTCTTGCCACCCTTGTTCTTGAACTCCTCATACTTCAGGAACTCGCGGCCGAGCGTTCCAACGGGAACACCCGTGTTGGTGAGCTCATCCACGGTCGGCCAGCGACCATCGGTGTCACCGTCGACTGCCGCCCAAATGACGGAGCTTTTGCCCAAGTCGGCCTGCGGCTTGAATCGGCCGTAGGCTTGCTGAGCGCGAGGTTTTGCGTCTGTTGCGAGTGCCATGTGTTAGGATTGCTGTTGCTGAATTGGAATGCCGGTGTAGGCCGCCATTTGCGCGGTGAGGTTCTCGGTATGTGGATTGGTTGGTTTCGACTGGACCGCCGGTGCGGGGCGGAACCCCGTCGACTGCGGACCAAGAAGACCCGGGAAATTGAAATGCTGCGTAGGCTGGCTTGGCTGTCCTGGTTGTTGCACGGCCCATGGTTTGTGTTTGTCCATGTAGGCGAGCTTCGCGATCTCGACCGCATATGCGGGATTCACTAACTCGGGTTGGCCGCTGAGGGCTGCCTGTTGGAGTGCTTGATGCACCTGTGTCTGCACGTCGGTGTCGGCAAACAACATCCCGTAACCGGGATCTGCCATCGCGCTTTGAAGAACATGCGAGGTCTGCGTTGTCGCTTGGAGTGTCTGCTGCGCCGCATGCAGTTGCTGCATGAGCGGCTGAGTCTTCCGATTGACATAGTCGACCATCGCTCGCGCGTCCTTCTCGTCGTAGCCTTGTCCGACCCAATACTTCACGTCTTCTGCGACAGGGTCGGCTTGGGGCTGCTGGGCTCCTACGACCGCGCGGAGCTGTTGCTGCGCTTTGTCGAAGTTGCTTTGATAGAAGCGCGCGCTTTCTGCGTTCTTCTTCGCCTCCGCTTCGAGTGTGGCTAGCTTCTGCTGAAGTTCCGCGAGTTGCGGGTTTTCCTGCTTTGGCTGCTCGCCCAGTGCGGGCGGTGGCGGTGGCGTATTCGGGGCCTGTGGTTGTCCCGCTGGCGCTGGATTCCCCGATTGGGGTTGACCCTCGCTAGTCGGAAGCCCGGCTGCTTGTGTGCTCATTGCGTTATTTATTAAGACATGTCAACCTTTTCTTTTGCGCCGGGTTCACTTCGGCGTGATCGCCTGTTGGGCGACAAACTCGTTCACTGCATCCAGGACACTGGGGATGCCCTTCTCCCAAAATTGGATTTCCGCCTGGAGTTCCTTGATCCTCATCGCCTCCATCGGATTCGCCTCCTTCAGTTGCTTCACCGCTTTGGCGGATCGCTCAGCGCAGAGGGCGCGAAACCCGGATTGCCATCCTTCGCGCACGAAGGCCGCCAACGTGGCTTTCTCGGGGACGATCATGCCGCCGCCTTTCTGCGCTGGTTTTCGACCATAATTTCCAGCTCCGCCTTTGGCAGCCGGCAGAGCGTTCGACCCTGAAACTCGAAGTTGTCCCCCGACGTCCCGGTGTAGATCACTTCCGTTCCGGGCGGCAGATAGCCGAAGCGGTGTGGGCGGAACTCGTGGCCGTCGCACACCACCATCGCATTGTTGCTTGCCTCCTCCGGGCGCCATAGATCACCGCGGTTCCCAAATGGAGCAAACTCCACGATCACGAATCCCGGTATGGCTTTCGGTCGCGGCACCGGTGGAATCCAGTCCAACTTCCACTTTTCGTAGGCTTCGTCCGGTTTGCTTCCTTGCTGGTAGTCCATGGCTAACCTTGCGCGTTCTGACTGAGTTGACCGGCGTTCGCAGCGGGCTCCCGTTGTTTGCCGGGCTGATCTTGTTGTTGCGGGGGGTTCAAAAGCTGCTGCTCGGCGATCTGCTGCTGCAATTGCATCATCTGCTGCTGCACCGAAAGGTGCGTCTGCCACATGATCCGCTGCTGCATGAGCGGCATGTTTTGCGGTGCGTGCTTCTGCCAGTAGGGGTCCTTCAGCGCGCCGTTGAACACCTGTAGGTAAATCTCGTGCGGGTCATCTGGGGTCGGCGGAGTCAAATTTCCATCGCCGAGAATCTGGCTGACGATCTGCATGCCTTCGTCCGTCGCCTTCTGCATCCCGCCATCCGGCACGCGGATGTCTGTAATGCCCATCATTGGCAGCAGCTTGTTCCAAAGCTGCGGGCGAACCGCCTGCATCGCGGGGTCGTTCGCGCTCGATTCAAGGATGTAGCGAATGTTCTGTTGAGCCGCGAGCTTGGCGAAGAACTCCTTCCCTACCGCAGTGAACATCCGCACCTTTCCGAAATACTCCCGGCCCGTAACCCGCCGGATGTAATCGCGATCGCCGAATAGCTCGAGGTTCCGGAGCGACTTTCTTGCCCACCCGCCCATCATCTGGCGGTTGAACCGGTCGGTCATCAGGACCAGCGGGTTCTTCGCCGCTTCGGTCGCCTCGCCGACCTCCAGGGCTGAACGACGGCCAGCCGCTAAGAGTCCCTGAAGAGTCGGCGTGACGCCGAAGATTTGCTCGATTTGATCCTCCTTACGTTGGATCTGCGGGAGAAGCGTGACCGTCTCGTCGTATTGGCCGGCGTCGAACCGCTCGATTTCCCGTGGGTCGTTCTCGTAGGTGACCTTGAGGTTTGGGGCGTTGAAGTCCTGAATCTTCCCCGCTGGACTATCCTCCTTCACCTTCGTGCCGCGGTAGACGACCTTGTTCTTGCTGTCCTCGAACTGAGTTTCGCACGTAGTCAGTTGCTCAGTGGCAATCAGTGCGATTTCCGACTTCGACATCGGAATACTGGTCGAATCGTCTTCGATCAGATCGGCCGCGTTGAGCAGCGGGATGGTGAAGCCGGCAGGGAACTCCTGGATCCGCAGGCACACGGCGCCCGTTGCCATGCCGCCGTAGAAGTCGACGAAGTATCGCTTGAGCGGCAAATACACGCGCCCGGTGCCCTGACACGTCGGACAGGTGATCGCCGGCGCGAACTGGCCGGTAGGCGTGCGTTGCGTGAGCTTGCCCGTTCCTTCGCAGTGCGGGCATTCGACCCCTTCATTTTTCGCATCCAGCGTGCCATCAGGCCCGATGCGCAGGAGCGGGAAAGCGCGCCAGAGTTGCCGAACCCGCTGGGTGCGCCAACCCCCGCCAGTCTGGTCGCTGATGTTATAGCGATTCTTCAGCCGGTCGCGCAGCGGACCTTCGTCCTGTTGCGAAAGCGCGTAGTGATTCTTGGTCTCCTGGATAGCCAAGTCGACATTGAGCCAGCCGAACGGATTCGCCTCTTCGTCGTACCGGTGGTCGAGCAGTTCCGCCTGGGTGATGTGCTGCCGCACGATCGGGCATGGCTGGCGGTCAACCGGGTTTACGGGCACAAGCGGGTCGACGAGGACATCATCCACGGCCAGCGGGATGAAGTGGGTCTTCATCTCCGCCACTCGGCGCTCCGGCATCTGCATCATTCCCGGGGAGACCATTTGAGCAGATGGATACTGCTGCAGGACCGCCTGGGCTTGCATCTCGTCCTGCACCATCCATTGCGCGACGACGTTCTCGTAGCGCATCTCGAAATCTGTCAGCGCCCATGAGAGTCCGTATTTTCCGAAGCTACCGGCGCTCCGTCGATATCCGCTGCGGAGGTCGATTTCTTCCGCGGTCGTGCGGAGAATGGTGTTCGCCGCAAGACAGCTTTGCTCCGTCGGGCGGTAGAAATCGCCCTCGATCACGTCCTCTGGAACTTCCGCGCGGACCGGCAAGCCGTCCTCCCACGAAATCTGCTCCATGATGTTCGTGATGGCGTGCATCTGCTGGAACGGCTTCACGCTCTGGCCGCGGGCCGATTTGCCATCCAGCAGCGCCGGGTTGACGGTCTGAAGGCTCTGCTTCGTCAGGTTCGGCATCACCAAATCCCGCGCTGCAAACCTGGCCCGCCACATGTTGTCGATCTGGCGCCAAGTGTTCCAAAACGGCTGCGCCAAGTAGAGCTGCGGATACCAAAACTCCTGCGTCACATACTGCGTGACCGCCGCCGCAAGCTCCTCGTTGTCAGCCAGATTAGGCCCGATGACGACGCGGCTCTCGTCCGTCGCTGGACGAATCTCCGGGTCCGGAATCGCTGTGGCCGTCATCCGGGCGGACCATGCGACCTCTATTTACTTAGGTCAAGCGTAATATCACGTCACCTTGATTTTCAATGTTGTTTATCTTCAAGCTGCGCGTCTGGAGCGGAGTTCATTCGGATCGACCCACTTGAGCTTGCTGCAGCAGAGGTAGCCCAGGCAGTCGGGGATTTCGTCCGCTCGCCGGTCGGGCTTTCCGGTTGGCTCGCCTTTGTAAGCACCGGTCGTCTTCTGCTCCCAAAGATACCGCTCAAGAACCGTGATCGTCTTCGGACAGTCCATCGTGACGTAGAGGCGGTAGCCGTAAGGGTGCTCCGCCGTCCGTTGCGCCGGGTTGAGGTGCTGCCGGGTTATGTCCGGCCGGAAAAGTCCGTTCACGAAGTCGCACCGCGCTTCCGGCATCGCGTTACTGGCACGCTCCAGCTGCAGCCCTTCCC
>Ga0196964_10000225_pt1 | contig 41895 bp, 68 predicted proteins | sample S1_10metaG_FD_148615 | JGI IMG/M metagenome (GOLD analysis project Ga0196964, IMG submission 148615) | Soil microbial communities from Anza Borrego desert, Southern California, United States - S1_10 | ecosystem: Environmental > Terrestrial > Soil > Desert | place: USA: California | collected...
AGGAAGATGGCGAAGACCGCGTAGCTCTCGTTGCCTCGCAGTGGTACGAGAACTGGAACGGCCACAAGATACACCGCAAAGGCATCGGCTCGTTCTCGTGGCACCTCCACCTCATCATCGACTGGACGCGCATCAATGGCGAGGAAGTGCTCGTGGGCCAAAACTCTTATGGCAAGAATTGGGGAGACCGAGGACTCTGCTATTGGTCGCGCGAAGCTATCAACCAGCTCGCAGCCGACAGCCGCAATGAAGCGAAGATGGTGCGCGACCTCACACCGGAGACGGCGAAAGAAGCACAGTGGGGCCTCGCTATCACGATCTACGACATGCTGGTCAAGAAAGATCCTACGGGAGCTATCAAATGGCTTGTAGAGTTTTTGGCGAGCTGGCTTCTTGATTGGAAGCCCGCGCCGCCTACCGTTCCTCCACAGGTTCCCCCAGCCCCGGAGCCAGTGAAGATTCAATGGGACACGCGCGAGCACATCAAAGCGGCGTGCCAAACTATTTGCGATGAGGAGAGCTTGAACGCGGAGCAGAAGCAAACCCTAGTCGCCACCATTGAAGGCGAGAGCCAATTCAAACTCGCTGCCAAGAACGAGAACAAGAACGACAAGGGCCAGGTGCTCTCTACCGACTGGGGCATCTGCCAGATAAACGACTACTACCACATCGGCGCGGGCAAGAGCTTTCCTTCCGTGGATTTTGTGCTCAACAACCCCGGTGCTTGCGTGCGTTGGATGTGTAAGCAATGGAAAGCAGGCAACCGGAATTGGTGGATTGCCTACAAGAACGGCTCTTATAAAAAATATCTTTAGTGCCGCGTAGCTCCTTGGCCGCACCCTCCACTTGATTGCAGGGTTACGAGCGGCCAAGCAGGTGTGCAGCAAAACACCAAATTATCAAATTAGAAATTTAATATGGCTCCAACATATATAGCCAACGTCGTTTCGTTCTTATTCGTAGGCGCACAGCTCCTTGGCGTGGATATTCCGTACACCCCGGAGACGGTCGAGCAGTTCTTGACCCTTCTGTTTATCGTCGGCACCCCCATCTTCACCGCTATCAGGCAGGTGTGGACTGGCAGGGCTACGGTTTTGGGTGCGGCAGGCCCGGCCGCTAAAGCCTCCTAATTGGCCCCTAAACGGCGTTTTAAGGCCTGTTGCCCCGCTTGTGCGACTCCAGAGCCACCTTCAACAAAAAGGCCCCCAAATCGGGGCCTTTTCTGTTCATAGGATTTTATAAGACTAGCCCCTTTCGGAACTACCCCTGCATCCTTCCGGGTAGCAGAATCCTACGAACATGCTCACGGGCAGCGATTGAGCCCACGAGACTTCCCCAATCGTACCACGCCAGACAAACCTCCCGCTCATCCGTTGTGGAGAGCGGGACAGCCTGTAGCGCAAACGCCAACCGTCCTGGGAGGAGCAAGCGCGTACAGAGCGCGAGCAGTTGATTTATTAGCGTTATGTTGTAGGTGGCTGGCAAATAGGGCGCTACCACTGATTATAGCATCTCCAAAATCAAGCTCTTGCGCTCCTCAACAGCCCCGCACGCGCATTTGAAATACGATATTGAGATTGGACTGTCAGAACTCGCAGACCAGCCGCAATCTTCCCAAACGTGGGTATGCTCCATATCCAAATTCTACCACGATTAAAAAAGCGCCCCCTTTCTTGGGAGGGCGCAGGTACCGGCGGAGAGCCGGGGGAGGGACTACGAGCAAAGCCAGCGGTGATACTGCTGTGCCTTGAGCTTGTGCTGCAACTGGGTGTCGTACACCTCCTTGCAGGAGCGCTTGCAGAAGTGCCGCTCATAGACCCAGTAGCGGTTGATGTAGTAGCCGATACGCCGCGCCAGGCCGAACCGACCGCCGCAATGAAAGCATCTCATTGCTGCACCCGTGAGATGACCGGCGCAGCCTCGACGCACAGCTCGTTGCAGAAGTACTGGTCTCCATGACGGAAGACGTTTCCCTGCAATGGCTCACGACAGTACGCGCAGTTACGCGGAGAGCCGTTCATCAGGTAGCGATTATGTGTTGAAGCGGGGAGGAGCTTCATAGCGGAGCCTCCAGTTGGAGAACTAACCGCTCCTAATTATACCGCGCTTTTCTTCATCAACCCTTCAGGTGGACAACAATGTGTCTGCTTGTCTGTCAATACGTCGTAATAAAATTGCGATATTGTGCGACGCTTCTAAAAGCTCCGCTCTCCTACCCTCCACTCCGTTTCCTTCTCTCCCGTCGCATGGTGTATGTCCCTAGCTTCGTTCGTTGTCCTTGGTGCTTCCTCCCCCTCCTAAGAAATGGTCTTAGTCCAGAGTGGTTTTAAAAACGGCGGCGCGATTGAAAATTTGCTGTCGGCAGGACAGAGAGGGCTTAAACAAGCGAGTAGGTGCGCCGTGCATACTGGCTTGCAAGAGTGCCCAACGCGAAACGGCGTGGCGTCTATCCTGCGAACAACAAACTTTCAAAGTGCTTTCGTTCATGCGCCCGGTGTCGTGAGGTATCCGTGTGGCTCGGCCCTGCGCACTGCCCTGTACCGAGAATGGGGCAAACAAAAATCGCCCGCCTGTTAAGGGCAAGCGAGCGGTTTTCGCACCCAGCCCTTAACTAGGTCTCCCTAGTTTACCACGGCCGGAAAACGCGCAACTGCGGTTATCCCCACCACCTCAGTTCCGCTTCTTGAGGAAGTCTTGGTACTCCTTGTGCCCCTCGACAAACAGCTCCGTGATGAGCTGCCGCCGCTCCTCTCGGGTGCCAGGCCCGCGCTCTAGGAAGTCCTGCATGGTTTTCTTGAACGCCGCCACCTCTGGGTTCTTGCCCTCTGGCACGTCCCGGTACTGCGCCAACAGCTCTTTAAGGCGGTCTCCTGCTTCACCCATCTTCATGCTCCAATCAGCCCAGGCGCGTACCATACGAGGTGTCAGCCAAGCCCGCTAGTCGCGCTTCAATGCGCTGGCACTGACTGGTCTTTGATACGGCAAAACCGCCCTGGGAGGGGGCGGTTGTTGCGTTTAGATGTTTACTGAAGGAACGGCGTAGCAGTCGTATGTCTCGTATTCGTTGTCCGGCGACGTGCTTGAAGCATAACTAAGTCCCATCCTGTAGCCTGCTTTTGTCCCACGTTCCCCGCAGTCTGCATTGGCTTTGTTGTATTGCTCCCAATCGATTGTGTCTGAAGAGCTTGAGACTGTTACCGTTTGCTCGTAGCCGTTCCAATAGTCGTTCCACTTACCTAGGTAGTGGCCGACCGGTGGGGCCAGCAAACACCACAGCACCACAACTGTCAGAAACACTGTCGCAAGTGCCACACCGACTGCAATTCCTTCTTTAGTTTCTTTTTGCATATGCAGTCAGATTACTTCCCGCAAGCGAACCCTACCTCTTGGCACATGCGGTAGCGCCACTCACCGAGCATCTTCTGGCGCTCATCGTAGTTGGCCCAGCGTGCCTTATCAGCTTCAGAAGTGAAGCCGTAGTAGGATGCGCTGCCATACCCGCCGCCACTCTTGTTCTTAGAAGAACCACTAGACGGTGTGGGCACCACGACTTCCTCTACCGTCAGCTCAAACGTGGTCTCGTCCTCTGCAGGCGTACCCGCCAGGCCGAAGTTGTCATCACAACCGTTGAAGCGGAACACTTTGACCGAGACACTGGACATGCCCGTAGTAGTCGCTACAAACGCATCGTAGCTTGTGGTGGCAACGCCCGTGCCCACCGTCAAATCTGGCGTGTTGAAGCACACCCCGGCTATCTCCGTACTCTGCCAATCATTCTGAAAGAGAATGCCGGTGCGATTGACCACGACCTCTACGGTTACGGTCTCACCTACCGTTACGGTCTGGTCTTCGACGCTGGTAATGTTGACTGCTGCGTGGGCCGGAAGGGCCGCGAACAATAATGCGAACGCGATAAGATATTTTTTCATGTTAGTGTTGTTAGCTATGTAATTCTTCTTGTAATTCTTTCTGCACCCAACGGAGTGCATCTTGGTAGCCGTGTTGATAGGCCATCATCCCCACCACAGCCATTCCAAATAGAGTGATAAGGCAGAAACCGCCGAGGAGCACGACTTCATTCATGTTAGTTAGTTTGAACGATTAATTTACTCGAACGGTATGTCCTCCGGCTCTACCTTCTCTGTCCCGTTAGGGTTGAGTTCAGGCTTGGGCTTAGAGGCATAGATGCGCCAATCGGGTTGGTTCGGCTTTTCCTTGAAGCCGTTTTTGAAGATGACGATTTGGTGCGCCGTCTCCCCGATGGTAATCACCCCTGAGAGGAACTTGCCCGTCTTCCCGTCCTTGACCCACAATGCGCCAATGTCTTTTTCTGCTGCCATTTTACAATTCAATGTCGTTATCGCCCCCAGTAATTTCCGCCTTACGCTCTGCCGGTGTCTTTGACCACGGCTTCTCTAACGGTTTTGCGACTGGCTTGCTAGCCGCGTTCCCGTCATCATCGTCCTCTGTAGCCAGTCCTAGCGCGGCAGAGAGGGCGTAGCGGCGCATGTAGGTGATGGCCGAGCCTTGGTCTTGGGGCGTGTGGCCCTTCAGCTCTAAGGAAGCATGAGCGCCTATCCACTCGCCGCTTTCGTGCATAACAAGCGTGTAGAGCCCATCGCCGTCAGGAAACTGTGCGAACGACAACTTGTTGGCGTTAAGCGGCACCAGCGCAGTGTCTATGACGTTCTCCAACGAGGCGTACTTGCTTCTAAAGAACGGGTTGGTTGCGTCCTTGGTTACCTTGCCAACGCTGATTTGAAATTCGCTCAGCGCCTTCGCTATCTCCTTAATGCTTTCTGATTTCTCCATACATTGTTGCGTTACCTAATAAGCTCTACTGCGCTCCTCGCCGTGCTTGGCCTGAAGCTCCTCCTGTACCCAGCGGCGGCTTTCAAACTCGTCTTCCTTCTTCAGTTGTTCCCGATACACCGCCTTCTCCCTAGCCGTCATGCCCTCAGGGTATGTGCGCTCTTTCTCCGCTACTTTGGCTTGGATGTAGTCTTGGCTCATATCAGTTCAGGGAACGACATTATGTCCCGCTCAAGCGCTCGAACCGTATCGCGTGCCAGCGTGTACCGCTTCCGCGCCGCCTGAGCTTTCAAATTCTCTTTCGTGGCCTTGCCACTATGCTCTACGAACTCACCGAACGCTGCGTCCTGCTCACGGCGGGCTTGTGCTAGTTCTTCATCCATGCGGGTACAGTGCTAGCCGTTACTTGATGCGACTTGCGTATGTGGAGCTTCATGCCCTTAACGCGCTTGCCGCAAATCTCGCACGGCGTTTTGTAACGCCTTGGGCGAGCTACCAGCGTCTTAATTGCCTTCGGCTTTGCTTCTTGCTTCGTTGCTTGCACTCGGAGCATGAGACGAACATCGTCCAAGCTCTCCATCTTGACCCACACCGCACTGTCTTTTTCTACGAATTTCATTAAATTATTTGCGTTACTAGTAAGACTGCCAACGCCCCCAAACACAGGAATGCTACGAACAGACAATTCTCATTTCCGTCCTTCTGATTTTTCATACTCCAGCTTATCGGACTGCCAGTCAGCCCAGCAGCCCGATAAGCTGTCTGACTGATTTACTCGACCCCAATAATTGCTAACCACAGCAATGCCAGCGTGCCGTAGAATACGCACACCTCGGCGGCAAACAGTCCAGCAACCACCACCGGAAACGCTATCCACCCTGTCGCTCTCTCAAAGGAGAACCAGATGGGGAAGCGCCGTTGGTACAACCAAGGGCGCAGATTATTCGCACAATCAAATTCCATAGTGTCAATGCACTAGGCTGATAATCGCCCACGTCCTATGTCAAGGAACCTCTACTTCTTCATCCTCTCATGGATTGGAAAAGGTGCAAGCGCCCCACGGGGGGAGGGTGGGGACAACGCCACTTGTGCTTTTCTGCGCCATGGTACGATAGAGACATGGCAACGAAACAAGAGCTGAAGCAGGTTCGCATTTATAAGAAGGAGCACGGCGTATTGCGCCGCTTGGCGTTCCGCAAGAACACCACGATTGCAGAGATTATCCGCTTACTTATAAAGGGATGAAAACTAAGAAACTTTACAAAATACTTGTAGACGGAAAATCCTGCCACGGTGGCGACTTAGTCTGGTCGCTTCCGAAAGGAAAGAAGCCCGGAGCGTGGCACACCATCGAAGGCGACTTGAAGATTTGTTCGCGCGGCATCCACCTCACCACGGAACCATTCAACTGGTACAAGTGGGGCTGTACGGCTTACGAAGCAGAAGCAAAAGACATTACGTCTTGGGAAGATGATAAGTGCGTCGTTCGCTCGGCTCGTCTTTTAAAGAAAGTTACCCATCCTAAATGGTGGACTGACTGCGAAGGATGGGTAGCTACACTTAAGAATATTGCGTGGCTGAAGCCTGACGGCAAACCCAAGAAAGAGTGGAAGGTTTTTGAAACTCGGGACGCCGCTCGGGCCGCCGCTGGGGCCGCCGCTTGGGACGCCGCTGGGGACGCCGCTGGGGCCGCCGCTTGGGACGCCGCTTGGGACGCCGCTCGGGCCGCCGCTGGGGCCGCCGCTTGGGACGCCGCTTGGGACGCCGCTCTATACGCTCGAAGCGAGTTCGTCTGCAAAGACCTAAAGATTGAAGCTAGACACCGAACCCATATCCGCGCACGCATGGAAGTTTGGCAGAAGGGTTACGGTCTCTACTGCGATGTTAACGGCGTGCTTTATGTCTACGAAAAAGTATGACCTTCAACTACGAACATATCCCCGAAATACAGAATGTTCGCTCCCACATCCAACATTGTGAGGGCCGACACACCCAACAGGCAATCTACAGCACCTTCCACGATGCGCTGACCCAAGTATGTTTCGGCTGCAAGGTGATTAGAAGCACTATCAACCACGTATGACCACCCTCAAAGCCTGGGCCGTCCTCAACAAAGAGGGCAAGATACGCAAGCACAAACTCCACGGCCACTTCGCTATCTACGAGAATAAGGGCGACGCCGACACTTCGACTGCGATAGGGAAGGTGGTGGAGTGCGAAGTTAAATTGATATGAGACAAGTACGCGTAATGCCAAAATTTAAGTGCGACTTCTGTAAGCGTCGTTCAACCAAGGCCGCGATGCAGAAGCACGAACACCGATGTTTTCGCAATCCAAATCGCTTCTGTGACAACTGTGAGAACAAAGGCTTTACGCGCAACCATATCATTGACCACTACTATGAGGACACGCCTTGCCATTTCTGCTCCAAGCGAGACCCAAAAATCGAGGAGGCAATCAAAAAGTACGAGGCAGACATGAACAAGACTGTGGACGAGTTGACTACAGACAATAATCTCCCCTTCTAAAAATGAAACTCAGCCAACAACAAATCATCGTTCGCTACCTAGCCGCCCGCAAAGGCGAATGGATTGTGTCTCACGCCTTGGAGAAGGCGAACCTGGACGGTTACTGGATAGGAACGCGCGGCACCCGCACCGCCAGGGACTTGGCAACCGCAGGGAAGTTCACCGACACGGACGGTACTACTCACTTCATAGAGCGCCGCCATGAGGGGAAGTACGCTGAGTTTCGCGTTACCAGCTCCCAGGCCAAACCGCGCTATGTCTACGAGTTCGACCCGGAGCGCGGGGTCATGGTGGAGAAATTAATCGCCTCACAACAGACGATATGAAAAAGGAAACCGCTGAAGAAAAAGCATTCGACAAAATGGCTCGGGCGATAGGCGAATACATAAAGGCAATGGGAGGCTCCGCTGTAGTGGTAGGAGGGACTTCTATCGAGCAACATGAGAAGTTCAAATACACCCTACGAGTTGACGTTACTGGAAAGCCGCCGACCCAACGTAACCTCTAACCCCAACCCCTATGAAGACAAACAATGAGTGTTGCGAGAAGTGCCATGACGTTTACTTCGAGAAAGACTACCCTGCCCACACAGCTATTGAGGCTTGTAGGAACCGTAACTGCCCCTGCCACACCCAGAGGAGCGACTGGCGGGAGAGGTTCGACACGTACTTCGACAACCACTGGGGTTGGAACTTGCCAGCCGAGCATCAAAGTTTAGTGGGCATCGGTATTCTATCCTCAAGCGAAGTCAAAGAGTACGTCAAAGCCTTCATAGAAGCCGAGCTGGCCTCCCAGCGCACAGCACTGATAGCTGAGGTGGTTGCTTGGCTAGAAAAGTTGGAGTTCGAAGCTGCCCGACCCTCCCTTGCAGAGTACGTCCATTGGCAGAACAAACACTGGAAGGAAGAAGTCATGCCTTTGGTGAAACAGTTTGCGGCTACCCTCGTAGAAAAAGAAGACCCCTCAAGTTTGAGGGGCCAGTAGACCAGCAATATGCTGTTCGTACTTGAGCAGCGCCGCCCGTTTTTCATCTAGGAACTCGTACTGATTGTAGATGGCATCGAGGATGTTGGTCTCCTCGCTCATATGGTTGACCAATTTCTCCGACACCTCGCGGGGGACTTTCAGCCGCGCCATGTTGGTGCGGAAGGTCCTGCGAAGGTCCCTGACTTGCCACGGCTCATTGATGCCCGTGCGCTCGTCAAACTCCTTCTTGAGCTTGCCCCACGACCCGTCATTGAGATGGGTGCCCGGCGACTTGCCGGGGAAGTAGTAGATGCCCTCATCGGGCAGACTGTTCAACAACTGCCGCGCCATCGGGAGAATTGGGATGGCGTGGTCACGCTTGTTCTTGGTGTAGGCACCAGGGATGGTCAGCACATCTCCCTGAAGCCACGGCCGCTGTAAGCGTCCGGTCTCGCCCGGCCGCGTCCCCCAAAGCATGATGAGCTTGAGGAGGGTGGCAAAGCGGTCAGAAGACGCGTTCCACACTTTCACCAGCTCACTATCGCTCAGCGTACGGGTGCCCTTCTTGTCTTTGCCTGGGGGCTCGTAGCCTTCGAGCGGACTACGCATGAGGTAGCGCCGAGGGGGTTTCACACACCATCGAAGGAAGGTGCGGAGAACCCGGAAGGCGTGCAGTTTTTCGCTTGGTGTGTCGTCCAACTTTGCCAGCTCGACCGCTACTTGCTGGTCGGAAATGTCCGCCAACGAGAGCGTGTTGAACTCGGCAAAGTGTCCGAGCAGCCGCGTAACCTGGGTCTTCCACCGAGGGGACTTGTCCTTGTAGTGCTCCTCGATGAAGGACTTTGCCGTGGGCTCAAACTTGGGAGAGACCACTACTTCCGGCTTAGTCGCCAGGTACACAAGTGCCGCTTGCCGTGCAGCCGCTAAGCTCACATCAGGGTAGCGGCCGAGCGTCTTAAGCGTGCGCTTGGCCCCGTACATGACCATCCAAGTTTTGGAATGGCCGTTGATACGGATGCCGAACCCGCGGGTCTTGGTGTCCCAAACTTTTGTTTGCTTGGTGGTCGGCTTGAGAGACCGAACCGCCGCATCGGTAAGGTTCAGTCTCATTTTAGTCTCCTAAGTCTCGTGTGGTGCCCTGTTTGAACGTGGGCTAGTCAGCGAACTTCCACACGCAATTATCCCACGAAAGATAAGCGCGCCCAAAAGCTTAGGGTGCGCTCTGTGGCGCTACGTTGCAGTGTTCGGAAAATTAATTTGGGGGCGAGAACAGCTTGGGAAGCTTCCGTTCTACCATTGAACTACGCCCGCAAATCGCGTTTTCCGGCGATTAGTCTCTTTTTAGTCTCACACCCTTGGAAATACAACATCCCACCACAGGTGCGCTTTGTGGCATTGACCAACACCACCACATCCCTACACTTCCACCGTCGCTAGCGAAGCGACATCGGCCCGCCTTTCTCACGAAAGGACGCGCCTATGTTGCCAGAGCTACTGACGCGGAATGACCTCCGCGAACTTGGATTGAAAGTTACGAACACTACCTTCCAGCGATGGGAGAAACCCGACAAGCAGACAGGACGACCCGCTCTACTGCATCCCATAAAGCCAGGAGGCGGTCGCTCTGCCCTTGTGTTCTACCGACGTGACGAGGTTGAGCGCCTCTTACAGAGCCGTTCTATCACCGTCAAAGCAGCCTAACGTCTCACCCTTCACCAGGTGGGCCGTTCCTCTGGAGCCCCCGGCGTCAAACACCGGGGGTTTTCCATGCCGCGACGAGAACCGCTACGCTTACCGCATCTACGTTGCGGTACGGTGCCAGCGCGATAAAACGCGACAGGCGTTACGTTTCCGCCACAACTGCCGCCAGGCTTTCAGCCATGGCCCAATCCTTTTCTTGGCTTTGCCTTTAGAACCGCACATGCGCGCAATTCTAAAGGACACGCCATCCTCGCAGCAGCTCGGCACGCAAAGGATTGGGCCATGGCTCACGCCACTGGCGGACAGTTGGGCGGGACGATTCTGACACTACACACTGCACTTGCAACTACACTTCAAGCGGCACTGTTCGTGATAAAATTCAGGTGGAGAGTTCATTTCGCGGTGGAGCATCCCGTGCGCAATCCTTGTTAAGGCACGAGGCGCTACGCACTGCGACCGCTCCACCCACATGGAAAACCATTTACTCATCGGCACAGCCGACAAGACCGACACACTTTTACAAACCACCAGCGAACCGTTCCTTTTGCTTGATGACGGGCCGATTGCTGACAAATTCGCCAAGGCATTTCCCGAGGCGACCATTTACAATCCACGCCGCCACAACTTCACGATTGCACGGGACTACAAGTCCGTTCGGGACTTCGCCAACATCCTCTACGGCTCTGGCCACGGCGAGCATACGCTCACCGTACGCAACGGACGGCGCACCCTTGCCAAACTCCTCAAGGACAACACCACGCCGCTCCACAAGATTGACGGCGACCGCAAAGACCCCGCCATCGCGGAAGCGTTGGGCATGTTGGACGAGCTGTGGCTCTCGCCTGTCCTTAAGCGCGTGCTGACCCACAAGCCCAACTTCGACTTTGAGGGTAGCGTTATCGCCCGCATTGACCGAGCCGAGCTGGGGGACTTCGATGCCTTTGTCTTAGGGACATTGCTTATCGGACAGCATCAAGGACATATCGTTGTCCCTGAGGGTGGTTTTTATCTGCGTCCTTTACACACGTCCCTGATACGGCAGAACCGGCTCACCGTGGCTCTGCGCTACCTCGATGAGCTGCCGCTATCACTACGCCAGGCGGTCTTGACCATCGAGGACAAGCACTTCGCCCACTTGCTCCCCGACGATGCTAAATATCTAATAGGGTTCACGGACAACCCCGCAGGCAATCCAACGAACCTGATGTAGGCATGGACTTAAAAGACCATCTGGTGCGCGTCCTGCGGGAGGAACACCGCTCAGTCCATCCAGATATTTTCAATCTTGCGCTCAAGGCAGGCGAAGCGATTGCCGCGGGCGTTCCCCGCACTAGCAATCTGCAACTCGGTTTCTACAACCCGTACGACCCAATGGGGACGGTTGCCAAGTACAGTAAGTGGGATATTTACCGCGCAGTCGCAGAAGCAATGCGGGCCTACTTCGCTTGGCTTCCCGCTTCCTCAGATGGGCCGTTCACTACCACGCTCGGCGCACTTCCCGGAGTAGACCGCCTCATCTACCACATGACCAACAAGACGTTTGGGCAGTTTGACCAGCTCGCGTTCATGACCAACTTTAACGAAAACGTGCGGCGCGAGACTGCGAAACACGGCCGTAGTGGTAGCCCGGTCTATCCGCAAGACCACCCGGAGCCCCACAACATTGCCGAACTATACTTAAAGAACACGCCGCTCTTACCGCTGTTTGCGCTGCCGCACCGCTTCAATCCCTTCACCGAACTAAACCGCTGTGCCCACCATTGGTGCTTGGGCAAAACCCGCAGAGGCAAAACTACTTTCTTGCGCCACCTTATTAGCGCGGATTTGGTAGCCGTCGCCCGCGAGGAGTGTTCGCTTGTAGTGGTAGACAGCAAGACCCTTGTTAGTGAAATGCGGACGCTCAAGCAGTTCGGCATTGGGGAGCCCCTGGACGGCCGCCTTATCCTCATTGATAGCGACCAGACCTTCCCGCTCAATCCCTTCCACATGCCCGACAAGAACCACGCGCGGGCGGTGTTGCTCTACATGCTGGGGAGCTTGCAGGAAGCGAGCGACCTGCAATCGGGAGCGTTGGGCTACTACATTGACGCGGCATTACAGAGCGACGAGCCAAGCCTGCAAACCATCCTCGACTACATGCGCCTGCCTAAAGGTAAGGTGCCCCCCAGGCTCGACAAACCAACCACTGACTGGTTCCTGCACACGCGCCCGACCCTCCATGCCTCTACCTCAAGCGGCATTCAACAGCGGCTTGCGAACTTCCTTCGAGACCATCGTGGCTCCCCGCTTATGAAGATGCTCACCGCCGAGCGGTGGGGTTTAGATTTGTGGGAGCTGCACCAGGGCGGCAAGGTGCTTTTGGTAGACACCGACTGGCTCAAGAACGGCCCCGAGGGGGCAAACCTCCTGGGCCGTCTCATCATTGCGCTGGTAGAAAATCTCGCCATGCGCCGGATGAAGAAGCCTGCCGTGCCCGTGTGGGTCTACGTTGACGAGGCTTCAGACTACCTCGCCAATGATACGCACTTCGTCCAAATCCTCACCAAAGCCGCCGCCGCCAAAGTCGGCATGACGGTGGCCTACCAGTACAAAGGGATGCAGGGCATCGGGAGCGACATCGAGGCAGCACTTGAGAACGCTGAGATACATTCTGTGTGCGAGCAGCGAGGTAGGGTAGAGCTGACCATCGAGGAGCGGCCGTTATCACTACCCGTGTCAAAACTTGAGTTTAACGAACAACCGCAGATGGACCGGGACGCATACAAAAAGTTGCGCGAGCTATTGGCGTTCACTTACCCGCACAAGGTCACTGTAAAACCTGCGGAAGAAGCCAAGCCGGAAGCTGTGCAAGTTGAGGAAGAGGCCAAACCAAAAGCCCGGCCGTCGTTGACGCAAAAATTTTAGTGTTACGATAGAGCGAAGCGCCACAAGGCGCACGCTACGCCACGTCCCGCACTTAGACTGCCAGGGCGGCGGCGCGTATACCATTTTCTATGGAGAAATATTCTTCGTACAGACATCAGCACCCGACCTACACCGTAACCGAGAGAAGTCTTGAAGGTGCGGACGGCAACGTGCTTCGCTTTCACCAGCGATATGAAGTGGTACCTTCCAACTTTCTCTATCACCTCTTTGGCCGCCAATATATGAGGGATGTATCCCTCAATCTTCGCAAAGGGACGTACATCGGATTTCCCGACGTTCCGATTGAGGAGCGTGCGATGCGTCTCCCGCGCAACGCCCACTACCTCACCACGCTCAAGCCGCGCGGCGAAGCGATTGTCGGAGAGCCGCCCCGCGACAACGACCAGCTCCCGCACAAGACCCTGCGGTGCAAGTGCGAGATATTGCTCGACCATGGGCCGTTCAGTGTCCGACTGCCCCAAGATATTCTGGCGCACAAGGACTGTCCGCCCGCTACACGCAAACTCAAAAGCCCGTTTAGCATTCCACTGAGCCCCAGGCTCAGACCTGACATCACGCGGGGCTTCTCCAATGGCGAGGATACGGTATTCGTCCATATCGAAGTAGACCGCGCAACGGAGCGCATGAGTGAGCGCGACGAAGGCTCCAGCATCGAAGACAAGATTATCCGCTACGTCGAGTACCTCGACCACGACATTTGGAAATCACACTTCGGCTTTCGCGTTCCGCCGAGCGTCCTATTTCTCACGACGAGGCAAGACACGAGGAAGCTCGAAGCGCTGATACGCCAGCACGCGAAGAATTGGTACGACCGCTTCTACTGGCTTTCCATTCCAAGAAAACCCCTGCCGACCCATGACCTCTTTGTGCCGTGGCAGGGCGTAGACGGCACGCTCGACCTCAAGGAGCTACTGAATGTACGACACGACGAAAGTGGAGCGCATCAAAACGCTCGAAGCTGAAATCAAAGAGCGCGTAACGGAGCTGAATAGCTTATTGGGTGGTGAAGCCAAACCGAAGCGCACTTGGACGAGACGCACACCGCCCGAGACACCACAGCCAGAGACGACATAGTGAAAGGCCCGGCGACTTGCCGGGCCTTCTGCTTTCAATCGTCCTTCCTGGGGAACAGCACCAGGCGGCCGTCAGTCGGCAGCGCGTGCAACTCGACCGAGATGCCATCCTTCGCGACGTTCCAACCAGCACCGATGGTGGTGTAGTGGTTCTTGTCGTCGCTGCCCTTGCGCGAGACGCAAACGTTGTAATCCGGTTTCTGACCCGGCATGACGCTCTCCACTGTTGGGGTTGCAGTCCTTCCTAACAATAACACGTGGTACAATGGAGCTAGACCCGTACACCGGGGCTATCCCCACACCACCAGGAGGCGGCCATGGCGGACTTCGCCGTGATTAAGGAGAAAGTCTCTATCGAGCAGGCCGCCGAAGCACTCGGCTTGCCTCTGCAAAAGAGCGGTTCGCAGTTTCGCGCGCCGTGTCCCGCGTGCGGTACGGGCGGCCCGCGTGCGCTCGCCATCACTCCCGCGAAAGGCCTCGCCTACTGCTTCTCGGCAGGCGTGGGCGGCGACTTGCTGTTTCTCTGGGGACATGTCCGCAAATGTTCGTTAGCCGATGCTGGCGAACAAATTGCTGACACATTCAGGATTGGGAATAGTGGTACCCGTCGACCAGTTAACAGTGAACGGGTAAACCAGTCCACTGTTCCCGACGTTCCCCAAGCCCCGACTTCCGGTTTCCAACCCTTGGATTATCTGGAGGCGGAGCACCCTGCCGTTTCGGCGGCAGGGTTTAATCCCGAGGAGACGGCCGCTCTCGGCATCGGGTATGCCAACAAGGGCATCCTGCGCGGCACCGTTGCAGTCCCTATCAGGGACGAGCACGGCACGTTGCTTGGCTACATCGGAGTAACCGAAGCCAAGTGCCCATCTAAGGGCTTCCTCAACCGAAACGTAGTGCCGCTCAAACGGCCTGCATAAAACGGCTCAACAGAGCCACTTTAAACCTGCTTAGTTTGACGACTAAGCGGGTTTTGTTTTGCAATACCTTGTCCCCATTGCATGATGATGATGATGAGGTAAGCTTTAGATATAGCAGTTAATTATTACACATATGACCCAAGAGATTTATTCGCAGATTTCCATCCTTGTGAACGCAGCCCATTACTCAGACGACCAGCAGGTGCGCGACGCAAGCAACGCAGTGCATCTTTGGCAGCGCACGCTTCCTGAATACAAGCTAGCGATGGAACGCGCAGGACAGGAGATGGATGAGCTTCTCGCAGACTAACCATGACCACTTGCACCAATCCCAACTGCGGCTACGAGTGGGAGCCGAAAAAGAAAAAGCCGAAGTCCTGCCCCAAGTGCCGCCAATATTTAAAAGCTAACACCACCACCCATGACTAAGCGACTACAGGTTAAGCACGACACCAAAGAGCGCAGGATAGAGCTGATTATCAACCCCGTCTGGTGCGACATTGGCTCGCACTACGTTTCAGAGGACTTCATGCGCTGGGGAGCTTGGGATGCAAGCGTATGCGAGGACTGCTACGACCACTTCACTGAATAAATTTATGACGAACCGTATCTTCTACTTCAGCGGCTTCGCCAAGAACCTCCTCCCCACGCTACGCAACCGCATCGACATCAACATCCCCAAGGTAGCCAGGCCAGACGAGGTAAGCACCTGCCACGACCAGAACCACTTTACCAACGTGCTCTTAGAGGGGAGCTGTCCGACCTGTAAGGGGAAGGGGTACTTCTCAATCAAGTAATATGACCTACACCAAAATTGCTTTTGTCGGTCTTGCAGTCGTCTTGCTCTACTGGTTCGCGCTCGTTATCGGCTTAAACATTATTCTTTAATCACCTAACGCCGCACAATCTGTGTTGTGCGACCTATAGACAAATTATGAAAGTACCACTTAGAAATCGACCAATTAGTAGTGTTGTAGATGGCCTGCCGGACGACACGACACCATTCCACGAAATAAAAATTTTCGACTACGCTCACGATGAGCCGCTGCTCGGAGAAATTGCAGGCCATGTGTTCAATCGACACCTGCGCTTCCGTAAAGAGAAGACCGCTCTAGGCCGCGTGGAGTATGAATTTAGGCTGGGCTCGACAAACCCAACCAAGGCGGCGCTGTACCTGCGCCAGTATGTCGAACCGGTTGACCTAATCCACTCGCACGGCGGTGTTGAAGAAGCGGTGTATGAAAGTGCTTGCGAAGAACTGCTGTTCAAAGCGTTAGAGGCAATAGACAAGGTACACAAGCTCGACAACAACTTCTTCGACCGCCTCAAATTCGTGTTCAAGGGCAAGTAAGCCTCACTAACGCATATGAAGAAACTCGAAGGACATGAGAAGAGGTTGGCGGACATCCTGGTGCGCGTCAGTCAGACTACAGGCAACTTCGACCACCTGATTACAGAAGCCCTACAGCTTCTAAAGTTGGCAAGGCAGCTAGGGCGAGATGAGGCTGTCGATTACATCGAGGAGCATTCGCTAGTAGGCGAAGACCTAAAGAGCATAATGATTATCCACGACGATGCCCGCGCTCTTCCTTACGAATAAGCGTCGCACAATGCATATTCTACGACCTATGAGTTCTCACTCCCCGAAGCGTCGTCTGAGCCAGCGTCGGCGGAAGGAGTGGTCTCGGAGGATGCATCTGGCGAAGGCTCGGAAGCGGGCGGCTCAGCAGGCTCCGACGTTGCGGGAGGCTCTGAGACTGATTGCGCTTCCTCTCGAACATTTTGAAAAGGCCCGTAGTCAATCGTAGACGGCGGCTTCTCGACCTCTACCGGCTCACGCGGCCCTTGCTGTAGGCCCTCAGGCAGCTTGGACGGCTCCTCGACAACCGGCCGCTCGCCAATCTTCTCCATAGCTCGCTCTGCAGCAGCCGCGCCAGGCTCGCTTTGGAAGGTGGCGGCCCAGTTCACATCGAGGATGCTGGGAGGCTTGTTGCGGCCGTAGTAGCGAATTACGCGTTTCTTCACCTTCCCGCCTTCACGGTACGATTGCTCAACCGAGTAGTAGATGTGCTTGCCGCTTTTGCGGCCGACCAGGTGCTCTGCCATTTCTTTAAACTACGCATTGTCCCCGTGGCGGCCAATCGCACGAAGCACCACATCTCGAACGTGCGGTATACTTACGCAGGAAGTCCCCCCGCAAAACTGGAGTTTGTTATGACCCTCGTACTGCACGCGGGCGCACAGCCCATCGACTACGACGGCCTACGCGCACTGACTGTCCCCGAAGCTACGCCGACGCATGTGCCGCTGGCCCATCATCGTCTGGTGGACTTGGTGAAGGCGACGCTGGGCATGTTCGGGCACATCGTCGCTGAAGAGAACTACGGCGTGATGCCGGATGGTTCAAACTTCTTCGGCGTTCTGTCGCTCAAAAGCACCTACGGCAACTACACCGACATCTGCGGCCTGCGCAACTCGCATACCAAGCGTTTTTCCGCAGGGGTGGCCTTCGGGAGTAAAACTTTTGTGTGCGATAATACTGCCTTCATTTCGGACCACATCATCGCGGTCAAGCACACGGCCCGAATGAAGGAACGACTGCCCGGTCTCGTCAGCGGCCTCATCGAGCCGCTCGCAGACCAGCGCGAGATGCAGCACCGCAAGATGCTGACCTACCAGGCGACCCCGCTCACCGACAGCCAGGCCGATGCGGCGGTCATGCAGATGTACCGCAACGAGGTGATCGGCGTGCAGGCGATTGCCGACATGGTGCGCGAGTGGGAAACCCCGAACCACGACTGGGGCGAGAAGACCGCGTACCGCCTCTTCAACTGTGGGACGTTCGTGTTGACCGGCAAGACCTTGGAGAAGCCGTCCCTCACCAGGACCCTTCATCAAGTTATCGACGGCGTTTGCACCGTCCACTAAAAGCGCGGGCCTAGCGAGCTGGTTAAGCGCAGACCGAAGGAGCGCATGGTCAGAGATGCGTATTCCCAACCCTGCCGGTGTCGAGACTTCGGGAAGGGAAATCCGAGGTACAGCACCTAGCCAAAAGCGCCCCACCCGTGCTCAGCTCCCGCCGCGTTGGCGGGGGCTCTTTCTTTACGCGGTACAATGAGTGGCAGACCCCACCAGGAGGACTGCACATGCGAACGTGTCCCTGCGGCTCAGGCCTGCCCCGCACCGCCCAGTACGACGGCCACAACATCTTCCTCTGCTACACCTGCACGCAATGCCACGAGCGGCGCATGTCCGGCTTCCGGCCCGACATCCATACCCGCTACGAGTGCGACGAACCGATAGAGCCGAATTAGCGTGGTACGCTTAGGAGCGGCCACGAAAACAAAAGCAACAATGGTCCCGCGATAAATATCAATCCGCTGCTGGTTCTCTGCCGCTATCCCCACCTTCAGTCCCGTTGTGTATAACCACACGGGACTTTTTCTTTGGGTGATAAACTTAAGGGATGGCCCACACTATCAACTTCAATCCGAAGCTCGCGCAAGAGCTAGAGCGCGTTGAGCAAGCAAACCTCTGTGCTTGGCTCTATGTCGTCGGCCAGCACAAAAGCGACTGTCCTTACCACAAGGAGATATGACCCGCGCCTTCAACAGCACCCTCAATGTCGGCAAGGGCTTCAAGCCTCGGAAGGTAGGTCTCAAGCGTACTGCACTGAAGCGCGGCACTGTGCGGCTCAAGAGGTCGGCCAAGAAGAAAATCAGTAAGGCCGACCTCTGGCGACAGTACGGCTTAGAGCGCCCCTCCAAGCCCCGCTACAACGGTCTCAAGGGCATCTATTGGCGCTTGCTATCTGAGAAGCGCAGGCGCGAGGATTTCATCAAATACAAGGGCGAGTGTATCGACCAATGCGGCAAGTACGCTCGGGACTGGCAAGACTTCGACGCAGGACACTTCATGGCGGCCGGGCCATCAGGGTTTGACTTGCTTTTTGACCCAGTGAACGTGAATGGCCAGCTCAAAGGCTGCAACAACCCAACCTTCTCCCCGAACGCAGGCCATGGCTACGCACGCGGCCTTGATAAGCGCTACGGACCAGGCACGGCCGACGCGCTCTATGAGCGATACTGCGATAGCGCTTTCCGTGGAAAGACCACCAAAGAATGGTCGCAGATAGAGTACGACCGGAACATCCGCGCCCTTCTAAGAGAGCTGAAAATTATCAATGGCGCAGAAGACTTCGCCAACCACTTCGAGCGCGTGATGAAAGATTTATCCTAATCACTAACAAGCGTATGACCCAACCAATCAAAGTACGAGTGAATATAGAAGAGCTACGCCAGGCGTTTGAGGGCTACCTACCTAAGTACGTAACCTTGACTGGCGAGGTGGTGGAGGACAGTCAAACAACGTGTAAGCAGTGTGGCTACAAGGCGACCGTAACAAACGAGCATTACTGGAACTGTCCGAAAGTCCTAACGCTCCCCACCAAGGAGAGGGAGTGTTGCGAGAAGTGTATCTGCAAACATCACAAGAGCGACTACGAAAAAACTCATTGCGCCAGTGGCAACTGCCCGTGCCACCGCCCAGAGGGGAAGGGAGAGTGCGACCACTCCGCTTCCAAAGGGCATCGACTTGATACAGATGGACGGATTAGCTGCTTAGGATGTAGCGCGGATATCACGCTAAGACAGTTACGGTTGGCTGCCGCCTATCCAAAACCTCTTGACCCGCACGTTCTAGAAGAGATGTTGAAAGTGGAGCCTGCTGTACCGGAGCTGTTGGATAACGAAGCAATAGACCGGGACAACATCGTTCGTATTGCCTTCGAGAACCGCGGTAAGATAAACGAAATCCTCGCCTATCTTCGCAACAAACACCAATGAACCCCAGACCCGGCATCGGATACAAACTTCGTCAGATGGGGATAGCGACCGCCGCCCGAATAACCAACCGCGTATACTTAAAGCGTCCCAAGTGCCTCGACTACGGGAAGGCGATGCCCTGGGGATTTACCAGCCGGTTTTGTCCGAAGTGCTTATCGCTCTAGCCATTGCCTGTCATCACAATGACACCCGTCAACTTTCTAACCGTTGTTATTTCAATGTTGGCAATCGTCATCACGTTGCTCAAATGAACCTCACCATCCTAGGCTCCATCCCCGATGACTACCTCTACCTACCTAATCGCAGAGCTATCCCTGCTGATACGCAAGCACGCCACGCGCGGCCAGGTGCTCAGCTTCCTCAGTCGAAAGCACAGCCTGTCCCTAGAGGAAGCAGAGTGGGCCATCGCAGGCGCAGGCGTAGAGTTTCCCGAACGGCTCGCCGCTGATAAATCATGAGACAACGAAAAGCCCTCTACCTCCTTGACTGCTATATTTGCGGCACTGAGACCTTCAAGAACATCAGGACAAAGAAGCCCCGCTGCTACGACTGCGCCTACGGGTATTTCAAATCGTGGCGCAACAACGGGAAGTGTGTGAGCACCTGCATTCCTGAAAGCGTATGATTTCCTACACCACTGACTTTTTCATACGCGACCCGTATCCCCGCAAGCTGTACGTCTACCTGTTCGATAGGCACGTCCTCACGCTCTACGGCCACACCGCACAGCGGGCCTTGAGGCTTCTAAACATGTGGTAGAATAAGGACGACTTAAGTCTAAACTCAAATGCGCGGCGCACCCAAAGGAAATAAGAACGCAATCGGCAACAAAGGTGGTGGCAGACCATCAGCGTATGAAGAGATGGCAAACGCGCTCAACGCCCACCAGATATTCTTTGACGAGCAGAGCCAGGAAGAACTTGAAGCCAAGATTGCGAGCGGCAGGTTCTCCATCAAAGACCGCTTCCTCCTCAACGCTATGGAAGGTGATAGCGGCACCGTACTCAAGGCGTATCAGAAAGCCGTGCCTGACATGGTTGAATTGTCGGGCAAGGACGGCGGCCCCATTCAAGTCGAAGGAGTAGAAATCAAGCTACGCAAGTAGCCTATGCGCGTTAACTTTGAAATTCACGAGAGCCATGCCCCGCTCTGGGAGCGCACTGACTGGCGCTACGCTTTCATTATGGGTGGCCGTGGTAATGGACGTTCTGGCACGGCCTCCCGCTATGCCGTCTCCCAGCTCCTCAGCAAAGAGTACACCCGTGGTGCCATCATGCGCGCCACGAGAGAGGACATACGCGCTTCATGCTGGTCGGAGATAAACGACCGGCTGGTAGAGCAGGAGATTGCCGAGCAGTTTCACATCACTGATAACGATATGTTCTTGGAGCGCGGCAAGAACAGCTTGCGTGCTCACGGCTTCAGAGCATCCAGCGGCTCACTTACTGCACGCCTCAAATCCCTTGCAGGCTACAACTTCATTTGGGTGGAGGAAGCGGAGGAGATTGGCGAGGACGAGTTCAGAACCCTGGACGACAGCTTGCGTACGGTGCAGGGCCGCATCCGCATCGTCTTTACGCTCAACACGCCGCCCAAGAACCATTGGATACTGCGACGCTTCTTCAACCTCACCGCACATCCCGAGGCACCCGGCTTCTTTGTCCCCGCACTGAAGCCCGAGGCGATTGAAGCTATCTACATCGGCGGCACCTACCGCGAGAACTTGCCCAACCTCGATAGGCTCACCGTTAAGCGCTACGAAAACTACAAGAGCACCAACCCTGCCTATTACTGGCAGATGATTGAGGGGTTAGCTCCTGAGACGGTTAGAGGCCGCATCTACTCAGGCTGGCAGCTCATGGACGCGGTGCCGCCTGAAGCGAGGCTGGTAGCGATAGGCGAGGACTTCGGCTGGTATCCCGACCCGTCTGCACTGGTCGCGGTCTACTACTGGAACGGCAGCTACATCCTCGATGAGCTTGCGTACGGGACAGAGCTGACCAACGAGTACCTCGCAGGAGAGATTAAGAAGCTGGGCCGCGCGACGGTCTACGCTGACAGTGCCGACCCGCGCAGCATCGCAGAGCAGAACCGCTACGGCATTTCAGTGCGGCCCATTGAGAAGGGCAAGGACAGCGTGCGCCAGGGCATCCAGCTTGTCTCGCAGAAGAAGATATTCGTTACACGCCGCTCTACCAACGTATGGGAGAGCTACGAGAACTACGCCTGGGATGAGGACAAGGACGGCAACCCTAAGGGCGTTCCCGTACATATCTGGTCGCACGCCATGGACGCTGTTCGTTACGCTCTCACCGCCTTGCACGGCCGACCGCTTGACCCCGCTATCCCCACCGCACCCCGGCAGCGAACCAACGTCGCTGTATAATCAAGCTATGGCCTCAGACATTTCGGCAGGTCTCATAGAGGGCGATGGTTGGAAGCTCCGCAAGTATAAAATTATGGGAGAGAACATTATCCGCATCGACCAGGGCGCGAAGGCTAAGATGTTCAAAGAGAGCACCTTCATAGAAGCCATGAACAAGCTCAGTAGCGAATACTAGGCATGGACGAACCACGCCCCATCTACATCCAAATCCCTGAGTGCTGCCGCGAAGGGTGGGATAGTTGCAAGCACGTCACCAAAAAGGCATTGAAAGCTAAACGCAACATCGCTTTATGAACTACGATTGGATACCAACGCCGAATAAACGTTTAAACCTGTTGCGCTACCTACCACTTCGTCAGAGTCCATGGCTGTGGGTGGGGGACGGTTATTGGCGCATGTTCGTGCGCTGGCTCTACGCTCGTACGTTGGATGAGCTGTACATTCCTAGCGGCACCCGTGCTTATAGTGAAGTCCTTGACGTACCTGCCCACTTCAAGAAGGGCCGTATTGTTATCAGTGCTACGTCGCCTAAGCGGCGCGGTCAGCAAGACGCATATTTCTTTGAACAGTACGATTACATCAAGTCATGACCCTACCCAAAGACATCATCGTCAAGCCCAAGCTCCATCCCCTCATGGCGAGCCTGCCTGACTATCTCAAAGACCCCAAGAACTTCGAGAAGGTGCAAAAGACGGTGCTCAAAGCGTTTGCAGGCAAGCACAGCCATGGCGAAGTGGTGGAATGGGCGCAGTGTGCTGAGTGCCAGGCCCGCTTTCAGAACCGCAGGCATGTGCTGAAGAAGCTGGGCTTCAAGAACCCCGCGCAGTACCAAGCATGGAAGAAAATCCACGAAACCATCAAGGCTCGTATGCCGCTCGACAAATACAACTCATGACACTTGGACGGCTTCGCATCACCAAACAGCTACCGCAGCCCCGCTTTGTGGTCTTTAACTACGTGGATGCCCCAGCCGCGCTCTGGCATCTGCATATCGGCGTTATTCATATCACTTGGCTCAAATGAACCACGAAACCAAAGCCCGGCAGCTTATCAACTTCGGCATTACCACCGACGACTTGGCCTGGGTTGTGCGTGAGATAGGCGCGGGCCGCATGACGCACACCCAAGGCAAAACGCTCTTGCGCGAAGTGATAACTGAGAACAAGGAGATAATCCGCAACATGCGCGTATGAACCACGACCAACAGGCCGCATGGCTCAACAGCGTTATCCGCTTCAAGCTCGCCCCGACCAAGCACGGGGTAGGCGTGGTAGCCATCCGCGACATCCCCAAAGGCGATAAGCTCTACGCTGATACGTTTCCCCAGCTCTACACGCTCACCTACGCCTCGTTTAACAAACTCTTCCCCGAGGTGCGCGAGCTGTTGCTTGAGCGTTGGCCCAACGTCGTCAAGGGCTCCGGCTTCGCATGGCCTGACACGATGTTCCAAGGCTACATGAACCACAGCGACACGCCCAACTACGATGCAGTGAATGACATTGCGCTCGTAGACATCAAAGTGGGCGATGAGATTGTGGAGGACTACCGGCAGATACCGGGGTGGGAGCAGGCGTACCCGTGGCTATCCACACCCCCTAAGAAACAAAAGCGGGTGGTATAATTCCCGCATGCATACTCTCTCCTGCATCAAGTGCCGCGCGAGTTATCAGAGCGAAGACCCCGATCCCTACTACTGCAGCCCGTGCAACGAGCAACGCAAAGCGGTAGCAGCGCAGGTTGAAGCGACCATCGGCAATCGTCCTTCAAAGAAAAAGGTCATGAGCGGTCTTCAGGAGTACGAGGCAGCGCCAAAGGTGCGCGGCTTCATGGTGGTTAAGCTCTAATATATGGCTAAAACAAAGGCTAAAACGGCGAAGCCAAAAGGAAAAGACTACAAAGCTACCGTGCTCTTGTGGGGCAAGAAGTACGAGGCGAGCGGTGCCTCTGTTGCTGAAGCACTCTCTGCGCTCAAGGTACCCAATCCTAAAGGCAAGTCCATTTTGACTATCACCAAGGGAGACCAGGTGAAGGAGCGCATCCTCACTCCGGTAGCTACGTTTCGTCTTTTAAACTCGCATGGGCTCACGCGCGAAGTGGCACTGAAGAATACCAGCTTACTTTTTGACCTGTAATGCAACACCCCGACATCTACGCCTACATCAAGGCGGAGGAGGCTAGATACGAGACTGAGCAGGTGCAGCTCGGGGACAACTGGCACTGGAACATGCGCGACCATGTGCAGCTCATCTTCCATCTCAAGAACGGCGTGTTCTACACCGGGGAGAACAACTGGCTCCGGGCGTTTAAGAACATCATGGAGCCCATCCTCAACCTCGCGTACTGGACGGAGGATATAGAACTTAAGGACGTTATATTTTTCATAGAGAGCGCGCGGGGCCGTGTCCTTTCCTTCCTCATCAAGAAGTACCACGACGAGGTGTACGCCCGGGAGCATAACCTCGACACGCTGCTCGATGAGATTACCGAGAGCGATTTGGACTACGGCGGGGTGTTGGTGCAATCAACCGACGACACGCCCGAAGTGCTGCCCCTTACCTCGATTGCCTTCTGCGACCAGACCGATGCGTTGGGCGGCCCGATTTCCTTCAAGCACTACTTCAGCCCCTCGAAACTCCGGGGCATGGCGAAGCTCGGTTGGGGCGAAAAGAAGAACGGCGCAACGACTAGCCTCGATGAGCTGTGCACATTGGCAGAGACCGACAACCAGCCCGCTACCCTTTCAAGCAGCCAAAGCAACCAAGTGCCCGGCAAGATGATTGAGGTCTACATCACCCGTGGCAGTCTCCCCGAGCACTACCTCAAGGACAACGATGAGCACGAGTACTACTGCAACCAGGTGCAGGTAACGGCCTTCTACACCGCCAAGGGCAAGAAGCACGAGGGCGTAACGCTCTACCGCATGAAGGACGACGGCGAGAGCTTGAAGTTCCATACCTCAAAGAAAGTAGAGCGCCGCGCACTCGGCCGGGGCGTAGGCGAGACACTCTTGCACCCGCAGATTTGGACGAACTTCCTCACCATACACAAGACCGCCATGCTCGAGGCGGGCTCGAAGGTGCCGCTCTACACCGACGACCCGAGCTACACGACCAAGAACAAAATCCAGGACATGGAGAACCTGGAGATTACGACGATAGAGAAAGGCTCCGTCATCGGCCAAGTGCCTACGGCAGCTACGGCAAACATCCAGCTCTACGAGCGCAGCATCAACGAGTGGCACGAGCACGCCCAATTCGCAGGTTCTGCCTTTGACCCCCTTATGGGCAAAGAAGCCTCATCGGGTACCACCTTCCGCGGCCAGGAGCGCGTAGTGGCGCAGGGCCGGGGCATCCACGATCGCCGCCGCGGCCAGCGGGCGAAGTTCATCGAGGAAATCTACCGCACCGACATCATCCCGCAGATTGTCCGCGAGATTACGAAGGGCAAGTCCTTCCTCGCTACGCTTACGACCGAGGAGCTGTCCTGGGTGCAAGACCAGCTCGCCACCAACTACGCCAATCAGAAAATCAAGGAGAAATTCCTCAAGCCCGACGCCGACGTGCCGCCCGAGGAGGAGAAGCAAATGCTCATCCAGACCTTCAAGGAGCTGTTCGCCAAGAAGGGCAACAAGCACCTCATTGAAGTGCTCAAGGACGAGTTCAAAGACATTGAAGTGCGTATGGGCATCAACGTGGCAGGCAAGCAGAAGGATTTGGTGAACCTCTCAGACAAGGTGCTCTCGATATTCCAATTCGTCTTCCAGAACCCGGCAGGTTTCCAGCAGGCCATGCAGATACCGGCACTCGCTAAAGCCTTCGGGGACATCTTGGAGTTTAGCGGCCTCAATCAAGGGGATTTTGCCTCTCTGGTCGCTCCCATGAACCCGGCACTACAGCCTCAGCCCGAGCCGCAAGAGCAGCCCGCCCCCGCGCCGTCAACGCTCACCTTAGCCGCACCCGTCGCTAAAGCATGACCCCACGACAACGCGAAAAACTAGTGCGGTTTATCAACGACGAAGCATTGGCTGAGGCGGTCTACAGTCTTGTGCAGAAGGCGTATCTGAAAAAGAAAGACGGGGAGGACACCACGATAAAGGCCGCGCGCTTCATCGCACTCAACCTGTTGGATGAGGCATGGCGCGAACTAGACAAATACAAAACGGACAGCTCGGACACTGCGGCAAAGGGCACGCCGCACGTTTGAGTTTATCCACACCGCTAGAATTGACATTACTCGCGTTATAATTACCCACGTCCATGACATTCATTAAATCTCTCGCTCCATTCGCACTTGCTCTCGCCGTCCTTACGCTCGCCGCTGCGCTGTTTTTGTTCCGGCCTGACTTAACCGCAGGCTCTACCGTAACCGGCAGCGAGTACATCGCTACCTCGACCGCTGCTAACACACTCTATGGTGCTTCAATCGGCTCACAGACGCTCAAGACCGGTTTTGGTTCGCTTGCCCAGGTAACGATTACGGGTGCCAATACCGGCGTATTCAACCTCTACAACGCCACCACGAGCGACGTAAACAAGCGCACCGGCAACAAAGCTACGTCCACCATCCTCATTGCGTCCTTCCCTGCATCCGCAGCGGCAGGGACGTACACGTTCGATGCGACGTTTACGGATGGTCTGTACCTCGACCTGATTTCAGGCAGTCTACCGACCTCAACCATCACGTACCGGTAATTATCAATTAGCGCACACCATATGGCTCTAGCATTAGACAACGCACGCATGCCAAGGCTCGCAGACAAGCTGCGGGAAAAAGCAGAAGCTCCTCAGCAGGTCGAGGGAGTTGTTTCCAAGATGAAAAAAATTATCAAACGCAAGAAATAAGCATGAAAGAATTAGCATTAGGCGTAGTCATCGGAGGTATTCTCGTCGCAGCAGGCGCACTGTTCATCGCCCCCGTATTCCAAAACGAGCAGTCGAATGAGCAGCCGCTTGGCTCCGCATCCAGCCCCTCAGTCGTAGACGGCTGCATGGAGATAAACGGCGTTACGAGCTGCTACCGCGAGGGAGCGTTCATCAGCGCCACCACCACGCCGATAACTGTCAAGACCCCTGCGGCCACTTCGACGCTCGCATTAGGGTCTGGCTGCCACTTCACCACCGCTTCGACCTCTGCCAAAGCCATTCGCTTTGCCAAGGCGCTCCTGCAGAACGCCACCACTACGTTCCTGTTTGGCGCAAACTCCGCGGCTAGCGAGCCGAGGACGGTCGTAGCGACCACCTCGACCGACAACTTCGTATTCGGCCCGAACCAGTACCTCTCGGTAAGCTTGGTCGGCGGTACGGGCGTAGACAGCCCAGCCGGGTTCTGCGCATTCACGTTCATCCAGCTCCAATAAGCTAGTCGGGTTTTCAGTCCCGCCATCAAAACTGACCCACGGCTCTCACTCACCGATTATGAGTGACTAACCATCTCATTATGGATTCTAATGAAAACGAGGCAGTCCCCGCCGCAGAGGAAGTAGTCGAGGAGGAAACTCCAGAGGCAGAACTCCAAGAGGACACTGATTGGAAGGCCGAAGCCATCAAAGCGCGGCGCATTGCGTCCCGCTATCGCAACCAGGCCATCAAAGCCAAGGAAGTGAAGGTGGAGGCACCAAAAGTAGAAGCACCTACACAGAAACCGGAAGACAACGGCCTATTACAAAAAGCGTTTCTCCGCTCGGAAGGCATCAAAACCCCGAAGGAGATAGAACTTGCGCTTACGACGGCTAAGAAGTGGGGCATGGAAGTTGACCAGCTCGTGGACGACGAGGATTTCAAGGTAAAGCTTGAAAAGCTCCGCACGGCTGAAGCCAACATCGCCGCCACTTCGCGCATCAAAGGAAGCCCCGGCTCGCAGTCCGCAGTCTCAACCCCCGCGTACTGGCTCGCCAAAGGCACTCCTCCAACCGCCGCCGACGTTCCCGACCGCAAGGTGCGGGCGCAGATTGTCCGAGAGTTCATGAAGAACGCGGGCACTAACGGCAAAAAGTTTTACAACGATTAGTTTTGGTCGATATGGCGTGTCTTCTGGTCTTACACACTAAAGACCATGAATTGATTGTATGGCAGTAGCCAACACAATTACTTACGAGACACAATTTGAGGACGTGCTCCAAGACCGCCTCGACCACCCGCAGACTTGGAAGGAGATGACCGACGTAACTATCACGGACACCCGTGTGATTTCGTCGTCCTACATGTCCACCACGCCGTCCGTGCAGACCGTAACGCGCGGCACGGGCGCAGCCCTGCAGGTGTTCGCGGAGACCGCAGAGACCATGACCATTTCAACCGGCCGAGACCTCGGCGTCGTCGTTGACTTGGCAGACCTCGCGCAGTCCCCTTGGACGAAGCCCGCGGAGCTGTTCGACCGCATCGGTGCGCTCCTCAACGAATACATCGAAAGCGCAGTGCTTGCTCGTCATGCGAGCTGGACCGACTTCGACAACGCGTCCATCGGCGGCGTTGCAGGCAATATCACCGTATCCGCTGGAAACATTGACGACATAATCCGCGGCGTAAAGCGCGAAATCCGCGAAGCCAATGGCCAGTCGAAGATGAACCAGTTCGGCGTCGGCTTTGTCTGGCGCGCGGCTGACTTCGAGCTCTTGGAGGCATTCGTACAGGCCAACGGCTTTGCGACTGCTGACAAGGCACTCAAGGAAGGCACGATGGAAGGCTTGCACTACCTCGGCGTTGACCACTACTGGTCAAACGAGCACACCGCAGGCCACGTCTTTGCAGGCGTCAAGAAGCAGGAGCGTCTCGGCATCCTGCGCGGAACCTACGGTCGTGCCCACACGATTGAGTTCCCCGCTGCCGATTCCAACATGTTCTTCTCGGCCAAGGCGTTCTACTCCCGCGTAGACATCGGCCACCTCACTCCGAACACGATTGTCCCAATCGTCTTCGACGTGAATGTAGCCTAGTTGTTCTCTCACTCTGTCTCCCAGTGCCCTGTGGGACAGAGATGAGCCAATAACACACATGCCAGACGCACAAACACTCAGCACTGTCCAACAACTCGGCTCTACTGGGTTCGCGCTGCTTTTGCTCTGGTGGATTTACAAAGATTGCAGCAACCGTCTCGACAAGAAAGACCAGCAATTCGCTGAACTGCACGAAAAGGTACGCGGGGAGATAACCGCCGCCCTCATTGCCGCGACCAGCACGAACCGCGAGGCGGCAAAGATTATGGAGCGCGTGATCAATTACCTCGACAAACACCAACTATGAGCAAGGTATACAACGACACCACAAACTATCTCGGCATCGTCCAAGGCTACGAGAAGGAGATAGGCGCGAACCTGGGCGACGTGTCGGGCGACACCACGAGGCTCAAGGAGTTCACCGCCGACACCAGGAGCGCTTTTGACCGCTTCTGGGCCATTGCTCTGCCTGCCTCCGGCACGTGGCAGCTCGATGACAGCAACCACACCGACTACAACATCATCACCACGACGCTCACAGACGGCCAGCGCGACTACGCCTTCACCAACGATGGTTCGGGCAACAGCATCCTCGAAGTGATGCGCGTCTTCGTCAAACCGTCTGCCACCGCTGCAAACTACGTTGAGATATTTCCCAAAGACCAGCAGAGCGAGCGCGGGACTGAAGGGTTTACCGATGGGCAGAACCTTGAAGGCGTGCCGTACTACTACGACAAGACCGGCAACGGTATCTTCCTTGACCCCGTTCCCTCCTACACCGTCTCCGCAGGACTCAAAGTCTACATCAGCCGCGAAGCGTCGTATTTCGTTCACGGCGACACCACGAAGAAGCCCGGCGTACCCGGCATCTTCCACGATTACTTCTTCCTAAAGCCCGCCGCTGATTATCTGCGCCGCAACCAGAGTCCCAAACACGACCGGGTTCTCTCTGAGGTGCTCAGGATGGAGAAGGAGATTGTGGCCTACTACGGCCACCGTGAGCGAGACGTGCGAAAAGTCATTACTCCTAAGCCCATAGCGTTCATCTAACATGGCCTCGCTCATCTACAACGACTTCAAAGAAAGCATCATGAACGGGTCGATAGACCTCGACACCGACACTATCAAAGTGGCCCTTGTAACCTCTAGCTACACGCCCGACCAGGACGCGCACGACTTCTTTGACGACGTAACCAACGAAGTCTCAGGCACGGGCTACACCGCAGGGGGCGCCACGCTCGCCTCCAAGACGGTTACGCAGGACAACACCAACAACCGAGGCGTATTCGACGCAGCGGACACCTCTTGGACAAACACCTCGATAGCCAGCATCCGAGGGGCCGTCATCTACAAGTCCACGGGCACCGCGAGCACCTCACGCCTCATTGCCTATATTGACTTCGCTACTGATTACGCCGTCATCAACGGCACCTTTCAAATTACCTGGCACGCGGACGGTATTCTCTACATCGGCTAACATGGCACTCGCGGTTACTAACGGCACAGCTACGACCAAGGCCAGCGGTACCACGCTCAACGTGGCATATCCCGCCAGTGTCGCTGTAGGCGACCTGCTTTTGATGCATTTCGTGTCTGTCTCTGCGGTAACTACGCCGACCGACTGGACACTGCAAGAAACCAACAACCGCGCAGGCCAATTCGCCTATCTCTTTAGAAAAATCGCAGTGTCAGGGGATGTAGGCCAAAGCACGCTGGCCGTTACTACGGCGAACGAAGCCTCGGGCGGCACCATGTTCCGCATTACGGGCCACGACGCGACCACCCCTGTCGGCTCCGACAACTCCGCCAATGGTACAGGAACGGGCATAACGGTAACGACCATAACCCCGGCCAAGATAAACAACCTCATTATGATGTTCGTCAGCTCGAATACGGGAGCGGGCGCAACGCACTCAGCCTACGCGCTCGCCACCAGCTCTCCCTCTTTCACCGAACATTACGACACGGCTATCGGAGCCAACTACGACTTCGCGGCGGCTTCGGGCCTGCGCCCCGAGGATACTGCGACGGGAAACGCCACCGCTACCGTTTCAAGCGGCGCGGGCAATGGCTGGGTTGCAATTCTGGCTTCAATATCACCCGCTGACGAAAGCAACACCGTAACGCCCTCCGCGCTCTCGCTCTCCTCAGTCCTCCCCGCCGTGTCGCTTCTCATAAGCCAGGTGCTGTCCGTTTCCGCCCTAGCCCTCACCGCAACTCTGCCGAGCCCCACGCCGACCACCCAGCGCTTCCCCGCCGCCGCCAATTCCAGCAAGAACTCCGCCAGCGCCGCTAACGTAAATAAGAACGCGGCAACGGCGACCAACACCGCCAAGCACAACGCCAGCCCCACTAACGTAAACAAAACCCAATGACACCTGAACAAGCACGAAAACTGGACGAGCTGTACGAGTGGATGCAGCAGAAGAAAATCCAGCAAATCGACCATCCCCTCGACGACGCCTCCCGGAATGTCCTGGGTGCGGTTACCGACGAAGGCACGGGCTCGACTGCCTTAACCGACAGCATCAATCTCACCGGCAACGTGCAGACCATCACTGTGCCGAAAGCCTACGCAGACACACAGATAATAAAAATTGGCTCAACCCGCATGGAGATACCCGTCATTTCCTACCCTTAATATGTTCAGACTACCCCGCGATAGATGGAAGGCAGACTACTCAAGCGACTTGTTCGGGGACTTTGTCGCTGGCCAGAACCTGGATTTTGATAACGAGGGATACCTCTCACTCGCTCCCAAGCCGGTAAATATCTTCAACCAGGACGACGATGCGGACTTCAGCCGCGTCTTTGCCATCCAGTATTTGGACAACGCGACCGCGGACGGCTACTTCGTGCTTACGCGGGATGACGCGTTCCTGTTGACCCTCAACGACGGCCCCACTGCTTCAGCGCTCACCTCGGGAAATATTTGGGTGAACACCTCACCTGACGCTTTAGTGTGGCAGGGCTTGGTGTTTGTCTCGGGCTACAACGGCACGACCATCCGTTCATGGGACGGCAGTACTTTCACTGAGCGCGTTACGGGCCTCACCAGTACCGTGCCCCAGCCGCTGTGCGTCTTCGAGAACCGCAATGAGCTGGCGGTCGGGAATGCAAACACGGTCAAGACCTACAACACCTCTTACACTCTCCAAACCACCCTAACCCTCCCTTCCGACTACAACGTCATTACGATGCGCTGGGAGGAGAACAAGCTTTTCATCGGCACCCGCCATCTGCACGGCGGAGACGCTAAGATATTCGTGTGGAACGGTGCAGGCACCTCCGCCCAGGCGGGCTACAGCGTCCGGTGCGCCCGCGTCTACTCCCTCTGCAATTATAAGAACGGGATTGTTGCCGTTGTTTCGTCGGGCCAGATACTGCGCTGGACGGGCGGCGGCTTCACTCCGCTCAAAGACGCCCTCGGTGTCGAGGCGAACTTCCCGGTCTGGTACGAGAACCGGCTGTGGCAGGATGAGGATGCCGGTACGGCCTCAATAGGTAAGGTGTACGACCGGGGCACCATCTCTGACGGCGACCTCATCTACTTCAACGTCAGCTCGCAGGTAGCGTCAAACGAGAGCGACGTGCTGCTAAAAAACTTCCCATCAGGCATCTGGGTCTTTGACCCGCAGGTGGGCCTCTATCACAAAGCGCTCTCGACCGGCGACAAGATACAGAACGTTGCCGTCTCCTCTGTGGCTTCCAGTGTCCTCACGCTTGCCTCTGCGGTGCATACCGAGACCGGCGAGCCAATCTTTATCGAAGCAGTCGGCTCTTTGACCGGCATATCCGCCAACCAGACCTACTACGCCATCAAAGTAACCACGACGACCTTCAAGCTCGCCTACAGCCCCGCAGATGCCTACGCCGGAGACTTCATCACCCTGGGCGGCTCTGCCGGAGTGGCGACTATAACAGTCGCAAAGAACACGCAGATAGGCAGTGTGTTCGACAGCGAGGCCGGAGCCATCTCGCTGCTGGCTCCCGAGGATGTGGGCGACACCTTTACGCTCACTCCGATTATCTGGGGCACGCGCACCTGGAAAACAGGGGACGTGGACGCGACCTACGACAGCATCAACGTGCTTTCCCAAGCGAACAACGTGGGCTACTTCGTCACGCCCAAAATCCAGTCCTCCGCCTTCCTCGACACCTGGGACAAGCTGGTAGCGAAGATGAAGCGGCTCAACCTCGACACCGACAAGATAGTGGTCAAGTACCGCACGCGGGAGCGTTTCGGGATGCCCACCCGTCCCGCCGCAGGCACGTACTCGACATCCACGCGGCTCGGCTCCAATTCCGCCTACTACAATCAGGCCCAGGTGGGAGACGAAGTAGTACTCACCCGAGGCGTGGGAGCGGGGCGCTCGGCGCACATAACGGCCATAGACTCTTTAGAGCTGGAGTTGGACGAGGCTATCCCGAACGTAACTGCCGCAGACGAAGTGGAGTTCTACATTACCGATTTCCAAAAGCTCGGCACGATAACCAATACGACGGGAACGAACGTAATGGAGTATTTCGAGCAGAACATCGGCGGCTCGCACGGCTGGATACAGCTCAAATTTGAATTTCGGGGACGGAGCGTAGCCATCAATTCCCTCTCGGTTATCAACAAGGCTGATAAGACCGGATAGGCTGTATCATTAACACAAACCATTTTATGGCGACCTCCTACGCAATACCAACAGGCAGCACCAAAGACCAACTCGACTTCAATACGGGCAGGATAGACCGCAACCTCACCGCTTCCCCAGCACAGACCTCCATTAACTCGCAGTCCCTCACACCCCAGCCGAGCTTCAATCTCACGCCTCCGAAACCTGCTAGCGAGGCGGCGGGCTTCCAAGGCTACATGGAGATGAGCGCCAACCAGCTCGCCCAGCAGCAACAGCAGGTACGAGAGTCCCGTGGCGACTTGTTCGACGCCATGATTAAGTCCGACACCGAGACGGGACTGCAGGACACGCTCTATGCTCAGCAAGTTGACCCCGCCGAAGCGGAATTGAACGACATCAACAATCAGATACTAGCCGAGCAGCATTCGACCCGCAGGCAGATAGAGGCTTTGCAGAAGAATCCTCAAGGGCTTTTTGGCGGAGCCTTACAGGACAAGATTGACGAGATAGAGACTAAGAGCACCGCCAAACAAGCTGACCTCGCCATCGTTCAGCTCTCCAAGCAGGGCAAATTCGACAGCGCCAAGCGCATTGCCGACCGCGCCGTTACCGCGATGCTTGAAAAGCAGAAGCTCCGCAACGACGCTCTAAGATTTAACTACGAGGAAAACAAAGACCTGTTTGATAAGAACGAGCAACGCATCTTTGAGTTTATGCAAGGCGAGCGCGAACGCTCATTGGAGAATGAGGAGTACCGCCTACGCCAAGAGTTCGACCAGAAGATTAAGCAGGCCGACCCGCTGTACCAGGCGCAACTCGCAAACACCTACAGCCAGATTAACGAGCGCAACAACAAATCATCTCTTGGCGGTACCTTGAATGGCAAGCCGCAGACGACCACACAGGCGACCATCCAAGGGTATGCTGACCGCGTTACGCAGTCGGACAAGATTATTTCAGCTCTCGGCTCCAAGTTCACCGGAGCTTTGAGCGTTGTGGGCCAACTCAACCCATTCAACATTCTCAAGTCGTCAGAGCGTCAGCAGTATGAACAGGCACAGAGAAACTACGTTAACGCAGTCCTACGTCGAGAATCTGGTGCGGTCATTAGCGAGGAAGAGTTTGCAAACGCACGTCAACAGTACTTCCCGCAAGCAGGAGATAGCCCTGAGGTTGTCGCACAGAAAGCCGCGAACCGCGCTACCGTTAAATCCAACCTCTATCAAGCAGCAAACGTATTTGAACCTGTCGAGCCAGGTACCGTCATTGAAGCAGACGGCAAACGCTACCAAGTGGGAGACGACGGCGAAACACTCATCGAGCTATGAAAGTAAGCGATCTCAAAAACTACAAAGTCGTTGGTTCATCGACCGCACCGGCACCAACTCCCACTCCCTCTGATAACCGCGACCTGCTTCAAAAGGGAGCTGAGTTCGCAGAGAAGTACGTTCCAGGCGCTCAGCTTGGCAAGGCGGTAGGTAATTCACTGTACGGCGTCATTGAGTCCGCCCTTTCCGGCAGCGTTGAACCACTCATGGAAGCAGGGCGGCAAAATAACGCCAACTTCGGACGTGTGGTTGGCGATGTAGCAAACGCGGTCGCAACGCCCGCTACGTTGGCTGTAGGAGGAGGGGGATTGCTTGCACAGTCCGCGAAGTTCGCAGGCCTCGGTGCTGCGGCCTCTGGCGGCAGTTCTTTAGCCCAAGGCAACACTGTCGCTACTGCCGTGAAAGACGCTGCTACGGGCGGCGCACTTTCTGCGGCCATCCCAGGCGTAGGTAAAACTCTAAGTCTCACCGGAAAAGCTGTTACCCAAGCACTCCCCAAGCGCCTTATGCAAAGTGCTGTAGGTCAATCCAAAGCCGAGATACTGGCGGGGAAGGACGTGTCCGAATACGCGCTCAAGAATCTGAAAATAGGTACGCCCGACAAGTTGGTCAAAGGAGCTAAAGCTGCGATTGACGCGCTCGACCAACAAATTCAGCACAATCTTGATGTAGTGGCCCCAAAGACCGCCCGCCTTCTCAACTCTGAAGTCGTCAGCAATGTGGTCAAAGAGGTGAACGCTAGCGGCGGTGCGATTTCGCCAAAAGAAGTCTCGACTATCATCAACAATCTTGCCCCACAGGCGAAAGCGTTGCTCTCCCAAAAGTCATTATCGCTCAACGAGGCAAACAAGCTTCGTGTCGCGCTCGATAAAACGATAGGCGACCGTGGCTTCCTCACCAGTCAACTCCCCTTCAACAAAGACGTAATGCGAGCGTTCAGCAACACCTTGCGCGAGAAGGTGAAGACGCTCGCGCCGAAAGGCACTCGCGAGTTGTTCGATGAAATGTCAAAAGAGATTACGTTGCGTAATGCGGTGCAGAAGAAGTACGCAGGCCAGGCGTCCAACCAGGTGCTCAACGCATTTGACGTAATGCTTGCCGGAGGTGGTTTCCTTGGAGGTGGCCCTGTGGGTGCTGCAGCAACTGTAGCAGCAAAGAAAGTGGCTCAGTCGGCAACCGGAAAAACTGTGTCGGCCGTTGCGCTCAACCAGCTTTCACGTCTCGGCCCGGTAGCAGCAAAAATGGCACCCGCTGAAAAGGCGCTTTTAGTTGAAGTTATCGCAAGCCTTCTTGGTCAGCCTGAAGATGCCCCGTCGTCGGAGAACACCAACCAATAACAACCGCTACAATAAGAATAATCCACATCACGTCTCCACTCTACCACATGCCTACCGACAAGCTACAACGCGCCAAAGACCTCCTCGCCAAAGTAGAAAGTGCCCGCGCCTTCAAGCCCGTCCTAGAGGGCTTCGTGCGTTCCCTTCAGGAGACCAACAAGCAGCTCAAGTCTCATCTTGAGGCATTTGTAGCGCAGAAGCTCCAACCTCTCATGCGCCGCTTGGCTGACGTGGAAACAGGCACCAAGGAGAAGCACGAGAAGCACCGCGCCGAGCTGATGCGCGAGTTAGCCACCCTCAAAGACGCTTTAAGTGCAGCACTGGAAGACGTGCGCGCCGAGATACCTGAGCTGCCGGACTTCGAGGGCATGGTGCGCGGCGTAGAGCAGAAGATACCCGACCGCTATAACGACACTGAAGTACGCGGCCTCATCGCTGAAATCCAATCCAAGCATGACGAGCTGGGCAAGACGATGGAGCGATTTCCCCGCGTCCAAACCCCCGCGAAGGCGTACCGCATTTTCACCCAGGACGTTTCTTCCCAGTGCGACGGCAACAACAAGACTTTCAATATTGGCTCAACACACTTTGGCATTGAGGGCGTGTACGGCACCGACTTCCCGCAGATTTACCGGCCAGTCATTGATTACACCGAAGGCCGCACGAGCATTACCCTTGCTTCAGCCGTTCCCGCACCCTCATCAGGAGCAACTTTACTGGTAAAATTCCTCAAGTAATGACCCGCTACGTACTTACAGTTTTAGTCGGACTTTTCATCGGTGTTTCCATCGCCCATGCCGCGCCGTACTTCCGGCAAGAAACGACTATCGTCCCGATTGATAGCACGGAGAATATCGGCACCTCGACCAACCGATGGAACGAGGGATGGTTCAACAACATCAATGTCTCCGGCACCTGTACCGGGTGCTCCAGCGGTGGCTCTTATCCCTTTCCCCTCGCGGGCAACGCAACATCCACACTCACGCAGTTTAACGGCGGCCTGACCGCTTACGCGTCCTCCACCATTGGTGCAGGGGGGCAAACTACCGGTCTTACCATCTCGGGCGGGGCGACGACCACGCTTATGCACCATGCCGCGCTTGGCTACGACACCTACGGCTACGGCGGCGGCGGGTATTACGTTGACGACCTTTTGTTCGCCACAGCCTCAACCACCAACTCCGCTACGTTGGTTGGCTTTTCCGCTGGTGCTTCTCTGATCGCCTCGACTTCTGCGGCTGGCAATACTGCGTTGGGGTATCGAGCGTTGTTTCACGCAACTTCAAGCTCTTACAACACGGCTGTTGGCTACCACGCGCTCTTTAGCAGCCCCACCATTTCTGGCGACGGTTTTAACACCGCGGTCGGCTACCAAGCCCTTGCCTCAACGAGCGGCCGACAACACACCGCCGTCGGCTACCGCGCCCTTGCCGCGGTAACGAGCGCGGTTACCGCGAACACTGCGGTTGGGTATCTCGCTGGTGCGTCTGTTACCAGTGGCGTCCGCAATGTCATCATAGGAGGACAAGCGGGAGACTCGGTAAGTAGTCAAAGCGACCTTACGATAGTCGGTTGGGATGCAGGCGGTGCGATTACGACGAGTGTAGGGAGCCGCAACACTGCGATAGGCCGTAGCGCGCTCTCGACCCTTTCCACGGGCATCGGCAACACTGCGGTAGGCTATTTTGCCTGCGGCTCAAACAACACCACCTCCGCTTCTTCGACCTGCCTTGGCGCGCTCTCCGGCTACGGCAACAACGTGTCCTACCTCTCGCGCGGCAACACCCTCATCGGCGCGGGCGCGGGATTGAACCTGACTAACGGTTCCGACGACAACACCTTCCTCGGCAACAACACCGGCTTGCTCAACACCTCGGGCTACGACAACACGTTCCTCGGTTCGTTTACCGGGCAGTCCAATACTACGGGCTTCAACAACCTGCTCATTGGTTGGAATGCGAACGGCACGTCCTCTACCGCCGCAAACTTCCTCAACATCGGCAACCTAATCTTTGGCACTCTGCCTGCAACGACATCTGCGACTGCGTTTACGCTCCCTACCCGGGGGACGGTGGGCATTGCCACCAGCTCGCCGTTTGCCGCCCTTGCGGTGCATGGAATCAACGGCTCGACCAACACCACGCTTTTTGCGGTCGGCTCTTCAACTGCGGCAGCGACCACGACGCATTTCTCGGTAAACAACGTCGGCAGCACTACCCTCAGTTCACTATTTGGGCAATGCGGCACGGCAAACGCTCTCACCACTAACTCAGCCGGTACTATCGTGTGCGGCGCGATTACCGGCACGGGCGACGGCGTAGGAAACTGGTTTACCCCGACCACCAACTTCAACACGGCGGTCAACTCCACCTCTACGCTTACTTGGTTTGCTAACGGGGTCCACGCCTCGTCCACTTCGCGCTTTGTTACGGTTACGACCTACGGCGCTGTTACTATAACTGACACCACCAACTCAATCGTGCTTGGTACGGGAGGCGGTATAGAGCTGATACGCACCAGCCAGACCGACTCTGGATTTATCGACATCAAGGATTCGTCGGGCGAGGACTACGACTTTAGGCTTCAGGAGATTCCCAACGCAAATCGCCTCACTCTCAACTCATCTTCGACCGCCAGTATCTTAAACATCAGGGGAGACGGCAACGTCGGCATCGCCACCACCACTCCTGCTAGCCGCTTCTCCGTCCAAGGCAGTAGCCTTATCTCCGGTAACCTCTCGCTCGCCAATCTCACCGCCACCGGCACTCTCACTACGGTCAACTTACTCGCCTTCGGCTCCTCAACGATAGGCGACGGGACCGGGGCGGGAGGCCTAACGGTTTCCGGCAACGCCACGACTACCGGGCAAATCATCGCGTCGGCAGGCACTGCGGTCACACCGAGTTACGCGTTCCTCAACGACGGCGACACCGGCATCTATTGGACGCAAGCTGGCATTATGGGCTTTGTCCAAAACGCGGCCGCTCGCTTTACCTTCGGCGGCGACCAACTGATGGGAAGCGGCGTTGAGCAGTGTTGGCGCAGTGCCACCACGGCTACAGCCGGAGCTACGGATACTTGCATCTCAAGGCTTTCCGCGGGCGTCTTGCAGATTGGCAGCGGCACCTCTGGGAACGCTCTTGGCAGGTTGGTGCTTGGTACCTTCGGCGTTGGCTCTACGTCGCCCTTTGCAAAGTCGTCCATCCACGCCAACGCGAACGACGCGGTAATCAACCAGACCCTCTTTGCCATCGCTTCCTCGACCGCAAGCGCAACGAGTACCCTCTTCAGTATCTCCAACACGGGAACAATCGTCTCTCAGTCAACCACCGGAGGCGTGCTCTACACCACGACCATCCCGAGCTACCACACCAAGACTTTTTCGTACGCTTCATCGACCCAAGGCAGCGGCACCACCACGCGCTCTATCGGCGTCGCGCCCCAGGCTCTTACGGTAAAGAATATCCAGTGCGACTTCTCCAACTTCATGCGCATCATGCTCTACGACGGCACCAACCGCGCCAACGACCTCGTAGCGTCCTCAACCATCGGCACCGTTACCTTCACCACCAACAACTCTTTCGTTGCCGGGGAGGCCATGCGCGTGGACATCGGCACGACTACCAACATCGCGGCAAACGTCTACGGCTCCTGCACCATGAAGTACGTTTACGATTAATGAAACATACCGCCCTCATTGCTTCAGGTCTCTTGCTCTCAGGTCTGGCACTCCAGCCCGTCTTCTTCGGTGCCAAAGACTGCCTGCCCGGTGCAGTGTTGTACGAGAGCGACGATTACCGCCTGTTCCGTTTCCTAGCCAAGCTGGAGAAGTATCGCGGCACAGCGTACTGGGACAACCCGACCGTGCAGCGCATCCTCACGGACGGCGAACCGGATATGGCCAAGATGAAATCACTCTTTATCGAGCGCGGCCTCACGAGCGACTTCGACGCAGCGGCCGACAAGCTCCCCAAGGAAAACGGCAAGACGAAGTTAGATGCGGGGTGTCTCGCGCAGTTTGACCGCATCGAGGCAGCACGCACAGAAGACCTACAACAGCTCTACCGGAAAGCGACCACGAGCGAGGCTCTGAAGACCAAAACCTATTGATATGCGGCGCTACCTACTCCTCATCCCCCTATTCTTCCTCCTCTACGCCACCGCCCAAGCGACGTGGAGCTACACGCAGACCTTCAACGCGCTCACCAATGGCGAACTGCATGCCCAGGATAGCTGGAGCGGCGGCACTAACTATACGGTTACGGCTGCGGCCGTTATGGAAGGCGCCAAGTACGTCAATATGACCGCAACCGGTGAAGAGGATATTTTTCGCAACGTTACGGCGAGCGCCGCGGGCAGCATGAGTATCATGATGCGCAAGGGCAGTGCCGCCTCGCTCATCTGGGATGTGCGGCTCAACAATGGTGCCACCATTGGCGCATTCGTGCGCTTCAAGCCGGACGGCAACATTTATCTCATGTCGTCTAGCGATGTGCTCATCCAGGCGTATTCCGCAAACACCAACTACGTCGTTGAAATTGAATACGACGCCGCGACCGACCAGCAGCGCGCTCGCATTGACGGCGGCACGTTCACCGCGTGGAGTGCGCTATTTTCCAGCGCCACGGTATCCACCTTCGACCGCATCTACATGTCCAAGCAGGATGGCGGCACCTCAGGCGTTGCCTTTGACGACATCAAGAACACGGCCGCGGCACCCGCAGCAGCGAGCTTCGATGACACCTATTTTGAGGTGATAGACTAAAAACATGATTACACGATTTTTAAACTGGCTGTTCCCCGAACCTTGTAAGTGTGCCTGCCTGTACTGCAAACAGCATCGCGCGTACTGGGAGCAGAACCCCGACAAGCCGCGAGCCTAACCCATGTATGGAGAGTAAATCATCCGGTCTAATACCAATCTCCCGCCGCGACATCCGCGACTTTAATCACGAACTGCAATTTGGCGCGGCCGACCTTTCGCAACTCCCGCCACTCGGTTTAGGCCGCAAGCCCATTTCCATCAAAGACCAGCGCAGCACCCAGTTTTGCCCGGCGTACTCGACAGCTACCGCGAGCGAGTACATAGAGGGCATTGAAATGTCCCCCGAGTATCAAGCGGCAGTGATAGGCGAGATTGCGGGCGCACCTATCTTTAACGGCGCATCATTCAAAAATGCCCTCAAAGGTCTTACCCTCTTTGGCTCCCTCCCTCAGAAGGACGCACCTCTCACCCTGGACAAGGACGGGGAGAAGGTTGTTGCAGACCTCAAGAATTGGCCGCGCGGTCTAGCGCAGAAAGCTGACGACTACCTCAAAGCATCGAGCTACGACGTATTGCGCGGCAGCTACGATGCCTTTGACAACATCAAGAGTGCACTAGCTAAAGCAAAGGAAGATGGCGAAGACCGCGTAGCTCTCGTTGCCTCGCAGTGGTACGAGAACTGGAACGGCCACAAGATACACCGCAAAGGCATCGGCTCGTTCTCGTGGCACCTCCACCTCATCATCGACTGGAC